>MDTE01128951.1_pt1 | contig 16645 bp, 10 predicted proteins | sample 811231 | NCBI WGS metagenome assembly MDTE01 (sample SAMN05326651, study PRJNA326480) | marine metagenome | isolation source: seawater | place: Indian Ocean: Red Sea | collected 2010
CCATGATTCCAGAAGATCCTTCCCGGCTTGGCATGGCAGACTTGATGACAAAGGTACTTATCCATATTATGGTGAATGACACACGATGAAATCGCTCAGCCGCAAAGCCTTTCTCCGTTGCGGGGCTGCCCTCCCCCTGGCTCTGCGCGCCTTGAGCCTGAAGGCAGACACACCGCCAACTCCTGCCCCCAGACGCCTGGTCTTCATCTGCAACTCCCTGGGATTCTACCAGCCCTACTTCTATCCCAAGCATCGAGGTGATTGGTCGAGTTCCCCTTACTTGAAAGCATTGCAGTTGCCCTCAAAGTGGAGTCTCATCGAAAACCTTTTCCACCCGGGCATGGAGACCAGCAATCATGACTCGGAAAAATCCTTTCTGACCGGCAAACCTCACCCTGAGTCGGCTCATTTTGTCAACGGCATCTCACTGGATCAGTTGCTGGTCCCCCACATGGGAGGGCACACACGTTTTCCAAGCTTGAGCTTCAGCATCTACGACCGAGGCTGGGGGTGCTCTTGGAATGAAAGGGGTTCAGCCATTGCCCCCATGCATGATGAGTCGGCTATTTTCCAAAGCCTCTTCGGCCAGGAAGACCTGAGCACCCGACGCCAGCAAATGGAAGAAGATCAGGCCATCCTGAAACGGCTGAAACAAGAACTGAATCAAAGGAGCCAGGAGGGAAGCTTGGGTGGACAACGTGAGACCTACATCAGGGTCATGCAGGAGCTGGAAAACCGACTGCGTCGCGAGACATTCTGGCTGCAAACACGCAAGCCGAGCGTCGACCACCAACTGATTCAGGATCCTGACCATGCCTTTTCCGCCAAGGTGGGCAATCTCTTCGATCTGATGCGGCTGGCCTTGCAGACCGATTCCACTCGCATCATCACCCTCTCGCTGGATTGGGTTTATGGAGCGATTCGCGTTCCCGGGGCTGCCGGAGGTTGGCACACCCTCTCCCACCATGGGGGTAAGGAGAGCTTGATTCATCCACTGAGTCGGATCGAGGCCGACATCCTGAGACATTTCAATCGTTTTCTGGTCGAGATGGATCAAGTGGAGGAAACCGGCGGGTCGCTGCTGGATCACACCACCGTGGTGTTCGGGAGCAATTTTGAGGATGCATCCAATCACACATGCCACCGTTTGCCGGTGATCGTCGCTGGGGGGGGCTACCGGCATCCCCAGCACACCGTGCTGGAAAAACCGGCCCCTCTTTGCAATCTCTACCTCGAACTGCTCCAGCGCCATGGCATGGAGGTTGGTCAGTTCGGAACCAGCGATGGCAACATGAACTTATTAGGCAGCTGAGCGACGCTTCCGCGGGGTGAGCTGCTCCAGCCGGGAATCTACATCCTAGGCCCCATCCTGGGCATCCCACCGAATCTTGATGACCATCTTTTTCACCGGCTCGGGTTGGTCCACGGCCAGGCCCGGCATGTGGGCATCCTGAGGAAAGAAGACGGCGAAAAGCCCGGGACGCATCAAGATGCGATCTCCATGCCCCTCGAGCTTGAGTAGATCCTTCTCCGCGTCGTAAGGGGAGGCCTGCATGTCCGACACCCTTCCAACGCCTATCCACTCCTGTCCAAGAAGCACGACTTGCACATCGACATGTTTTCGATGAGCTTCCCAAAACCCAGCTTCAGGCTTCTTGGTCTGATACTCATCCACTCCCGCAAAAACACGCTCTCCACAGATGGCGTGTCGCCCCGGAGCCAGGCCTTTCAAATCGGCTTGCTCAAGGAAATCCAAGGCTTCCTTCAAGGAGGGGTGGAGCCCGTGATAAAGCGAGGCGTTGGAAAGATCATCCAAAATCATGTCTCAAGGGTGCCCCCACCAGGGCCCTCGGAAAAGGCAAAAGGCTGTTCCCCACCAGCTTCATGGCATCGGAGCTTCCATCACTTCGCCGTAGAGACGAACATCATCCCAGAAGCCGGTATCATCAAAGGAACCCAACCCAATCTGACCCCAGCCAAAGGTGCGATCCGTGGCGGTCATCACCGGAGTTTCCATGTCATCCCAGAAGACACGAATGGAGCCAGAGGCGACCCGCCGACTGATTTTTACCGTATGCCACTGGGCATCCCAAGGCGTGCCCTCGGTGGTATGCTCGCTGATCTTACTACGCGGAGCCTCCTTCACGATGAAGATCTGATTGGCGTGATCATCCATTTCCTGCCCCAGATGCACGTAGTAGAAATGTTCGGGATCCTGCCACCCGAAAAACAGACACATGTCACGATGTCCATAGTCTCGTTGTGTGGTAAGCACGCGTGCCATCAGATCAAAATCTCCCACCACCACATCCTTGAGCCGACTGATGTTGACCGGGCTTCGGTGCCTGGGTCGATAAACACTCTGTCGATGCAGGCTGTAGACCTTGGAGCCATCCGCGTCCATGGTACGCCAGGCGTCGCTGTCGGTAGGAATCCATGCCTCGGCACCCTTTTCGAAATCTTCCCGATGCACCAAAGGCAGATCGGATTCGTAAGGGGGCTGCTGCGAAACCTTGCGCACGGGCAAAGTGGCCAGTCGGGCCTTGCCATTGATTTCATCCATGGTGAAGTCTCGTCGATCGATCAGACCTTCCCCCGCACGATGAACTTCCAGGATGACCTGCGGCACTTCGCTCCGGGTGTCCACATCAAAAACGCAATAGAGCTTTCCCACCCCGTGGTTGAGGAACATCTCCGGCAAATTGGGTGTGGGATAGTTATTGGAACCCAGAGGGCCGGAGGTGATCTCCATGACACGCTGGTTGATTTGGTAGCCCCCGGTGAAATGACGATCTCCGGAGAGCAGAATCACTCCCTCAATGCCTTCTTGATCGATCCACTCAAAAAAGGCCCTTTGCTCCCTGCGGAAGCTGGTCCATGAGTCAACGTGACCATTTTTTTGCCACTCACTACCACTGGCAATGAATTTGAGCTTGGCAGTGGATTGCTTGAGACCTGCCTTGAGCCAGGCCCACTGTCTTTCCCCAAGCATGGTCTTGTCTCCCCGATCCTCGGATCGATTCGGAGATCGGTAAAAGCGATCATCCAGCATGAAGAAGGCAATGTCCCCATGCTGAAAATGGTGATAAATGCCCGGGTGTCCTGGCTCTCCATAGGAAGGGTTGGCCCACATCGACTGGAAGGTGGCCAAGCTTTCCATGCGACCTTCTGCCGTGCGATCACTATTGTTTGGGCCGAAGTCGTGATCATCCCAAATACCCAAGGTGGGCGTGCGGCCAGTCACGTCTCGAAAACCAGCGACACTACGGTGGTCATAGTAGGCCGCTCGCTGAATGGCCGGGTCGGTTGAATCTGCATAATGATTGTCTCCCAGCATCAGGAGCATACCAAGGCTCGTATCGGTGGCCATCTGCCCCCAGGCAGCCGCTGCAAGGGAGCTTCGGTGGCCCACGCATGAGCCAAAGGCAAACCGAAGATGCGTCGAGACCCCATCGGGCGGAGCCGTTTGAAAGGAAGGGTATGGAGCGCTCATCACGGGTTTCCCATCCAGAAGCATGGCATAATGATACCGCGTCGATGGTTTCAACCCGTCCACCCTGATGTGCCCATTGCAATCCTCTGTCTTGTCGAGCATGGGCCCTTCCACACGCTTGGCATCCGCCAGATCCGCCTCCTGACCAATCCATACGCCTAACCGGGAGGCCTCCGAAGCTTTGACCCAAATGCGCGCATCGTTACTCCCTACATGGCCCAGCATGGGGCCCAAGTCGAGATGCGCCGCCTGGACGTGTGGGAGGCACAAGGAGAGAACCACGAAAAGACCCAGGCTGCATCGGAGAGTGGAGGTCATGGACATGAAAGAGCCTTATCACGATAGGAACCCTTTGACCATCCTCAAGCATGGGTATCTCGTTCAAAGGCAGGAGCTCGAGATCGACTTAACCCTTGCTGTGTCATGCAAAACTGGGAGGATACTCATCCATGAAACATGCCTTCCCTGGATGGACGATGGTCGGCCTGTTGGTTGCCATCGATTCCCTGAGCTACTGCACCACTGCTCAGGAGACGCCGTCCATTACTCGAGAGATCCTCAGTCAAAATCGTGATGGATCCTCCATCACCTGGTTTCACCCCAAGGCCTGTGTCGTTCCCGCTTCCGATTCGATGGCGGAAACCCTTTTCATGACCATGCAGGGCATTGATGGTAGCGACACGTTCGGGCCAGTTCATTCATGGAGCTCGGTAGATCAAGGCAGGACCTGGAGCCAACCCGAACCCATCCATGCCTTCAATCGACGGGAAGTCCCCAACCATCCGGGTCTGATGGCAGGGGTCTGCGATGTGGTCCCCGAGTATCATCCCCCCACCGACACCGTGCTGGCCATCGGTCAGGTCGTCTTTTATCGAGGCCCACGCTTTGCGACCAAGGATCAGTTGGCGCGTTATCCCATCTATGCCGTTCGCTCGAGGGATGGCTCCTGGTCCAAGCGTCAGGTACTTCACTGGAACGACCCAAGAGGCTCGTTTATTTATTCGAATAATTGCGGTCAGCGTGTGGTGCTGGAAAATGGCGATATCCTTCTGGCTTTCAGCTTTGGCAGCACTTCCGACCACCGATCCGTTGCTACCTTGCGCTGTCGTTTCAATGGGGAGACCTTGAGCATTGCACAGGTCGGCACTCCCCTCGAATTGAAGGCAGGCAGGGGACTGCTCGAACCCTCACTGACCCAATTCGAGGATCGTTTCTATCTCACCCTTCGTGCGGAGGATGGTAGGGGTTACCTGGCGGTCAGTCAGGACGGGCTTCACTGGAACCGGAAGGAGACATGGAAATGGGAGGATGGCCAACCACTGGATCTTTCGAGCACCCAACAGCATTGGCTGACCCATGGGGAGGAGCTGTTTCTGGTCTACACTCGCAAAGCCATGGAAAACCAAAACGTGATCCGTTGGCGAGCTCCACTATGGATGGCTCGCGTCAACCTCGAACAACACCGACTGATTCGCAGCAGTGAACAGGTGGTCTTTCCCATGATCGGAGATGGGGTGAGTCAACCCGACGAGGTAGCACTGATGGGCAACTTTCATATCACCCCTGTCTCAAAAAATGAATCCTGGGTCACGGTCGGAGAGTGGCTCCCCAGAAAAGATGCTCGGGGCAATCTGCTTCTCGCCAGGCTCCGTTGGCCGGCGAAGTGACCCTTCACCATTGCAGTCGCATCACGGGCCCGCTAACCTGCCGCCTGTGCAACCGATTGCCTTTCATCTTGGAGCCATGCCCATTCACTGGTACGGCATCCTGGTCGCAGTCGGCTTTCTGGCAGGCTTCTGGACAGCCAGTCGGCGAGCCGTGTTGGATGGCCTGCCACCTCAGGCGGTGGCCGACATTGGTCCCTGGCTGATTGCCGGCGGGCTCATCGGGGCCCGTCTGCTTTACGTCATCACCTTCTGGGAAGCAGAATTCTCCGGGCAACCCTGGACGCACCTGTTCAACATCCGCCAGGGGGGGCTGGTCTTTTATGGAGGCTTCATCGGAGCCGTCTTGTTGGGCATGATTTATGTTCGCAAAAACCGCTTGCCATCGCTGAAAATGGCCGATGCCCTGGCGCCCAGCATCGCCCTGGGTCATGCCTTTGGCCGTCTGGGCTGCCTCATGACCGGCTGCTGTTTTGGAAGAGCATGCGATTTACCCTGGGCGATTACCTTTCCTCGCGATCATGCGACCCATCCGCATCCGGTTCACCCCACCCAGATTTATGAATCGGCCTTCAATTTCATCCTTTTTGCTTCGCTGGCCTGGTTCTATCGACGCAAACGTTTTGATGGACAGGTTTTTGCCATTTACCTGCTGGCCTATGCCCTTCTGCGGGCGTTCAATGAGCATTTCAGGGGGGATTACGATGCCGCTCAGAAGTGGGGGTTCCTTACCCCCGGGCAAGCGACCGGCATCCTGATTTTTGGGGTTGGCATGACTCTTTATTTCATCTGTCAGCGCCTGAAACCGGCCACCAGCGCCGCACCCGAAAATGAAGACCCCCCACGGTGAACCCAGCCGAATCTCCATTGGAATCCTTGGACGAAGTGATGGATGAAGAGATCTACTCTCTGGAAGTGGAGCGCACACCTGCCAAGGCTCGACTGGATGCCTGGTTACACGATCAGTTTCCCGAGTGGTCGCGAAGCATGATTCGGCGATGGATCGAAGCGGGCGCCATTCGGGTGGATGATCAAACCACCAAGCCCAGCCATTCTCTTCGCGTCGGCCAAAAAGTGATCATCATCCCCCCACCGCCCAGCACCATGGATCTCACTCCTGAGCCCATGGAACTGCAGATTCTCTTTGAGGACGAAGCTTTGCTGGTATTGAACAAATCCCCTGGATGTGTGGTTCATCCGGCGGCTGGGCATGCCACCGGCACCTTGGTGCACGGCGTGCTGCACCACTGCGGGGGCACCCTCAGCGGCATTGGTGGGGTGGCTCGACCGGGTGTGGTGCATCGCCTCGACCAAGATACCAGTGGCTGTCTGGTCATGGCCAAGACGGATCGTGCTCATAAGGGCTTGGCCGAACAGTTCGCCCAGCGCTCCATCCACAAACAATACCTGGCCATTGCCTGCGGCGTCCCAAAGTGTTCTGAAGGCAGGATCGATGCTCCCATTGCACGCCATCCCAACAACCGAAAGACCATGGCGATTGTCGACCACGGTCGCCATGCCGTCACTGACTATCGGACACTTCAGTCTTTTGGGGCTCATGGCAGCTATCTGTCGCTCAACCTTCACACCGGTCGAACCCATCAGATTCGCGTCCATCTCAAGCATCTGGGTCACCCTGTCTTTGGCGATGAGGTTTACGGCAGTAAGGCCACCCATCGCCTCTCCTCCGCCATCGGCCACTCCCCACCCCGCCAGCAATTGCATGCCTGGAAATTGGGCTTCACTCACCCCATCACAGGAGAGCCCATCGAACACGTGGCAGCGCCCCCGGAGGATTTTCAAGTGACTTTGGAATCACTCGCTGAGAGCAGTCAGATAGCGGTTCAAGCTCTCCGTCCCTGAGGATTGTGAGGTTACGGACCAACGGACCACTGCTCCAAAGCACCGGGGGCGTAGACGACCTGCTGCAGGGCATCCTTGAGGCCATCGAGATAGGGGTATCGTCGGGTCAGAAACAAACCGTAGGCCTGATTCAAGGGGTCGATCCAGAAAGAGGTGGAATGGTAACCACCCCAACCATAAACACCCACAGGCGCCTGGGTTTTCGCTTGAACCGGGTCCTGAAGGATTTCAAACCCAAAACCCAGAACCCTACCTTTAACGGCACCGTCAAACCCGGGGATCTCCCCCAACTGGTCCTGAGTCATCTGTTGTAAGGTCTCCGGTTGAATGAGCGCCCGTCCTTGCAAAGTTCTGCCACCGTTTGCAAGCATGCCGCAGAAGCGTCCATAGTCTTCCAGCGTTGAGACCAGCCCCTCGCCTCCCAGTTGCAAGGCACTGCCAGACCGGTAATAAAGCTCATCTTCTACGAGAGTCCCCTCGCGGAAGTGATCCTGCTCCCATACCGAGAGGGGTTGGAAGCGCTGTCGATCTTCCTCACTCAATCCAAATTGGGTATCCACCATGCCCAGAGGTTCAAAGATTTCCCTGGTCAGAAAATTTTCTAGCGTCTGACCGCTGAGCCGCTCAACCAAGTAGCCCAGGACGGCTGTGCTCATACCGTAGGTGTAGCGCTCGCCAGGCTGGTGCTGAAGGGGTTGACGTGCCAACAAACGCATCAACGATTCCAGATCTTTCAGCTCCATGACCTCTTTCCACGTCCCCTCGTCATGAAAGGAACCATCATAGGCGTATATGCCCGAAGTGTGGAGCAAGAGATGTCGGTAGGTGATGGGACGTGCCAGGGGAAGCAGGCTCCCATCCTCTCCTCGAACCTTCAGGGTGGCAAAAGTCGGTATCTGCTCTGCTACCGAGTCGTCCAGCTCAAAGAGCCCACGCTCGTAGAGCATCATCACGGCCAGCGAGGTGATGGGCTTGGTCATCGACCAGATGGGGAAGAGGGTCCTCCCATGCACAGGTCGATCATGTTTCAGGTGGCTTTGCATGGCGGCCTGGTGGACCACCTGCCCCCGAGCACTGAACCGGAAGAGATGCGACGGTGTTCGCTCCTGCTCCACCCATTGCTTTTGCTGACGAGTGACTGCTTCCTGAAACTGAACCCTGGGATGCTGTGAAGAGGCATCGTAGCAGCGGATGACTTCATCATTGCGCACAAAAATATGGCGGTTGGCCAGAGCCGGCGCAGACCAGACCAGCCGACGACGCCCCACCTGATGCGTCGGTTCGATCAGTTGAGTGCGGCAGTGCTCTTCATACCCCTCCGGAGTCAAGGTCGTTGAAATCCACTCGCCATGATCATTGTAAATAAAGGTGTCTCCGGAGGGGGGATGATGAAAGGTGAATGCCGAGGGCCAGTCTCCAGATCGATCGCGGTATCGATTCTGGAGGGGTTGATCGGTTTGCCACCGACGACGACCATCACGAATATCGGCACAGTAAAACCATTGCCCTCCGCCAGCCGAATACAGGTAGCCCTCCGGATCCAGGTGAGCGGTATTGAGCACACCGCCCATGCCCTTGCGCACATCCCCACCCCAAAGTCGATGAGCTGAAAGCCCGTCGGGAGCCACCTGATAGGTGGCTGAAAATCGATTGAACCCCATCACATGAATGTGGTTTTCAAACACACGAGGCAGACCGATGGACATGCCATACAGCGGCTTGGCATCCACCCTCCAAAACGGACGGCCATTGGAAGGATTCAACCCTGCCAAGGCTTCTCCATGCCAGATCAGCACTTGCTGCCGCCCTCCCAAAGTCACCTGACTGGGGGGGCAATACCCTGGCTTGTCCGAAGAAAGGGAACGCCACCGCTCCTCCCCCGTATGACGATCGAGCGAGACCACCGTGCTACCGTCGCCTCCGACCATGCAGATCACCTGATCCCCAACGACCAATGGGTGAGCGGCATAACCCCATTCCGGAACGGCGACGCCATAATCGGCTGGCAGATGCCGCGCCCAGAGGACTTCACCCGTGGAGGCCTTGAGGCAATGCAGATGACCCTCGGCGCCAAGGGCGTAAACCTGCTCTGCAGAGACGGTCGGTGTACACCTGGGTCCGATCGCGTAGAGATAGACCGTGGTGTAAGGCGCCTCATAACGATGTTCCCACAGAAGATCCCCAGTGGTCACATCGAAAGCCATGACTCGCTCCTGGCCGGGTATCTCAGCCCGGATAAAATTGGGGTTGCCTTGGACCTTCCCTGGCTCGTAGGGCTTGGCAAGACGGTCCATGACAAACACCTTTCCACCCACCACCGATGGCCCCGAGTAACCGCCACCCAGAGGATGTTCCCAATCAAGAGGCATCCCTGCTTCCGGAAAACGTGTGCGAACCCCTTCCTCGCGCCAGGTGGTATCCATGGATGGCCCCAGGAAATGGGGCCAGTCATCACCTCGAATCATGGTCGAAAGTGCCAACCATGCGAAGAGACGAAAGATAGATGGCATCCGACTCATGGTTGCACCCCCTGACCAGAGGTTTCCCAAACCAGTGCGGCATGCAGAGCCCAATGGCGCTTATTCAGAGGCTGGTCGGTATTGTTGGTTTTAATGAGACAGGTGTTGCTCCCTTGACGCACCCCCACCGGCACCTCGGCCACTTCAAAGCCCTCTTCATGCTGGAGGGTCGCGACGCGTTCCCCGTTCCACCACACCACTGCCCAATCATCCAAGCCCAGCCGTAAAATAGCTTCGCCCTGTCGTTTACTTTTCATCTCATGCTGGGCGTAAGCGTGATGCCCCAGCAAGGTCAAGGGTGTGGCTCCATGATGCTTTTCAAAGAAAAGATGCTGCAGGTCTAGCCATCCCTTGTGGGTTCTCTGATTGACCACTTCGATGGTCTGACCGTTCGCCTTCCAGGACTCCGGCCAGGGGCTCTTGGGGAGTGAGTCCAACTGCTCAAACCCCTCCAAAGAGACCTCCGTCGGGAAAGGCCCTGCAATGTTCCATTGCCATTCCTGGATGCTTGCGACGGAGGTAGGTGTGGCCATCCGGTAGTCATACACCACCGATTCCATCGAATCTCCACGGCTCCCGGTCTTGAACACCATCGAATCAGAAAAAGCAATGGGGTCGGGTCCAAAGAAACGATAGAAGACTCCATCCTGATCGGTCCGACCTCGGTTCGCATGCCATGGACAACCCATCCACCGAGTCTGGATATCGTTGAAGCCCCAGGTAAACCCAAAGTCATCCTCCACGTTGTGACCGCGAATGACATGGGGGTCGGTGGCCCCGTCGATGAGCATGGTCATGCCACCGGTGTGGAACACCATGTCCGAATGATTTTTCTGGAGATAACCCACGACCACACCTGCCAGAAAACCCTCACCCTGGATGTCCGCCAGTTCAAAGGCCGAACCTCGGGGTTGCGATACCTCTTCCTTGTGATAGGTCGCATGCAAGCGATACGGAGTGAGTGCAGTGGAGTCGGCGTAGCGGTGCCAGTCGGTCATGGCGACGGCACGTTCCCCTGTCGGGCCGATCAGCGAAATACGACACTCCTCGGCAAAAGGAATGGGAAGATAGAGGTTGTATCCCGGCGTGCCCTCGATTCTGGGATCCGGTACCGGGTTGGGAAAGACGGTGTAGGCCGCACAGTCAATGGGATAAGGATCCAGCCCATGCATCACACCAAAAAAAGGCTGCAGGGGTACCTGAACCTGGGGCGTCGCTGCCCCATCCACATGGATCACCAGTTTTGTTTTCTTGCCCGGCAGCAGCCACACATGTCGGACACAACCAGGGCCTTTCAACACAGCCAGATCTGCTTGCCCTCCCTCTGGGATGCGCTGATCGCTGTTGCTGCGTTGCGATGTGAAACGGGCAGGCAGTTGAATCATGGACACGGCCGGATCCTGAAGGAGCGCGGGTGCCGGATCTGCATGGAGACTTGAGGATGGATTTAGCAAGCTGACCACCAGCAGGCAAGTCCATGACCACCCACGGGGACCACGCAGCCAAGAAACCAATAACGTATGGAGCGCTAGAATCCTGGTATCGATGAGGAGCTTCAACATGACAATCCAAGGATAGCCCGGTTATCCTTCATCCTCCAAGCCTCACCTGCACCTTCTCTGCGAGCGCCGCAAAAGCGACATCAGGGCGCTGCCTCGGACTCCTCCGCCTGAGTGGCCTCACGGCTTGCTTGTGCTTGAACCAACTCACGCTTGAGCAAGTCCAGATAGAGATTCCCATAGTCCGGATAAAGATCGGACTCGGTGTAATAAGAGCCCGAGTCAGAGTCATCGACCATGGTGGTCTCCTGATTGCCTGCGGTCGGTTCGATTTGTGTGTCCTCATACCACTCATTGAAGGAGGTGATCATGAACATGCGCTCGGCCTGATCATCCACCATTGGCACAACCACCTCGCGGATGGCACTCACAAAAATATCTCCTTCTCGAGAGTCCGGTTCATCGGTGAAATACCTCGGCCTGCCAGGATGCCCCTGACGAACCGCCCGATCATTGTATCCGGGCGCAATCCCGGGCACGAAAGCCGTTCCCACGGCATGGGCTGCCTCCTGAGCCTGCTGGTAAGACCGCAACAAGCGACCGAGTCCCTTGCGGGTTGCCCCCTCGATTTGAAAAGACTGTCCATAAACATCATAGGCTGTCACAGCATCCCAGGGCTGTGCGTGCGCGCCGCGATATCCCGGACCGAAGACTTCATCACCTATCAGGTAGAGATTGGGGAAACGACTGCGAAGGGCGGCCAGTGCCTCCTGTCCTCGGTTTCGAAAATACACTCGAGTCAAATAAAGGAACACCACCGGCTTGCCCTGAATGCGCAGGTACTGCGGATGGGAAAAAAGATGCTGATTCAGATACTCAAAATCGGGGATGAGAGAATCGTAGTTCGGTTGTTCAAAGCTGCCCAGGCGCCCAGTGGATTCATAGAGGATGGCGTATTGCAGTGATTCAGCCTGTGGGTGTTTGAGAATGTGATCCCGAAGAGCACGGTCCTCTCGCTTGCCCGGCCCCCACCAGCTGACGGCCCAAAAATCCAGCCCGGCTCGTCGACTTTGTTCGATGTGAGCTCCGATGACCTGAGGGTCTCGGCTACTGTAGACACCCAGCGCAGGCAACTGACGCGGTGTGAGTCGCCCCCGAAGAGCCTGTCGCATCCAGCCACGCTCCTCGCTCTGGGCTGGGGCGGCATACCAGGGATAGTAGTAGGCCCCGGCCAGGAAGTCGTCCACCCCCGGGGCGGGGGCCTTTGAGGGCTGTGTCCAAAGCACCTCCTGAAAAGAGGTGCAGAGCATGGCAAACAGGATCAGGATGAGGGTGTGGTGAGGTCCTTGCATCGTCCCACACTGTGAAACGAGTTACAGAGCAATGGCAATGGAAATGCATGGGATCAACCTACTCCCATGCCCGCACTGAGCTCGGTGATTTCCATACTTGAGCCAGTATGGATGCCATTCCTATAGTCCTATCATGCTCAACCGCGTCATGATGCTTTGGATCTACCTTGCCATCCTTGCTGGAATCACGTGCTCTCGCGCCGACCACCCGCCTCTGAGCCTTCAGCCCGGCGAGCATGTCGTTTTCGTAGGCAACGGACTGGCGGCTCGAATGCAGCATCAAGGCCATTTAGAGACGGCCATTCATCAACGCTTTCCCTCCCACCGTCTGGTGGTGCGGAACATGGCTGATGCAGGCAATACACCCGGTTTTCGCCCCCACTCCGGAAGACCCAACCCCTATCGTTTTCCGGGAGCGGAGACCTTTCGCAAACCCCTCAACCAAGCCAAGGATCGATGGGGATCGGGTCACGTTGGTTTTGGCACCTACCCCACGACCGATCAGTGGCTGGACCGATTGAAAGCCGATGTCATCATTGGATTTTTTGGTTACAACGAATCGTTCGATGGAGAAGAGGGGGTAGAGAATTTCAAAGCGGAACTGGCAGGCTGGATCCGCCATGTACGATCCTCCACCTACCATGAGGGGCAATCCCCGCGGGTGGCATTGGTCTCACCCATTGCCTTTGAGGATCTTTCTGCCACCCATCACACCCCAAACGGACGCTCCATCAATGAGCGACTGGCTCTTTACACCCGAGCCATGGAAGGCATCGCCACCGCCGAGCGAGTCCCCTTTGTCGATGTGTTTGCCTCAAGCCAGAGGTGGTTCACTTCCTCCGACAGTGCGCTGACCTTGGATGGCTTCCAGCTGAATGAAAAGGGCAACCGTCTTCTGGCCCATCAGGTCGCTGAAACACTTTTCGGTGCACAAGCCCCTCACAACCGTGACATGGAAGGGGTCAGGGAGGCCGTCATGGAGAAAAATTGGATGTGGCACCATTGGTACAAGATCCCCAACGGGGTCCACGTCTTTGGTCGCAGGCATCGCCCCTTTGGTCCTGACAACTACCCGCACGAGCTGCTCAAACTCAAGGAGCTGACAGCCAATCGCGACCAAGCCATCTGGGCTCGGCTCGAGAACAAGGACTTCGATCTGGCCGGGGCTGATGCCGCAACCCACCCCTTGCCAACCATCGAGACCAACTACCGACCCAGTGGAAAAAACGGCAGCACCGACTATCTTTATGAGCAGGATGCCATCGACTCCATGATGATGGCTGATGGGTTCCGCATAGAGCTTTTTGCCTCTGAGAAGCGCTTCCCCAACCTAGCGAACCCCGTACAGATGTCCTTTGACAACGCCGGTCGACTGTGGGTTTCGACCATGCCCAGTTACCCTCATTACCAGCCGGGAGATCCGCGTCCCGATGACAAACTGCTCATCTACGAGGATCTGGACGGCGACGGAAAGGCGGACAAGGAGACAGTGTTTGCCGACGGCCTCCACCTGCCGACCGGCTTTGAACTGGCAAGCGAAGGGGTCTACCTGGCCCAGGGCACGCATCTCATGCTGCTGAGCGACACCGATGGGGATGACCAGGTCGACCAGCGAGAGATCCTTCTCAGCGGTTTTGATGATCACGATACCCACCACGTCATCAGCGCCTTTTGCGCCGACCCCAGTGGGGCCATCTACATGGGCGAGGGCACGTTTCTGCACAGTCACATTGAAACGGCCTACGGACCAGTCCGCAGTTCCAACGGAGGTTTCTTTCGCTACGATCCCAGACGACGCCACCTGGAACGCACCGCCAGGCTTTCCATTCCCAACCCCTGGGGAACGGCCGTGGATGGCTGGGGGCAGATTTTCTTTACCGATACCTCCGACCCCAACATGCGATGGATGATCCCAGGGACCGTTGCAGTCCCCTACGGCAGTTTTGCTCCCAACCCTCGAAACCTGATCGAGGAAGCGCATCGCATGCGGCCTACCTCAGGTCTGGAGTTTGTCTCCAGTGGTCATTTCCCCGATTCCATGCAGGGAGACTGGCTCATTCACAACACGATCGGTTTCCTGGGCACCAAGCAGCACACCCTGGAAGATGGGCCAACTGGCTACACCAGTCGACATCGACAGGACTTGCTGCGCAGCAAGGATGGAAACTTCCGCCCCGTGGACATGGAATTTGCTCCCGATGGATCCCTCTACCTGGTGGACTGGCACAATGTGCTGGTAGGACATATGCAGCACAGCGCGCGGGATCCACTACGTGATCATGTCCACGGGCGCATCTACCGCATGACCTATCCTGCCCGCCCACTGTTGCAGCCAGCGAAAATTGCAGGAGCCTCCATCGATCAGCTTCTTGAAAACCTCAAGTTGCCCGAGGATCGCACCCGTTACCGGACGCGTCGCGAACTACGAGGCCGCTCCACTCAGGAAGTCATGGAGGCCCTTGACCGTTGGCTCCGTCAACTGGAACCAGATCATCCCAACCATGCACAGCACCTGGTCGAAGCCATGTGGGTGGCCTGGGGTCAGGATCATCTGGACGATGCCCTGGTATCCCGAGTGCTGGCCTCCGACCAATTCAAGGCACGAGCGGCCGCCGTTCGTGCCATCCGCTACAACCGCCATCGCTTGAGCAACGTCCACAGCCAACTGGAGCAAGCCGCCCGTGATCCCCATGGTCGGGTCCGTCTGGAAGCAGCCGTGGCCGCCTCCTGGCTCCGTCCGGAAGAAGGCCTGCGGATCCTGGAAGCCGCCACCACCCACCCCGTGGACGATTGGTTGGAACCGGTCCTCAAGACGGCGCTGGCCAGTCTGAGGGGTCGCAGCGTGGATGCCCCGGTTTGGCAGGCACCCAAGACCCATCTCCAGGGACTGGCTGGAAAACTCTTCACCGAGGGGGCCGAGATCTACCGGCGAGAAGGTCACTGCGCCACCTGCCATCAGGAAACCGGCTTGGGATTGCCCGCAGCCCAGTTCCCGCCTCTTGAGGGATCGGAATGGGTGAGCGGTTCTCCCGAAAGGTTGATTGCCCTCACCCTGCATGGACTGCTGGGGCCCATCGAAGTGAAGGGCGAGGCCTACCAGGGACGGGTACCGATGACAGCCTTCAAAGGGCTCAGTGATCGCGAAATCGCCGCCGTACTCACCTATGTGCGGACCACCTTCGGTGAGGGCGCCTCGGTCATCACTCCAGAAACCGTGGCAGGTATCCGCCAGCAAACCGCCAACCAGAAAAGCTTCTATCACCCTGAAGCGCTCAACCGCCAATTTGCCCCCAACCCCTGACCCAGACTAGAACTCAGAGGAAGTTTGCAGGAGTCGCTGGCCAGCCACTTCCATCAAGACGGGCTGGTGATAGCGACGGATGATTTCCATGTTGGGCGCCACTCCCAAGCCCGGGGCATCGGGCAGGAGCACCTGACCGTTGGCATCCAGTCTCAGGGGATGATCGGTCAGACTGCTGGCCAGCGGGCTGGCTTCTACCGGATATTCGCATAGCACGGCATGCGGATCATCGGCGTAGGGTTGCAACGATGCCGAGAGGGCCAGATGCGTCGTGAAGGTGTGGTTCACGAACGTGACCCCCCTGGCTCGTGCCTCCTGGGCAACCCGATGAGCGGAGCTGATGCCTCCCACGCGCCCCGTGTCGATTTGGATGTATCGCAGTGCGGCATGGTCCATCATGTTGATGGCCTGATGAGCCTGATGACACCCTTCGCCTCCAGCCAGAGGCACGGCGTCCGCTTGATGCGCCAGAGACCGATAGGCCGAGAAGGCCGCGGAAACGAAAGGTTCTTCCAGCCAGGTAACGCCGACTTCCCTCAAGGCTGGCAGTCGAGCAGCAGCCTCCTCGATGGCATCATCCCAGACCGTGCCCGCATCAATCAGCAAACGGGCATCCGGCCCCAGCCCCTCCCTGGCCGCGTGCACCTGATCACGGTCTTCCCTCACCGAAGCACGCCCGTAAGGACCCCAGCCAAATTTCACGGCCTGATAACCATGCGTGGCCATGGCACGCGCTTTTTCCAAGGTTTCCTGAGGGGTGTCCCCAAAAAGCTGCGAGGCATAGGGTATCTTGGGGTGAGCCTTGTCCATCCCCAGCAAGGCATGGACCGGCGTCTGATGACGGCGCCCGAGCAAATCCCACAAGGCGATATCGATCCCACTCAAGAGATGGTCGGTTTGGAGGAGGTCGAGGCTCTGAGCCCGCGTCAGCTGATGCATTCGAGCCATATCAGC
>MDTE01133538.1_pt1 | contig 16643 bp, 16 predicted proteins | sample 811231 | NCBI WGS metagenome assembly MDTE01 (sample SAMN05326651, study PRJNA326480) | marine metagenome | isolation source: seawater | place: Indian Ocean: Red Sea | collected 2010
CAGATAAAACCTTCACTATTCTTTCAATTTCTTGTGGGTAAACTTTTTCACCAGATATATTGATTAGATCATCAACTCTACCTAAAATATAGAGAAAACCGTCATTATCGAATTTTCCTAAATCACCAGTCTTTAACCAATCACCAGATTTATTTTCTAGATATTCTTTTTTCCAGTAATTATCTATAACATTAAGTCCACGAATCCAGATTTCACCAGTATCATTAGCATCTTTAGAATTAATTTTTATTTCAATACCATCGGAAGGTTTTCCAACTGATTCAATTTTTTTATCATCACTGAATATCATGAATGTTGAACGAGATGCTTCAGTTAGTCCATAATATGTTGCAACCATGCCAGTATGTAGAAATGTTTTTAATTTTCTAATAGTTTGTGGTGGAAAAAAAGTACTATTTGTAATGATTAGCCGAAGATTAGATAATATATTTAGTGAATCAGTTCTACTATTAGAAATAATGTTGGATAATGTGGAAGGAATTGCAGCCAGGGTTGTTGTCTCATACTTTTTTATAGAGTCAAGAATATTTTCTATGGTAGGATTTTTTTGTAATACCAATGTACTTCCAACATATAATGATGTATGCAAGCATCCTAATCCAAAAGAATGAGACATTGGTAAAGGTAAGAGATCAACATCATTACTTGAATATTGTAAAGTTTTAGCGATATTTTTTGTAATAAAATTACAACTGGAATGAGATATTGGAACTCCTTTGGGAGAAGATGTGGTTCCTGATGTATAAATTAGATATGCATAATCATGAGGAGATATTGTTCTAGGTTCAGAAGATGATTCTTTTACTTGAGAGAATTTTAGTTTCTCTAAATTTTTTAATTCTGTATCTTTAATTTTAGAGAAATGTGAATCAGAAGATACTATTAATGCAGGTTCTGCAGACAGGATTTGTTGATTTAGATTTGATTGAGATGTGCCAGTTGGAATAAGATGAGCAATGCATCCAGAATTAATTACACCAAGATATGAAATTACAAATTCACTTGTGTTGTCAAACAATAAACTAACTACAGATTTTTCGTCAAATTGATTCAGAAATGAAGTGAATTTTTCAACTTTATTTTTCAAATCCAAAAAGGATAATTTTGAATTTTCATCAATTAGTGCTAACTTATCAGGATACGTCTTAGACGAATTCTCTAGAAATTTATCTATAGTATTCATAATTTTGATTTTATAATTTCTAAAAGGGTTTTTGGGCTTGTAATCGAAGTAATTTCATCATCAGAGAAGGTAATCTCGAATTTTGCTTCAGAAAGAGTAATCAGATTTAATTGTGCAAATGAATCCCAATCATCAAAATCATTTTGGGTTTTTTCCCAATCAAAATCAGGTTCGGTAAGAAGTGGAAATGTTTCAAAAAAGATATTCTTTACATCATCATTTAGATTCAATTTTTTAATCCATCAAAATTCATAATATAATAAATAAATCTATTACTATGAATGATATTATGGAAATTTCGGATATTGGTGTCGATATTGTAAATATTGATAGATTTAGAAAAAAAGCATATAGTAAAAATGTAAAGTTTTATGAAAAAATATTTAGCAAGTCAGAGATAAAATATTGTCTATCTTTTAAGAATAATTCTGAACACTTTGCAGGTAAATTTGCTATAAAAGAGGCTGTAAAAAAATCAATAAAAGAGCAAATAAGTTTTAAAGAAATCATAACAGATCATAAAAAATCAAAACCTAGTATTATTTTAGAAAAGAGATTAAATTATAGATTTTCTGTATCAGTAAGTCATGAAAGAGATTTTGCAATAGCTATGGTAATTGCTTTTAAAATAAATTAATTATAACATATTTCTTGTTGTTTTACTAATCTTCATAAGGAAATTATTAAAAATTTCATTACTTTCTTCACTAACAACCCATTTAGGAACTTGAATCTTATCTTGGAAAATATCTAAAATTTCTTTATCAGATAAAGTTCTTGTGGATTGAATTTCCCTGTGTTTTTTAGAAATTTTTCTTAAATTTTTTAGTATATTCAATGATGTTCTAATCTTTGTAACAAACATTCCTCTTTTCATATAGAAAATACTAACAGCAAAATCAACTAGAATTAATGAAGGAAGCATTTTGAGATAACTTATTTTTGAAAAATGTGTTAGTAGGCAGTAATGTCTATTTCTTTCCATCAAATAAAATTTAAATTTACTCCACTTGAAAATATATCCTTCAATTGGATGGAAAATTACTGATGTTGGAACATAAAATGAATGTATACCTAACATAGAAGCTCTCCAACATAGGTCTAAATCATCATGATAAGCAAATAGAAATGGATCAAAGAGATTTAGTTTTTCAATAATTTTTTTGGATGTAAAGATACAGGTTCCAGATGCATAACCAATTTTTTCAATATCTTTTGAACCTACAATATGTTTTTCTCCTTTTCCACGTGAATAACCAAAACCAAATAATTGGATGAATTGACCAGAGCTTAATAGCATATCATGATCGGTAGTTGCAAGAATTTTTGGTTGGTATATACCATCTCCATTTTTTTTATAAGCACTGATTAATTCATGCAACCAATTTGGAGTTACAACCGTATCAGGGTTCAATATAACAACAAATTTTCCTTTTGAAACCCTAATTCCAACATTATTACCTTCACAATAGCCAAGATTTCTTTCATTTTCGATTAATTTTACATCAGAGAATTTTTGTGCATATTCAACATAGGTTTTATCAGTAGATGCATTATCAACTAAAATTACTTCGAAGTTTACTTTTTCTGTTTTATATATAGAATGTAGACATTCATCAAGTAAATCTCCTGCATTATAATTTAAAATAACTATACTAACCATAGGTTCAGTAGATTCAGTCAATTTAGATATCCTATAAATTATTATTTTTCATATCAAAGCTAGGTGGAAAGATTCTTGAGGTTTTACTAGAATTCCATTTACGTTCTTGAGATTTTAATATTCTTTTAACTTGATCTTCTTTAAGATTTAAGGAAGAACAAATTTCATCTATGGGAATTGATTTCTCTTTTGCATATATCATAAAATCAATTATCTCATATGGTAAACTAAAGAAAAATTCTTCATCACTCACATCAAAACTCCAGGTATCAGGAGATGCTTTTCTTTGTATGATTTTGTCAGAGATGTTGAGTGATTCTGCTAATTGATATACTTGTGTCTTGAATATGTTGACCAAAGGTTCTATATCTACTCCACCATCACCATACTTTACAAAATACCCTTGTTGGAATTCAGCCTTGTTTGTTGTACCACATACTAAAAAATTATTTTGTTCTGCATGATAGTATAATCTACTCATTCTAATTCTATGTTTTATGTTAGTTGCAGCGGTAATTTTGAGATAATCTTTTGGAGGTATACGTATTTTATGAATTTTATTTGTTTCATCCTTAATTTCCAAATATGGAACACTTAATCCATCGCTATCAAAATTTTCTGAGAAAGTTATTCGGTATATACATTTTTGATTAAAATTTGGAAATATATTTTGAATTATTTTTTCTCGATTATTATAAACTAAAGATGAATCTAAAATTGATGTAATATCTTCTAAGACGTATTGTATACCTAATTTCTTACATAATTCTATAGCTAGATCTTGACTTTGGGGATTAGATTCTTTTTCAGGGAGAATTATTCCTAGAACATTTTCAGATCCAATAGATTTTACAGATAACGCTGCAACAACTGAGGAATCAATACCTCCACTTATACCAATAACTAAACCTTTTTTTTTAAAGTTTGAATAGACTTGTTCTTGTAGAAAATGTGTTATTGATTCAATTAATTCATCAATATTTTCTATTTGAAGAAAATTTTTTCTAATGGTCATTTTAGTTCTTGTAGAAAGTTGATTATTTAGTATTTCTAAGAATTTAGTCAAATTTCACGTAATCCATACACGTTCGTATCTAAGCTAATCAAATTATTAATACATCTAGATTAAGAAATAATCATGAACAAATTTTATACTAGTGGAGACATGATTAAATAAAATTTGATTAGTTGGAATAATAAATGAGTTTAAAGAATCTGTTCACAATTGGTTCTGCAAATATAATCGGGACTGGTCTTAGTGGTTTATTTTGGTTTATTTTAGCATCGTTAATCAGCGTAGAAGATTATGGAAGTTTACATTATTTCGTTGGTATAGCTAGTATAGCATATGGTATTTCCTGCTTAGGAACAATTCATACATTTACAGTGTATACTGCAAAAAATATACAACTTCATTCAACACTTTTTTCACTATCATTTATTGGAGGAATAATAAGTTCCGTTGTTCTGTATGCTGTTTTCAATAGAATTGATGTTCTATTCCTCACATTTGGGTATATTATTTCATCAATGGCAATAGGAATTCAGTTTGGACAAAAATCATTTGAGAGATATGCAAAATTGTTACTTTTACAAAAAGGATTGACATTATGTTTAGGACTAGGATTTTACTTTGTATTTGGTATTGAAGGTGTTATTTCTGCACTTGCATTATCTTATGTATGTTATTTATTCATAATTGTAAAGGAATACAAAAAAACAAAGTTTTCATTTTCATTATTTAAAGAAAAATTTAGATTTATTAGAAATAATTATTTCGTAATTCTAACAGGTGTTTTTAGAGAACATACAGATAAACTTGTAATTGTTCCCATACTAGGTTTTGGATATCTTGGAAATTATGCATTAGCATCACAAGTAATTGTTATTCTAATGATAATTCCAAGTACAGTATTCAAGTATATTCTTCCATTTGATTCAACTGGGAAACCAAATAGAAAGATCAAAGCATACACAATTTTAAGTTCAATAATGCTATTTGGGATAGGAGCATTTGTTGTTCCTTCATTTATAGAAGAAATATTTCCTCAATACACATACCTATCAGAATCTATAAGAGTAATGAGTATAGGAATTATTCCTCTTTCCATATCATTGATATTGACATCTGAATTTTTAGGAAATGAGAAAAGCACTCATGTACTTGTTGGTTCAATTATTACTTTAACTTCTATGATAGTAGGAATTTTAGTTTTAGCACCAATGTATGAATCAGTAGGAATTGCAATAGCATTTGTGATTGCATCTGTATCTCAATGCCTCTTCTTATTGTATGGATATTTTACAAAAATTAGGAAATAATATGATTAAAATTTTATATTTGTACCTTCACCTAAGAGAAAGACTTTTTCATCATTCACTTCTTTTGAAAGTGTAATTGTTGAATTAGATGCAATAATACTATTTCCAATTTTTATATTTGAATCAATTTTACAATTAGATAGAATTATTGAATTAGAAATTTTACAATTAATTAATTCGGTATTATCACCAATACTTACATTGGGACCTAAAACTACATTTGGACCTATAATACAGTTTTCACCAATTATACATGGACCAATAATTTTTGAATTTCCTATTATCTTAGAATTAGTACCAATCATTACATTATTTGATATTTCAGAATCATTGTCAACAAAACCATGGTTATATGGCTGAATATTTTTTAAAATTTCATCATTAGCATGGATTATATCTTCAGGAGTACCAGTATCTTTCCAATAATCAGTGAGCATTTCAAAACTAATTTTATTTTTTTCGTCTAACAACATTTGTAATGCATCAGTGATTTCTAATTCATTCCTCCATGAGGGTTTTAATCTAGAAAATATATCAAAAATTTTTGGCGTCAATAAGTATATTCCAGTTACAGCTAAATTGGTTGGAGGATTCTCGGGTTTTTCCATTATTTTGATAATTTTATTATCTTTTACATCGGCAATTCCAAATCGTTCAGGATTTGGTACTTCACATAAGAGAACAAGTGCATCGTCTGTTGAAGATTCAAATTTTTTTAATATGTTGGAAATAGATTTTTGTATAATATTATCCCCTAGAAAAACAAGAAATTTTTCATTCCCTACAAAGTTTTTACATAGATTTATGGCATGAGCAATACCTTTAGGTTCATCCTGTTCAATATATGAAATTTTTACATTAAATTTTGAGCCATCGCCATAGTATTCTTTTACTTTGTTAGAACCTATACCTCCAACAATTATTGCGATATCAGATATGCCACAATCTCTAATTGCTTCAACACAATATTCAGACATTGGTTTGTTAGCAATAGGCAAAAGCTGTTTTGGACCTGTATGAGTTAAAGGTCTAAGACGAGTTCCATGACCACCATGAAGAATTATTCCTTTCATAAACATCACACCTACAATAATTAATTAGAACTTTTCCAAGGAGTAGGATCCAATACAGTATTAGAGAGATTATTAATGATTTCAGGATTATCAAAATACCACTGTATTGTCTGTTCTAATCCCTTGTTAAAATTTAATTTTGTTTTCCAATTTAATTCGTTAGAAATTTTTTCAGAACTCATACTATATCTGAAATCATGACCAGGTCTATCTTCAACAAATTCAATTAAATCTTCAGATTTATCCATGATGTTAAGAATTTTTTTAACTATCGTAATATTATCGATTTCATTATTTGCTGAAATATTATATGACTCACCTCGTTTTCCTTTAAAAAGTGCTAAGGAAACAGCATCACAATGATCATCAACATATATCCAATCTCGAATATTTTTTCCAGTACCATAAATTGGAATTTTTTTATTTTGATTTGCCAATATTATAATTTTAGGTATTAATTTCTCCGCATACTGTCTTGGACCATAATTATTTGTACATCGAGTAATTATCACATTAGAATCATATGTAATAGAATAAGAATTGATTATTAATTCAGCAGCAGCTTTTGTAGCTGCATATGGACTAGAAGGATTAAATTTTGAGTTTTCAGTGGCAGTTTCTTCAAATAGACTTCCAAATACTTCATCAGTGGATATTTGTACCATTCTTTTGTTTTGTTTTGTAATGATATCTAAAATGGTAAACGCACCTCTAATGTTAGATACTAAAAAAGGATTAGCATCATTTATGCTCTTATCTACAAAAGATTCTGCAGCAAAATTTACTACAGCATCACATCTTTCAATTTGAGATTCCATAAATTTTTTATTTGTGATATTTCCTTTTACAAATTCGTATTTTTTAGAATTTTTTATAGTAGCCAAATTTTTTAAGTTTGAGCCATCTAATTGGGCATCAACATTGATGATTTCTATGTCTTTATTTTCATCTAATAATTTGAGTATGAAATTACTTCCAATGAATCCAAGACCTCCAGTAACTAATAATTTCATATAATCACGGATTTACCAAACCTAATAAAATATTGGATAATTTGTTTAGTACCTTTAAATCCAAACTTTTATTGGTAAAAATTGCAGTTTTTTTCAAATGGATAAACAAAATTTTTCAGTATTAGACTTAGAGAATCATGTGACTAGAGATGTTAGTGATTCGCACATAAATGGTGAATTGACAATTATCTGGAGAGATTGGGACAATATGATTAAAACCCCAGAAATGATTTATGTAAATACAGTAAACCCAAGGGAAATCAAAGGTCCACATTTACACAAAGAACGAACAAGTTATTTTTATTGTATTAATGGTGAGATTGTAATTATTTTACAAGATAAAGATTCCCAATATCATGAAATTAAAATAAATTCAGAAGAATCAAAACTTGTTGCAGTTTCAAATGGTATTCCTGCTGCAATAGTAAATCCGTCAGATAAAATATCAAAAATTCTTGTTTTAGCAGACAGATCATGGAAACCTAATGATAATGAAATGAGTAATGTAAAGTTCGAAAATTATAATTTTGATAAATGGAAATTCTAAATTATTATAAATTACTCATAATATTTGGGGCAGGATTAATGGTTAGATTTATTCTTGCACCATTTGACATTCCAATTGCAACTGATGCATTTGATCCATTCGTTTATGCATCAAAATTAGTTCAAGAAGGTCAGCTACCTTACGGATTTAATACGGCAAACACAGGGTGGCAATATTTCATTTCAATTTTCTTTAGTAATTCAAATTTTGATGAGCCATTAAATTTGATGAAAATACAACGAAGTTTAAGTATCATAATTTCAGCGTTAGTGATTTTTCCTTTGTATATATTATTAAGAAAATTCTTTAAAGAAAAATATGCATTATTAGGATGTATTTTATTTATTTTTGAACCAAGATTCCTCTTAACTTCACTTTTAGGAATTAATTATCCATTTTTTATTTTATTGTCACTTATATCATTAGTTTCTTTTCTTAATAATAGAAAAAATTTAATTTTTATTACTTTTGGATGTTTGGCAATAAGTTCATTAGTACGAGTAGAGTCTCTTTTGTTTATACCATTTTTTATTGTGATGTATTCAATTAAAAATCACAATAAAAAAGAAATTCTACGATTGGCATCTGCAATATTTGTTTTAATAATCATAATACTTCCAATTTCAATTTTGAGGATAGAAGCAAACGGAGAAGATGGATTAATTTCACATTTTATTGCAGGTCCATCCTATATTTCTAAACATATTGTAGGAGATATGCCAGATTTAGATGATAGATATTATAATAGTTCAGAAAATAAAATGCTGGATTTTATATCCTTATCATTTATCAATATGATTACGTTATTTGGTTTAGTTTTAGTACCGTATTTGATTATTTTCTGTATAATAGGCATATTTTTTCTAATAAAGAATAGAACAGATAGAAATCTAAATTATGAAAAGATAACAATAATACTCTTTTCAATAATAATAATTATTCCTGCATTTTATGCATATGGAAGAGGCATATTGGAAGTAAGATATCTTTTTGGATTACTTCCAATATTGTCTATGATTGGTGCATATGGAGTTTATGTTTTAGATAGAAAGATTGAGAGAAGTAACTTACTAATCATTAGTACAATATGCCTTATTATAATTTCTTCAAGTATATTCATTGATTCAAAAATACCAGATTATGAATATGAAAATGCATCTTATTTTATAGCAAAAGAAGTTCTAAAAAGAACAGATAATGTAAATAGCTATTATGGAGATTGGCATCTAAAATCATCACTTCTAATAAGTAATTGGCCAAATCTACCAGAAGCAAATCAGCATGAAGGAACTTCTAACGTAAATTGTTTACAAGTAAATAGTCATTGTGGAAAATTTTCTATTAAAATTAATAAAGTAAATCTGCCAAAGAATGGAGAAATTCAAGATTTTGTTGATTTTTTAAAAGATAAAAAACTAGAATATTTAGTGATTTCAGAGAAAGATAACATGGATAAATTAAAAGAATCACCATATTTGATTGAGGAACTCAATACACTTGATTTTGGATATAAACATGAAATTCAGATATTTAAAATAAATAGAATAATTGAGGAATAGAAAATGTGCCAGAATAATTTTTACAGACTAAATTTTAATCGATCTAAAGTTATTAATGAATTTGATATGAAATGAAAGAAAATAATAGAAAAAATATTTTTACGTCAAAAGCTAATGCATTAGATTTTTTTCAGGAAAGAGTTAAGAAATCAAAAATTGAGAAGATGTATGTATTTAATCATCACGAATGGTTGGAACATAGTGGAATTATTTTAGATGAAATACAGAAAAAATTTTCAGGAAAAATTGTTATCAGAAGCTCAGCATTAGGCGAAGACTCAATAGAAAAATCTGATGCAGGTAAGTATAAAACAATTTTAGATATAGATGTTAAAAAAAGAAATTCTATAAAACATGGCATAAAAAATGTTATAGCATCATACAATATTGATAAAAAAAAATCTAAACCACATCAGATTCTAATTCAAAAACAAACAACAAATGCAATTACAAGCGGTGTTGTTTTTACTAGAACACCAAATAATGGTTCACCATATTACGTGATTAATTATGAAGATGGGAAAAAGACTGATACAATAACTAGTGGGATGATTGGAAACACAATAAAGATTTTCAGGAATATTTCAACAAAAAATATTCCAAAAAAATGGAAAAAATTAATTTTTGCAATAAAAGAAATTGAGAGAATATCAAATAACAGTAAATTAGATTTAGAATTTGCAATAACAAATAAACAAATTGTAATTTTTCAAGTTAGACCACTAACAATGATTAGAAATTTGATTGAGAATAAGATAGAAAATAAAGTAAGTTCAGAGATCAAAAAAAATCAAAATAAAATGATGAAGTATAAAGGAACAATTTTTTCTAATATGACGGATTGGAATCCAGCAGAAATAATTGGAGATACACCAAATAGATTAGATTATTCAATTTATGATTTTTTAATCATGAAAAATAGTTGGAGAGACGGGAGAGAATTACTTGGTTATCACAATCCACAAATAAATTTGATGGAAAAATTTTCTGGAAGAGCATATGTAAATGTGAAAGCAAGTTTTGAATCACTTTTACCCGCAAGTTTGAATAAAACATTACGAGACAAATTAGTAAAATTCTTTTTGAAGAAATTAAAAAATAAACCACATCTACATGACAAAGTTGAGTTTGAGATTCTTTTCACTTGTTATGATTTTTCTTTAAAAAAAAGAATGAATGAATTAATTAATCATGGATTCACAAAAAAAGAACTGAAACAGATTTCAGATACATTGCTAAATTTCACTAATAATTTAGTTAGCGTAACACCACAAATTCAAAATGATACAAGAGAATCGTTAGTGATTTTAGAAAATTATAGAAAAAAATGGGAAGAGGGAGTAGACGGATATGAGACAAAACTAGCATTAGCTGAAGATTTACTAATGAAATGTCAAAAATTTGGTGCTGTACATTTTTCTGCAATTGCAAGACTAGCATTTGTTGCAAGAATACTTCTTTATGGATTAGTTGATGTGTCAAATATTAACAAAAATGATATTGAGAAATTTATGAATTCAATATCTACTCCAGTAACTGAATTTAAAAATGATTTGTATAATTTGAAAATAGATAAAATAAAACAAACAGATTTCCTAAAAAAATATGGTCATCTAAGACCAGGTACATATGATATCACAGTAAAGAGATACGATAATACACCAAATTTCTTTGACGATTTAATGATTTTAGAAAATAAAAAACCAGTTAAAAGAAAACAGCCTAAATTAGAAGTAGAAAAAATTCTTACAAAAAATGGATTGATTTTTAAAAAAATTGATTTTTTTAATTTTGTTAAAGAAACTATGACATTGAGAGAAGAATCAAAATTTGAATTCACACGAACACTTAGTGACATTATAGAGTTAATTGCAGATGCAGGAAAAGAATTAGGATTTTCTAGAATGGAATTATCTTTTTTAAGTCTAAATGACATATTAAAATTCAAAATTTTGAAAAAAACGGAATTGAAAGAGTTCTGGAAGTACCAAATAAAAAAATATCATATACAAAAAGAAATTGAAAAGTTTATGCATCTACCTTCAATAATATTATCAGTTAAGGATTTTTCAATTATTCAAGATTATATTGCTAAACCTAATTTTATCACAAATAAAAAAATTATTTCTGAGACCATATTCCTAAAAGATCTTCAAAATTTAAAGAAAATAGAAGGTAAAATAGTTATGATTGATAATGCAGATCCTGGATTTGATTGGATATTTTCTAAAAATCCTTCAGGATTGGTAACAAGATATGGAGGCATGGCATCTCATATGGCTATTCGTTGTGCAGAATTAGGTTTGCCAGCTGCAATTGGATGTGGGGATACACTTTTTGAGAAATTAAAAGTAAGTAAAAAAATATCGCTAAATTGTATGAATGATGATGTTCTGATATTAGAATTTACAGATAAGGAAGAGTTTTCAGATGAAAAGAAATTATTAAAATCACTAGGATACATTAAGTAGTATATAATAAAAGCGGAGATATATTCTAAAAAATGGCTTTGAAAAGAATTGGAATATCTTCAAGAATAATGAACATAGAAAAATTTGATGAGAAGAGAGATGCAATTAGTCATGATTGGATAAATTTTTTGCAGAGATTAAAATTATTGCCAATCTTAATTCCAAATAGGATCATAGATGTTGAAGATTATATTTCCACGTTAAATTTAGAGGGAATTATTTTATCAGGAGGAGATAATATTGGAGAATTTCCAGAACGTGATAAAACAGAGATTAGGATTATAGAATATTCCATTAGGAATCATATTCCAATTTTAGGAGTATGTAGAGGAATGCAATTGATTAATGAATTTTTTAATGGGAAAAATATCAAGAATCAAGATTCAAATCATGTAGGAAAATCCCATGATGTAACAATAAAAAATACAAATTTTAAAGAAATGCTAGGTGAAAAGTTAGAGGTTAATTCTTATCACAATAATATAATTAGAAAAGAGCATATAGGAAAAGAATTAGAGGTTTTTGCTGAAACAAAACATGACTCCACAGTTGAAGGATATTTTCATAAGAAATATCCAATAATAGGAATAATGTGGCATCCTGAAAGAGATCAAGACCAGGAGTATCAATCTAAAATAATTAATGTATTGTATAATCAATTAATCTGGAAACAATGAAAGGGATTATTCTTGCAGCAGGTGAAGGAAAAAGATTAAGACCATTAACAGAAGATAAACCAAAATCTATGATTGAGTTTTGTGGTATGACATTATTACAAAGACAAGTAAATGTAATGAAAGAATGTCATATTGATGATATTATAGTGATTACAGGCTACAAATCAGATATTATTAATATTTCTGGAGTAACATACTACAAAAATGAAGAGTTTGAAGAGACAAATATGGTAGAAACACTATTTTGTGCAAAAGAAGAATTAGAAGGAGAAATTATTGTTTCATATGCAGATATAGTTTATGAAAAAAATGTTTTACAAAAATTAATAGATTCAAAACAAAAGATTTCAGTAGTGATAGATGAAAAATGGGAAAAATATTGGAATAAAAGATTTGAAAATCCATTAGATGATGTAGAAAGTTTAAAAATTAATTCTAAGGGTAACATAATAGATATTGGACAAAAAACTAGATCTTTAGAAGAAATACAAGGGCAATATATCGGTCTAATGAAATTTAATTCAGAAGGAACAAAAATAATATCAAATTTTTATCATAGATGTAAAGAAGAGTCAAAAAAAGGATCTAATATTCTAAATTCAAAAATTGAATTTAAAAAATCGTATTTAACAGATTTGCTTCAGGGATTAATCGTTGATGGTAATGAATTAAAACCAGTATTTGTTAATGGTGGATGGTTGGAATTTGATACTATTAACGATTTTAAATTATATCAAAAAATGATTAAAGATAATAATTTAAATGAATTAATTAATTTTGAAAAATAATATGAAACCAAACATTATTTTTGTTTTATTAGACGGGGCAAGATATGATCGATTAAAAGTTTCTCCAGAATTTATAGAATTGTTGGATGAAGGAACATTATTGAATAATGTGAGTACTGCAATTCCTTATACATTTGGTTCTGTAAATGTAATTCTAACAGGACAATATGGGAAAGAAAATGGTGTGGATGGATACTATCAAGTTGCAGGACTAAGATCAGAAGTACGGGTTCTATCAGAAATTTTGCAGGAAAATGGATATTTCACATCAAGAGGTTTAATCAATGATAAGATTCTCTCACCCAGAGGATTCGACATTAGAGAAGATTTTAATGAATACGAAGTGAATTTGAATATTGCACATCCGAAATTAATCAAGGAAACTTTTGAAAAATCTAAAGGGAAACCATTTTTTACATTTTTACAATTTACAAGAATTCATACTATAACTGTAACAGAAGTATTAAAAAAATATGAATGGAATGATGAGCGTTTCTATGAGAATATAGATAATAATATGACACAGTATGACGGAACATTTCAAGAAGCAGGAGAATATGCCAAGATGATTTTAGACACAGTAAAGAAATTGGGAGTTTTGGATAATACAATCATAGTATTTTTTACAGATCATGGAACAGGTATAGGAGAACGCTTTGGTGAAAGAAATTATGGCTCATTTACCTACGAAGAAACAATTAGGACATTTTACCATTTTATCGGACAGAGTATTAAGAAGAAGAATATTTCTGATTCATTAAGAGCCACAATTGATATTTTTCCAACTATTCTAGATTTATGTCATATATCAAATATAGAAAAAGCAACGGGAGAGAGTTTTGCTCCATTTTTAAGAGGTGAAGAAAAGAATTTGAAGGAAAGAGAATTTACATTTTCAGAAACAGGTGCACTACATGGACCATACCCTTCACCAGAACATTCAAATGTTTTTTGCATAAAATCTCCAAATTACAAACTAATGTATCTAAAAGATCCAAACAAATGGGAATTATATGATTTAGTAAATGATCCAAAAGAATTAGAAAATATTTCAAATACAGGATTAGAAATAGAAGATATTTTAAAAGAAAAGCTTCTAGAATGGATCAATCGTTTGTAAACAACTTAGAATAGCAATATGTTTTAAAACAGGATGTATTATGAAATAAGTTTCGCCATCATTCAAATTTTGTTTTCTAATATTTTCAAATGGGATTTTTTTGGTAGTTAGTAGTTCAATTAGAGTTTCAGATCTTATATAAGAATCATATACATCATCCAGATATTTATGCGAAGGTTTTTCAAAAAATTTTTGATGTAATATATCTCCAGTATCAAGATTCTCATCCATAACAAAAGCAGTAACACCAGAATTATTCTCAATCAAAATGCTATAATAGAAACATGTACTGCCTCGATAATATGGAACTATACCTGGATGAAGATGAATGAATTTAGTTCCTGATGAGAGAATTTCATTTTTTAATATTCCGCCACCAGAAAATATTGTATAATCAATTGATGAAGATTTGATTTCTTTTATTAATTCTCTATGATTTATATCAACAAAAGAAAATTCTTTGAAAGTAAGGTTATTTTCTTTTAGAGTATCAATTACAGGTTTTGATATATCAAAACCATAATTTTTTGATTCTTGGATTAATTCATCTGAAAAAGAACTTTCGTGTCTATTATCATTCATGAAAATTATTGAATCCAATTTAATTCCATTATGAAGAATTTTTTGGATATAAGCTTTTGAACGCGAATCAGGGGTTAGAACAATACCTATTGTCATAGGTTTTCCACCTTAGTTTTCAATAAATCATCTATAAAATTTAATTCATAATTTATTGCATGATAGACAAGTGATAAAGTAATAGATTCATCAATAGAATTAATACGTGATGATAAAATGTCATTTAATTTAAGAATTGTATTTAAGAATTTTAGATTTTTTGTTTTATCATAGATTTTAGCACATATCAACGAGAAAAGTGCATAATTTTCTATAGAAGAAAAATTTTCTGAGTGATTAAATGGAAAAAATTCATAATTTGAAAATATTTTTTTATTTATCTCAAAATTTTTTAAAATTTTTTCTAGAATAGCTTTTTTATCATATAAATAATCATCATTAATTAAACAAGAAATTAACAATGTACTTGTTTCATGATACATATCTTTTTGAATAAATAAAGCTCTTGATTCTGATAAAGAGGGATAAATCTCAGATAGTTGAAGAATTGAAATATTTTTAGAAATACGCATGGATACATTTTCACGTGATTGTTTGAATGTGGAAAGAAATTCTATACCTTGAAATTTACTATGTTGATATTTTTCTGGAAATTTTAACAAATCGTTTTGAGTGTATGGATATTTCAATGATTTCAAAGTTTGTTATAACATTCATAATATAAGACATATTCCTAAATTGTATGCATGATTTAGAGCAATTACATTCAAGACTTCATCAACATCTGAAAGAACAAAATGAGAAATGGGAACATTTTGTTTATTCTAAGAAAGACGGATTCTATCAAGGATTAGAAGAAATAAAGATAGAGGGTTCGAGATCATCTGAAAAGCGTTTTGCAGAATATGACATTGAAAAATATCTCTCAAAAGAGAAAAAGGCCTTAGATATTGGAAGCAATTGTGGGTTTTTTTCAATTTTTGTTTCTAGATTTGTAGACGATATCTCGGGTGTTGAGATCAATCCATATTTGATAAAAATTGCAAACGATACAAAGGATTTTCTTGGTTTAGAGAATACAAAATTCATTAATTCGTCTTTTGAAGATTTTCAAACGGATGAGAAATTTGATTTAATATTTTCATTAGCTAATGATTCAACAATTGATGGTAATACAAAATTTAATTTTTCAGAATATGTTCAAAAAATTCTGAATTTACTGAAAAAAGATGGAATTTTGATTTTTGAAAGTCAAGCCATTGATTCAATGATTACTCAAAAATTTGAAGAAAAGTTTAGAATTCTTGAGAGAAGATTTGAAATTCTTGAAAAAAGAAAAATTTCTTCAGAATATCCTGTAGATATTCCAGAGAGAGACTTTGTGATATTGAAGAAATTAGACATAACCTAATTTTTTTAATATGTCTTCTGCATGAGCAATTTCTTCTTGTGTAAGATTTGTTTTATTTTTTGTCATAGCTAAATTACCAGTTATATCTGAAATGATTTTTTCAAATGATTCAATTTTTTGGGGTTCCATTTTAGCCAGATTATTTTCTTCTAATGGATCATTTTTTAAATTAAACAAAAATGTGGAATCATCTGTAGGATCTTCATTTCTAAAATA
>MDTE01170581.1_pt1 | contig 16643 bp, 15 predicted proteins | sample 811231 | NCBI WGS metagenome assembly MDTE01 (sample SAMN05326651, study PRJNA326480) | marine metagenome | isolation source: seawater | place: Indian Ocean: Red Sea | collected 2010
CGCCCAGCATCTCGGCCATACGCTCGCCGTCATAGACGTTCATCTGGCAGCCGAAGCTCTTGACCCTGTAGGTCTTGGGGGTGTTGGTCGGTTTCATGGGAGGGGGCGCTTTAGCGGATATCGAGGACACCGTCACCCCGGACTCGATCCGGGGTCCAGCCACTTCTCGCATGGTGCTAGCAAAGCTGGACCCCGGCTCGGAGGCCGGGGTGACGAGATTGATGGTGTTACCCAACTGTCGCCTTCACGATCTTGCCCGGGTTCGCCGGCGGCTCGCCCTTGGGCAGTGCGTCGATGTTTTCCATGCCGCTCTCGACCTGGCCCCAGACGGTGTACTGGCCGTCGAGGAATTCGGCGTCGTCGAAGCAGATGAAGAACTGGCTGTTGGCGCTGTCGGGCACCTGGGTACGGGCCATCGAGCAGGTGCCGCGCGTGTGCGGTTCGCTGTTGAATTCGGCCTTGAGGTCGGGCTTGTCGCTGCCGCCCATGCCGGTGCCGGTCGGATCGCCGCCCTGCGCCATGAAGCCGGGGATCACGCGGTGGAACACGACGCCGTCATAGAAGCCCTCGCCCGCCAGTTCGGTGATGCGCTCGACGTGACCTGGTGCCAGGTCCGGGCGCAGCTTGATCACCACGTCCTTGTTTTCACCGTCGCCGGTATCGAGAGTGAAGGTCAGCTTGTCCGCCATCGGTCGTTTCTCCTGTGAATTGGCTGGCGCCTACATAGGGATTGTGGGCGGCCTGTCACCCGTTGCTTGCAATCCAGCCCCGCCCGCCTAGACCGCTGCACATGAGCGAGAGCAACCGCCCCCTCGACGAAGATGGCATCCTGCTGGCGCGTGAGCCGGAGGAAGAAGCACGCCCGGACGACCGGATCGACGACGAGCGGATGGACGAAGAGAACACGCTCAAGCCCGAATTCGTCCGCTCGGTCGAGGACGCGCTCGACGAAGGGGACGTCAAGGCGGTCTACGAGCTGGTCGAACCGCTGCACCCGGCCGATATCGCCGACCTTCTCGAACTGTTCGAGCGCGACGAGCGTTACCAGCTTGCCGCGGCGATTACCGATCTGATGACGTCCGAGGTCGTCGCCGAACTCAACGACTATGTCCGCGAGACCATGATGGAAGCGCTGCCGCCGGAAGCGGTGGCGCAGATCGTCGACCAGCTCGAGACCGACGACGCCGTCCAGCTCATCGAAGACCTCGACGAAGAAGATCAGCGCGCGGTCCTGGCCGAAATCGAGATCGAGGACCGGATCGCGATCCAGTCTGCCCTCGCCTATCCGGAGGAGACCGCCGGACGCTTGATGAGCCGCGATTTCGTGGCAGTGCCCGAACATCTGACGGTCGGCGATCTCATCGATTACCTGCGCGACGGGCGCGACCTGCCCGACGAATTTTACGAAATCTTCGTGGTGGACGAGAAACATCACCCGGTCGGCACCTGCGCGCTTTCATGGGTGCTGCGCGCGCCGCGCGCGATCGCTCTGGCCGATGTGATGAAGCGCGACCAGACGCTGATCCCGGTCACGCTCGACCAGGAAGAGGTCGGGCTGATGTTCCAGAAATACAACCTCATCAGCGCTGCCGTGGTCGACGAGAACGAGCGGCTGGTCGGCCAGATGACGGTGGACGACGTGGTCCACATCATCTCCGAGGAAGCGGGCGAGGACGCTCTGCTAATGTCGGGCGCGGGCGAAGGCGACATCAACGAGCCGATCCGCGAAGCCTATTCCGCGCGCGTCCGCTGGCTGGTGGCAAACCTTGGAACAGCATTGGTCGCATCGCTGATCATCGCGCTGTTCGGCGCGGCGATCGAGAAGCTTGTGGCGCTCGCGATCCTCATGCCGATCGTCGCGAGCATCGGCGGCAATGCGGGCACGCAGACCATGGCGGTGACCGTGCGCGCCATCGCCACCAATCAGCTCACCCGCAGCAACACGCGGCGTATTCTGATGCGCGAGATGCGCGTTGCACTCCTGAACGGCGTGACCATAGCGGTGCTGATCGGCCTCGCTACGGGCGCGATCTTCACTCCCATGCTCGGCGGCGTGATCGCGCTGGCGATGGTGATCAACGTGGTGATTGCGGGCCTTGCCGGCGTGCTGGTGCCCGTGGCCTTCGACCGGCTCGACCAGGACCCGGCAGTGGCGAGCAGCGTGTTCGTGACGATGATTACCGATTCGATGGGTTTCTTCGCCTTCCTCGGCCTTGCGGTGGCAAGCGGGATCGTCGGTTAGCCTTTCTACGCATGGACCGGGTGTTACACGGACCCACGCGGAAAGGCTGCGAGCCGGGATCGGGGCTGCCTTCACTTTCTGATTCACTGGCGCGCAAGAAGCACCGGCCCCGGATCCAGTCCGGGGCGACGCTTGAGATATGGTCGGGAAGCGCTACATCCTCCTCATGCCGCTCAACCTGACCAAGATCGCCTTCGGCGCGCAAAGCTATGGCGATATCGAAAGCTGGTATGCACAGCGGCGCAGCCCGAACCTCACGACGCGCTATCGCCCGACCAAGTGGGAGCAATGCATCGGCGGCTCGCTCTACTGGATTCACCAGCACAGCATCGTCGCGCGCAGCGAAATCCTCGGGTTCTCCGAGACGAAGGACGGGCGCTGGTCGATCGACCTCAAACCCGAATTGATCCGCGTCCACCCTCGGCCCAAACGCGCACATCAAGGTTGGCGTTATCTGAAGGGCGATCCCCCGCGCGATCTCGCGCCCGGCGAAGACATCGGTGACGCGCTCCCCGGCAAGCTTGCGGGCAAGCTGGAACGGCTAGGACTGATCTGAATCCGTATGCTGCAGTGCACAAGCGCCTGTTTTCTAAACATTGTGACAGAAGTATTGCAGTGAGATTTCTAAAATAAGTCACTGCTTTTGAATGTTTTTCTGCGGAATGGTTTACGGCTTGGCAAGTTCTGCTCCTTAAGCGGGAGGCATCGTCAACAGCGCAGCGTCCCTCCGATGACCTTCCAGCCCCAATATGCCGATGCATTCGTTTGGGAAGCCGATCCGAACACTCATCCAAAACCGGCAAAAGCGAAGCCTGCCGTAAAAAAGCGTGCTCGAACCGGGGCGGACTCGTCGTACAGCAACAGTTTCCTGGAACGCTATGGGCTCATGCGCTCCAGCATTGCGGGCAAGGTGCGCGTCTTCGCCTTTTCCTTCACCGTTATCCTCGTCCTGCTCGGTGCGATCCTCGGCGGGGCGCAGGCGGTGCTCGCCGATCGATCCGATCGGGCAGCGGTGAATGCATCGCGCGCCATGGCCGCTTCGCAACTCGCGACATCGATCGCCGAAAGCCGCTATTTCGCTTCGCGTTATGCTGCGGATGGCGATCGCACAACGATCGCCTCCGCTTTCGCTACGCTGGCCCAGGCACGCGACGAGATCGATGCCGCCATCGCGCTTGACGGCGGCGACAGCGAATCCCGCGCGCAGATGGAATGGTTGGTGACGCAGGTCGAGGGCTTCGAACCGGAGCTGCGTGCCTTGCAGGCTTCGATCACCGTTCACGGCCCCTCCATCACGGGCAATGCGTTGGCGGATGCGATCGACATCAGTGGCGGTCAGCTCGCGCGGCAGGCCGCAGAAATCGAAGCCTCGCTGGCGGTGCAGTCCGATACAGCTCAACAATCGCTCGCCAGGGTCAAGACCTGGACAATGATCGTTGCCCTGGCGCTCATCGCGGGTTGCATTGCCCTGGTCCATTTCGGCGCTCGGGGCCTGTCACGTCAGGTTTCCGGTTCGCTGGCAGAAATCACCGGGGCCATGACCCGCCTGGCGGGCGGCGACCGATCCATCGCGATCCCGGCAACCGACCGGCATGACGAGATCGGCGAAATGGCGCGCGCATTGGTGGTTTTCCGCGAAAGTGCCGATGCCCTGGCCGATCTGCAACGCAAGGCCCGCGAGGACCAAAATGCAGTCTTACGCCGCCTGGTGGATAATTTCGAGGGAGGCGTGGGCGAAGTCGCGGGCAGCGTAACGCAAGCCTCGCGCGAGCTGCAATCGACTTCGAGCGAGATGGCGGGAGCCGCAACACAAACCATCGGCGTGGTCGAACAGGTTTCCCGCGACATGTCCGAGACGCAAGGCGGCGTTACGGCCGCCGCTTCGGCAAGCGACCAGTTCGCCATGTCGATTGCCGAAATCGGCCGCCAGGCAGGCATCTCGGCCAATATGGTCCAGGATGCGCGCCAGTCGACGGAGACCGCCGATACGAAGATGTCCGAACTGGCCGGGGTCGCCGAGGAAATCGGCGAAGTCGTCGATCTGATCGGCGCGATCGCCGATCGCACCAATCTGCTGGCACTCAACGCCTCGATCGAGGCCGCGCGCGGTGGCGAGGCAGGACGCGGCTTTGCCGTGGTTGCTTCGGAAGTGAAGGAACTCGCCCGTCAGACTCGCGAAGCTACCGGCAATGTCGCCTCGCGCATCGTCGGGATGCAGGTGATGACGCGTGAAAGCGTCGAAGCCCTCGCCCGGATCGGCGAGCGTATCCGCGAAGTGGAAACCACCGCGACCGCCATTGCGCAAGCGGTCGACGAACAGTCTCTGTCGAGCCGCGAACTTGCCCGCAATCTCGATCGCGCAGCCAATGGGGTCGACAACATCGGCGGCGGAATTGCACAGATCGGTGAAACGGCCCGCAGCACCGGTGCGGCGGCCGACAAGGTACTCGCATCCGCAGCGACACTCGACCACACGGCCCGCGATCTAGAAGGCCGCGCGCGCGAATTCGTGAGTTCGGTTCGCGCGGCGTGACGATACGACGATTGTCCGGGAGTGTCCCGGATTGCCAAGCCAGTGAGGGCATAGGGGCGATGCAATCGCGCCCGACCTGGCAAGCTTTTTTCTAGGCGGCAGTCTTCTCAGCCACCCTCCTTAGCGCGTCGGCATAGGCTTCGGGCGGCTGCGCGCCGGGGATCATGAACTTGTTCTCGACCACCATTGCGGGCACGCCGGTAATGTTGAGATCCCAAGCGGCGCGCTCTTCGGCGCGAACCTTATGCGTGAGTTCCTCGCTGGCGAGCGCGGCTTCGGCACCCGCGCGGTCGAAACCGACAGCCTCCGCCACGTCGAGCAGCACGTCGTGATCCGCAATCTTGCGGCGCTCGTTGAAATGCGCCCGGAACAGCGCAAGCTTCAGCTCGGTCTGCTTGGCCGCCCCGTGTTCCTCGCCCGCCCAGGTCAGCAGCTTGTGCGCATCGAACGTGTTCCACATCCAGCGCTGCGGTTCGGGATCGGGGCCAGCGTAGTCGAGCGACACACCGGCATTCTGGGCGGCCTCACGCATGCGGCCCTGCACCGCCTTGGACTGTTCAGGGGTGGAACCGTATTTGCGCGCGATATGCGCCGTGCTTTCCTCGCCTTCGGGCGGCATGTCCGGATTGAGTTCGAAGGCATGCCAGCGAATGTCCGCCTCGATCTCGCCATCGAGCTGTTCGAGCCCCTTCTGCAGGGAGCCCCAGCCGACCAGGCACCAGGGGCACATGACATCGGACCAGATATCGATCCGCAAGGTTCTCGGCTCGCTCATCTTTTCACCCACCATTGCATCAGGTGATGCGCGATAGCATGGCGCGGCGGGCAGCGGAACGGACCATTACCGGCCAGCGCGGCTTCCACCTCTTCGCGCGTATAGAAGTTGATCTCGGCCATTTCGGTCTCGTCAATGGTCAACTCGTCACTGTCGGCATGGCTATGGCAGCCGATCATCAATTGGCTCGGGAAGGGCCAGGGCTGGCTGGCGATGTAGGAGACATCGCGCACCGTGATGCCCGCCTCTTCCAGCACCTCGCGATTGACCGCTTCTTCGATACTCTCGCCCGGCTCGACGAAACCGGCAAGCGCGGAAAAGCTCCCCTCCGGCCATCCGAGACCGCGACCGAGCATCAACTTGCCCTGATATTCGACCAGCATGATGGTGACCGGATCGGTGCGCGGGAAATGGCTCGCGCCGCAAGCGGTACAGTCGCGCTGCCAGCCACCCTTGGCGAGCTTCGTGGCGCCCCCGCAGGCCGCGCAGAACCGGTGCCGCGCATGCCAGTCGGTCAGGCTGCGCGCGCCGCCGTAGATCGCCAGATCGTCGGGCCGCAACGTCGCCATGAGCGACCAGAGCCGCGGGTTTGCCATGCGCGGGCTGGCATCGCCTTTGGGCGGTACGGCGGCGAAACAGGCCTTGCCCTCGTCGAGCCCCAAAAAGCACAGTTCGGCATCCTCCGGCGCATCGGCCAGCGTGCCCCAGACCAACCCGCCATCGTCGCCGATCGCAGGCATCAGCCCATCGAGCGCGAGCACCCGCGCTTTCCAGTTCATGTAACCCGCCAGCCGTTCGGGATCGGCACGGACGTGGTCGGCGCGGTCGAGGCGCGAGCCGGTAAATGCGAGCATACCTTATGCTTTCGCGGCTTGCATCGCCGCCAAATCCTTGCCCACCGCTGCGGGAAAGCCGGTATGGATCGGATAGGCTTCGGACGGCATATATTGCGTCATCAGGGTCGCGCGCAGGCCGGCCTTGAAATTGACGAAGGCGACGGTGCCCGCCGCCCCGCCCCAGCCATAGGCGCCGTCGGTCACGCGGCCGCCCGCACCGAAGCCCTGTCCTTCGACCCAGGTGCCCTCGGTCGTCGCGGTGGCGGGCAGCAAGTTCGACGTGCCCACCCGCACGGCAAGTTCGCCCATCACGCGCTTGCCGTCGATCATGCCGTAGCCGAGCAGCATGGTGAGGAAACGATCGTAATCGCGGGCGGACGAAACCAGCCCCGCCCCGCCGAAGGGAAACGGCGGCTCGTCGAGATAGATCGAGGCCCTGGCCGGATCCATCGGCAGCGGCGTGTTGTTCATGATCCCGTAATTGGTGGTAAAGCGCGCGACATCGCTTTCGGGAACGGTGAAGAACGTACTGGTCATGCCCGCCGGTTCGAAGATCTGCGTGTGCAGGAATTCGTCGAAGGCCATGCCACTGGCCACCTCGATCACCCTACCGAGCAGATCCAGACCGACCGAATAACTCCACTTGGTGCCAGGTTGCAGCACCAGCGGCAGTTTGGCGAGGCGATCGGCGAACGTGTCGAGCCCGGTGACTGCCTGACCCCGGCCAAGACCAGGAATGGGCAGACGGCTGACCTGCCCCGGGATCAGACCCTGTTCGGTGTAGGCGGCACTGATCGGCCCCTTCTGCACGATATTGTAGCCCAGCCCCGCAGTATGCGTAAGCAGTTGGCGCACGGTGATCGGGCGTTCGGCCGGGACCAGATCGGTCAGCGATCCGTCATAGGTTCTCTGCACCTGCATGTTCGCATAGGCCGGAAGCAGTTCGGCGATCGGCTGGTCGAGACCGAGGCGGCCCTCGTCGATCAGCATCATCGCGGCCATGCCGGTGATGGGCTTGGTCATCGAATAGATGCGATAGAGGCTGTCGGCATCCACCTTGCTCGGCCCGCCCAGAGCCAGCGTGCCGCGCGCGATATAGAGCGGGTCCTGACGCCCCCACCCCAGCGCGGCGATCATGTTGGCAACCTTGCGTTCGGAGACATAGCTGTCGACCATGGCGGTAACGTTGCGCCAGTTCGCCGCATACTCGCGGGCGGCGGCCAGCCGTCCCATCGGCGACCCCGCCAGCGCTGCCCCGGCAGTGAGCCAGGCACCCCCGCGCAGCAGCGCGCGGCGGGACATCTGCGGGGTGTCGAAGGTGCGATAGGCCATTCGTGTCTCTCCGGATTTCAAATCGGCGGGTTTGTGCGGGAGCGACGGCAGAGCGTCAATTGCCAATCGAAACTGTTGCAATCGGCCAGTGTCCTAACCATATAGGACACATGCTCAACCTGCTCTCCATCCTGTTCGGGATCGTCTCGCTCGTCGTCGTCATTCCGGCGACCATCCCCCTTCTCGGCTGGGCCAACTGGCTCGCGCTGCCGTTGATTGCGGTCGGCGTGGTGCTGGGTCAGCTTTCGTCGAGCAATACCGGGCGCAATTTCTGTCTGATCGTGCTGCTGATCGCCGCTGTGCGGCTGACGCTGGGCGGCGGGATTATCTGACGATCGATCTCCCGCGAAGGGGGAGCCTCAGGCGGTCGAGCGCATCGCTGTCTGAAGATCCCGCCTGCGCGGGGAATCATGACGTTACCAGCCGGGCGGCCTTGGTGAAGAGCGTCGGCAGGCCCGCTTGGTTAAGCGTGTCGAGAGGCCACCATTCACCCTCGCCGCTGGGCTGTGTTGCATCACGCTGCACCTGCACCGACAGTTCGAGCGCGAAATGAGTGAAGGTGTGCCGTACCATTCCCGCACCTTCCCAGTCCCCATCCAGCGGCGGCTCGCCCAAGCCATCGCCGCGTGCGCTCCAGCCATCATCGGGCAGCGCACGCATCCCGCCGAGCATCCCCTTGCCCTCGCGTCGGACGAGCCACACGGCGTTCTCCCGCTCGATCCAATAGGCGCGCCCCTGTCGCACGGGCCTGGCCTTTTTCGGTGCCTTGACCGGGAACCGCGCCGGATCGCCGGTCGCCCGAGCCCGACAGTCTGCGCTCAGCGGGCAGAGCAGGCATTTGGGATCGCGCGTCGTGCAGATTCCCGAACCCAGATCCATCATCGCCTGCGCGAAGTCTCCCGCGCGCTTCTCCGGCGTAATCTCAGCGGCTGCAGCACGGATCGCCTTGCGCGCAACCGGTAGCGGGTCTTCGATAGCGAATAGCCGCGCAACTACCCGCTCGACATTGGCATCGACGACCACCGTGCGCTCGCCGAAAGCAATCGCGGCCACGGCGGCGGCGGTATAGGCACCCAGCCCGGGCAGTTCGCGCAATTCCCCCTCGGTCATGGGAAATCCGCCACGCTGCGCCACCTCTCCCGCGCATTTCACAAGATTGCGTGCGCGCGAATAATATCCCAGCCCCGCCCATGCCGCCATGATGTCCTCCTGCGGAGCTGCGGCAAGCGCTTCGACCGTGGGCCAGCGCGAGATGAAGGTTTCGAAATAGGGTTTCACCGCCGCAACAGTCGTCTGTTGCAGCATGATTTCCGACAACCATACGCGATAGGGGTCGGGTGGCGGCGCTCCGGGCCGCGCGCGCCACGGCAGGTCACGCGCATGCGCATCGTACCAGTCGAGCAATCTATCGGAGAAGGTGGCGGCCACGGCCCGCCTATGGCATGAGCGCTCCCACGATGGGAAGCGACAAGACCAGATCCGGATCGAAGAAGTACCAGCGCCCGCGCGGGGGCGGGGCCAAACCGATCAGCGATCTGATGCCGCAGATCGGGCGCAGCGCGTTCCGCCGCTTCGGTTTCGTCCAAAGCTCCGTGGTGAGCCGCTGGCCGGAAATCGTGGGTGAGACCCATGCGAAGGTCTGCACACCCGAGATGATTCGCTTTCCCCCGGGCGAGAAATCCGAAGGCATCATGCATCTGGTCGTCAAACCAGCGCACGCGCCGCTGGTGCAGCAAGTGATCCCCGAAATCGTCGACCGGGTGAACCGGTTTTTCGGCTATCGCGCCATTGCCCGCATCAAGTTGCGGCAAGGCCAGGTTAAGCCACCACCTGACAGGGACAGGCCGAAGGCACCGCCATCGCTAAAACCGATTCCGATGGAATTGGGCGACAGCCTGCGCGATATTGGGGATCCCGAATTGAGGACAGTGCTGGAATCGCTGGCCCGCAGTCTCGGATCGCAAGAAGACGGGAACGAGAACACGTGAAAATCAAAAGCATGATGCTGAAGGGCCTTGCCCTGCTGGGCGTCGGAACGCTCGCTCTGAGCGCGAGCGCGCAGGAACGGCCGATCCTTCCCGGCGGCAATTGGGGCAGCATGCTGGCCGAAACCGATGGCGGGCACCTGTTCGGCAATCCGGATGCGGACCGTAAGCTGATCGAGTTCATGAGCTATACTTGTTCGCACTGCGCCACTTTCGCGCGCAATGGCGAAGGAGCGATCAAGGTGGCCTACGTTCCCAGCGGCCGTATCAGCTACGAAATCCGCCACCTGATCCGCGATCCGGTGGATCTGTCCGCGGCCCTGCTGACCCATTGCGGCGATGCCAGCAAGTTCGGCGGCAATCACGAAGCGATCATGTATCGCTTCGACGAATGGATGGGGAAAGCCGCCAAGGCTACGCAGGCGCAGCGCTCGCGCTGGCAATTCGGCTCGCTTCCCGCGCGGCTACAGGCGATCGCCAGCGATCTCGATTTCTACGATATCATGGAAACGCGCGGCTACGGCCGTGCCGAGCTCGATCGTTGTCTGTCGGACGAAGCGAAAGCCCGGGCGATGGCCGATACGTCAGCCGCCGATGTCAAAAAATACGGCCTCACCGGCACTCCCAGCTTCGTCCTAGACGGCGAACTGCTCGAAGGCACGCATGACTGGCTCAGCCTCGAAAAACATCTCGCCGACGTGTTCTGAACCCGGGCGAACCTGTTTTTCGGGGGAAAGGCCTGTGGATAGGCAGTGGCGCGCCTTCCCTTCGCCGTGCCCCCTGACCTAGCCTCCCCAGTCCAGATAAGAGGATTCCGATGACCAAGACCCTGCGTTTCGCTCTCGCCGCACCGATCGCCCTCGCGCTTGCCTCCTGCGGTTCGGGCGCTGACGAAACAGGCGAGATCGCCGGCGAAGCAATCGCCGCCATTCCGGCACCCGACGGAACCGAATGGCGCGACATGGTGACCGTTACCGACATGGACGGTTACATGATCGGCAATCCCGACGCGCCGATCAAGCTGGTCGAATATGCTTCGCTGACGTGCCCGACCTGCGCGCGCTTCGCGGAAGAAGGGATGGAGCCCCTGGTTTCCGAATATGTGAATTCCGGTCGGGTCAGCTTCGAATTGCGCAACCAGATCCATGGCCCCCACGACCTTGCCCTGGCCACGATGGTGCGCTGTGCGGCGGACGAAGCGTTCATTCCGCTATCGGATCAGGTCTTTGCCAACCAGCAACAGGTACTTACTCCCATCTTCGAAAACCAGGCTGCAGTCGAACAATCGCTCAACCTGCCTCCCGAAGAGCGTTTGGTCCGGCTCGCGGAGGTCGGTGGATTCTACGATTTCTTCGCCGCCCGTGGACTGAGCGAGGACCAGGCGCGCCAATGCCTTGCGGATACAGACGCCTATTCCAAAATCGCCGATAACTCGACCAAACAATCCGATGAACTCGACATCCAGGGCACGCCGACCTTCCTGATCAACGGCAACCATGCCGATGCCAATACCTGGGCAGCACTGGAGCCCATCCTCCAGCGCGCCGGCGCCAGGTAGAGCGCCGGCCGGGGGGAACGGACACCGATGAAGATCTCGAAGCTCAGATTGAGTGGCTTCAAGAGCTTCGTCGAACCCGCCACCTTGTTCATCGAACCGGGGCTGACAGGTGTGGTCGGCCCCAATGGCTGCGGCAAATCCAACCTGCTCGAGGCGATCCGCTGGGTCATGGGCGAAAACTCGCCCAAATCGATGCGTTCAGGCGGGATGGAAGACGTCATCTTTGCCGGTACGCAAAGCCGTCCGCGACGCGATTTCGCCGAAGTCGTCCTCCAGGGCGAAGACGACGGTGGCGACGAAATGGAAGTGGTCCGCCGGATCGAACGCGGGGCCGGCAGCGCCTATCGCCTCAATGGACGCGATGTACGCGCCAAGGACGTGGCGCTGATCTTTGCCGATGCCGCCACCGGCGCCCACAGCCCGGCGCTCGTCAGCCAAGGCAAAATCGCCCAGGTCATCGCCGCCAAACCCACCGAGCGCCGCCAGATGCTGGAAGAGGCCGCCGGGATTGCCGGTCTGCATGTTCGCCGCCGCGACGCCGAGAGCAAGCTGCGGCAGACCGAGACCAATCTCGAACGGCTTGAAGACATCATGGCCGGGCTCGACAGCCAGATCGCCTCGCTGCGACGGCAGGCCAAACAGGCCGAGCGCTACAGGAAGCTCTCCGACCAGATCAAGACCGCCGAGGCGCGGCTGGTCTTCGCCCGCTGGCGCGATGCCGCAGCGGCAGCCGAGGAGGCCAAAAAGGCGGCGGGCGAAGCCGAGGCTCGCGTTGCCGAAGCGCAGCGGGCGGCCGAAGAGGCTCAGAAAGCCCAGCGCTCGGCTGCCGAAACGCTGGCAGAAGCGCGCGAGGAACAGGCCGACCGCCGCGACGATGCCAGCGCCCACGGGCACCGCATGGCGGCGCTCACCAGCCAGCTCGAAGCTGCCGAGCAGCGTCTCGCCGACCTCGACCGCCAGAAGGCGCGGCTCGAAGCCGATCGCGGCGATGCCGACCGCCTGACCAAGGACGCCGCCGAAGCGCTGGCGCGGCTCGAACGCGAGCTGGCGGAAAGCGAGAAGGCATTGGCCGAAGACGAGCAGAAGCGCCCCGTGCTCGAACGCGCGCGCGAGCAGGCCGAACGCGATAGCCGCGCCGCCGAACTCGCGCTGGCCAAGGCCACAGCCGATAATGCCGGGGTGGAAGCCGAATGGCGTGTCGCCGAAGCCGAAATCGCCCAAGCGAAGGCGCGGCTCGATCGCTTGGAATCCGAGGGACGCCGGATGGCCGAACAGCGCGCGGCGCTGATGGGCGAAGATCCAGATGCCGGTGTCGATACGGCGAAGGCAGCGGCCGAACACACTGCGGCGGCGATGGAAGACCTGCTTAAAAAGGTCGAGGAAATGCAGGCGCGCAAGGCCAAGCTCCAAGCGACACGCGATACGGCTTCTTCCGCGCTGGCCGAAGCGAAAGCAGAGCTTTCGGGCATCCAGCGAGAATGGGAGGCGCTCAAGCGCGACCGCGAGGCGCGCGAGCGGGCTGCCTCGAAGCGCAAGGGACGCCAACAGGCGATCGACGGAGTACGCGCGGCCAAAGGATACGAACGTGCGGTGGCGGCGGCGCTGGGGCGCGATGGGAAGGCACTGCTCGGCCCGCCCGACGATCAGGCGGAAGGGCGCTATTGGACCGGGGCGGACGCGCCCGCGGCCGCGACCGACAGCCTATCCGCTCATGTCGACACCTGTCCCGACGAACTGCGCGCCCTGCTGGCATTGGTACATGTCGCCGAGGCCGATGACGGACGGGTGCTGCCCGCTGGCCATGCGCTGGTCAGTCTGGACGGCCATTTGCGCCGGTGGGATGGTCTCGTGGTGCGTGGTGAAGGCTCGGCGGAAGCCGCGCGACTGGAAGCGGAAAACCGCTTCACCGAACTCGACCGCCACCTCCCCGCGCTCCGCGAGGCTGCCGAGGATGCCCGGCAATCGCTCGATGCTGCGGGCGAAGAGCTGGGGCAGATTCAACGCGATTTCGTCACGGCCGATCGCGAGTTGGCCGGTGCCGCCGACGCGGAACGGCAAGCGCTGCGCGCGCTCGATCAGGCCGAGGCAGCGCGCGAACGGCTCGCCGCGCGGCTGGCGGAACTCGATCGTAGCGAGGTCGAGCAGGGCGAGGTGATAGCTACCGCCAAATCCGATCTGTCCTCTGCCGAAACGAAGCGCGACGCCCTGCCCGATCCCGAGGCCGGGCGCGCTACGCTGGAAGCGGCCCGGGCGAAGAACGAAGCCGCCCGCTCGACTCTGCAAGCGCGCGCGGCCGAGCTTGCCAGCCACGACCAGGCGCTGGCGGTCGCGCGCGAACGGGCTTCGGCCCAGCGCAGCGACATGGCCAACTGGCAGGCGCGCAGCGGCGATGCGGCGCGGCGCCTGTCGGAAATGGAAATCCGCGCCGAGGAAATCGAGGAAGAGCGTGCGATCACCGCCGCCAAGCCCGAAGGCCTGATGCGCGAGATCGAACAAGGAGACCAGGTGCGCGAGCGCCTGACGCGCGACCTTGCCGAAGCCGAGAAAGCCGTCGGCGAGGCCAATGCCGCCGCGCAGCAGGCCGACCATGCCTTTGCCGCCGCCAATGAGAGGCTGGCCGAGGCACGCGAAAGCCGGGCTGGCCTGGCGGAACGGGCAGAGAATCAGGATGGCCGCCGGATCGAAATGGCGCGGATTTCGGGCGAGCGCTTCCAGTGCCCGCCCCCGCTGCTGCCCACGCGGTTCGAATTCGACGAGGACACGCTCGGTTCGGCCGAGGCCGAGGGAGAAGAAATGGACCGCCTGACCGCCAGCCGCGAGCGGATCGGGCCGGTCAATCTGGTCGCAGCCGAGGAATTGGAGCGGATCGAGAACGAGCATGGCTCCAACGCGGCCGAACAGGAGGAGCTGCGCGAGGCGGTGAGCCGGTTGCGCGGATCGATCGGCAATCTCAACCGCGAGGGCCGCGAGCGTTTGCGCGCCGCATTCGAGCAGGTCAACGATCACTTCAAACGGCTCTTCACCCGCCTGTTCGAAGGCGGCGAGGCGCATCTGGCGCTGATCGACAGCGACGATCCGCTCGAGGCCGGGCTCGAAATCTTCGCCCAGCCGCCAGGCAAGAAGCTGCAATCGCTGACCCTGCTTTCGGGCGGCGAACAGGCGCTTACCGCAACCGCGTTGATCTTCGCGCTGTTCCTCACCAATCCCGCCCCGATCTGCGTGCTCGACGAAGTCGATGCGCCGCTGGACGATGCCAATATCGACCGGTTCTGCGACCTGCTCGACGCGATGACGCGCGAGACGCAGACACGTTACCTGATCGTTACCCACAACGCCGTCACGATGAGCCGCATGCACCGCCTGTTCGGCGTGACCATGATCGAGAAAGGTGTCAGCCGCCTGGTCAGCGTGGATTTGGGCGGCGCGGAAGAATTGCTGGCGGCGGAATGACGCCAGACCGCGTGCCCAGGCATCGAGCCTTCGGGAAAAGCCCTAGGCGGTTTCACTTAGGTGCGAATTAGCGCGACTACAAATGGTGGACGGTTAGACATTCCTCAACCATTGCGGAAATGGGGCGACGGTATGGCTGCACGATCCTTGCACAAGCGAGCCGAGCAGGATTTCGCGAAAAACCAACGGCTCCCTCGCGAACGCGAGGTCCGGCGCGCAATTCTCAAGGGGCTGGTCGATACCGAGCAACGCTCGGTCATCGCCAATCTTTCCTGCTGGTTCGTTACCGCCGTAGCAGCCAGTTTCCTGCCCAATGCCTCCTATTTCATTCTGCCCCTCGTCTTCCGCCTGCTTGCGATGGCTGGCACGCGCGCCGGCTTTGCGAATATGCGCGCGGCCTTGCGCGAAGAACGCGGCATTGCGCGGGCATTCAATTGGCTGGCCGCATCGCTCTTCGTCGGCGGAACGGCCTGGGGATCGACAATGCTGCCGATCCTGGCCTTCCCGACGCTGCACCCTGCCCGCCTGCTGGTCGGCGGCGGCACTCTGATAGGGATGAGCATCATCGTAACGATGCTGTCGCCGATGCGCGGGCTCGCGCTCAGTTTTTCCAGCGGCTTTCTGGCTGCATTCGGCCTCGGCCTGTATCTGACGGGCGCCGCCGACGGTCTGGCCCTGATGGCCGGGATGACGATCCTGTTCCTGATCTTCATCGCCTATTCGCATGCCTCGACCTTCGGGCACGAGCGCTCTGCCAAGCTTCTGGTCGAAAACCGGCGCCTGGGCGAAAGTCTGCGCGTATCACTGGAACGCGCCATGCACATGGCCGATCACGACAGCCTGACGGGATTGTTCAACCGGCGCGCATTCTTCACCTATGCGGAACGGGTGGGATGGCCGCGGCGGCTTGTGATCATGATCGACATCGATCACTTCAAGTCCATCAACGACCGGTTCGGGCACGCCACGGGCGACCGGGTGCTCGAAAGCGTGGGACAGGCGATAGTCGAGGTGCTGAAGACACAGGTCGGCCCCGACCATATCGCCGCGCGGCTGGGCGGCGAGGAATTCGCCATTATGATGCCCTACCGCTCGATTGAGGATAATCGTCGTACGACCGAGGCGCTGCACGAAAATATCGCGGCAATCGCGGCAAAGCTGAACGTCTCGGGCCTGGTCACCACGGCATCGCTTGGCGTGTCCATCGCCGATGGCGATACAAAGCTCGACGATGCGCTGCACGAAGCCGATACGGCCCTGTATCGCGCAAAGGCCCTGGGCCGAAACCGCACCGAATATGCCGATTCCACCGATAAACCGGCGGTAGCCAATGGGGCTTGAGCGGCAGGGAAGATAGGTGGCCGCTCAGGTCGCCAGCGCGGCCTTCAATTCGTCCCGGATCGATTTGAGTTTTCCCACAGTGGTCCCCTGCGGCGGTGCCGGGTCCGGTGCTTTCTGCGCCATAGCCTGCGGATCGGGCGCGCCGCGCAAAGCGGCCTTGGCCCCTTTCAGCGTATAGCCCTGCCTGTTGACGAGCTCGTCGATCCGTTCGACCAGTTCGATGTCGTCGGGTCGGTAATACCGCCGTCCGCCGCTGCGGGTCAGCGGCTTGAGCATCGGGAATTGCTGTTCCCAATAGCGCAGCACATGCGCTTTGATGCCGGTTGCCTTGGCGACTTCACCGATAGTGCGCAGTGCGCCTTCGTCCTTGCCGTCGTCGAATGTCGCCATCAGGGTCTCAACCGTTCGCAATACGCTCTTTGAGTAACTGGCTGGCGCGGAAAGTCATCACGCGGCGCGGCGTGATCGGCACCTCGACCCCGGTCTTGGGATTGCGCCCGACGCGCTCGCTCTTGTCGCGCAGCACGAAACTTCCGAAGCCGGAAATCTTCACATTCTCGCCATCGGCCAAGGCATCGCACATCTTGGCGA
>MDTE01132299.1_pt1 | contig 16641 bp, 20 predicted proteins | sample 811231 | NCBI WGS metagenome assembly MDTE01 (sample SAMN05326651, study PRJNA326480) | marine metagenome | isolation source: seawater | place: Indian Ocean: Red Sea | collected 2010
AAGCCTTTCTGCGCCGATGGTACTTTGCCTTAAGGTATGGGAGAGTAGGTCGTTGCCAGGCTTATAATATTACAATGCATATTTTCATCACAGGTGTTGCAGGTTTTCTTGGCTCAAATTTAGCTGATTATTATTTAAAAAAAGGTTTCAAAATATCAGGTTGTGATAACCTTGTTGGTGGAGACATGGAGAATGTTAGCTCTGATGTAATATTTTATAAGGGTGATTGTGAAAATTTGGAATTCATGACCAATGCTACAAAGGACAACGTAGATGTTCTTTGTCATGCAGCTGCCTATGCTCATGAGGGTTTGTCTAGTATATCTCCAACTCTAATTTGTAACAATAATGTTACAGGCAGCGTATCGACATTTACTTCAGCAATAAGAAATAAAATTAAAAGAATTGTATACTGTTCTTCTATGGCAAGATACGGAAATATTAAAATACCATTTAGCGAAGAAGATCAACTGAATCCTGTTGATCCATACGGAGTTTCAAAAGTTGCGGCTGAAAATATTTTAAAAATTTTATGCCAAACGCATGGTGTAGAATATAATATAGCTGTTCCTCATAATATAATTGGTCCTAAACAAAAATATGATGATCCATATAGAAATGTTGTTTCTATTATGGCCAACCTAATGCTTCAAAATAGGCAACCAATAATTTATGGTAACGGAGAACAAAAAAGATGCTTTTCCGACATTGATGACTGCATATATTGTTTGGACAAATTAATAACAGATCAAAATATTGTATCCCAAGTTGTTAATATTGGTCCAGATGAAGAGTTTGTAACGATAAATGAATTATTTAAAATAATATCAAACAAATTAAAATTTAATCAAGAACCTAAATATTTTGAAGATAGACCGAATGAAGTTAAACATGCAACTTGCTCCTCTGATAAAGCTAGAAAAATTCTTAATTATAAGACAACAGTTTCTTTAGGCAAGTCAATTGATAAAGTTATTGAATACATTAAACAAAAAGGTACTAGAAAATTCAAATATAATTATTCTTTAGAAATAGATAATGAAAAAACCCCAAAAACATGGAAAGAAAAGATGTTTTAATTCTTTATATATTTGCTATAAGGCGGCGTTATGAAAGTAGTTAGTTCTTTAAAGTCACTTAAAAAAAGAGATTTAAATAATAAACTTATCAAGAGAAAAGGTAAGTTATATGTTATCAATAAGAAAAATCCACGGATGAAATCAAGGCAAGGTTAATGGACATTAAAGATCAAAAAAATACTTGGGATGGATTTGCAAAACTAGCTACAATTGCCGGGATAATTATAGTTTTAATTTTATCATTGATGGCATATTTTCTCATTTAAATATTAAGTTTAATATTGTTAAATATTTACATTAATATCAATTAAAAAATAATAAATGTTTGTCTTGAACTATTTTTTAAATCATTTATTTCAAAGTTAATGATTATAGGTTTTTTAAAAGAAAATGATGAAAATGAAACACGATCAATGTTATTACCAGAGCATGTTAGAACAATAAGCAAGATTGGATTTAATGTTTTAGTAGAGACTAACTACTCTGAAAAATTAAACATAAAAGATACTCTTTACATTGATGCAGGTGCTGAAATAAAGTCTGCAAATGATATTGCGTTAATATCAGATATTATAGTTAAAATTTCAGGAAAAGATTTAGATACATATAGTTTTAAAAATGGATCCTTAATTATCATGGGTTTTTTTGATAAAAGTAATGAAGAGATTTTAAAAATAAAAAGTGATAAAAATTTAGAAATATTTGGTTTAAATTATTTACCAAGAATTACTAGAGCTCAAGCAATGGATGTTTTATCCTCGCAATCAAATTTAGCTGGATATAAAGCAGTTATAGATACTGCTTATGAATTTAGCAAAGCGTTACCAATGATGATGACTGCAGCTGGAACAATCACGCCCGCTAAATATTTTATCGTGGGTGCAGGTGTTGCTGGGTTACAAGCTATTGCAACCGCCAAAAGATTAGGAGCAGTTGTATCTGCAACAGATGTTAGAGCAGCATCTAAAGAACAAGTAGAAAGTTTAGGAGCAAAATTTATTTTTGTTGAAAGTGAAGAAAATTTAGAGACTGAAGGTGGATATGCCAAAGAGGTTACTGAAGATTATAAAAAGAAGCAGGAAGAGTTAATGAAAAAGACAGTCAAAAATCAAGATGTGGTTATTACAACTGCTTTGATTCCAGGAAAAAAAGCACCATTAATCATTAACGAAGAAATGGTTTTATCAATGAAGCCGGGATCTGTTATTTGTGATCTTGCAACCTCTCAGGGTGGGAATGTAGCTTTTTCAGAGCGTGATAAAATTGTAGAAAAAAACGGGGTTAAAATTATTGGATATTCTAATTATGCTTCCAGAACTGCTCACTCTGCATCTGGGTTACTAGCAAAGAATATAATTAACTTTTTATCTTTGTTGATTGATAAAGATAATAAATTAATAAAAGTTGATTATGAAGATGAAATCATCAAAGGAGTAAGAATATAGTTATGGAAACGATTGATCCTTTTATTTTTAGATTAGCTATATTTATATTATCAATTTTTGTAGGATACTATGTGGTTTGGAGCGTTACACCAGCTTTGCATACACCTTTAATGTCAGTGACAAATGCAATCTCTTCTGTAATTATTGTCGGAGCGCTGATAGCGGTTGCAGTTTCTAATACGAATACAAGTCAACTAGCTTTATATACCGGAGCTTTTGCAGTGTTCTTAGCCGCAATAAATATTTTTGGCGGGTTCCTAGTTACAATGAGAATGCTTGCAATGTATAAAAAAGGAAAGAAGAAATAAATGCTTTCAATAAACATCGTCGCTACTTTATACTTAATCTCTGGAATATTTTTTATTCTTTCTCTAAGAGGATTGTCTTCTCCAGAAACATCAAGAACTGGAAATATTTTTGGAATGACTGGAATGTTCATTGCTATAACCTCTACACTTTTAGGTTTAGAAAGTTTTGAAATACTTCTATCAAATATTGAATTTATTATTGTACCATTATTACTTGGGGCTGTTGTCGGTGGTTTTGTAGCAGCAAGAATTGCAATGACTGCAATGCCACAGCTAGTTGCTGGTTTTCATAGTCTAGTCGGTTTAGCAGCCGTATTAATTGCAGTAGCTGCTTTTTATAATCCATCTGCATTTGGCATCGGTGAGTTTGGTGCAATTAAAACTGCATCTTTAATTGAAATGTCTCTAGGAGTTTCTATTGGTGCTATAACTTTTACAGGTTCTTGTATTGCATTTTTAAAATTACAAGGGTTAATGACAGGATCTCCAATTACTTTTAAAGGTCAACACTTTTTTAACCTTCTACTGGGCATTTCTGTTATTGCTGGTATTGTATTTTTAGTAAAAGAGCAAACTACAAATTATTTTTGGATAGTTGTTATCTTATCTCTTTTAATTGGGTTCTTAATTATAATTCCAATAGGCGGAGCGGACATGCCTGTTGTTGTTTCTATGCTAAACTCTTATTCTGGTTGGGCAGCAGCTGGAATTGGTTTTACTTTAGAAAATACTGCATTAATAATAACAGGAGCGTTAGTTGGATCATCTGGGGCAATACTTTCCTATATAATGTGCAAAGGAATGAACAGATCATTCTTCAATGTTATTCTTGGCGGATTTGGCGGTGATGAAAGTACTCAACAAGCTCAGCAAAAAACAGCTAAACCTGTGAAACAAGCAGGTGCAGACGATGCAGCTTTTCTAATGAAAAATGCTTCTTCTGTAATAATTGTGCCAGGCTACGGAATGGCAGTTGCACAAGCACAGCATGCCTTAAGAGAAATGTGTGATAAGTTAAAAGATAATGGTGTAAAAGTTAGTTATGCTATTCACCCTGTAGCGGGAAGAATGCCGGGACACATGAATGTTTTACTTGCGGAAGCAAATGTTCCTTATGACGAAGTTTTTGAACTTGAAGGTATTAATAGTGATTTTTCAAATACAGACGTGGCTTTTGTAATTGGAGCAAACGATGTGACTAATCCTGCAGCAAAAACAGACCCACAAAGCCCAATATATGGAATGCCAATTCTTGACGTTGAAAATGCAAAATCAGTATTATTTGTTAAAAGAGGTATGTCCGCCGGTTATGCAGGTGTCGATAACGAGCTTTTTTTTAAAGATAATACTTTAATGTTATTTTCTGATGCTAAAAAAATGGTTGAGGAAATTTCTAAAGCACTCGATTAATTTAATATAATTTTGGTTAATTTTGGTTGCGGGGCTAGGATTTGAACCTAGGACCTTCAGGTTATGAGCCTGACGAGCTACCAGACTGCTCCACCCCGCGATATCAAAAAGATTAATAAGATTAAGTTAAAATCTTGCTTTAAGTTTTCTTAATTTTTTGAATCTTTTTACGCTTTCTTCTTTCTCTCTTTTTTTCTTTTCTGATGGCTTCTCAAAATGACTTTTAAGCTTTAAAATTCTAAAAGTTCCCTCTTTTTGTAGTTTTTTCTTAAGAACTCTTAGAGCTTGTTCTAAATTATCGTTTTTTACTTCTATTTTAATAACCTACCTCCTAAAAGCGGGTCAGATAGCATTTTAGTTAAAAAAAGTCTATATATAATTAAATAGTTTAATTATGGAGTATTTTAGTCCGAAAATTAGAAAGGGTATTGAAAGTAAATCAAAAACAATCTCTCGTAGAGGTTTTATATTATCAATTGCAAAGTTTAGTTTTTTTGGAATTATTTTTTCAAGATTGGCTTATTTACAATTATTTAAATCAAAAGAATATAAACAACTTTCTGATAGAAATAGATATAGAGAAATTAAGGAGGTACCAGAGAGAGGAACGATTTATGATTTCAAACTAAGAGTAATCGCATCAAATAATCAAGTTTATAAATTAAGTATATTTCCAAAAGAAATTAAAAATTTAAATGAATTTTTTTTTAGTTTAAAAAGTTATATAAATTTTGACATTTTAGAAATTAAAAAATTAAAAAAAGAGATTTATAGACATAAAAAAATAAAAAAATATCAGGCATACATAATTGATAAAAATCTGTCATGGAAAACGATAGCCAAAATAAATTATAATTTAAGTAATATCCCTCATATCCAACCTTTAGTTTCTTATGAAAGAACTTATCAATATCCTAAAGAGTTTGCGCATGTAGTGGGGTATGTGGCTGAGCCAAATAAAAAAGAATTAAAAAAGATTTCTAAAAATTTATTATATGTTCCTAATCTTAAAATTGGGAAAAATGGAATAGAAAAAAGATTTGAAAATATAATTATCGGATCACCAGGAAAATCTGTTATAGAAATCGATGCATATGGTAAGCAGCTCAAACAAGTAAGTTATGATCGAGGTATTAAAGGAGAAAATTTTTATACTACTTTGGATGCTGATTTACAAATTTTTTCTAAAAAAATACTTGGTAACGATAGTGGATCAATTATTGTAATGAGCACTAAAGGTGAAATAAGATGCTGTGTGTCCTCACCATCTTTTGATGCAAATTTATTTACCTACGGAATTAGCAATTATGAATTCAAAAAATATTTAAAAAATGAAAAAAAACCATTAAGCAATAAGCCATTATCTTCTCGTTATCCACCTGGAAGCACCTTGAAAATGATTGTAGCACTTTCAGCACTTGAAAATAATATTATAAACAAAAATTTCAAAATTAGATGCTCAGAGTCTACAGAATATTTTGGACAAAAATATCATTGCTGGAAAGAAAAAGGACATGGCATAGTTAACATGAAAAAAGCTATAAAAGAGTCGTGTGATATATATTTTTATGAGGTAGCTAGACTTCTTGGTGTTGACCGTTTATATCAAACTGCATTGAAATTTGGTCTGGATCAGTATGTTTTAAAAGATTTTATTGAAGAAAAAAAAGGTGTTTTCCCCAACACTAAATGGAAAAAGAAATACATTGGTCAGCCGTGGTATCTTGGAGAAACTATAATCGCTGGCATTGGACAAGGATATATTCAAACTACGCCTATACAATTGTGTAAGATGATTGCTCAAATTGCCAATGGCGGTTATAAAATCAAACCCTCTTTTAATGCAAATGATCAATTTTTATTTGGAGAAAAAATTATAGAAAATGAAGACCATTTAAATTTGATACATGACTCATTAAATGTAGCGACAAATGAATGGAAAGGCACATCCTATCGCTCAAGGATAAAGGGGGACTTAAAGTACTGCGGAAAAACGGGCACTTCTCAAGTAAGAAAAATTACCCAAGAGCAAAGAGATCTTGATATTAAAAATAAAGATCTTCCTTGGAAGTTTAGAGATCACTCCTTATTCACTGGTTTTGGTCCTGTTTTAAACCCTGAGTATGCAATTTCAGTTGTAATAGATCATGGTGGCTCAGGATCATCCAAAGCAGCTCCAATTGCCAAGAAAGTAATGCAGAAAGTATTTGAACTATATTATGGGAAAGATCAAAATGTCTAGTTTAAACAAAGGAATAATTGAAAATTTTTTTTTGAAATTAAAATTATTAGACTGGTTCATAATTATTTTAATTATATTATTATCGATTATTAGTTTAATAGTAATCTCAAGTTTAGATGTTAATAATCAAAATTTATTTGAGAAACATTTTTTAAGAATAATCTTTTCTTTTTTAATTTTTCTAATTGTTGCATCAATAAATATAAAAACTTGGTATAGATTTTCTTATTATTTTTATGGCTTGGTAATTTTACTTTTAATTTTAGTTGATTTCTATGGATTAGTTGGAAAAGGAGCAAAAAGATGGTTAGATATTGGTATATTCAATCTTCAACCATCTGAACTTATGAAAATTGCAGTAATTATGGCTTTAGCTAGATATTATCAATATATAAAAACTGACGAAATTGATAAAGTAAGAAATCTAGTGATACCGATTTCATTAATTATTATACCTTTCGTAATGGTGATTAAGCAGCCAGATTTGGGAACTGCAATTTTTATAATGCTAGTCGCAATATCAATTTTATGGCTTGCAGGTTTAAATTTAAAAATTTTTACTTTCGGTACTTTATCACTTTTAATATTAGCTCCTTTATCAATATCTTTTTTAAAACCTTATCAAAAACAAAGAATTTTAACATTTTTAAACCCAGAGAATGATCCTACTGGTGCTGGATATCATGTGATCCAATCAAAAATTGCAATTGGTTCAGGTGGTTTTTTTGGAAAAGGATATTCGCAAGGCTCACAAAGCAACTTATCATTTTTACCGGAACCACATACTGATTTTATATTTACAGCTTTTGCAGAACAATTTGGTTTTTTCGGAAGTATAATTTTATTAATTTTATTTTTGCTTTTAATTTATAGAATTGATTTTATCTCCAAACTTTCTAGATCTACTTTTGGTAGATTGTTGTGTTTTGGAGTCTCGTTTAACTTCTTTGTTTACATAGCCATTAATATAGGAATGGTTACTGGACTTATGCCAGTTGTTGGAGTTCCAATACCAATTATGTCTTATGGAGGTACAGCAATGCTAACATCAATGTTTGCATTGGGCCTGGTTACTAGTGCTAAAATTCACAAGGATCAGAATATTTACTAAAATTCCCAGGATTTGGCTCTAAAATGGGTTAAGTTTTCTTAGACTCTGAAGAATTAAATTTGTATAAATCCATTATGTTTAATAATAATAATTCACGTTCCGAGGATGGAGCTTCTTTAATAGGAGAAGGTTTAAACGTTGAGGGTGAATTAAATTGCAAAGGTTCAATTGAAGTTGCAGGAATAATGAATGGAAACATTATTTCAACAAATTTAAAAGTTTTAGAAACAGGATCAATTATTGGTGGGGTAAAAGCCGGAAGATTTGAAGTTTTTGGTTTTATTGAAGGTCAGATTTATGCAGATGATATAGTTATCGGAAAAACTGCAATAATTAAGGGTGACATATTTTTTAAAGATAGTTTAAAAATTGATGAAGGTGCAGATGTTGATGGATATATAAAAAGAATTAATCAAGCAAAACCTGCCTCTGGTGCACCAAAGCAGTCAGTTAAAAGCCAAAAAAATAAAAAAGATAAGCAACTAGAGATTGAAGACTCAGAGAAAAAAGCTGTAAATCAATCATAATTTTAATAAATATTAAAATTATGATTAAAAAAATTCAACAACATTTAAAGGATGCTAACAAAGGTTACTTCGAACATCAAAGATTTGCATTTAAAACAAGTTTTAATTGTATGAAATCAGCTTTGACGGCATTGATACATGGAATATGTCCTGCATTATTTGAGTACAACACGTCAACTAAAATTAAAAAAATGTACAATGAAATGCAACCAATTTATAAGATGTTAGAAAATAAGAATAGAGATTAAGATTTAATATAAATGCAAAATATTAAAGCTTATGTGTATTTGGTATTTTGTACTCTCTTTTGGGCAGGAAACTTTATTGTAGGTAAAGTAGCGACGCTTTTTGACATACCTCCTTTTACTTTAAATTTTTATAGATGGTTAATTGCATTTATAATTCTTTTACCATTTACTATTAAAAATATTATTCATGGTTTTGAAGAAATAAAAAAAAAAATTGTACCATTAAGTATTATGGGTTTTACTAGTATAACTATTTTTAATTCAGTTGTTTATTACTCGCTTAATTTTACCCAAGTACTTAATGGGGTACTTATGATATCTACAATTCCAGTTTTAATTATTTTTTTTTCTTCTTGTTTTACAAATGAAAAGATTAAATTTAGCCAAATTATAGGTGTTGCCACTTCTTTTTTCGGAGTTTTGGTTATTATTACTAAACTAGAATTTAATAAATTAATTAACTTAAATTTAAACAAGGGAGACCTTTGGATATTAGTAGCAATGATATCATGGGCTACATATTCAATAATGGTCAAAGAAAAAAAAATCAATCTTCAACCATTTGCTTTATTACAGATTTTAATTTTTGTTGGATTATTATTCTTAATACCATTCTATTTTTATGAACTGTATAACAATAAATATTTGTATGTTAGTGTACCAGTAATATTAACAATAAGTTATGTTGTATTATTTGCTGGGATAGGAGCATATGTTTTATGGATTGGGGCAATTCAATTAATAGGCCCGAGTCGGTCAGGAGTATTTTTGCACTTAATGCCTGTTTTCAGTTCCTTGATGGCAATATTTTTATTAGGTGAAAAATTAGCCACTTTTCATATTCTTGGAGCTTTGTTTATAATTTTTGGTATTATTGTCTCTACAAAGTTTAAATAATTTTTTTAACCTAATTTTCCTAACAAAGGAAACCAATCTAAAAGATAAAAACCTAAAGTTTGTAATTTTCCTGTTATTATTAATACCCCAGTTATTAATAAAATATATCCACTAATTTTTTGAATCTTTACAATATGTAAACTTGTTTTTTTCGAAAAAACTAAAAATTTAGTAATGTATGTTCCAGAGAGAATGAAAGGAATGGCAAGACCAATTGAGTATATGACTAGTAAAAATATACCCTTCATTAGTGTTGTTTCCAGCGATGCTAATGCAAGTACAGAACCTAAAATTGGACCTATACATGGAGACCAGCCAAAACCAAATCCAATGCCAACCAATAGCGACATGTATGGTTTTGTAATTTGATTTTGAAAATGATATTTAAATTCTTGATTAAGCAGTCTTAGTTGTAAAATACCAATCATGTTTAAACTAAAAAAAATAATTATAATACCAACAATATAAGTAAAAACGTTTGAATATTTTAACATTGTTGAACCGAACAATGTTGCTGTTGCTCCTAATGAGATAAATACAATTGAAAAACCGATAGTAAATAGTAATGTTTCCTTAAAAATAAAATATTTTTCTTTTTTTTCTAAGCCTTCTAGGGTTGTGCCATTTATAAAAGAAATATAACCCGGAATAAGAGGTAAAACGCAAGGTGATAAAAAGCTTAATATACCAGCAAAAAATGACAAAACGTATAAACTCATAATTATCGAAAAATTTTATCTAACTCACCAATCTTATCAAGGTTGTAAATGTGATCACAGTCGCCAATATGGGTTTCTCCAAAAAAGATTTGCGGGACTGTTTTTGCGCCATTAGATTTTATGATCATTTCATCCATCCTCTCAGGATATTGAGATAAATCTATTTCCTCGAATATTATCTTTTTATTTGTTAGAAGCTTTTTAGCTTTGACGCAAAATGCACAATATTGTGTAGTATAAATTTTTACTTTTTTCATAAAAAATAGTACTACATTATTAAATGAAAAATACAAAATCATCTAATAAAAGTTTTGGTATAGTTTTTGCGGTATTTTTTATGATTTTAACTTTATATCATTATATTAGATTTGAAAAAATTCATATTTACTTTTTTTTATTTTTTTTATTTTTTTTAATATTTTCTTTTATATACCCAATAATATTTACTCCATTTAATAAAATATGGATAAAATTTGGCCAGTTGTTAGGAAAAGTCATAGCGCCAATAGTAATGTTTTTAATTTATTTTACTATAGTTTATGCAACCTCTATAATATTAAAATTATTTAGAAAAGATATTATGGATATCAAAATAAACAAAACAGCCAAAACATTCTGGAAGGAAAGAAAAATAAGTCCTGGAGATATGAGTAAACAATTTTAAAATATAATGAAAAGTTTTTTCTTAGAATTTTGGGATTTTTTGAAGGTTAGAAAAAAATACTGGCTAATACCAATTTTATTAGTTTTGGTAATTTTTGGCGCTCTAATTGTATTAACCCAAGGAACTGCTGTTGCACCATTTATTTATACTGTATTTTAATAAGTGACTTATATTTTAGGTTTATCTGCTTTTTATCACGATAGCTCAGCATCATTACTTAAAAACGGAGAAATAATTTCAGCTGTACAAGAAGAGAGATTTACAAGAATTAAGCATGATAAATCATTTCCAATTGAATCAGTCAAATATATTCTATCAGAAAATAATATTAGATTAGAAGATATTAATGCAATAGTATTTTATGAAAAACCATTTTTAAAATTTGAAAGACTTTTAGAAACATACATAGGTTTTGCGCCAAAAGGATTTGTTTCATTTGCAGCATCAATGCCCGTATGGTTAAGAGAAAAATTATTTCAAAAAGATTTAATATTTAAAAAGTTAAAAAATATTGACCAATCTTTTGATCAGCTTGAAAAAATTAAATTTACAGAGCACCATATAAGTCATGCCGCGAGCGCTTACTTTCCTAGCCCGTTTCATGAAGCATTAATATTAACTTTAGATGGTGTTGGAGAATGGGCTACAACAACCGTTGGAATAGGAAAAGGAAATAACATAAAAATTCTCAAAGAAATTCACTTCCCCCATTCTCTTGGGCTTCTTTATAGTGCATTTACTTACTATTTAGGCTTCAAAGTAAATTCAGGTGAATATAAAGTTATGGGTCTAGCTCCTTATGGTACCCCTAAGTATAAAAAAATAATATTAGATAATTTAATCATAGTTAAAGCAGATGGTTCTTTTAAAATTAATATGGAATTTTTTGATTATACCACAGGTCTAAAAATGACTAATAAAAAATTTGATAATTTATTTGGTCATAAAAGGAGAGATACTAATTTTGATGATTTAACACAATTTCACATGGATGTAGCATCATCATTACAGGCTGTAACAGAAGAAATAATTTTAAAGATCGCTAAAAATATTCATAGTGAATACAATATAGAAAACTTATGTATGTCAGGAGGTGTTGCATTGAATTGTGTAGCTAATGGAAAAATAATTGAGAATAAAATTTTTAAAAATATTTGGATACAGCCAGCATCTGGTGATGCTGGTGGATCTTTAGGCGCTGCACTAGCTTATTGGTATCTTGAACTAAAAAAAGAAAAAGTTAATTCTAAAGATTCTATGAAAGGATCATATTTAGGACCGAAGTATGAAGAAAGTCAGATTGAAAAGACGCTAACTTTGTTAGGAGCTAATTTCAAAAAATTAGAATATGATAATTTGTTAAATTTAATTGCTGACGAATTAAAAAAGGAGAAAGCAATAGGGTGGTTTCAAGGTCGCATGGAGTTTGGACCTAGAGCACTTGGCTCGAGATCAATTATAGCTGATCCACGTTCAGATAAAATGCAAAAAAATCTCAATTTAAAAGTCAAGTTTCGGGAAAGCTTTAGACCCTTTGCCCCTGTAATTTTAAGAGAAAAAGTTTCGGAATATTTTAATTTGGATCAAGATAGCCCTTATATGCTTTTAGTAGCAAATATTAATGAAAAAATTAAAATTAATATGAGTGAAGAGGATGAAAAATTATTTGGTATTGAAAAATTAAATATTAAAAGGTCTAGTATTCCAGCAGTAACTCATGTTGATTATTCAGCTAGAGTTCAAACAGTAAGCGAAGAAACAAATAAAAAATTTTATGATTTAATTAATAAATTTTATGAAAAAACTGCTTGTCCAATCTTAATTAATACATCTTTCAATGTTAGAGGTGAACCAATAGTAAATAACCCGGAAAATGCATTTAAATGTTTTATGGGTACAAATTTAGACGTATTGGTAATTGAAAATTTTGTTCTATTTAAGGAAGAACAGAATAAAGATCTTATTTTAGATTATAAAGATAAATTTGAATTAGATTAATTGTCAAAAACGCATCTAAATCCGATATATATCGTGTAAAAATTTGACTCTTTGTATTGAGCTCCATCAACTTTAGTTTTTGATGGTCCATACCACCAAGATGCACCTGCAGTTAATGACTCTTTGTTTTTTTGATCATTTATCCATTCCCAAACATTTCCACCCATTGCAACTAACCCATTAATTCCAGTTGGCAATAAAGTAACATTTACGTGTTTGTTATAATTTAAAATTCCTTGAGAATTTAAATTTTTTGGTTCGTCTCCACTTGGATATTCATAAGTTTTTCCTTTAACAAATTCGTCAGAATCTAAAAATTGAGTATACGCAGCCAGCTTCCACTCTTTAAAAGTTGGAAGCCTGCCTCCTTTATATTTACAAAATTCTTCTGCTTCGTAACGATTAATATGAGTGGCTGGCTCAAAATTACTATTCGGCTTTTTCCCATATGGAGTTTTGTAATTCCAACCTTTTCTTTTTTCCCATCCTGTTGCCCACTCATATCCTCCACCATTTTTTTCTGCTAAAGTGATAATATTATTTTTATTGGCATATTCTTTGAATTCTTTAATAGTTACTTCGTATTTATTAATTGAAAACTTATCTAACTTTATCCTTTTATTCTCAAATGTATGTGAGTTTGTGGATAAAAAAATAAAACATATAATTTTTATTATTAATTTCATAGTAAATGATATTTTAAGTATATGAGTAATTTTAACAGTGTCAAAAAATTTATGGAAACTTTTGGTCAGGAAGTAAAAAATAAAGCAGAATTTCCAGACGAAAAAATTCAAAATTTACGCGTTAGTTTAATAGAAGAAGAGTTGTCTGAATTAAAAGAAGCTATAAAAAATAAAGATATCAAAGAAGTTGCGGATGCTCTTACAGATATACTATATGTTACTTATGGAGCAGGACATGCTTTTGGTGTAGATCTTGATAAGTGTTTCAATGAAGTGCAAAGATCAAATATGAGCAAACTTGATGAGAATGGAAAACCTATATTTAATAACCATGGCAAAGTATTAAAGGGGCCAAATTATTTTAAACCAAACATAGAGAAATTTATCAAATGAAAGAGTATAAAATTGCGTCAATTGCAGGTGATGGAATAGGAAAAGAAGTTGTACCAGAAGGAATTAAAATTTTAAAAGAAGTTGCAAAACAACATCAATTTAAATTAACCATAGAAGAGTATGATTTTGCTTCGTGCGATTACTACGAAAAACATGGAAAAATGCTACCAGATGATTGGCAGGAAAAATTGAAAAAACACGATGCTATATTTTTTGGCGCAGTAGGAGATCCTGATAGGTTGCCAGACCACATTTCTTTATGGGGTTCTTTATTAAAATTTAGAAGAGATTTTGACCAATATATTAATTTGAGACCAGTAAAGCTAATGCCCGGCGTTCCCTGTCCATTAGCAAATAAAAAACCTGGGGATATTGATATGATGATTGTTCGAGAAAACACAGAAGGCGAATATTCCTCAGTTGGTGGAAGAATGTATCAAGGTACAGATAGAGAAATTGTAGTTCAAGAAACAGTTATGTCAAAAGTTGGAATAGACAGGGTACAAAAATTTGCTTTTGAGTTAGCAAAAACGAGATCAAGAAAAAAATTAACTAGTGCAACAAAGTCAAATGGTATTTCAATTACTATGCCATACTGGGACGAAAGATTTCAAGAAAATAAAAAAGCTTTTCCAGATGTAAAAACTGATCAATATCACATTGATATATTAACAGCTCGATTTGTATTAACACCAGAGTGGTTTGATGTTGTTGTAGGATCAAATCTATTTGGAGATATTTTATCTGATCTAGGTCCTGCCTGTACTGGAACAATTGGCATTGCACCATCTGGTAATATTAATCCAGAAAATAAATTTCCATCCTTATTTGAACCGGTTCATGGCTCTGCACCTGATATTGCTGGAAAAGGAATTGCAAATCCAATTGGTCAAATATGGTCAGGTGCAATGATGTTAGATTATTTAGGAGAGGTAGAGGCAGGAAAAACAATTATTAATTCAATAGAAAAAACATTATCTAAAAAGGAGAATAGAACTAAAGATTTATCGGGATCATCTAATACTAAAGCATGTACGAATGCAGTTTTAAATAATTTAGAATAATTTAGTTTTTTATAAAAGAGACACCTTTGAACTCTTCAATATCTTTAATTGATAAGCCGAGGTTATTAAGCTCTGTTATTAGATCATTTTTTTTATATCTATTATAAAATGGAAAAGTTTCACTTTTGATATTCCTGTAAATTGAATGCATTAGGTTTTGAAGATTAAAACCTTTCATATGAAAATCTATAAAATAATGTTTTCCAATACTGATTTTTATGAGATTTTCAAATTCATCTTTAATTAAATACGGAGTAAGACCTAAACCAATTACTAAATCTACTTCTTGAAATTTTTCGAAGTCTAAATCTCTTAAGCTTGATTGTTTAAATATAATTTTATCATCTAGGTTATTTAATTTCGCTTTTTTTGAAGCATTTTCTATTGCATTTGGCGCAATATCAAAAGCATATATTTTTTCTACAAAATCCTCTGAACCTAAAAATAAAGCCAGATCTCCCGATGCACATCCGAGCTCTAAAATTGACTTTGGTTTTATTTTCATAATATGATTTATAGCTAGTTCTCTACGTATTCTAATTGTATGTCTAAATAAGCTCGCAATTTGTTCAAGGATTGAAAGCTTTTTCTTAGCAATTTTATTTCCAAATGAACCAGCTTCCCAGTCATTGATTTGCTTTGTCCAATAGTTTTTTTGATCCATAAAATATTTCTTATATTGATTGTTTAATTTTAGTCAATTTGATTAAAACTAATAATGTTAATATTAAACTTTTTTAAAAGATTTTTTTTATTATACTTAGTCACTGTATTTAATTCTTTTTTCCAATTATAACCAATATTATATGGTGGATCGTTATCTTTTAGACCAACATGGCACATTAGTTCGTTAGTACCATTTTTGACATCATTTTTAAGTATTTTTTCAAATGCCTTGATATTTAGGCAACCACCATTGGCAAGACCATGAAAATAGGAAGTTGTGACAAACTTTTTAACTTTATTTTTGAAAAACATACAGGCAAATTTTAAAATTAAAATTTTAATTTTTTTTTGTATTGAGGATGATCTTAAAATTTTTTCATCCGGGATTCTGATTTTATTAATTTTTTTTCTTTTAATAATTCTTTTCATTACACAATTTAATCGTGGATGTACGTGCATATGATTGTGACCATCTAAATGAGATATTTTTATACCATATTTTTGAATTTTATTAATTTGGAGTATAAAATTTTTTTCGATTTCTTTAATTTCCTCATTTGATGCAACTAAAATTCTAAAATAAAGTTTAAAATGATTAAGTTTATAAAGCTTATTAATAAATTTGGTTTTGAGTATTGGCACATACTCGTGCAGGTTTAGATGTACACCTATTTTTAAACCTGGATTTCTTTTAATTATTCTTAAAGCATGATTAAAACCTGAGCTATTTGCAACTAGACTAGCGCTTGATATTACTCCTTGTCTGTAACCTTTTTCTATACCTCTATTTATAGCCGTTGTCCGTCCCAAATCATCTGCGTTTACAATTAAAAATTTTTTTTTATTCATAACTATTAATTTTAAAATAAGTTTATCAGGGGGCGTTCTGTTGCCAGGTGCCCCAGACCCCGTTTGCAAAATTAACCTTAGTTAATTAAGCAGCAAGTGCATAACTTTCGTTAGCATTTATAAATTAGCCCGTTACGGCGGAACCATACCGGGTAAAAGAAAAGCCTTTAGACATCCGTCGAGCCTATTTCACCCCCATGAGTTGTATTTGGTGGAGGTGCAGGGTACCGCCCCCTGGTCCGAAATGTTTATTACGAATTTCGTTTATCACCATAGTTGGAAAACCAACACAAATTAATATAAGTGAAAGATTCTAAATTTAAAGTAAATTAAAT
>MDTE01038234.1_pt1 | contig 16640 bp, 19 predicted proteins | sample 811231 | NCBI WGS metagenome assembly MDTE01 (sample SAMN05326651, study PRJNA326480) | marine metagenome | isolation source: seawater | place: Indian Ocean: Red Sea | collected 2010
GAACTAATTGAAATTATATCAGGAGCAGAAAGTTTATAATTATGAGAAAAGGAAAAATAACACAAATTATTGGAGCGGTAGTTGACGTAAAATTTGATGGAGAACTACCAGAAATTTTAACTGCATTAGAGTGTAATAATGGAGGCAATAGACTTGTTTTAGAAGTTGCGCAGCACTTAGGCGAGTCCAGTGTGAGAACAATTGCAATGGATGCTACAGAAGGTCTAAAAAGAGGTGATGAGGTTACAGATACAGGTGCTCCAATAAAGGTTCCTGTAGGACCCGAAACACTTGGTAGAATTATAAATGTTATTGGAGAACCAATTGACGAAAAAGGTGATGTAAAATCATCTGAAAAATGGCCTATTCATAGAGCTGCCCCAGAATTTAATGATCAGTCAACTGAAACAGAAGTTCTTGTAACTGGAATTAAAGTTATTGATCTTTTAGCTCCTTATGCAAAAGGAGGAAAAATTGGATTATTTGGAGGTGCTGGCGTTGGTAAAACAGTTCTTATTATGGAATTGATTAATAACGTGGCGAAAGCACATGGAGGTTTCTCAGTATTTGCAGGAGTAGGAGAGAGAACAAGGGAAGGTAATGATCTTTATCATGAAATGATAGAGTCTGGAGTAATTAAGCCAAATGAAGACGGTTCAAAAGCTGCTTTAGTTTATGGGCAGATGAATGAGCCTCCAGGAGCAAGAGCTAGAGTTGCATTAACAGGTTTAACTGTTGCTGAATACTTTAGAGATCAAGAGGGTCAAGATGTACTTTTTTTTGTAGACAATATTTTTAGATTTACCCAAGCCGGGTCAGAAGTATCTGCTCTTTTGGGCAGAATACCCTCAGCAGTTGGATATCAGCCAACACTCGCAACTGATATGGGCAACTTACAAGAGAGAATTACAACTACAAACAAAGGTTCAATTACTTCCGTGCAAGCGATATACGTGCCTGCTGATGACTTAACTGATCCAGCTCCCGCAACTTCATTTGCACACTTAGATGCTACAACTGTGTTATCAAGACAAATTGCTGAGATTGGTATTTATCCAGCTGTAGATCCACTGGACTCAACTTCTAGAATTTTAGATCCTAGAATAGTTGGTGATGAGCACTATAGAGTGGCTAGAGAAGTACAAAAAGTATTGCAAACATATAAATCTTTACAAGATATAATTGCAATATTAGGTATGGATGAACTATCAGAAGAGGATAAACTAACTGTTGCTAGAGCTCGAAAAATTCAAAGATTCCTATCTCAACCATTCTTTGTTGCTGAGGTATTTACAGGATCTCCTGGGAAGCTAGTAGACTTAGAGTCTACTATCAAAGGTTTTGATGCTATTTGTAAAGGTGAGTATGACCATTTACCCGAAGCTGCATTCTATATGGTTGGAACAATCGAGGAAGCTATAGAGAAAGCTGAAAAGATGGCAAATGAAGCTGCTGCGTAATGAGTGAAAATTTTAATTTAGAAATAGTAAATCCAGAAAAATCTTTTTTTAAAAAAGATAATGTTATTGAAGCTATTATCCCTGCTTTTGAAGGTGAGATGGGAATTTTAAAGGATCACATTTCTATTATTTCTTTCTTGAAGCCAGGAATTATAAAAGTGATTACAGGTAACGAGGAACATAAATTTTATATAGAGGATGGGATTTTAGAATTTAAAGATAATACATTGTCTATTCTTACTAGTAATATATTTAATATTAAAGAGTCAGATAGTACTGAAATTCAAGAAATGATTAAAAATGCTGAAAATGATTTAAATGACGAAAAAATTGATGATCAGAAAAGATTTTTAATTTCCCAAAAAGTTGAGGTCTTAAAATCTTTAAATATGAATTAAATCTTTTAACTCTTTCTTAATCTCTTGATAAACGTGTAACTTAAAATCTACAACCTTGTCAGTAATATTTTCTAGATTAATCCATTTCCATTCTAAAAATTCAGGATGATTAGTTTTAAGATTTATTTCTTTATCTTCACCTAGAAACCTCATAATAAACCATTTTTGTGTTTGTCCCTTGTATTTACCTCTCCAAATAATTCCTAAAAGGTTATTTGGTAAAAGATAAGTAATTTCATTATTTATCTCTTTTATTAATTTCACACTTTTAATACTAGTTTCTTCTTTCAATTCTCTATATGCAGCTTGCAATGGATTTTCCCCAATATCTATTCCACCTTGAGGCATTTGCCAAAAATCGTTTGGATTATCAATTCTTTTAGCTACAAATATTTGGTTATTCTGGTTTAATAAAACAATTCCCACACCTTTTCTAAGTGGTAAATTGTTAAATTTTTTATCCATTTAATAGTTTTAATGCAAATTCTAACTGGTTATCAGTATCAGTATCAATTCTAAACTCATCTGAACTCTCATCAACAAAGATATCAGGATTTACACCAACTTCAGAAATAGAGTCTCCTGAAGGAAGGTAGTATTTTGAAACAGTAAGTCTAATAGCTCCGTCATTTTTTAAAGGTATTATTGACTGCACTGATCCTTTTCCATAAGAAGATTCTCCAAGAATTATTGCTCTTTTATGATCTTTTAAAGCGCCTGCGACTATCTCTGATGCGGAAGCCGAGCCATAATTTATGAGAATTAAAAGTGTATCTCCGCTGATTATGTCTCCTTTTTTAGCAAACCACTTTCTGTTATCTAATTTTTTTTTACCTTTTGTTGAAACTATTTCCCCATTTTCTAAAAAAAAATCTGTAATTTTAATTGCTTGATTTAATAATCCCCCAGGGTTATTTCTTAAATCTAAAATATATTTTTCAACATTCTTATTTTTTTTATAATCTTCTACAATTTTTTTAAGTTGATCTGAGCTATTATCATTAAATGAGGTTAATCTTATATAACCAATATTATTATTAATAATTTTTGATTTTACAGATTTTATTTCGATTATATCTCTAACAATATTAAACGTAAGAGCTTTTCTTTCACCAATTCTTCTAACAGTAATTTCAATTTCACTGCCAACTGGACCACGCATTAAATCAACTGCTTCAGATAAAGTTTTTCCTTGAACTTGAGTACCATTTATTCTTACAATGTAATCACCAGCTTTAACTCCAACTGTTTCAGCTGGAGATCCATCAATAGGAGTAATTACTTTTACAACTCCAGCCTCCATACCCACTTCTATTCCAAGTCCTCCAAATTCTCCCTTCGTTTCAGTTTGCATTTCTTTTAGTAATTCAGGTGACATGTATGAGGAATATGGATCTAGTGACTGTAGAACACCATTTATTGCAGCATCCATTACATCACCTTGATTTACTTCTTCAACATATTCTTTATTTATTTTCTCAAGAACTTCGCTAAATAAATCTATTTTTTTATAAATATCAGTTTCGTTAGACAATGAAAAATTAGAACAAGATAAAAATATTAAAATTAATATATATAATTTAGATTTCATATAATTACTCTCTCTTTAGGAACAAGTTCTGACCACATCTTTTCTAGTTCATAAAATTTTCTTTTTTCTGGATTAAAAATATGAACAATGAGATCAATTCCATCAACCAATTTCCAGTCTGTTGAGTCTTTACCTTCTATTTTACAATTTTCTATACCACTGTTTATTAATTCTGTATAAACCTGTTCTGAAAGTGCTTGAATATGCCTTGATGATGTGCCGCTTGCAATTATCATAAAATCAGCGATAGAAGATTTTCCTTCTAAATCTATTGTTATGATATCAAGAGCTTTATTTGAGTCTAATTTTTTTACGATTTTATTTTTTAAATCTAAAGACTTATCCATTAATTATAAATACAGTATCAAATTTTTCTTAATTGAGAAGATGAAATATTTACTTTTTTAAAATTTACAAATTTTAGTTTTTCTTTATCAATCTGTTTAAAAGCTAATGATTTCAGTGCTTTAGATTTGTATGTATGTCTGTTGTACACAAGAATATTACATTTTTTTGGAATATTTTTCCATTTACTCCACTTGTGTAAATTTATCAAATTATCTGCACCAATAATTAGATACAAATCTGTATTAGCTAATTTATCTTTTAAGTAGCTTACTAAATTAAATGTTCTATTTGATCTAATTATTTTTTCAAAATATTTTATTTGAATGAATTTATATTTTTTCGTAAATTTTTTTGATTCTTTAATTCTTTTTTCTAAGCTCAAGTTACTCACACTTTTATATGGATTTTTTTTTGTTATTGCCCAGATTATTTTATTCAATTTAAGATTTTTTTTTGCATGAATTGATATTTTTAAATGTCCCAAATGGCATGGGTCAAACGTTCCACCTAGAATTCCAATTTTATTAATTTTCTTTTTCAATTTACTTTCTTAATTGTCCTTTGCCGTAAACTTCGTACTTATAACTCACAAGTTGAGCTAAGCCTACAGGTCCTCTAGGTGGTAAATTATTTGTTGATATTCCTACCTCTGCACCGAATCCAAATTCACCCCCATCAGCAAATTGAGTAGAGGAATTATGAATGCCAATTGAGCTTTTTACACCTTTTAAAAAATAAAGAGCTGTATTTTTATCGGAGGTTATTATTGCATCTGTGTGCATTGTTCCAAATTGATTAATATGTTTTATAGCTTCATTAATATTTTTAACAACTTTTGCAGAAATTTTTGAAGATAAATATTCTTTAGACCAGCTCTTTTTATTTGCAAAATTTATTTTACTTTTAAATATTTTTCTAATTTTTTTATCACCGTAAATCAAACACCCTTTGGTTTTCAAATTTCTTAAAACAGGATTAATAAATTTATTTGCTATTTTTTCGTGAAATAAAACAGTTTCAGTGGCTCCACAAATACTTGTATTTCTCATCTTTGCATTTTCTAAGACCTTAATTGCCATTTTGAGATTTGCTTTCTTATCAATGTATGTATGACAAATACCCTCCAAATGTCCTATATATGGAATTGTCGATAATTGATCTACCTTTTTCACTAACGATTTGCCACCACGCGGAATTACTAAATCAATGTAACCTTTCATTTTAGAAAGTATTATATCTACTATCTTTCTATTTTTAGTTTGTATAAATTGTACATAATTTTGATTTATTCTACAGCTTTTTAAAGAGGCTCTAAATAAATTAGAAATAATTTTATTTGTATTAAAAGCCTCAGAACCACCTTTCAATATAACAGCGTTTCCTGATTTAAAGCATAGACTAGCTACATCAGATGTTACGTTTGGTCTACTTTCATAAATCACACTTATAATACCTATCGGTATAGTAACTTTTTTTATTATTAATCCGTTTGGCCTTTTCCATTTTTCCAAGACTTTATCTGTTGGATCTTTTATTTTTCTTATTTGATTAATAGATTGAATTATAGAATTAATTTTTTTTTCATTTAATTCTAACCTTTTGATTAAATTCTCGTTTAGCTTTTTTTTTCTAGCATAATTTATATCTTTATAATTTTCTTTCAAAATTCTTTTTTTATTTTTTAAAATAAGTTTTGAAAATTTTTTTAATGCTTTATCTTTTTTAATTGAACTAACTTTACTTTCAAAAGCTATCCTTGAATTTTTTACAATTTTTATCAAATCGTTTGACATGTTATATTTGCACCATATCATCTTTATGAACAACTTCAGACTTTGATATATATCCTAAAATTTCGCTTATTTTACTTGAGTGCTGACCTTTTATTCTTATTATCTCCTCAGAATTGAATGAACTTAGACCCCTTGCGTATTCATGCATATTTTTATTTAAAATTTTAATGTGATCACCTTTATTAAACTTTCCATTAATCTCCCTAATCCCAGCCGCCAAAAGACTTTTGCCGTTTTTAAGAGCATTTATAGCTCCATCATCCACAACTAGTTCTCCTTTCGGTGAAATTGAACTAATTATCCATTTTTTTCTAGCATCTAATTTAGAAACTTTAGGTAAAAACCAGGTACAATAATTTTTATTAATAATATTTTTTAATGGTCTATTTATAAGACCATTTGCAATCGCCATGTAGCATCCAGAAATTTGACAGATCTTTGCAGCTTCGATTTTTGTTTTCATACCTCCAGTTCCATGCTCACTCACATTTCTTGAAATATAATTTTCAATATTATTATTTATTTCTTTTACCTCACTAATTAATTTTGCATTATTATTTAGCTTAGGATTTTTATTAAATAATCCATCAACATCTGAGAGTAATATTAAACAATCCGAGGCAGAGATTTGAGCTACACGTGATGCTAGTCTGTCATTATCTCCATATTTTATTTCTGATGTAGCAATACTGTCATTTTCATTAACTAAAGGTATAAAACCTAAATTAAAAAGGTTATCGAATGTACGTTTTGCATTAATTGCTCTTCTTCTTATTTCAGTATCCTCAAGAGTCAAAAGGATTTGCGAAAGGTTTAATTTATGCTTTTTAAATATTTCATTAAACAGATTCATTAATTCAATTTGTCCAATAGATGCAACCGCTTGACTTTTGTCAATTTTTAAATTTTTCTTATTAATATCTAATTTTTTACAACCTAAAGCTATTGCACCAGAACTCACGATAATCACTCTTTTTTTGTTCTTTATCAATTCCTTAACATCTTTAGCAAAATTTAATAACCATTTTTTTCTTATTTTTTTTCTGTCATCTATTAAAAGTGAAGAGCCTATTTTAATTACAATTTGTTTTGAGTTATTTAGATACATAAGCAAGTAAATTTGATTTAAGTTTAGAAATTAATTTTTTCTCTGTATTTGATAAAATAATAACTTTTTTCTTTATTTTTCTCTCAAAAATTTGAATTTTGTCATTCAAATCACCTTTGCCAATTAGATCTACCTTGTTAAATACAATAATTTCTTTCTTATTAATTAGATCATTACTGTATTTCTTTAGTTCATTTCTAATCTGATTGTAGGATAAGACTAAATTTTCTTCTGTAACATCAATCATGTGTAACAAGATTTTACATCTTTCTATATGTTTTAAAAACTTTATTCCTAGACCAACTCCTTCATGTGCTCCTTCAATTAAGCCCGGTATATCAGCTAGAGTAATTTCTTTATTATCATATATTGCTACTCCTAAATTAGGATTAAGAGTTGTAAATTTATAATTTGCAATCTTCGGTGTTGCACTTGTAATTACAGACAAAAGGGTTGATTTGCCAGCATTTGGCAAACCAATTATTCCAATATCAGCAATAGTTTTTAATTGTAGCCATATCCAAAACTCTTCTCCTTTTGTACCTTTGGTAATTTTTCTTGGAGCTCTATTTGTAGATGATTTAAATCTTGTATTTCCTAAACCACCTTTGCCACCAATTGCAGCAACATACTCTTCGTGTTCTTTTTTGAAATCAAAAACTAGTGTTTTATTATCCTCTTCAAATATTTGTGTTCCTATTGGAACTTTTAAAATTAAGTCTTCTCCTCCCCGTCCTGTCCTATTTTGGCCTTGTCCATCTTCACCTTTTTTAGCTTTGAAATGCTGCTGATACCTGTAATCTATAAGTGTATTTAGATTTCTTTCTGATTTAAGTATAACAGAACCTCCTTTGCCACCATCGCCTCCGTCAGGTCCCCCAAATTCTATGAATTTTTCTCTTCTGAAACTTGGAGAACCAGAACCACCGTTGCCAGCTTTAATAAATATCTTTACCTGATCTAGGAATTTCATAATACAACCTTTTGTAAGTGTTTAGTTGTAAGTAAATTAATTGGGTTTTACAGAAACGAAAGTTCTGTCTGATTTTGATTTTTTAAACTCTACTTTTCCTTTTATTAGAGAGAAAATTGAATGGTCTTTACCCATACCAACATGCTCTCCTGGAAAAATCTTCGTTCCTCTTTGTCTTACAATAATGTTACCAGGATTTACTAACTGACCACCATACTTTTTAACGCCTAATCTTCTACCGGCGCTATCTCTTCCATTTCTCGACGACCCACCTGCTTTTTTTGTTGCCATTGCTTATTTTACTTTTTCTTTCTCTTTAGATGCTTCAGCGAAAATGCCACCATCTTTATTAAATATTTTATTAATTTTAATTAAGGAGTATTGTTGTCTGTGTCCGTTTTTTCTTCTGGAATTTTGTCTTCTTCTTTTTTTAAAAATTAGAACCGTTCTATTCTTACCATTTTTAATTAATTGTGCCTCAACTTTCGCCCCTTTCACAAAAGGTGCCCCAACTTCAACATTTTTATCGTCACCGTAAGCTAGTATGTCTTTAAATTCTATTTTATTTTTATTATCCTTTAATCTTTCAATTTTAAGGATTTCACTTGCCTTTACTTTATACTGTTTTCCACCGGTTTGTATTACTGCAAAAGTCATAATTAAATTTTTTAGCAATATAGATCTAGAACTTTTATAGTCAAGTTTTATAACTTAAAAATTATCCTTTAAATCCCTCAATTTTTTAAAGGTTTTAATCGGATCTATCGATTTTATACCTAGTTGTTTTTGAATTTCAGGATTATCAGCTCTTAAAAAAATATTACACTCTAGCTCATCTTTTAATGTTGAGGGAATAGTTGGTTTATTATTTTTAATATTAATGTTTATTTCTTTAATCTTATTTACTAATTTTGAGTTTTTAGAATCAATACTTTTACAAAATTCTGAATTTTTTTTAGTATATTCGTGTCCGCAATAAATTTTAGTGTGTACAGGAAATTTTTTTAATTTATTTAATGAATTAAACATTTCTTCGTATGAACCTTCAAATAATCTTCCACAACCCAATGAAAATAATGTGTCTCCTGTAAAAAGTGCATTTATCTTTTTTATATAGATAGATATATGGCCAGAAGTATGACCAGGAATATGTAAAATTTCACAATCAAATAACTCATTTTTCCATTTCTGTTTGTCGTTTAATTTAATGTCTATACCAGGAATTCTGTTTTTATCTTTCTCAAAACCTACAACTTTGCATTTATATTTTTTTTTTAAACTTGTATTACCTCCAATATGGTCATAATGGTGATGGGTATTAATAATATATTTTAAATTTAAATTATTTTTTTCAACTTCTTTTATAATAGGTTCAGCCTCACTTGGATCAATAACCACCGCTACGAGCGACTCTTCATCATAAATAATATATGAATAATTATCTGTTAGACATTTTACTATTAAAATTTTCATTTACTTTTCGATCAAAAATACCCCTAAATCAGAAAAAAAATTTCTTATTTCCAAATTACTTTTTGAAATATTCAAAACTCTTTCTTTGTTTAAGGCAAGTGATTTAATGAAGTTTATTTGTTTATTGTCACAAAAATTAGAAAAATCTTTAATTGTGCACATATGTAAATTTGGGGTATTGTACCATTTATGTGGTAAAGTTTCTGTTATAGGCATTGTTCCTTTTAAAAGAAGATTCAATCTTACTCTCCAATTTCCAAAATTTGGGATTGTAACAATCGCTTTTTTTCCGACTCTTAACAATTCATCCAAAACTTTTTCTGGGTTTAGAAAAGCTTGCAAAGTTTGACTAAGAATTACAATATCAAATGATGAATTAGGAAATTGAAACAAATCTTTTTCAGCATCACCCTCAATTACAGTCAAACCTTTTGATATACACTTTTGAACATTAGTTTTTGAAATTTCTATTCCTCTTATATCTTGACTTATATTATTTAATATAAAACTCATTAATTCTCCGTCCCCACAACCAACATCGAGTACTCTAGAATTTTTTTCTATTAAATCTGCAATTATTCTAAATTCCTTTTTCATTTAATCTTTCATATGATCTATTTAAAAAGTTTCCTAGTGCTTTTAGAAAATCTGGTACATCTAACAAAAATGAGTCATGACCTTTGTCGGTTTCTATTTCTACATATCCAACATCTGCTCCAATTGAATTAAGTGCTATAACTATTTCCTTATTTTCAGATGATGGATAAAGCCAGTCAGAAGAAAACGAAATTATAAAAAATTTAGTTTTACTTTTTTCAAAAGCAGAAGAGAGATTTCCGCCAAATTTTTTGTTTAAATCAAAATAATCCATTGCTCTTGTTATATATAAATAGCTATTTGCATCAAATCTATCCACAAAAACTGAACCCTGGTGTCTCAAATAACTTTCGATTTGAAAATCAGCGTCAAAACTAAACTTTAAATCATCTCTTTCTTGTAATTTTCTTCCAAACTTTTCTTGAAGTGCTTCTTTAGATAAATATGTAATATGTGCTGCCATTCTTGCAACAGACAAGCCTTTGTTCGGTGTACAATTTTTTTCGTTATAACTACCATTTTGCCAATTTGAGTCTGCCATAATAGCCTGACGACCAAGCTCATTTAGCCCAATATTTTGCGCAGAATGATTAGACGTACATGCTATAGGTATAGCTGTTTGAGCTGCATTTGGGTAGTTAGATACAAATTGTAAAACTTGCATTCCACCCATAGATCCCCCTGTAACACAAAATAGTTTAGTTATATGAAAATGTTTTAACAAAAAATACTGAGCGTTTACCATATCATTTATTGTAATAACTGGAAAATCATTACCAAAAGATTTCCCAGTTTTTGGATTGATGCTGCTTGGGCCGAATGATCCCATGCAACCTCCCAAAACATTGGCACATATTACGAAGTACTTATTTGTATCAATAGCTTTACCTTTCCCTACTGCATATTTCCACCAACCATCCTTTTGAGTTATTGGATTAATATCTGAAGCAAATTGATCACCAGTTAATGCATGAAAAACTAAGATAGCATTATCTTTTTTTGAATTTAGTTTACCATAAGTTTCATATGCTATAGGAAAATCAGAAATAGTTTGACCGCAATCAAGCTTAAGTTGATCTTTAACAATTAATTTTTTTAAGTTATTAAATTTATTCATATTTCATATGATTTATGAATTGTGAGGAAAAAAACTATTTTAGCGGTTTTTTTATTGCGCTCGCAATTCAGATAAATCAGCGCCAAGAATTACTACTAAATACTATTTTATATGTCAAACATTAAAATATATTCCTGTTAAATATTTTTTTTTTTAATATAAGCATTTAAAATGAGTATTCCAAAATTTAAAAATATAAATATAAAAGCTTATAAGCCTGGAAAATCGGGAATTAATAAGAATATAAAATATGTCAAATTATCCGCAAATGAGTCTTCACTTGGTGTTAGTGAAGGTGTAAAAAAAATTTTTAAAAACAAAAATTTTGCTGTTCATAGATATCCAGACGGTAAATCCCAAGCTTTACGAAAAGCAATATGCAAAGAAGTAAATTGTGATTTTGATAAAATAATTTGTGGAGCTGGTTCTGATGAAATCATACAAATGATTTGCCAACTTTACTTAAATAAAAATGATGAAGTAATTTTACCAGAGTATAGTTTTTTAATGTATAGAATATATTCAACAATTGTAGGTGCAAAAGTAATATTCTCTAAAGAAATAAACTTCAAAATATCTGTTGAAAGTATACTTAAAAAAGTAACAAAAAAAACAAGATTGGTTTTCATTGCAAATCCAAATAATCCAACAGGTACTTATTTGAACAAGTCAGAGTTAATATACCTTAGAAAAAAACTAAATAAAAATATTCTCTTAGTAATTGATGATGCTTATTACGAATACAATTTAAAAAATGATTATGTCTCAGGATTAGACTTATTTAAAAATTCGAAAAATGTTTTTATACTAAGAACATTTTCTAAGCTATATGGATTAGCTTCTTTAAGGATTGGCTGGGGATATGGTGATAAAAAAATAATAAACGCTCTTTATAAGATTAAACCACCGTTTAACGTTAATTTTTTTGCTGAACTCTGTGCAATTGAAAGTATCAAAGATGCTAGATTTGTTAAAAAATCTGTAAGACATAATACACTTTGGGGAAACAAAATTAAAAAATTCTTTTCAAAATATAATGTGTCTTCAAATGAAATTACGAGTAATTTTTTATTATTAAATTTTAAAAAATGCAAAATTTCATCTAATTTGTTTATGAAAAAACTTTTAAATAAAAGAATCATTGTTAGAAGTATGGAGGAATACAAAATTAAAAATTGTTTAAGATTAAGTGTTGGAAATTCGTCAGAAAACAAGTATCTACTTAAAGTTGTAAAAAAAATATTTAAAAATGTTCAATAGTATTCTGATAATAGGATGTGGCATGATTGGATCCTCTATTCTTAGAGGTGCCATAAGTCGAAAGCTGTCCAATAAAATATATGTTTTTGAAAAAAATATCAAATATCATAATCAAATAAAAAGAATAAATAAGAAAATTATTTTACTTAAAAAACTCGATAAAAAAATAGAGCATATTGATTTAGTGGTAATTTCAACTCCTATGAGCGAGTACAAAAAAATTATTTTTAAATTAAATAAAAATTTAGGAGAGAATAGTCTAATTACAGATGTGGGATCAACTAGGGGAAATGTTGCAAAATTAATAAAAGAAAATTTATCTAAAAATTTAAATTGGATTATGAGTCATCCTATTTCTGGATCAGAGGCTAGCGGACCAATGTATGGGAGTAAAGATTTATTTAAAAATAAATGGTGTATTATTATAAAAAGTAAAAAAAATAATTTACTTAAAAATAAGTTAATAAAATTTTGGAAAAAACTAGGTTCTAATGTTTTATTTATGCAAGAAAAGGAACACGATAAAATTTTTTCAGTAACAAGTCATTTACCACATTTAATTGCTTACAACTTAATTAAAACAGCTCAAGATTTTCAAAAATTGAATAGAACAAATGTAATTAAATATAGCGCTGGTGGTTTAAGAGACTTCTCCAGAATAGCAGCATCTAACGAAATTATGTGGAGAGACATATTTTTCAATAATAGAAAGAATATGTCTCATATTATTGATTTATTTATGAAAAACTTACAAAATTTTAAAACAGATATTAATAAAAAAAGAAATTCACAATTGCTCCAAAAGCTTAAAAAATCTAAATTAGCTAGAAGACAAATTTTGTTTTTAAAACAAGATGTAAGTAAACCAGACTTTGGAAGAAAAAATTAAATTTTGAATGTCTTTTTTACTTTTAATTCTGCTGTTTTCTTAATCCTTTCAATTGTATTTTGAATAGGCATTATTACCACTTTTTTTTCTGGTCCATAGGCATGAATAAGGTTTTTGGAATTTATACATACAGCTACATGACCTTTCCAAAATATAATATCACCCTTTTTAAAATTTTTTGTTATTTTTATATTTTTTTTTTGCGTGATTTGATCAACTGTATCCCTGGGAAAAAATTTATTGTTATATTTGTAATAAATTTGAACAAGTGCTGAACAATCAATTCCTTTATAAGTTCTTCCACCCCATTTATATGGACAGTTTATGAATAATTTTAAAATTTTTACAAAATTTTTCTCTTTTTTTGACATTAAACAAATATCTTTTAATTTTATCCATTGGTTTTTTTCAAACGAGATAAAATTTTTATCCTTAGCTAGTATTTTAATATTACTACCAAATGGTAACAATCTATTTGATGGTCTTTTTCTTTTTTTAGTTAAGCCGACATAAACTCTAGATTTAAGAATTTTAATTTTATGAGTTGCCTTAAATTTAGAAACAATTTTAACTTTTTTACTAATATATCCGATATAGTTATCATAAAGATTTTTTACTTTATAAAAATTTTTGTCTTTTTTTATTACCTTAAATTTTTCCCCATATATAATTTGTGAACTAATATTTGATTTTTTAGAAGGTTTTTCTAATATATCTATGATTATTGAATTGCTAAAAAAATTATTTTGCACCAATTTTAATTTTTTCTCTTATAAACCATAAGCAAATCAAAGATGGTATTACCATTAAGGTAGTTAAAATAAAGAAGGTTCCCCAGTCTCCATTTAACCAGTCAACTAAAGCACCAGATGAGGATGCAAGAGTTGTTCTTCCTGCAGTTCCTATAGAAGCAAGAAGTGCATATTGCGTAGCTGTATAAGTTCTATCAACCAATAAGGATATAAATGCCACAAAAGCAACTGTTGCAAAGGCGGCAGAAATATCATCTGCTATTACTGCCAACGCAAATAACCATTCTGATTTTCCTGTCCATGCAAGTGCAGCAAATAATAGGTTAGTTGCTGCCATAAATCCACCTGCTACAAACATTGTCTTTATAGTCCCAGCTCTCATTGCGAATATTCCACCAATTAAGGTAAACACCACTGTCGTAATCCAACCAAGTGTTTTAGAGTAAATCGCTATTTCTCCTTTAGAGAAACCAACTTCCTTATAAAAGACAATTGACATTCTTCCAAGAAATGCCTCTCCAATTTTAAATAAGAAAACAAATCCAAGAATACCTACGGCTATTGAAAATCCATTTTTTTTAAAGAAACTTATTATTGGTCCTCCAACAGTTCCTGTTATATACGCTAAAAATGCTGTGATTGGATTTCTAGAACCTAATTTGCTTTGAATAATTTTGTCGGTTTCTTTTTGTTTTGACTGTCTATCTGAGTCGAGTGGTTCATGCACAAACATTAAGGCAATATTCATTAAAATAACTACTACACCTAAAACTAAAAAAGTTGTTTGCCAATATTCCTCAATTCCAATATTCTCAAAAAATTCTGCAGTAAATAAAGCAATTACACCCCCCAATTTATATCCAGTCCACCAACCAACAACAGCCATAGCAGCTCCAGCAGCCATTGATTTACCTTCATGCGCGTTAATCTGTTCAATTCTTAATGCATCAACTGTAATATCTTGAGTAGCTGACGCAATCGCTATCACTAATCCAACTCCAATCAATAATGCTAAATTTTGTGTAGGGTTTATCAAACTCCAAACAAATAGACTTATCAGAATTATGATTTGCATGAGAACTATCCAGCCTCTTCGATGACCTAATTTTTTTGTTAGAAATGGAATTTGTATTCTATCAATTATTGGTGCCCACAAATAATTAAATGCGTACACCCCAAATATTAGCCCTGCCCATCCTATAGTTGACCTGCTTAAACCCTCTTCTTTTAACCAAAGACTTAAACTACTTGCTATCAATACCCATGGAAATCCACTTATTGCTCCTAATAGCAATATTCTTAGCATCCTTATATCTTTGTAAACTAGTATGGACTGTGCCCAGCTATATTTTTTTTCTGACATTAATATCTTCTCCAAAATGATGGAATAAATAATACTATTATAGCAAACAGTTCAAGTCTACCTAAAATCATACCTGCACTTAAAACCCATTTAGAAAAGTCAGGTAATAAAGAAAAATTTCCATTAGGTCCTATCAGGTTACCCAAACCTGGACCTACATTAGATATTGATGTAGCTGCACCAGAGACAGCAGTAACAAAATCCAATCCACTAATCGATAATAAAGTCGTAATTACAAAAAAAATAATTATATATAAAAATACAAAAGATATAATAGAGGATATAAATTTTTCATTAAGAACATTATCACTGTATTTCAAAACAAAAATACCTCTAGGATAAATATATTTTTTTAATTGCATGACAAAGAATTTATATAAAATATGAATTCTAAATATTTTTAACCCACATGCTGTAGAACCAGCACAACCACCAATAAACATTAACACTATGAAAAATATCAACGAAAAATTCCCCCATTCACTGTAATTTGTTGTTACATATCCAGTCCCAGTAAGAATTGAGACAACATTAAATATAACTTGCCTTATTAAAAATGTTTCTGATTCGTAGTTTTTAAAGAACAAAAAAATATAAATTATTATTATAGAAACGATAATAGTTTTTATAAAAAAACTAATTTGAGCGTCTTTATAAAAAATACTTTTGTCACCGTTTAAGTATTTTATGTATGAAATAAAAGGTATACTGCCTAATATTATAAAAATAACTGCATTCATTTCTATTAAAGTGCTATTAAAGTGACCAATTGAGTCATTATAATTTGAAAATCCACCAGTTGCTATAGTAGTCATCGAGTGAGTCAGGCTATCAAAATAATTCATACCAAATATTTTATAAAATACTGAACAAATTAAAGTTAATGAGGAGTAAATAAAAACTAATCTTACTGAAATTTCCTTTGATTTTGGCAAAATCTTCTCTGCGGTATCTTGAGACGAAATTTTAAATAACTGCATGCCACCTATATTCATAATTGGCATTAATGTTATTGCCATAAGAATTATACCTATGCCACCTAACCATTGAAGTATTGCACGCCATAAAAGAATGGCTTTAGGTGTATTGTCCAAATCTGTTAGAATTGTAGATCCAGTTGTTGTAATACCAGACATACTTTCAAAGAATGCATCAGTAAAATCTAAATTTAAGTCCGAAAAAATAAAAGGCAAAGATCCAAATATGGCAACAGAGAGCCAAGATAAGGCAGTTAAAATAAATGCTTGGGGTAGGTCAATATTTTTATCATGATCTAAATTAGATAAAAAAAATAATACTCCAAAAATGACTGTAATTATTGAAGCTGAAATAAATCCCGAATCTAGCTGATTATAAATAATCTGAACTATTACTGGTATCAGCATAAATACCCCCAGAACAATCTGCAAGGTACCTAGTGTATAAAAAACTGTTTTATAATTGTACATTTTGCATGGACATTATTTTATGGTAAATAAATTTCAACATTTTAACAATCAATAAAACTGTTAAAATATC
>MDTE01203518.1_pt1 | contig 16637 bp, 25 predicted proteins | sample 811231 | NCBI WGS metagenome assembly MDTE01 (sample SAMN05326651, study PRJNA326480) | marine metagenome | isolation source: seawater | place: Indian Ocean: Red Sea | collected 2010
AATATCAATGGTCTAATAATTACTTTAATGAGTTATTAGCATATTCGTTTGATGGTAGATTGTCGGGCAGGGTAAATATGCCTAAGAGAAGTCAGAAGTCTGAGATGCCTTCAATATGTAGAAAACTCAAATTAAGATTTGAAGAGCAACATCTTTTAGATAAATTATTAGAAGATGATGACTTCGTGAAATACGCAAAAACTAAACTTGATAATAGGCAATGTAGGTTATTGGGTTTAGGAGAAAAAAGAGTTAGAAAAGAAAAGAAGAAAAAAGTAAACATTACTACGTTGGATAGGTGGTTATAAATATGATAAATATGGATAGAAAGAACATTGACGAAATTATTTCTGAAATTATTTCTTTATTAAAACAAAAAAATGAGTATCTAAAGCGTTCAGCAATTACGGCACACTTGGTAGAAAAAGGATTAATGGGAGAGAATATACCTAAAGATTGGAAGTATATTGTAGGAAAAATTGAAACTAATGACTATGGTATTAAATACACAGGAAAATTTAGAGGGAGAAGATATTACTTAGATTCAACCCCTACTGAAATTCATTGCACTTCCACATTAGCCAAGATAGCGTATCAGATTCTAAAAGATAGTCCGAGAGAACTAAGAATGAGTGAGATAGTAATTTCTATGAAGAAAAAGGGAGAAGAAGATGGGGTGAAATATATTATTGATGATTCATATACCACCCACATACAAAGAGCGTTATTACAAAACTACCCAAATGAATTTACAAAAGGAAGTAAAAGAGGATTATGGATGTTAAAGGGTATACATGATATTGAAAATAACAAACCTAATTATTGTTCTAATTGTGGATTTAGAATTACTAAAACAGATAGAGGATTGGTGATTGAATGGTAGGTAGAAAAGCATGGCTTAAAAATGAAAATTCCCCACAGTATAGACAATTACAATATGCTTTAGAGCAAATGCCGGAAGATTTTACTACTAGTGATATGGTAAAATTTATGAGATATTCTTGGTCATCTGCAGGATTAAAAGGGCATAATGGAAGAATACTGAGAGTAATTACTACTGAATCTAGACCAATAGCCGCATTCTTAGCGAGGAATAAAAGTGTAAGAGTAGTTGGTTTAGATACTAAACATAGAAAAATATATAGGAGAAATAAAAATGTTATGGACTGAAAAATATAGACCTCAATTTTTGAACGAAATAGTAGGGCAATCATCTTTTGTATTAGATGCAGAACAATGGGTTAAAAACAAATCAATGCCTAATGTTTTATTATTTGGTGTAGCGGGAACAGGTAAAACTGCAGCCGCAGGTGCTTTAGCAAATGAAATGCTAACTGATTATAAGCAGTCAAATTTCTTTGAGATTAATGCTTCTGATGATAGGAAATTAGAATCTGTTAGAACTCAAATTAAAGAAATTGCATCAACATCAAAAATAGGAGATGCACCATTCAAAATTATATTACTAGATGAAATGGATGGGATGACTAAAGATGCCCAAAATGCATTGAAGCGCATTATGGAAAGGTATGCAGATAACTGTAGATTTATCATAACTTGTAATGAAAGGTATAAGATTATCTACCCTTTGCAATCAAGATGCGCTAACTACCAGTTTAATAGATTATCTGACGAAAATATAAGGTTTATTTTAGAGCAGATATTATCTCAAGAAAAACAGGAAACTCCCGATATTGCCGAGATGGAGGCATTTATAGGGGGGCTACATGGTGATATTCGCAGGGGAATCACTGAATTACAAGCGTCAATATTCAGTGATAGCCCATTATCAACAGTAACAAAACAAAGCCTTGAACCTTATTCAGAAATTATACAAATGATATTAGAGAATAAACATACAGATGCTCTGGATAAATTACATTCAATGGTATATCAAATTACTGATATGAAAACAATATGTGTTAATTTGCATGACGCAGTATTAAACACAAAAATGACGCACACAAAAAAATTCCAATTGTTAAAGGTGATAGGAGAAGCAGAATGGCGTAGTCGTTCTACAACCCCTAAACTTCTATGCAGTTGGTTAATAGGACAAACACAATAAAAGGTGAGAAAATGGAAAATGAAAATATAGAAAGACTGAATAAAGAAGTTATGGCTTCTGCTGAAAAACTCGGATTGAGTTTAGAAGAAGCCAAAGAAAAGGTTGCAGATATCTGCAATCAGAATGGTTTAAATGCATCAAATAATGATGATGCTTTAATCATTCTTAATTTGTGGAGACATTACTTTGCTAGTGTAAAGATGGCTCAACAAAACTCTGACCCTGAAACCCCAACAAATTCTGGTGGCGGTTCGGCTTCATGGTATAAGAAAGCACTTGGAATGTTTATCTATCTTGAAGATTCAAGAGATATGATGGCTTTTCAGCATGATAGATTAAAGAAAGAATTTTGGCTTGATGCTGAAACAACAGTGAAATCTGGAAAGGTAGCATTGGCTACTTTGAATGATGATGAAACTTATACTGTAGTTAGATATAATAAGAATGAAAGGCAAGAAAGAACCCTTGAGACTCTTCCAGAATCCGCTATGGAATCTGAAAGAGAAGAAAATCAATGGATTATTCCTCTTGATTCAATGGCGGCTTATTCAAGTGGCCCTAATGCTAACTACGGTAAGCCTTTACCTAAAGAAGAATTTAGAAGAGCAGGTATATTTGTTGGTGAAGTTGATGGTGAATTTGGAAGATATTTCTTCAATTATAAGGGAGAAGCAAGTAAATCTTTTACACCAAAGACTTTTGAATGGGTGCATTTTATTTGTATAGTTAACAGTAGTGATGCATCTAAGATTCATGGTGTTAAGCAAACAACTCTTGATTCTTTAATGTATAACGATGCATTAAGTGAAGAAGATGAAGAATATAGAGATATGTCTGAAGTTAGTAAGAAAGGATTATTGATGAAGTATTGTGAAGATAACTATGCTCCAATCATTGATTTGGAAAGAGTTCATTCTATGAATGGTAGTAAGCCATATAATGAAAGGTTCGTTTTTACTGATGGTAATGTCGGTACTATGAGCCTATCTGGTGATAGGGGCAGACTAAGTATTTCAGATTTACATAGTTCTTTTGACCCTGAAGCAAATAGTTACTTTGGAACTACTTGTTGGATTCCTTCCCATATTGACGTTGATTTTGGTATATCTTCTGATATTGTTGTAGTAGGTAGAACTTCTCAACAGACTATGGATGATGGTACATTAGGTGCTTGTAGCATAAATGTATTCGGTATATTCGTAGAAAAGGCTAGAGGTAAACCTGTAGAAGCAATTGAAATTGTTGAAACAGAAGATTGGTGGTGATTTCATAGCATTTGAAATAACCCCCGTGCAAAAGGAGGGGTTGAAAGCAACATCGTATTTTATACACGGACAAAGTTTTGCCGTTGAATTTAGCGATGTTCAATTCCTAACTTGGAGAATGAATGATGAAACTGGCCTTTATTGGTTAAAACTTCACATTAATTCCCACAAAGAAATCCGCATAAAAGTGGATTTAAATCAATTAAATGATATCTTATCTACATGGGCAAAATGCAAATATGGAACGGCAGATGTATTAAGTCTGCCTTATTTTAATGGTGATACAAATGTCGTGGACTACAAACAATGATGATACAAACGAAGTTAGTTTTGAAGATAGAAAGCAAATGATTCTGAATCAAATTCAGAGAAGAAATGAAAGAGATTCTTCATTCCTTTGTTGTTCTATTACAGGTAATCCTAAAGTTGGTAAAACAGGTCTAGCATTAGATTGTAGAACCGATAAAGAAATAGAAGAAGGCTACAAAATAGCCGTCTTAGATTTTGATAAGGGTGCTGAACCGACTTGGAGTTCTTGTTGGAACAATGATGAGAATATAATTATATTTGAGCCTATTGAACTTAACAAAGATGGTTCTACTAATTGGGAAGAATCAATGAATAATGCTTTAGCATTTGTAACATTTGTTGATGAAATGATTAAGTCTGGTGAAAAAGTAAAGGCGTTTATTTTAGATGGTGTAGATAAACTGTATGAAGGTGCAGGAGATTTATTACGAAGTCATTTGGCTAAATCAAATAAGAGAACAGGACAAATCATTCTTGAAACTGATTCTATCAAAGTCAATCCTTTGGATTGGAAAATCAGAAATAGAATTAATGATAGAATTTTAGATATGGTTTGTAATTTAGAAACCAATAGGTTCTTCATTACACATATGAAACCTATCTATGGTGATATCTATAATCCTGTTCCAGTTGGAGAAGTTCCTGATTGGCATAAATCAACACCTGCAAGATTTAATCAGATGTTGCATATTGTAAGAATAAAAGATAAGGGCGTTTCAAAATATGAAGCAACCTTAGACGCAAGTAAAACTAATTCTGATTTAGTGGGAACAACATGGACTATATTTTCTACTAATGGAGAAAATGAATGGTTTGGTATTCCCGAATTAAGGGAAGGTAAAATATGAAAATAACTATTAATAACAAAACACTATTAGATACATTAAATGCAGTTTTATTAAAAGGTAAATATCCCGATGGGGCGGGAACAAAAACAAAATCAATTTCTGATATTGCAGTAATGAAGGCTGAAACAAATAGTAGCATTAGTATATTAAATGCAAATGATACAACTGCTTGTAGTCTAACTATCCCTTCTGGGGATAACCTTACAATATCAGATATAGGTTTTTGTTTCTTAGATATACCTAAGATTTCAAGTTATCTTAAAGCATTTAAAGGTAATGTAACAATTACTGTGAGTGATAATATTCACTTAAGTTGTGAAAATAAAACGGCTACTATTTCAAAGGTTATTGAGCATCCTCATTTTGAAATGATAAATATGGTTGCAGGTATTGAATTGCCAGAAGACGGGCAAATGCCTACTTTCGGTAAAAACAAAGTAGCCTTTGAATCGAGAGTAGTAGTAAATTCTGATATATTGATAGATGCGTTTAAGACGTGTGAAGTATCTAACACTGGGGTTTTCAAACTAGATTCAAATATTGAATCTTTTATCATTAGCAGTCCTTCTGTTAATAATGAAAACATTGCAGTCGGTTTAGATACAGTATCAATTGAAGGTGAAGAAGCAACTGTGGAAATCGCTGGAGCGTTTAATAACATATTAAGTGGCCCAGTTATATTATATCTGAAAGATGATTTTCCAGTATTAATCATTACTTCCAATGGTAAACTAATAAAAGCACCTAGATATAATCCTAGATGAGATGATACAATGATAATTTCTAATACAAATAATGGTATATATTTTGCTTGGAGAAATGAAAATAAGGAACGGGAGTCTGAAATGGTAACACATTCAGATTACCCACCTTATTTTTATGTTCGTCAAGATGCTTTCAAGCCAGAAAGGATAGTTAAAAATGATAAATGGAATAATAGTAAAGTATACTCTTTAGAATATGAAGAAGGAGATTGGTTAGATTTAGAAGGTAGAAACCTAACTAAAGTAAAGTGTAGGCATCCTAATAATATTAAAGTAATTGCTAAAGAATTAGTGGATAACTATTCTACTCAAACTTATGAGGCAGATGTGCAGTATCATTACAAAGCGTCTATTGATAGATTTAAAGAAAATCATCCATACCCTGAATATGAAATGAGAAAATGGTATTGGGATATGGAATGGATGCAAGGTGGAGAACATGATGGAAAAATAACTTGTATTGTTTTCTATGATACCTTTGATGATGAATATACTATTTATGCTTGGTTTCCTAACAAAGATTCTCATGTTGCTAATGCTCCTCTAATAGATGGTTTAGACATTAAGTTAATAACATTTGATAGTGAAGAAGTCTTACTAAGAACTTTTGTAACTCAATGTGCGGCTAAAGACCCTGATATGTTAATCGCATGGTTTGGTAATAGATTCGATTTACCTCAACTATTAAATCGTTGTGCGACTAATAATGTAGATGCTAGATTACTGTCTCCTGTTTATGAAGTATCTAATTTTAAATATGGCTCAACAGAATCTAAATTTAATAGAGATTTCTATGGCCCTAAAGAACAACCAATAAAAGGGAGAATAGTAGTTAGTTTAGATGTAGCATTTGAAAGACAATGGATTGATTCCCAAAGAGGAACATTACCTACATTATCTCTTGATTATGTTTCTGAAACTATATTGGGTAATAAGAAATTAGTTAGTGAAAAGTTTCCAGAGAAAAATGAGTTCTTTAGAAGAGCATGGTTAGAAGATACAGATACCTATTTAGAATATGCTTTAATAGATGTTGATTTAATTAGGAAGATAGATGAAACTAATAACCTAACAGAAGCAATGATTTCTTTACAAAGAATATTGAAAGCACCTTTTGAAGCGTGTTTTCATGCGACACATATGGCTTCAATTTATTTTACTCGTAATGCTTCTTGGAAAGTATTAACTGGTGGAAATAAGTATGAAGGAGATTATGAAGGGGCATTAATTTATAATCCTACTACAGAAGAAACTAATGGATTACATTTTAATGTTGCCGCATTTGATTTCGCAGGTCTATATCCTTCAATGATGATAGCAAGAAATATATCATGGGAAACTAAATCTGCTGAACCAACTGAATTTGCAGTTAATATTCATACTCCTAGAGATTTCTCTCCGGTATCTTCTACTAAGATGTTATATTATAAAACAGACAAACTAGGTTTATTACCTAAGTCTGTAATGGAATTAAAGAAACTTCGTAATGAATATAAAAAGAATATGAAGAATGCTCAGACTAAAGAAGAGTATGCTAAGTGGAATAATAATCAATTAGCAGTAAAAAGATTAATGGCTTCTTTCTATGGTATTATTGGAAATCAAGGTTTTGGATGGGCAGACATTGATATGGCGGCTAGCATTACTGCTAGTTCAAGAGAAGCAATTAGAGAAGCGGCATTTAAGGTGAGAGAATTATGAATGAGGATATTGTTCAAAATATCTTAGAAAGTCGCATTGAAGATAAAGAGATAACTAAGTGTGAAACTTGTGATAAATACTTTGCATATATACCTCAAAAGAGATTTTGCGATAATTGTATTAAAGAAAGAAGAAGTTCTGATTATAGAAAGTATTATCAGAAGAATAAAGATAGAATACTTACAAATAAGAAAAAGCATTATTACGAAAATCAAGAAGCACAAATAGAGCGAAAACGTAAATATCGTGAAGCGAATAAAGATAAGATTAAAGAAAGTAATCGTAAGCAATATCTAAAAAGAAAGGAGAATCAAACATGAAAGTAGTTTATGGACATACAGATTCAATTTACGTTCAAATTGATTCTCTTGAGAAGGCTCAAGAAACAGTAGATTATCTTAATGAAGAAGTTAGGAAAATATTTCCGAATGTTCTTGGTTTAGAAGAGCACCCTGTTACTCTTGAGTTTGAAAAGTATTTTAAAAGTTTAGGCGTTGGTGCAACTAAGAATAGAAATGCAGGATTAATTACATGGAAAGATGGAGAGTATCTTGATGAAGATGAATTTTTTATGACTGGATTTACGGCTAAAAGAATATCTGAAACTAAGTTAGCCAAAGATGTTCAGATAACTACATTAAAAATGTGGGTTGAAGGTAAAACAAAAAAAGAAATATTAGATTATCTACAAGAAAAATATAATAATGTATTGAATGGTGATATTGATATAAATGAAATCATAAAACGTAGTTCATACAAAGAAGAAAGATTCCATGTGTATTGTACAAATTGTAAACAAACATATCATCTATTTGATGAAAAACCTTTATCTTCTGGAGAACATCAACATTCTTTTACAGGAGTAAAAAAGACAGGCAAATATTGGAAATCAAATGGTAAAAGAGTATCTTTTGGTTCTCAGATTATGGGTGCATATTATTATCACCACTTAACAGGAAAAGAATTAACTGATTCATTTCTATTTCTTAAAATAGAACCTCAAGAAAAAATGATTATACACCCACTAACAGGTAATTATATTCGGCCTAATTTTATTGCAGGTCTTGTAGAAAAAGACTTTGAAGGATTTACTCCAGATTGGAAGCATTATGCTAATGTAGTAGTGAAGAAAGCAGAACCTATATTTACTGCAATGGGTTGGGATTCAAATGATATTAGCAAAGATTTGACTCAAAGAACATTAGATGAGTGGTGGTAAAATGAACGGTGGATATATAATTTTAGCATTTATTTTGGGTGCTATATTTATGATGTTGTTGAAGCAATTACAAGATAACTTACATACACTTTCATCAGTAATGTATGCAAATGAATTAACAGAAGATGAAACAGAATTATTATTAGATTTTTTAAAGGAAATAACAAAAGGTGATGAAGAATGAAAGAATACACATATCAATGGGATAACCAATTAGACGAACCAATATTAAAGATAAGTAAATCCTCAATGGGTTCATATAATTGGTGTCCAACAAAATACCAATTTCAGTATATTGAAGGTAGGCCAATAGACCAAACAGAAGTAATGCGTAAGGGAACTATCATACATAATAGTCGTGAAGATTGGTTTAATACAGTTGATGTAAAGAAAGCGGAATCTATGGATGAAGACGAACTTAAAGTATATTTTATGAGTCTTTACCCAATTGATGATTATACTGATGTTTATTCAGTTATGGCTTCAGGTGAGGCAAGAAGATTTATCGAAATTAGAAATGAAGATGCTTTAGATACTTTTGTTCCTGTTGCTAATGAAGTAAAATTAGATGCAGAATTGTTTATTCCTCAAAACTTAAACCCTAAAGTACCACTACAAAGAGATTATACAGTTCATTTACAAGGTATCATAGATAGAATGTTTATTGAAAATAATCAATACATTCCTATGGAGTTAAAAACTGGAGTTTGGAAAGATTGGAGAACAACAAGTATGAGAAAAGAAATGGCTTTTTATAAATTATTATTTGATAATTGTCCTGATGAAGATTTAATTTCACATGGATTAGACCCTAATATAGATATTACTCATTGGGGATGGTATTATCCTATTTCTAATTATACTTATGTTGAAGAAGTTAAGAAGTCTAGTACAAATGCAGTGATGAAAGGAATAACAAAATTAATTCATTCCTATGAAAAGTTTAATGATGGTGGTGAAATCTTTGAAGATAAGTTTTATGCAAAAACTTGTATCAATTGTGATTTCTATGGTATTTGCCCTGCGGCTCAAAATGATGGGTGGGTCTAATGAAGTGGGAAGAATATAAACGCAGACTTAAGAAATTTAAAGAAAAGAGGCGAAAGAAATGAATAAGATAGAAAAAAGAGTATCAGAAATATTAAAAGAAGGAGATTGGACATTTGTTCAAATTAGCGATATTAGTGCGCTAATAGATAACTTAGCAAAACAAGTGCATGATGAATTAGATGCGAAGGCAAAATTAGATTTAATTTGGAATACCGATGTAAAGCATGAAGGTTATGTAATTTCTTTTGGTCAATTATTTTTTGAAACAGTAGAAAATAAGTTAGAAGAAAGAATAGCAGAACTAGTGAAAATAGAATTGCAAGATGCAAAAATTAGTTTTAATAAAGAGAGTGATAAGAATGAAGTTTCCGAAAGAAGTGTGGGCAGGAAGTCACCTAAAACACGCACCACAAGTTCCAAGAGAAGTAGTGAAGAACAAGAATGAATTGGTTAATTTTATTAATCTATATAATGGTAAAATGAATGTCTATTATACTATTTATGATTTTGAAGAATTTAGATTCAGTGATATCAAAAATAAAAGTATGAAAGTAGATACTTCTGTTATATTAGATAGAGCCTTTTTAGATTTTGATGCTCACGGTGATATTGAATTAGAAGATGCTTTTGAAGATTTCAAATCTGTAGTAAATGATTTTAATGAGAAAAATATCAAGTATGAAATGTATTTTAGTGGAAAAGGATTCCATGTAATAGTATATGGAGAAAAAGCCAAAGAGATACGAGAAATCCAAGCATGGTTTAGAGAACTCAAAGGTAAAGGCTATAAAACATTAGATGATAGCGGGATTCAAACAACAAGATTAAGAAGAGTGCCTAATACAGTTAATATGAGTAGTTCCGATGAAAATGGAGAACCTTATTTTTGTATTCCTATTTTACTAGAAGATTTAACTCAACCATTAGATAACATACTTAATTTAGCAAAGTCACAAAGATTTATTGCAAATAGATATGGTTCTGAATTAATACAATGGCCTTCTGTTAAACCTATTGAAGTATCAGATATTGAGATTGATATTGTTAGGCCTGTAAAATCATTACCTATATTACCTTGTTTACACAGTTCTATTATGGTGCAAAATCCCGGCCATTATGCGAGAGTTTATTTAGTACATTGGTATAGAGATTTATTATCAATGGGTCAGAAAAAACTAAGTAAAGAAAAAGAAAATGAAATAATAGAAATAATTATAAGTGAATTAAGAGCAATTGCAGAAAAACCAGATGTATGGTTAGATTGGAATGAAAAAGATACAAGGCATCATGTTAGTTTTATTGTAAGAGGCGGTTATTCAGCACCAAGTTGTTATAAAGTATTAATACCACAGGGTTATTGTGTAGGTAAATGTTGGAGGTATCACGATGTTAATAATTGATAGTAGAGAAAATTCAGAATTAGCGAATCGTATAATCGCTGAATGTAATAGAATCGGCGTATTAACTGAAAAGAAATGGATTGAAGTTGGAGATTATGTTATTGATGAAGTTTGTTTTGAAGCCAAGTCATCATTTGATTTTTTACAATCAGTAATGAATAAAAGAATTTGGCAACAAATAGATAATATGGATAGAAACTTTGAAAATGCTAATGTGATTATTTATGGAGATGTTGATGAAGCAATCCATGATTTTAGAACAAGAGTTAAAATGGCTAATGCTCAATGGAATTATGCTCACTTACATAATAGATATTATTCAGCCATTGCAAAGATAATCTTAGATACTGACTGTAATGTAATAATTACTGATACTGCTAATTTAGCATCTAAAATAGTTAGTGCAGTAGCAAAAATGAAACCTATGGATAGAAAAATCTATGACCCTAGATTAATTAAACAAAAGACGATTAGAACATCTGATTTAAGAATTGATGTTTTAATGACTATCAAAGGTATAAGTGAAAAGAAAGCAAAATTATTAATTCAAGAGTTTGGTTCTATTATGGAAATAGGAGAAGCAACTGTTGGAGAATTATGTAAATTAGAGGGTATTGGGGAAACCCTCGCTACTAGAATAGTAAAAGTCCTCAACTCTGAAAATAAGCAGGTAATATAAATGATAGATGAATATTTTGAAGAAGAAGAAATTATGTTTGATATAAAAGGTAATGAAGGTAATTCTCAATTACCTAGTTTAGTCAGAAGATATGTTGAAGATGCAGTAGAAGTATCTAAGTATAATGATATACCTGCAACATTAACTTTCTTTAATTTACTAGGACAAATTATGAAAGATAAAGTAACAATAGTTAGAGGTAAAGGTAGAGAAGATACAAGAGTTCCTGTATTATGGCTACAAACATCAGGAACAGGAAAAACAGAAATGTTTAACTTTTATGGTAAAGTTAGTGATTTGGTGTTTGAATTACTTAATAGTAAGTATGAGAATGAACCAACAATTAATGATGTAACAGCATTTGATATTTTCGATATTACTGATTTTACAGATGCTGCATTAATTGGTTCTAATAAAGAAGTAAAGATAAGAGAAGAAGATGAAGATGGGAATGTAAATACTGTGTATGATACTGTAACGCAAATTGGCGCATTAGAAGGGCATGGGCTAATGGTATTCGATGAGTTTGAGTATTCTGGAGTATTTAAGCAATCTCAACACAAAGAAAATGTTATTGTGTATTTAAATAAACTAATGAATACATTACATGGAAATAACCATTTAGTCAAGAAAAAATTAAAAGATGGTAGTGTTATTATTTGTGATTGTAGAAGAAGCCCATATGCTACTTCTTATATTCCTAAAGGATTAACTTCTGTAATTGCTGAAAAAGGAGTTCTCCAAAGAATGCTTATATTTATTTGGGAAGTTCCTCAAGAGATACAAGATGAAATTAGAGAAAGTGTTTTGATGGAAATTGGAACAGAAATAGATAATACAATGCCTGTCAACAAGTATGCAAATGCTATAGTTAAAATATATGAGACTGTTGAAGAAAGATATCAAGAGGTTGACCAAAATCCTAAAAGAGTTATTAGATATGGTCAAGGTTTCAATGAAGCATTAGTTAGAGAATATCAAAATATGCGAGATTACGTTAGTCACAGTAGGCCAGAAGTATTTGAGATTGCAGGAAATTTTATCACCAGATTAAACAATCACATGGTTAGAATTGCTATATTGTGTTGTATAGCAGAATCTCCCGGAATACCAGATAAAAACAATAGATTTATTGTTACCCCTAGAAATGTGGCTCAAGCATCTATTCTAATTCGACAATGTTATAAGAGTCTCGTCTCATGGCTTGATGACGCGCTCAAGGTTGAGAAGCAACAGGCTCAAGAAAATGCAAATATAGGCGCATTCAAAGACGCATACAATGAATTAAAGGATAAAGATGGTTGGGTTAACAAATCATTACTAATCGCTAGAGTCAGAGAAATTACAAATAAAAGTCAGTCAACAATTTACAATTGGTTAGACACAATAGGAGATAGTTTTGAAGAAGAAACAATTTCCCGTAAAAAATATGTTAGATTAAAAGAGGTCGAAATATGAAAACAAAAGAAGAAGTAAAAGAAATGGAATATGAAGATTTAGAACTGTATTATTTCCTAAGAAAATCTTGGTGGGAATTAGATGAATTTTTATCTTGTATTAAAGGTAAAAATAATAACCACCACCATGAATTGTTTGGAAAGTATCACACTATCGCAAACGAGGAAAGGAAAGTTATTAATAGCATGGTCTTGAAGGCAAAGAAGGCTAAACATCACGATGATGTATATGCTTCAATTACTATTATTAGTAATCATTTAGATACAGATAATTGCTGCGAGTGATAGTATGGATAAGTATGAAACTGACTTTATGATTTTTAAAGTCACTGATGGGCCTAAAGTGATAACTGAGGCTCTAAATACTAAAGGAAAAGAAGGTTGGAAACTTTCTACAATAATAAGTGTTGGTAATCTTAATTTATGTGCTTGGATTGTAAGAGAAATATCTTCAAAAACTCCAGACCCCGATGCGGCAGAAAAGAGTATGTTATCTGAATTGTGGTCAGACATAAAAGATGTAGTAGACTGATGGTGTTATTATGAACAATGTATTAGCAATAGATTTAGAAACAAAAAACTATTCTTATGAAATTGGTGGGTGGAATAACACACATATGTTTCAAGTATCTACTGTATGCACATGGGATGGAGATAAGGGAACAATTTATATTGATAAAGCAGTGGATGATTTAAAAAAATCTAATGTAGAAATTAAACCTATATCTCAACTTAAGTATGATTTAGATGAGCATAAGTCTAATGATGGAATTTTATTAGGACATAATATAGTATCATTTGATTTGCCTGTGCTTAAAAATGCTTTAGATATATATTGCATTAAAAAATATTTAGATGATAAATCTTATATTGATACTAGTCATTATTTAAGTAAAGAACATGGGGAGAGATATAGTCTATCTAACTTAGTAATAAATACATTAGGTTCAGATAAGATAATGAGTAGTGAAGACGCACCTAAAGTTTGGAAAGCAGGTGGATATAACGAAGTAGCAGAATACTGTTTAAAAGATTGTGAGTTAGTATATGATTTATGGAAACATGGTCAAGAAAATGGTATAGTAAAAGGTCTTTCTATTAATAAAGAAGAAGTTAAAGAATTAAAGGTAGGTTGGTAAAATGGATACGATAGAGATAATTATGTGGATTCTATTTATACTTATAATTTCATTGTTGTTTTTCGCAGCATTTGGAAACTCAAAGTATAGTGAGAGTTCAATAGAAGAATATATGGAAAAATTGATTAGTGAGGAAAAAGGTAATGGCCCTTCGTGAGCAATGTTTTTTGTGTGGAGAACATACAATTCCTAGAAGAATACATGGGGTGTATCTTGGTTCACCTAAAACATTGAAAATTTGGGAATGTAGAGAATGTAAAGCCTTATGGTCGGATAAAACTATTATTGAATAGTTAAGTCCGGCCATAGGGTCAAATTTTTTTTTGGTTTTTTAAGCGCATGAAACTTTAAACATATGCGCTAATTATAGTAAAGAGATGATAAAATGGCTTTGAAAGTAAACTTAATGACTGGTATGGGATTAGCGGTAATAGACGGACACGCAGTAATTAAAGAGATAGCAACACAGAAAGAAACAAGGGATGGTAAAACTACCTTTAGAGTTATATATGGTGGTCTTGTATGGTTAAATGAAGAAACATACAAAGAAGAAAAATCACCTGTTGAAGGATTTAATTACTTTTTTGAATTAGATGTAGGGAATAAAAAGAATCATCATAATATTTGGAAACAATGTTATTTACATCTAAAAGAACAAAAAGAATTTTCTTCTGTAAGTGATTGCTGAATCTAAAAAATCCGGTCGAGACTATATAAAGCGGCAAAGAAATGCCCTTTGTTAGAAAATTTTAATCCAAATAAGCATTGTTTTCTCAAGATTAGACCCTGCCCTCTATATCAAGGCAGTTTTGGGGGTCAAAAAGCCCTCAAGTAGCCCCTATTTAGTGATTTTAGGGGTGTAATCCTCCGTTTTACAGGAGAAATAATCAATGATTTGCCGGATTAAAATTTTACTCCAGAAATAGGAAAATCTGTTGGGTCGGATGACCTAATTTTAGATGCGTTTTCCATTTTGAAGTAAATAATTTTAACTATCTATTGCTTCGGTAAAACCTTCTTGTGTTTTCAAATGAAGATAACATTGTTTTAATAAGTTATATTGTGTTTTACCATTACCTATGTCTAAAGTAGTCATAAACCCTTTTCCGCCAAATGGATTCTCTCCATTCACTTTTGCTTCTTCGTTCTTATAGAGTTTAACCCTATATTCTACAGTAACCCCATCATCATTTTCCATGTTATTAAAAGATGCTCTCGCAATCTTTGCATATACATCGGGGAGTATAACCCCTAATTCTTTGTGTTCATAATCTAATTCTAAAGCCATTTTATCACCTTACCAACACCACCCATTCATTTGTGTAATGTGTGGAGAGTATTTATTTATCATATTATTTTTGTATTCTTCTAAAGACCAATCATTATCTGTGAGCCATGTATCAAAGAAACCAATATCCCATTGACTATCAGTAGGTATTTCCCATGTCTCTATATCTGCGTGAATTAAATTAAATCTTTCATCTTTAGCGCAATGTTCCCAAACTAAATCTATTACGTCTTGATACTTCTCAACAATAGTAATTGATGTAATATTTGAATTATCTAATAAAACGTGATTAACTAATCCAATACCTAATCCACCAATTAATATATCGCCTTCTGCATTATCCCATAACCACTGATGGTCATTATATTCTGCTTCTGAATCTTGCATAATCGGCATATCGCAACCTTCTTTTAATAATACAGTATAGTTATCATAAGACTCATTCGTATGAAGTAAATAAAGAGGCCATTTTTTGTCGGTTGTGTCTTTAGTATAATGTGCGATTTCAAAATCACCCGATACACCAGCAGGAATACTAATATCTATTTTCATGTTATCACCCTAATTAGTAAATGAATACCTCAAATATAAATCTGCGGTGGTGCTACCGCCCGAATTAGTAGCAGTTCCTGTTAATTTGAAAATAACATAATCATTAGCACTAGGCCAATTATAACTGCCTCCTCTACCAGAACCCGGAGTTATTTGGAAATAAGTGCCTGTTCCACCACTACCTGTTGCATCCTGTTGATTATTGCTATTACCACCAACAGAAGCAGATGGGTCACCACTACCCGAACCAAAATTATCTGAATATACTCCATTAGTCCATGAAAAAGATGTAGCCCCTGTTGCTCGCAAATAAGCAAAAGGAGTTATTCTAATATATCCTATATCATCAAAGTCTCCTAAATCACCTGCGCTAACTTCTCTTTCAAATTGCGTTCCAAAAGATTCACTTGTTGCACCTGACCAATCAGAATAATCAACGGTAAATATATCCGGCCCTTCATCAGTAATCTTAAATGAATTATTTTGTCCACTACTTGCGGCTTCTGCAATACTAACACCTGTTGGTGTAGCAACAGTAGCATTATTGCCTTGTTGAGCAACAACACCAATTGTACCAATAAAACTCATGCACCCACCTGTACCCATTGACTTTCACTACTACTGATATTAACACAAACATAAGCAGTTGCATCATTATCTGCTACTGCTGCATTAGTAGCCCAATTACTAATAATAGCATCACCTGAACCTAATGCTACTGTTGCACTACCACCTGTATTATTGAATATAGTAAATTGAGTTCCAACTGCTGCATCTGCTGGTAAAGTTAATGTTCCACCTGTCCAATAAACATAAGAACCACTTTGTGCTTGAGTAAGGGTTGTATTACCTGATACAGACACAACATCTGCTAATTGATTTAATTTAACATTTCCTG
>MDTE01087304.1_pt1 | contig 16636 bp, 15 predicted proteins | sample 811231 | NCBI WGS metagenome assembly MDTE01 (sample SAMN05326651, study PRJNA326480) | marine metagenome | isolation source: seawater | place: Indian Ocean: Red Sea | collected 2010
AAAAGATGATCATGAGGCAGCAGATTTTGTTGAGAATACCATGTCATTACTACTCTTTGTAACTGTAGGTTTAACGATTATTTTCTTCTTTGGTATGCCGTATATTATTCAAATTTTAGCCCCTGGTTTTTCAGAAAATAAAGAAGCATTTGATCTTGCTGTACATTTTGGAAAAATTATTTTTCCATATCTTATTTTTATTTCCTTAGTGGCTCACTTTGCATCCATAAATAATGTACACAATAAATTTGTGGCAGGAGCCTTTGCGCCTGCTATACTGAATATAAGTTTTATTCTGTCTTTATATTTATTAACACCTTATTTACCTACAGCTGGTCATGCTTTATCGTATGGTGTTTTACTAGGTGGTGTGTTTCAATTTCTTTATTTATATAAAGCAGTTTTAAAATTTTATCGTCCACGGATTCGTCTTCCAGAATTTAATGAAAAAATTAAAAATTTTTTTCGTTTATTTTTTCCAGGCATTCTAGGTTCTGGTGTTATTCAATTAAATATAGTTATAGGAACAATTATTGCTTCATTTTTACCTATTGGAGCTATAAGTCATATTTATTATGCCGACCGGTTAAATCAACTACCTCTTGCAATTTTTGGAATTGCTATGGGTATTGTTTTACTTCCTAGTTTATCGAAAGCAATTAAAAATAATAATACAGAAGAAATTGATAGTACTCAAAACAGATCATTAGAATTTTGTTTATTAATTTCTCTACCGTCTGCTGCTGGTCTATATATTTTATCTAAGCCTATTATTCATATACTGTTTGAGAGAGGTGCATTCTTATCAGTTGATACATTTTATACAGCAAAAGTATTATCTTTATTTGCTCTTGGACTTCCTGCATATATTGTAATTAAAGTTCTGGTTACTTGTTTCTTCGCTAGAGAAGATACTAAAACTCCTCTTTATATTTCTATTGTTAGCGTTATTACTAACATTGTTCTTTCTCTCTTATTAATAGGTAGTATGCGTGAGATGGGTATTGCTCTTGCGACGGCAGTTAGTGCTTGGGTAAATACTTTATTACTTTTTATTGTTTTACTTATGAATAAATATCTTATTCTGGATTCAAAACTTATTATTAATACTTTTAAAATATCCATTTCTGTAATCTTAATGACTTTGGGCTGTTATTTTCTTAATCTAATTATATTTGCTAATATTGAGGATTCTAGTTTATTATTAAAGGTAGGTAATCTTTTCTTAATATTAGTTTGTTGCAATATTTTATATTTAGGAATGATATTTATGTTAAAAGTACTCACAATTCAGGATCTAAAAGGGTATATACAAAAATAAAATGGAGCAACCTACTAAAAGAATTTTATCTGGTGTGCAGCCCTCAGGGGATTTGCACCTTGGTAATTATCTAGGAGCAATAAAGAATTTTGTTTCTTTACAACATGAATACGAATGTTTTTTTTGTGTTGTTGATTTACATGCTATTACAGTTTGGCAAGATCCAGCTACCCTAGCTCAAAAGACACGTGAGGTCACTGCTGCGTTTATCGCGTCAGGTATAGATCCAAAGCAGAACACTTTATTTGTTCAATCACAAGTTCCTCAGCATTCTCAATTAGCGTGGGCCTTTAGTTGTATTGCGAGAATAGGATGGCTTAACCGCATGACTCAATTTAAAGATAAAGCAGGAAAAAATAGTGAGAATGTTTCTGTGGGCTTGTACTCATATCCAACACTAATGGCAGCAGATATTCTAATATACTTAGCAACACACGTACCTGTAGGAGAAGATCAAAAACAACATTTAGAATTAACAAGAGATATAGCTCAAAAATTTAATAATGATTTTAAACACAATTTTTTTCCCATTCCTGAACCTTTAATTTTTGGTGAAGCAAAAAGAGTGATGAGTTTAAGAGATGGAACAAAAAAAATGAGTAAATCAGATCCTTCTGATTATTCTAGAATCATGCTAAACGATACTGTTGACGAAGTAGTGCAAAAAATCAAGAAAGCAAAAACAGACCCACTACCATTACCAGGTACATTAGAAGAGGCAAAAACAAGACCAGAGGCACTAAATTTATTAACAATTTATGCAGCACTAAATGATATAGATACTGAAAAAGCTATAAATCAATATAGCGGCAAAGAATTTTCATTATTTAAAAAAGAATTAGCAGAACTTGCATCATCAAAGTTATCCCCAATCTCAAAAGAAATGTTAAAATTATTAGCTGATGAGCAATATTTAGATTCAATAATAAAATCTGGTAAAGAAAAAGCCATTAGTGTCGCAGAACCAGTTTTATTAAGAGTTAATGAAATAATTGGGTTTTTAAAAGTATAATATCCAAAAAAAAAGGTTTTTTATTTAATTTATTTCATACGAATGTCATAATATTCACTATATAACAGTATTATGTTTATACAAACTGAGTTAACACCCAATCCTCAAACTCTTAAGTTTTTGCCTGGGAAGGTTGTAATGAATGAAGGTACTGCATTTTATCAAAATGTAAAAGAAGCCTCAAATTCGCCATTTGCCAAAAGATTATTTAAAATAGATGGCGTAGATGGTGTTTTTTTTGGAAGTGATTTTATCACAATAACTAAATCTAGCCCACTCGATTGGCAGGTTATCAAACCATCTGTTTTAGGTGCAATTATGGACCATTATAATTCGGGTGATCACACAATAATTGTCAATCCAAAAAGTAAAGAAAGCACAACAAAGGATGATGAGAATGATTCTGATATTGTTAAACAGATTAAAGAATTATTAGATACTCGTGTTCGGCCTGCAGTTGCAATGGATGGGGGAGATATAATATATGATAGGTATCAAGATGGAATCGTGTATTTGCATATGCAAGGAGCTTGCTCTGGATGCCCGAGTTCAACCGCAACTTTAAAAATGGGAATTGAAAATATGTTGAAACATTATGTTCCTGAAGTTAAAGAAGTTAAACAGATAGATGCATAAATTATTTTCTTCTTCTTCAATATTTTTAATATTTGTTGGCTTTTATTTTATTGGATTAGGGATAGTAAATCACGACGGTGCAATTGAATTTAAAAAAATAAAAGTTAAAAGTTTGAATCAAATTGTATCGGAAAATATTGTAGCAAACAATAATTCAAAATTTACTGACTCAAAAACTGTGAATAAATTATTTTCTGAAAAAAATACTGAGTTGGTTGATACTGAGCTTGTCGATAATTTTAAATTAGATATTAAAAATAAACGTATTTTAATAAATATTAAGTCAAAACCAATTAATCCTAAAAATATTAAATCAAGCCCTGAATTTTCTTTAGCTTCTTTAAATAATAAAAATCTTGAAGGTAACTATGATTTCACAAATCTCACAAAGTCTAAAAAAGATTTTATAAATACTTTGCTTCCTTTAATTTCATATGAAAACCAAAAAATACTTATAGAAAGAAAATACATTAAAAAAATAAAAGATAATTTAACAAGCAATAAAACTTTATCAAATGAAGATTTAAAATATATAAGTAAAATTGCTTCAAAGTATAAAATCAAAATTAACAATAAACACAAGATTGATTTACTTGAAGAAATATTAATTTCTGTTGATATAATTCCTAATTCTATTGTTTTAGCGCAAGCAGCTAATGAAAGTGGCTGGGGAAAATCACGTTTTGCTAGAGAATATAATGCTGTATTTGGTGAATATACTTATAATTTTTCAGAAGGCGTTATTCCTTTAAAAAGGGATTTAGGAAAAAAACATTTAGTAAAAACTTTTTCTTCATTTGATAAAAGTGTGGAGTCATATTTTATCAATATTAATACACATAGAGCGTATGAAAAATTTCGTTTGACACGTAAAGCAATGAAACAACAAGATATTTCAAATATTGATTTGTTAGTTCAGACACTAGATTCTTATGCTGAAGATAGTAATTATGTTAATACAATAAGTTCAATAATAAGATCTAATAATTTATATAGATTTGATCAATCAAATTATATTCCATCAATTTCATAAGTAAAATTGATGGCCATACCATCGCCAATCCCCATTTGCATCTTTTGTAGTACAGTTAATTCTTGATCTACCTTTATTTAATTTTCTTTTGAGTCTAATTTCTATTCTTTCATTAAATTTAAATAATTCTTTTTCTACAGTGCCCTCGCTATCAAAAACAAAACAGTCTAATGATTTAGTTAAATTTTGATCAAGTAATGAAAAACCTATGTAGGGAGGGTTTTCTGAGATAGTGGGATTTGTTGGGATAAAATCATACACACCTAAGCCTTTAGCCGAAGCAGCAAATTTTACTCTTTCAATTTCAGAATATTTTTCGTTTAAAGAAAAACGAGGCAGGTAATACATATTTGATGTTTCATTTATAACTCCTGAATGTTGACCAAATGCAACCTTGAACTTATATTCTTTTAACAAGTTTATAATTCTTTCATCAGCTTCACCATAAGGGTAAGCAAATAATGATGGAATTATTCCTAATTCTTTCAAAAAAATTTTATTTGAAGTTTCTATTTCTACTCTTAATTCATCTATACTCAATCCTGGCATATGATTATGTGTATGAGAATGTGCCCCAATATGAACTCCCTCACTTTGTAAAAATCTTATTTGATCCCAGTTTAAATAGTTTTTGTTGTTTGGAGTAATTGTAGAAGTATTGACAAAAAGAGTAACTGGAATATTTTTTTCTTTTAAAAGTGGCCAAGCATTTTTTAAAAATGATTTGTCAGCATCATCTACAGATATACCTATTGTATTATCTGGTAAATCTCCATCATTTAAAATGGTATCAATAATAAAATTAATTGGTTTGATATTGTATTTATTTTTTGTAAATTCTTCTAAATGAGAATTAAACTGTTCCATTGTAACATTAGTAGAAGGGTATTTAGATATTCCGAATTTATGGTACATAAAAATTACTGCAGAATTTTTAATGTTATTTGCATATACTTTTGGTATATTAGTAAGAACAAAGATAATTAATATTATTTTAACTATTTTAAATAATTTTATATTTGCAAATATGAACTTAATTTTAGACATTATATCACCCATACCAGAATTTTCGATTTTTGAAGATAATAAAATTATATTATCTAAAAAAATTATTAATTCACCAGAAGAAAAGCTAAGTGATAAAATCATTCCATCCTTTGAAAAAATTGATGAAAGCCTAAACTTAACTGAAAAATTAAAATCATTAATTGTTACTTCGGGACCAGGATCATATACAGCTTTACGAGTTGGCATATCTTTTATGTTAGGATTGCATTTTTCTAAAAATATAAAAATCGCTTCAATTTCAATAGCCGATCTTTTAAAATTTGAAATTAATAATGATTTAAATTATGGTTTTTATGTTGTATCTTCAAACAATCAGGAATTTATTTGTATAAAAATGTTAAAAAAAGATTATTTTTATATTAAATTAGAAGACAACAATAAAGAACAATTTAAAGAAATCCAAGATATAGATATATTATATTTCAATCATAGAGTATGGGCTTCAAATAATAATAATTTTAAACAGATAAATTATTTAATAAAACAAAACATTGTAAAAAATTTAAACAAAATAGATTTTAATGATGTAGCTACTGTCAAAGCACTATATGTATCTAACAACAAATCTCTGAATTGATTAAAATCAATAAACTTAAAACTGTACACGCGAAGGAATGTTCCAAACTAATTAAATTCAATTCTAGTGATGAAATTTATTTTAGAGCTTTAGGATGGTCAGAAAATCAAATTATTTCTCAATTTAACAAAAGTGTAAACTATTCTATAGGGATTTTTAATAACAATAATTTAATTGCTTTTTTATTAGGTGATTTAATTTGTATTGAAAAAGTTTCAGAATATGAGATATTGTTTCTATATGTTAAAACAACTTTGCGAAACAGGGGCCTAGCTAGCGAACTAATAAATAATATTCTCACAAAAACAAAAAAATTAAAATTGAAAAAAATATTTCTAGAAGTTTCTGAAGATAATTATGCTGCATTAAAGCTTTATAAAAAAAATAATTTTAAACTTTTTGATGTGAGAAAAAATTATTATTCCATAGACAAAGAAAAAATCAATGCTTTATGTTTTAAAAAAATTATATGAATATAAAAACTAATCATACAAGAAAAATTTTCGTTAAATCTTATGGCTGTCAAATGAACGTTTATGATTCTAATCGTATAAAAGATTTATTTACAGATGATGGTTATAAAATTACAAATAATATTAATGATGCAAATTTAATTGTTTTAAATACATGTCATATTAGAGAAAAAGCTGCTGAAAAAGTATATTCAGATATTGGTAGAATAAAAAAAATAAACAAGGATAGAAATAAAAAAGACTATAAACTTGTTGTAGCTGGATGTGTAGCACAAGCAGAGGGTATAGAGATTAAAAAAAGAGCACCAGTTGTTGATTTTATTGTTGGACCACAATCATATCATAAACTTCCAACAATGATTAGTGAATCTGAAAAAAAAATTAACGATGATTTTTTACAAAATGAAAAATTTAAAAATTTAGTTTTTAATTCTTCAAACAAAGTATCAGAATTTGTTTCAGTACAAGAAGGTTGTGATAAGTTTTGCGCATTTTGTGTAGTTCCATATACAAGAGGTGCTGAATTTTCTAGACCGATTAATGATATAAAAAAAGAAATACAAAGCTATGTAAAAAATGGAATAAAAGAAATTATTTTATTAGGTCAAAATGTTAATGCTTATCATGGTGTTGGTCAAGATGGTAAATCAAAAGATTTATCTTACCTAATTAATACAATTAGTGAAATAAATGAAATTAAGAGAATAAGGTATATGACTTCTCATCCTATAGATATGTCTGATAATTTAATAAATGTACACGGAACAAATTTAAAATTAATGCCGTTTCTTCATTTACCTATTCAGTCTGGTTCAGATAAAATTTTAAAAAATATGAACAGAAGACATACTGTAAATCAATATCTCGAAGTTATTGAAAAGCTTAAACTTTCCAGAGATGATATTGCTCTATCCTCAGATTTTATTGTTGGTTTTCCTGGTGAAACAGATGAAGACTTTGAAGAAACCATGAAATTTGTTGAAAAAGTAAAATTTGTTATTGCATATTCATTTATGTATAGTCCAAGACCAGGTACACCTGCATTTAAATTAGATGATATCAATCATAAAATAAAAAAAGCACGACTAAGTGCTTTACAATCTCTATTGAAACAACAACAAACTGAATTTAATAGATCTTTTGTAAATAAAAAAATGGAAATTCTTTTTGAAAAAACCGGAAGGTACAAGAATCAATATATAGGTCGCACAATCTATAACCAAAGTGCATTTACAAAAAATAATATTAATTTAATTAACAAAATAAAAAATGTTACAATATCAAACTCAACTGATTTTGCTTTAGAATGCCAAATATAAGTCAAAACATTCATTCTCTAAATATAGAATTTAACGATAACAACATTTTGAGTAGTTTATTTGGAGTTAATGATATTAACATAATAACCCTTGAAAAAATTAATAATGTTAAAATCCAATACAGGGGTAACAAGGTTAAAATATCTGGTTCAAAAAAATCAATTAAAGAAACCAAAGATGAATTATTAAATTTATTTGAAGAGGCAAAAAAAGGTATAGAAATAGATGAAGATAAAATTAAAGATACAAAAAGCCTTTTATCTTTAGAAATTAATACAAAATCTGAGCAAGATTTATTTATACAAACAAAAAAAAGAAAAATCATTCCTCGTTCAAATAATCAAAAGAAATATTTTGATTTACTAAATAACAAAAGTATTGTTTTTGCTAATGGACCCGCAGGAACTGGTAAAACCTATATTGCTGTTGCAAAAGCAATTTCTTTACTTCAAGAAGGAAGAGTAAAAAAAATTATCCTATCAAGACCAGCTGTTGAAGCAGGGGAAAAACTTGGTTTTTTACCCGGTGATTTGAAAGAAAAGGTCGATCCTTTTTTAAGACCAATTTATGATGCTTTATACGAAATGCTACCATACGATCAGGTAGAAAAAAAAATATCAAATAATGTGATTGAAATCGCTCCAATAGCTTTTATGAGAGGAAGAACTCTTGAAGATTGTTTTATAATTTTAGATGAAGCACAAAATACTACCAAAATACAAATGAAAATGTTTCTTACAAGATTAGGTAGAAATAGCCAAATGGTTATTGTTGGAGACTCTACGCAAATAGATTTAGTTTCTAAAAATGACTCAGGATTAATAGATGCATCTGAAAAATTATTAAAAATAAATGATATTGGATTCATTACTCTTCAAGAAAATGACGTAGTTAGGCATGAAGTTGTAAGAAAAATTATCAATGCATATGAAAAAAAATGATAAAAATAAATTTTTTTGTAAAATCAAATAATTGGTCTAGAAGAATTAATAGAGTTAAAAAAATTGCCAATCAAGTAATGAAACAAAAAAATTATTTAAATTTCAATAAAAATATTAATTATCATTTAAATATTATTTTGATTAACGATGTGAAAATGAAAAAATTAAATTTAAAATTTAAACAAACAAATAAAACAACCGATGTATTAACTTTTGTATCAAGTATAGAAGATAGAAATTTTAAACAAAATAAGTTTTGTGATATATTTCTTTCAGCAGAAACCATCAAACTAGATTCAAGTATAAATAAAATTAATTTTTACAATCATTTTACTCACCTTTTAATACATAGTTTGTTACATATTAATGGGTATATGCATAAAAAAATTAAAGATTTTATTAAAATGCAAAAAATTGAAATTAAGATACTTAATAAAATGGGTATTAAAAATCCTTATTTAGTGCAATGAATAATCCTAAAGCAGATAAGTCAAATAAGTGGAAAAATTGGATAATAAAAAAGTTGTTGTCCAACGAGTCTACCAAAGAAGAAATATTAAATTTTATTGCAACAGAATCAGAAGAAACAAGTCAACTTGAAGATTTAGATGATAATAATGAAAAAAATTTAATAAAAAATATTCTGCAACTTAGTGAAAAAAGTGTTGAAGATGTAATGGTTCCTAGGGCAGAAATTATTTCAGTTGAAAAAAACCAAAGTTATAGTCAAATCTTTGGAATAATTAAAAATGAAAGTCACTCAAGAATGCCTGTCTTTGAGCAAAACCTTGATAATGCTTTGGGTTTTATTCACATAAAAGATTTTATAATATCCAATGAAAAGAATTTTGATATTAATTTAATTTTAAGAGATGTTTTATATGTTGCACCGCAATCACCTATTTTAGATCTATTGAAAAGAATGAGATCATCCAAAATACATATGGGTTTAGTTGTAGATGAATTTGGAGGTGTGGATGGTTTAGTAACTATTGAAGATTTAGTTGAAGAAATTGTTGGTGAAATTGAAGATGAGCATGATGCTGATGATTTAGATGATCTAATAATTAGTAAAAATAAAAACTCAATTACAGTTGATGCATCTTATAAAATAGATGATCTTGAAAAGTATTTTGGAACGACTATTAAAAAGAATAATGAATTTGAAATAGATACTTTAGGAGGGTTGATTTTTTCTAAAATTAATCGCATACCTAAAAATAATGAAATTTTTGAAATTGATAACTTATTCAAAATTAAAATAATAAGAGCTTCTGAAAGAAAGATTTTAACCATTGAAGTTAGAAAAGTAGAATAATTGATTAAAATTAAATTTTTAACATTAGGTTTACTTACATCTTTACTTTTACCACCCTTTTTTATTTTGCCTTTAGGGTTTGTTATTTTTCCATATTTTCATAAACTAATACAAGAAGTAAATAGAATAAATTCTTTTTTATTACACTTTGTTTGTGGGTTTTTATATGGTCTAGGTTTTTTTACTATTTTTTTAATTTGGATTAGAAATCCATTTTATATTGATCAAGCAACTGAAAATTATGCAATAATTTCATTTCTTCTTATTTTTATTTTGTCCATCATTTTTGGTGTTTTTTTTATAATTTTTAAAATTACTAGAAAATTAAATAGTCAGTTATTTTTAATTCCACTAATTTTTATTTTATTTGAAATATTAATTGCAAACCTAGCATATGGCTTTCCATGGCTTACCTTTTCACTTATTTTTTCAAATAATTTTTTTGGATCAATGTTAATTTATTTATTTGGAACTCACCTTGCAGGTTTTATTATTATTTGTATCTTCTTAATTCCAACATTGTTCATAGAAAAAAATAGTTCGCTGTTTTTTTCAAGAAGTTTATCATTCCTTATAATTTCTTTATTTATTTTATTATTTTTATTTTATTCTTTTTTAAACTTAAATACGGAATCCCAAAAATCAAAAAAAATTAATGTAGATTTATTACAGATGAATTTTAGTGTGTCTCAAAACAATATATTGTCAAAGGATGAAAAATATAATCAAATAAAAGAAGCGATAAAATCATCCGAAGCAGAATTGATTATTTTTGGAGAAAATAATTTTCCTTATGTTTTAAATAATTTAGATGAAATTAGTTTGCAGAATTATATAAAGGATCATCAAACACTAATTATTGGGGCTACCAGAAAAGATAATAATAATTATTACAACTCACTATTGGTCATTAAAAAAAATCATAACCAATATTTTGATAAAAAAATTTTAGTACCATTTGGTGAGTTTATTCCATTTAGAAATTATATTACTTTTATGGAAGCGATTGCTGGCACTGTTGATTTTAAAGCTGGTTTTGTAGAAAGAAATTTAGCTATTACTAATGAATTAAGTTTTATACCTGTCATCTGTTATGAAATAATTTTCTTTTGGAGGTTATTAAATAATAATAATTTAAATACCAATTTAATAATTAATATAACTAACGATGCGTGGTTTGGAAATTTAGTAGGACCATATCAGCACTTTTATATAACGAAAATGCGAGCTTCAGAATTTAACAAACCAATACTTCGAGTTTCAAATAATGGTATTTCAGGAATTATAAATCATGATGGAAAGATTTTAAAATCTACAAAATTAAACCAATACACAAAAATAAATTATATTTTAGAAGTTAAAAATAAAATGTACAATTTTCTTAATTTTCATAAGATTTATAACTATATTTTTTTAATCATCTTTTTTTGTATTTTAATTATTAGTTTAATAAAAAAATATGAAAAATAATATTAATAAATATAAGATTTATGGAAGATCGAAAGGTAGAAAAAAAAACAATTTCGATTTAGATAAAAAAATTGTTAATAATATTGTTTCAAAAAAAATTATTTTAAACAAAAAACAATTTAATATTTTAGATATTGGTTCAGGAAGTGGTGAGAGTACATTATATTTATCAAAAATATATCCTAAATCTAATATTGTTGCCTGTGAAAATTTTATAGATGGTAATCAAAATTTAATTTATGAAATTATTAAAAATAAAAAAAATAATATAAAAATATATAATGGTAATGTACTTGAATTTTTTGATAAAAATCAAATAATAGATGTTTTCGATTTAGTATGGATTTTATTTCCTGATCCTTGGCCAAAAAAAAGACATTTTAAAAGACGCCTCATAAATAAAAATTTTATGGAAAAACTTAATAAAATCTTAAAAAAAAATGGGCGGGTACATATAGTTTCTGATTCTTCAAGTTATTTACGGCAAATTTTTTTAAATGTATTTGAATTCAAAAGTAATTTTTTATGGGAAAACCAGTCTAAAACATCCTGGGATTTTGATAAACATAAACTACCGGAAACAAAATTTTATAAAAAAGCTATAAAATTTGACAGAAAACCTATTTATATTATTCTTAGAAAATTATAAGCTTGAGTTTCTCTTAGAATTTAAATATATGGCTTTAAAATTTGAATTTTTTCAAAGGTGGGATTGCCCGCCTTTTTTTTGGTTATTTAGATGGCAAAACAAAAAATTAAAGTAATAAGGGAAGAAATGCTTCAAGTGGCAAATTCTGTTGCTCAGGAGAAGAATATTGATAAAGATTCTGTTTTCAGCGCTATGGAACAAGCTCTAGAAAAAGCAGCAAGAGTTAAGTATGGCATGGAAAGAGATATCAGAATTTCAATAGATAGAGATACAGGTGATATAAAATTAAATTCATACTTGGAAGTTGTTGATCAGTACACTGAAGAAGAACAGGCAAAACAAATATTATTAGCAGAAGCAAAAAAAATTAAATCTGATGCACAAATTGGGGAATTTATAATCAAAGAACTTCCTCCTATAGAAATGGGTAGAGTAGCTGCTCAAAATGCTAAAGGAGTAATTATTCAAAAAGTAAGAGAAGCAGATAAATCTAGACAATATGAAGAGTACAAAGACAAAGTTGGAGAAATTGCTATTGGCATTGTAAAAAGAATTGAATTTGGAAATTTAATAATAGATTTGGGTAAAAGCGAAGCTATAATAAAAAGAGAAGAATTAATTCCAAGAGAAACTTTTAAAAATGGTGATAGAGTAAGAGCTTATATTTATGAAGTAAAAGAAGATTTTAAAGGTTATCAAGTCTTTTTATCAAGAACTCATCCGCAATTTTTGTCAAAACTATTTAACCAAGAAGTTCCAGAAATTTTTGATGGTGTAATTACAGTTAAAGGAGTGGCACGTGATCCAGGATCAAGAGCCAAAATTAGTGTTCATACCGAAGATTCTACAATTGATCCAGTTGGTGCGTGCGTTGGTATGCGAGGTTCTAGAGTGCAAGCTGTTGTAAATGAATTGCAAGGTGAAAAAATAGACATAGTTACATGGTCTGAAAATTCAGCTACGTTTTTAGCAAATGCTTTAGCTCCTGCAGAAATTAGTAAAATATTTTTATATGAAGAAAAAAATAAAGTTGAAGTTGTAATTCCTGATGATCAGTTAAGTTTAGCAATTGGTAGAAAAGGACAAAATGTAAAACTTGCATCTAATTTAACAAATTTAGAAATTGATATACTAACTGAGGAAGAAGAAACTGAAAGAAGACAAGAAGAATTTAAAGAAAAAACATTACTTTTATCCGACCTTTTAGATGTTGAAGATGTTATAGCACAACTTTTAGTTACTGAGGGTTATGTTTCAATTGAATCTATTGCAAGTGAGAATAGTGAAAATTTAGAAAAAATAGAAGGATTTGATAATGAATTAGCAAATGAGATAATTCAAAGGGCTAATAATTATATTAAAGAAAAAGATCTAGAAGACAAAAATATTGTTAATGAAAAAATCAAAGATGAGGAACTTAAAAATCTTGAAGGTATTAATACCAAAATGCTCGCTTTGTTAGCTGCAGAAAATATCCTTACTCTAAATGACTTTGCTGATCTTGCAAGTTTTGAATTAATTGATAAAAAAGAGGGAATTTTTAGAAGTTTAGATATTGATGAAGAAAAAATAAATAATATGATTATGAAAGCCAGAGAAAAATGGTTTGTTGAAACTAAATAGCATTAAAAGGATTAATTAAATTGGAAAAAAATAAAGATAAAAAAAAACCATTAAAATTATCTTCATCTGGTAGATTACAAATAAGAAAAAATCTTGGTCCAACAGGAAACAAGCCTAGAGGTACTGGGAATAAAAAAACTATACAAATTGTTTTTAAGAACAAGAACAATCAACAAAAAAGCTCATCTACTGCCCAGTCAAATTTTAGAGGATCATCTTCATTCAGATCACAAAGTAATCGACCTCAGACAAATTTTACACCTCCAAAGTTTGGTAATAATAATTTTAATACAAAAACTAATAAATCCTTTGATAATAAAAATAAAAAGATTCAAGATGCAAAGAAAACTCATCAAAAAAAATCAACATTAAAACCTATTGAAGATGGTTCTACTAAAATTGATCCAAAAAAAATACTTGAACAAGAAGAGCAAGAATATGATAAATTTCCAAGTTTAGCTAAAATTAAAAGAGCAAGAGAAAAAGAAAAGCTTAAAGCTCAAGATAATGAAACAGAGAATAAAATTTCTAGAGAGGTTTCAATTCCTGAAATTATAACAGTACAAGATTTAGCAAACAGAATGTCTGAAAAGACAGCAGATGTTGTAAAAGCTTTAATGAAGTTGGGAGTAATGGCAAATGCTACACAAGCTTTAGAGGCAGATACCGCTGAATTGGTAACAAATGAGTTAGGACACAAAGCAATTAGAGTTAATGAAGATGATATTTTAAAAGAAATAGAAGATCATGAAGATGATGAATCTTTTTTAGAGAACAGAGCTCCAGTTGTTACAATAATGGGACATGTTGATCATGGAAAAACCAGTATATTAGATGCATTTAGAAGTTCAAACGTTGTTGCTGGAGAATCTGGTGGCATAACGCAACATATTGGAGCGTATCAAATTAATAACAATGGTAAGAAAATTACATTTATTGATACACCTGGCCATGCTGCATTTTCAAATATGAGAGCTAGAGGAGCAAAAACTACTGATATAATTATTTTAGTTGTAGCTGCAGATGATAGTTTAAAACCCCAAACTGTAGAGTCAATTGCTCATGCAAAAGCAGCCAAAGTTCCAATTATTATTGCTATAAATAAAATGGATTTACCTGGGGCTAACCCAGATAAAGTCAGAAATGATCTACTAACACAGGAAATTGTTGTAGAAAAATTAAGTGGTGAAATTTTAGATGTAGAAATATCAGCACTAAAAAAACAAAATTTAGATAAATTAGAAGAAGCCATTCATCTTCAAGCAGATATATTAAATCTAAAATCTAATCCAAACAGAACGGCAAGAGGGGTTATAATTGAATCTAAATTAGAAAAAGGTAGAGGTTCTGTAGCAACTGTTTTGGTACAAAAAGGTACATTAAAAGTTAGTGATATTTTTGTTTCAGGTTCTGAATGGGGAAAAGTTAAAGCATTGATAAATGACAAAGGTGAAAATTTAAAAGAAGCAACACCATCAATGCCTGTTGAAGTTTTGGGTTTTGATTCTAATCCTTTTGCTGGAGATGATTTTATTGTTGTTGAGAGTGAAAGTGTTGCAAGAAAGATTGCTGAGTTTAGGTTTAGTAAAAAACAAATCCAAAAAAATAAAGTTGGGAAAAGTAATGTTGAAGAAATGTTTCAAAAAATTTCTCAAGGAAAAATCTCTTCTCTACCAGTAATTATCAAAGCAGATGTTCAAGGTTCTGCAGAAGCAATTGAAAACTCAATAACAAATTTATCTAATGATGAGGTTCAAGTAAGTGTTATCCATAAAGGAGTTGGTGCAATTACAGAAAGTGATGTAGCTTTAGCGAATTCTAGTAATGGTTTTATTATTGGTTTTAATGTAAGAGCTATACCCCAAGCAAGGGATGCAGCAAAAAGAGATAATATAAATATAAAATATTACTCCATTATATATGAATTAATTGATGATATTAAAAATTCGTTAGGAGGTTTGTTAAGCCCTGATATTTCTGAAAAAATTACAGGAAATGTTGAAATTCGAGAAGTGTTTAATATTTCGAAGGTAGGAAATATTGCTGGATGTATAGTAAAGGAAGGAATGATCTCAAGAAGTTCTCAGGTTAGAATACTTAGAGACAATGTAGTAATTCATACTGGGTCCATCAGTAGTTTAAAAAGATTTAAAGAAGAAGTGAAAGAAGTAAAAAATGGATATGAGTGTGGTGTAATGTTAGAAAATTACTCAGATATTAAGGTTGGTGATATAATCGAGACTTTTGATCAAATAAAAACTAGTAGAAAATTATAAATATAAATGAGTAACCAAATGTCTTCTCAAAGACAAATCAGATATGCTGAATTAATTAGATCATTAATAAGTGACTGTTTATTGAAAGAAGATTTTTATGATGATCTTATAAATTTTAATTCTATCACTGTTTCATTTGTAAAAATGTCAAAAGATTTAAAAATTGCAAATATTTATATAATGCCTTTAGGAGGTGATAATAAAAATAACTTATTAGAAAACATAAATGAAAAAAAATATATTTTTCAAAAATATTTATCAAAAGCTAAGTTAAAATCTAAATTTACACCAAGAGTAAAGTTTTTTATTGATGATACTTTTGATGAGGCAGAAAAAATTTCAAAACTTTTATCAAATAAAAAAGTTGTTAGAGATTTAAATGAGTGAAGATTTGCAAGGCTGGATCAATCTTTACAAACCAAAAAATATTAGTTCTTTTTTAGCAATTAAAAAAATTAAACTTAGATTAAATATAAATAAAATTGGCCATGCAGGTACTCTTGATCCTTTAGCTGAAGGCATTTTGCCAATAGCTGTAGGTAAAGCAACTAAATTAATTCCTTATGTTAGTAAAACAAATAAAACCTATGAATTTACAATTAAGTGGGGTCAACAAACTAGTACAGATGATATCGAAGGTGAAATAATAAAAAGTTCAAATAATATTCCAACAAAAAATGAAATTCTTAATAAGATAAAATTATTTTTTGGTGAAATAGAACAAGTTCCACCTAATGCTTCTGCTGTTAAAATTAATGGAAGGCGTGCTTATCATTTGTTTAGAGAGAGAAAAAAATTTAAACTAAAACCAAAAAAGGTTTTTGTAAAAAAAATAAGACTATTGCAATGCCTTAATAAGGGATTATCAAAGTTTGAAATTGAGTGCGGTAAAGGGTTTTATATTAGAAGTTTTGCCAGAG
>MDTE01010776.1_pt1 | contig 16634 bp, 16 predicted proteins | sample 811231 | NCBI WGS metagenome assembly MDTE01 (sample SAMN05326651, study PRJNA326480) | marine metagenome | isolation source: seawater | place: Indian Ocean: Red Sea | collected 2010
AAATGGCAAGCTACCTACATCACACTGCTACAACCGAATACCTTTGCTACGTTCCCGTCCTGGAGGATTAATCAGGAGCTAGTTGTGTAGGACTTGCCAGGGCAAAGATACAATTTTTGATATTAGTCGATAATGTTTTTTGCTTAATTTAAAAATATATGACTTAAATTTGGATAAATTGTTTTAACATAAGTTTTGATCCTAAAAAAAACACATATCATAATTCTTTTCTGCATAGTATTTTTTTCGTGTCTAAGCTGCAATAATCGTGAGTCAACTACAAATAAGAATGATTTAGTACCAACAGTTTATTCATATGAAATTATTAATACTTTTCCTCATGATATAAATGCATATACACAAGGACTTGAATTTTATAATGGTTTTTTATACGAGAGCATTGGAAAATATGGAAAATCAGAACTCAGAAAAATTGATTACAAATCAGGTGAGATCCTGAAAAGCAAGAGTATAAATAGAAAGTATTTTGCTGAGGGAATAACAATTCTAAATGATTTAGTCTATCTATTAACATGGAGAGAAAAGATTGGATTTATTTTTGATATTAATGATTTTAATATTATTGACACCTTCTCTTATGACAAAAGTAAAGAGGGGTGGGGTCTTTGTAATGACGGTGAAAATTTATATAAAAGTGACGGTACTGATAAAATATGGATATTAAATTCCGATTCTATGAAAGAGTTAGACTATATAGAGCCTCATACAAATAAGAGAAAGATTGCCAACATAAATGAACTTGAATGGGTGAATGATAGAATATATGGCAATATATATGGTGCAGACGGAATTGCTATAATAAATCCAGATAATGGTGTAATTGAAGGTGTTATTAATTTATCTTCACTAAAAGAAAAGGTAACTCAACATAAAGATTTAGATGTATTAAATGGAATAGCATACAACAAAATTTCTAACACTCTTTTCGTTACTGGTAAATTATGGGATAAACTTTTTGAAATAAAAATTTTTCCAAAAAAATAAATGAAAGTTTTAGAAAAAGAAATTACTATCTCTAAAAATGACTTAGATGAATTAAATCATGTCAATAATATTGTATACGTGAACTGGATTTTAGAAATAGCAAAAACACATTGGGAGAAGCTTGTCTCAACTGAAATATTGACAAACTATCACTGGGTTTTATTAGAACATCAAATAAAATACTTACATCCTGCGTTATTAAATGATAAAATTATAATTAAAACATATATTGAAAATTCTGAGAAAATTAAATCAAGCAGAATAGTTGAGATTTATAATAAAGACTCAGCTATATTACTTGTTAATTCCAGAACTATATGGTGTTTAATGAATTCAAAATCAAGGAAGCCATCAAGGATCACAGATGAAATAAAAGAAGCATTTAGCAAATGAAAAGATTTCTAATAATATTTACATATTTAATTGCTATAATTTTTTGGAGTAGCTGTAAAAATGATTTTGATTTTGAGATAAGTTCTGGAAATTTATCATTCTCAAAAGATACTGTTTATTTAGATACAATATTTACAAATATTGGCTCAAGTACTTATAATTTGAAAGTTTATAATAATTCTGATGAAAACATTATAATTCCAAACATAAATTTAGGAGAAGGAGAAGGCTCATATTATAGACTAAATGTTGATGGAATATATGGAGAAGGAAGTAGTGCTGGTAAAAATTTTGAAAATATCGAACTTCTTGCAAATGATAGTTTATATATATTTATTGAAACAACAGTTGATATTGGAAGCCTTTCTAATCAAAATTCCCAGTTTCTTTATACTGATTATATTCAGTTTAATAATGGAGAAAACCTTCAAAAAGTTGATTTAGTTACACTTGTAAAAGATGCTATATTTATTTACCCTCAAAGATATGTAGATAATGAAACCAATCAATATATAATTGAAACCTTAAGTTTTGATTTAGATGGTGATGGAATCAATGATGAAACAAATATACAAGGAAGGTTTCTTAATGAATCTGAATTAAATTTTACTTCAGAGAAGCCATATGTAATATATGGATATGCTGCTGTTCCTGAAAATGAAACATTAATAATAAACCCAGGGAGTAGAATTCATTTTCATGCAAATTCTGGATTAATAGTACCTAGCGGTTCATCAATAAAAATAAACGGAGAATATAGCTTAGATCAAGAAATATTAGAAAATGAAGTGATTTTTGAAGGAGACAGATTAGAACCAATATTTGAAGATGTCCCTGGACAATGGGGAACAATATGGCTTTTTGATGGCAGTATCGATAATCAAATCAACTACGCAACAATAAAAAATAGTTCAATTGGAATATATGTAAGTGGAGATTTTGAAAATAATCAAGAAAAGTTATTAATTGAAAATAGCAAAATATATAATTCAAGTAATTTTGGGATACTTGCAAAAGGATCTTCAATTAATGCAAAAAACTTAGTGATTAATAATTCAGGACAATCCTCATTTGCAGCAACATTCGGAGGAAGATACAACTTCACTCACTCAACCATAGCTAATTACTGGAATTCTGGATTTAGACAATTTCCAACAATATTGCTCAATAATTATTTTATTGATTCTGAAGGTCAGACCTATAATAATAATGTATTACAAGCATACTTTAATAATTGTATAATATATGGTGATCAGAACATTGAACTTTTAATAGAACAACTTGATAATTCTGACTTGGATTATAAATTCACTAACTGTTTACTTAAATTTTCAGATATAAATGAGAACTTTAATACACCTATCTATAATTTTGAAAACGAATTACATTTTGAAAATTTAATATTGAATCAAGATCCTGATTTTCTAAATCCTTATCAAAACAATATGATTATTGGTGTAAATTCGGCAGGAATAAATCAAGGAAACAACATCTATTCAAGTTTAGTTCCTTATGATATTTTAAACGTAGACAGAACTGCTAATCCAGATTTGGGCGCATATCAGCATTCAAATCTAAACGACTAAGGTTTAAATAAAGGTTTATCTTTCATCATTTCTTTAACAGACATAGCAATTTCATTCAGAACTTTTTCATTGTCCTTGTTTATAATAGAATTATCAATATAATCAACAATCCTAATCATATCTTCTTCAACTAGACCTCTTGTTGTAACTGCTGCTGTTCCAACTCTTATTCCAGAAGTTACAAAGGGGGATTTATCATCAAAAGGAACCATATTCTTATTTACAGTAATTTCAGCTTTACCTAAAGTTGATTCTGCCTCTTTTCCTGTTAAATTTTTGTTTCTTAAATCAATAAGCATCATATGATTATCTGTACCTCCAGAAATAATATGATATCCCTTATCTGTAAAAGACTTAGCCATTGCTTCTGCATTCTTTTTAACCTGAAGGATATAATGCATATACTCATCAGTTAAAGCTTCCCCAAAAGCTATAGCCTTTGCTGCAATTACATGCTCTAGAGGACCTCCTTGATTACCAGGAAAAATTGCTGAATCTAAGATAGCTGACATTTTTTTTAATGATCCATTTTTAAGCTTTACACCAAATGGATTGTCAAAATCCTTACCCATCATAATTAATCCACCTCTAGGTCCTCTTAATGTTTTATGTGTTGTTGTAGTTACTATATGACAATGAGGTAACGGATCATTTAATATACCCTTAGCTATTAGGCCAGACGGGTGTGATATGTCTGCTAATAGCATTGCATTAACGGAATCTGCTATATCTCTAAACTTCTTATAATCTATATCTCTAGAATATGCTGAAGCACCTGCTATAATTAATTTAGGCCTTTCTTTTTCAGCAATATCCATAATTAAATCATAGTTTAATCTACCTGTCTCTTTATCAACACCATAGAAAACAGGTTTATATAATTTTCCTGAAAAATTAACTGAAGATCCATGAGTAAGATGTCCTCCATGAGACAAATCAAAACCTAAAATTTTATCTCCAACATTTAAACAAGCAAAATATACAGCAAAATTTGCTTGGCTTCCTGAGTGAGGCTGAACATTTACCCAATCAGCACCAAATAATTCTTTAGCTCTTTCAATTGCTAAAGTTTCAATTTCATCAACTACTGAACAACCACCGTAATATCTTTTTCCAGGATAACCTTCAGCATATTTGTTTGTCAATACAGAGCCTGTTGCATTTAATACATGTTCACTTACAAAATTTTCAGATGCAATTAATTCAATACCTTCGACTTGACGAGATTTTTCTTTATCAATTAAATTAAAAATTTCAAGATCTTTTTGCATATTTTTACTAAATTAAATTACTAAGTCAAAAATAGTCAATTGTTTCAAATTACAGCTTTAGCCAGTAGTTAAAATGAGTAAAAGAATTAACATACTAAACAAAAAAGCTAAATTCAACTATGAATTACTAACAAAATATACAGCTGGAATTGTTTTAACAGGTTCTGAAATAAAATCAATTAGACAAAGCAAGGCTAGTATATCAGAAAGTTTTTGCAAGTTTGATGGAAATGAGGAGTTGTTTGTTATAAATATGAGTATCGAAAAATATTCTAGCAGTAATGATGATCAATACAAGCCCAAAAGACAAAGAAAACTTTTATTAAATAAAAAAGAACTTAAAAAACTATTGAAAGAAACAATTAATTCTAGTAATACAATTGTACCTATAAAATTGTTTATAAACGAAAAAGGACTTGCTAAATTAGATATCTGCTTAGCTAAAGGGAAAAAACTTTATGATAAAAGAGAGACTTTAAAAGATAGAGATAATAAAAAAGAGCTAGATAGATTAAAGAAAATTAAAAATCAAAAGTAGTTTTTATTCTTTTTCTTTTAAAAGAGGAACAAACTGAAATTGACCGAAATCATTTATATCAAATTTTTCATCTGATATTTTAATATATAACATCATAACTTGAACCTCTTGACCAACAGGAATCACTAACCTTCCTCCAATTTTAAGTTGATTTAATAAAGCTTCTGGAACATATGGGGCACCAGCTGTTACAATAATAGAGTCAAATGGTGCTTCTTCTTCCATTCCATTATATCCATCACCATAGACAATCTTTTTTGGGTAATAATTTATACTTGGCAAAAAATTTACCACCTTTTTGTATAATTCACCTTGTCTTTCAATTGAATAAACATTAGCTCCTAATTCACATAGAACTGCAGCTTGATATCCACTCCCTGTACCTACTTCCAACACTTTATCTCCCTTTTTAATATTAAGAAGTTCTGTTTGAAATGCTACAGTAAATGGCTGAGATATTGTTTGATCTGCAGAAATAGGAAATGCTTTGTCTTGATATGCGTGGTCAATAAAACTAGAATCCATAAATAAATGCCTAGGGACATTTCCAATAGCCTTAAGAACATTTATATCATTAATTCCTTTAGATTTGATAGTTTCAACTAATTGATTTCTTAATCCTTTATGTTTGAATGAATCTGTCAATTATAGGTAGTTAAGCATATTTTTAAAATATCAATAAATTTAAAACTATTATTTGATCTTAAAAATATTAAATTTGCAAAAACTATCTATGATAAAAATTGGAGTAATTGGCGCTGGACATCTAGGGAAAATTCATATAAAACTTCTTAACGAGTCCAATAAGTATAATTTGATCGGATTTTTTGATAGAGACAAGTCTATATCAAAGAAAATATCAGAGGAATATTCATGTAAGTATTTTAATTCATATGAAGAATTACTAAGTGAAGTTGATGTAGTTGATATTGTTACGCCTACCCCATCGCATTATGATTATGCTATAAAAGCATTAGAGCAAGACAAGCACATATTTATTGAAAAACCCATTACAAGTAATTTAGATGAAGCTCAGAAGTTGATAAATGTAGCTAAACAGAAAAATCTTAAAGGACAAGTTGGGCATGTAGAAAGATTTAACCCAGCTTATCTACATGCCAAAGATAAAATTTTAAACCCTATGTTTATAGAGAGTCATAGGTTAGCTAAATTTAATCCAAGAGGTACAGATGTTTCAGTAATTTTAGATTTAATGATTCATGATATTGATGTAATTCTTGATCTCGTTAAATCTGATATTAAAAACATCTCTTCAAATGGAATTTCAGTAATTAGTAACTCCCCTGATATTGCTAATGCACGTATTGAGTTTAAAAATGGTTGTGTTGCTAATTTAACTGCTAGTAGAATTTCTTTGAAGAATATGAGAAAATTAAGAGTATTTCAAAAAAACAAATACATATCAATTGATTTCCATAAAAAAGACTGTGAGTTGGTTATTATAAATGATTACAATACAGAAAATACCTCAAATGGCTTAACACTAGAAAATGCTGAAGGAGTAAAAAAAACGATAAGTATTGACAACTCTCAAATTAAAGATTCCAATGCTATTTTATCTGAATTAGATAGCTTTGCTGACGCTATTGAAAAAGACTCTACTCCTATTGTTACACTAAATGATGGATATAATGCATTAAAAATTGCTCTTAAAATAATAAATAGTTTTAATAAATAGAATATGGAAAAAATATCAGTTATTGGAGCGGGAACTATGGGTAATGGAATAGCTCAAGTTTTTGCAATGAATGGCTACCATGTAAAGCTTATAGACCAAAATTCTAACTCAATAACAAATGGATTAAATACAATTTCTGCTAATCTTGACAGAATGGTTAAGAAAGAGATTATTACTGATGAAAAAAAATCAACTACATTAGATAATATTTCAACTTCACAAAAAATAAATGATTCGAAATTTTCAGATCTTGTTATAGAGGCAGTTGTAGAGGACAAAGAAATTAAGATGTCTATATTCAAACAACTGGATGAAATATGTAATTCAGAAGCAATCTTAGCAACAAACACTTCATCTATATCAATTACTGATATAGCTACAGCTACAAATAGAGAAGATAAAGTTATAGGAATGCACTTTATGAATCCTGTACCTATAATGAAACTAGTTGAGGTTATCAGGGGGAGAAAAACAAGCAACAAAACCACTGAAACAATAATAAGTATATCAGATTCCATAAACAAAATTGCAATTGAAGTAAATGATTATCCTGGATTTATTGCCAATAGAATTTTAATGCCTATGATTAATGAAGCAATCGAGTCATTAAATACAGGTGTTGCCAAAGTAAAAAATATCGATAGCATTATGAAAATTGGAATGGGTCATCCAATGGGACCACTCCAACTAGCAGATTTTATAGGGCTAGATATTTGTCATTCAATTCTCGAAGTAATGCATAAAGGATTAAATGATTCAAAATATGCTCCTTCTACATTATTAACATCTATGGTAGAATCAGGTAAATTAGGAGTAAAATCTGGAGAAGGTTTTTATGATTATTCTAATAGTAAAAAAGCTGAGATAGTTGCTAAACAATTTCAATAAACAAAATGACTATAAGCAAAAATTTAGATGAGATAAGAAAATCTCTTGACCCCTCAATACAATTAGTTGCTGTCTCTAAAACAAAATCTAATCAAGAGATAATGGAAGCTTATGACCATGGACAAAGAATTTTTGGAGAAAACAAAGTACAAGAATTAACTTTAAAACAAAATAAACTACCAAATGATATTCAATGGCATATGATTGGGCATTTACAAAGAAATAAGGTAAAATACATAGCAGGTTTTGTAAAACTTATTCATAGTGTAGATAATTTTAAACTTTTAAAAGAAATTAATAAGCAAGGCTTAAAGAATAATTTAGTTATTAATTGTTTGTTGCAAATCAAAATTGCTTCTGAGGAAACCAAATATGGAATGTCTATAGATGAAGCAAAATCAATTCTAGAATCTGAAGAACTTCAAAGCTTAAATAATGTTTCTATAGTAGGATTAATGGGTATGGCTAGTTTTACGAATGATCAGGATATTTTAATTAAAGAATTTAGTTTTATTAGTGATTTTTTTAATTCACTAACTACTTCATATCCTAAGATTAAGATATTATCAATTGGAATGAGTGATGACTATAGATTAGCTATTAAACACGGCAGTAATATGATTAGAATAGGAAGCTCAATTTTTGGATTAAGAAATTAAAATATATTATTATATACTCAATAATTGATATAGAAACTACTGGAGGTAAATTTAATGAAGAGAAAATTACCGAAATAGCTATATACAAACTAGATAAAGGTGTGATTACTGATCAATTACATACATTAGTTAATTCTGATAAAGAAATACAACCGTTTATTCAAAATTTAACTGGAATTAATAGGGTGATGCTAAAAAATGCCCCAAAATTTAATTCTATTTCAAAAAAAATTATCGAGATAACAAAAAATTGTGTATTGGTAGCTCATAATTCAGCATTTGACTATAGAATCTTAAAAAATGAGTTTAATAATATTGGTCTTAAGTATAGAAGAAAAACTTTATGCACAATAGAAATTTCTAAAGAAATACTTCCCAAAGAAGAATCATATAGTTTAGGAAAATTATCTAAGAGTTTAGGTATAAATATTGAAAATAGACATAGAGCAAATGGTGATGCAATGGCAACTCTAAAACTATTTAAAATTCTTTTGAAATTAGATAAAGAGAATATTATTGATAACTTGATTAAATAAATGAATAATCACCTAATTACAATAATAGGACCCACTGCGATTGGCAAAACAAACCTAGCAATTAAGATTGCTGAATTTTATAATTCTGAAATTGTATCAGCTGATTCGAAACAGTTTTATAGAGAATTAAATATTGGAACTGCTAAACCATCATCTTCAGAACTTTCTAGAGTCAAACACCATCTTATAAACAATAAAAGCATTACAGATGAATATAATATAAATAATTATGAAAAAGATGCAATAGAATCATTAGAGGTAATATTTAAAAAAAATAAAATTGCCATACTAGTTGGTGGTTCTGGATTGTATATAAATTCAGTTTTATATGGATTAGATAAAATACCTGATATAGCCGAAGAAATAAGAAACTCTCTATATTCTAAACTAGAAGTACTAGGGATTAAGAGTCTTCAAGAAGAATTAAAGATATTAGACCCTATTTCCTACAATAATATTGATATAGACAATCCTAGAAGGTTAATCAGAGCATTAGAAGTTTCTATAGGAACTAAAAAACCTTACTCAAGTTTTTTAAAAAACAGTAAAAAAAATAGAAATTTCAATATAATCCCAATAGGATTAAATCAAGAAAGAAATGCTCTCTATGAGAAGATTAATAAAAGGGTTGATCATATGATTAAAGACGGGTTAATTAAAGAAGTTAAAGGATTGTATGAATTTAAAAACTTAAGTGCATTAAACACAATTGGTTATTCTGAGGTATTTAAATATATCGATGGAAAATTTTCTAAAGATGAATGCGTAAATGAAATTAAAAAAAATACCCGTAGATATGCTAAAAGGCAATTAACTTGGTTTAAATCTATGGAGGAAGTAAAATGGATGTCTGATAAATATGACCTTAAAAAAGTTATAGAGCATATTGAACATTTAATCAACAACTAGCCTAAAGCCTTCTCCGTGAATATTGTTTATTTTAACATTTGGATCTATCTCTAATTGTTTTCTAAGTTTAGCAATATAAACATCCATGCTTCTAGAAGTAAAATAATTATCATCCCTCCAAATCCTTGTTAAAGCTAATTCTCTTGGCATTAAATCATTTTTATGAAGAAGTAACATTTTTAAAAGCATACTCTCCTTAGGAGATAACTTTACAGGATTATTGTCTAAATATTTAAGTTGTCTTAATTTGGAATTAAACTCAAAAGAACCAAACTTAAATTCATATTCTTCTGTATCTAAAATGGCACTTAATTTATTCCTTTTAAGAATAGCCTTAATTTTAAATAACAATACATCACTATCAAAAGGTTTTTTCAAATAATCATCTGCTCCAATTTTGTAACCTTTTAAAACATCTTCCTTTAAAGATTTTGCTGTTAAAAATATTATAGGAATATCTTGGTTTAATTCTTTTATTTCACCTGCTAAAGTAAATCCATCTTTATAAGGCATCATGACATCTAATATGCATAAATGAAAATCATATTTTTTAAACTTTTCAAACCCTTCCATTCCATTTTTAGCTAATACAACATCATAGTTATTCATTTTTAAAAAATCACGAAGAATTATACCAAAATTTGGGTCATCTTCAACTAATAAAATTCTTTTTTTATCATTCATGATATATTATTTGTTTGTGAATAATTCTATTATAAACAAAGTTCCTTTACCTGGCGAACTTTCTAAATCTATCTTCCCATTATGATAGTCAATTATTTTTTTAACATATGCTAAGCCTAAGCCATGACCTTTTATATTATGTAAATCACCTGTTTGTTCTCTATAAAACTTATCAAATATTTTTTTCTGAACACTCTTTGTCATTCCAACACCATTATCCTGTATCTTCAGTATGATTTTGTCTTTAATATTTTCAGTAGTTAGTTTAATAATTGGTTCCTTATCACAATATTTAATTGCGTTATCTATGATGTTTACAATAACATTTGTCAAATGAGTTTCATTTCCATAAATATCCGATGTTTTAGCATTTAAGTCCAAATCTATAGACCCATTTTTGTTTTCTAATAATAATTCTATATGTGAAATAGCAATTTCTACTAATTCATTAAGATTAATATTCGTTTTATTAATATTTAATTCCTTCTTCTCTAGCTGAGAAATCATCAGTACATTTTCTACTTGTTCATGCATTCTTTCATTCTCATCTTTAATCATTTTTAAATACTTTTTAACTAAAGTTTCATTTTTAATAGTTTTTGGATTTTTAATCGAATCCAATGCAAGACTAATGGTAGCTATTGGAGTCTTAAATTCATGAGTCATGTTATTGATAAAATCTGTTTTGATTTGTGATATTTTTCTTTGTTTTAAGAGAATAAGAACAGTGTATATATATACGACTATTATAGCTACAGTAAATAAAATTGAAATCAATGCAATTGAAACTACTGGGGTAACTAAAAAGGGAGTTCTATTTGGAAAATTTAATCTAAGAGAATAATTACTTTCATCATTCTCATCTGAAAATAAAGCAGTCTCAAATGTATTCTTATAAAACTTGAAATTTTCAGATTTTATACTTGTAATTGAATCCCTATCAAAGACTGCAAATTCAAATGGAATATTAATATCAGCTCTTTTAAGTCTGTATTTCAAAAAGTTATTTAAGGATATAACATTTCCAACTCTTCTTTCAATTTTATTTTTTTTAGCAAGATCATGGTAAGCAGTTTCAAATAATATTTCCTTACTTCTTGAAATTTCACCAATTTTTGATAGAAACTGCTCAGGATTTATTCCTGAAAACTCTTGATCATCTTGAATTTTTATGAATTTTGTTTCTCTTTCGCTTGAGATTCTTTTTAGATTTAGACTATCTTGAATAGTATTCCAAAATTCAGGGAATTTAAGATTTTCCTCAATAGATGCATTCCTATACATCATTATCTCATTATTTTCTCCATCCTCTTGAATTATATATAAACTATTAATAGCAGTTGTGTCTATAGTTGCCCCACTACTTATTAAATCTCTAAATTTAACTACATATCGTCTAAATTCCTTTTGTTCCAGCCATGTAACCCCTTCAGATAAAGCAAATCTTACATCTGCATTGAATTTTCTCTCATTGTCTTGATAAATTTCTGAAATAAAGAAGCTCTGGATAATAATTATCCCAAGTAATGACACTGTCATTAATGTAATTAGCAGTATTAGAGTTTTTTTACCCATATATCAAATTTACTGCAAAAATACAATGGATTAATTAATTTAACCTATCGTTAACATATGATATTAAGGGAATTAAGTGAGTTTAATGATCTCATTATGAATTTCCATAACCTTCTGAGAAAGCATGGATTCATCTATATTCTCTATAACATAATCTGACTTATCAACTTTGGTTTGTTGAGGCAACTGCTTATTCATTATTGATACAATTTTATCATGGGAAAAATTATTCCTTTCAATTATCCTTCTAAAAACTTCTTCTTTTGGAGCTATAACACATATAATTTTATCAAAAGCACTTTCTCCCTTGCTTTCAAATACTATAGCAGATTCATAGATTATATATTTAGAGTTTTGGTTTTTTAACCATAAATTAAATTCCTCTGCCACATAGGGATGAACAATGGAATTGATTTTTTCTAATAAGTTTTCATCATTAAAAATAGCATCTGACAAATATGATTTATTAAGCTTATTATTCTCATAGGCTTTCTGACCAAAAATTTTTGTTATTTCAGTTTTTAAGAGATGATTACTGCTCATTATTTCTTTAGCAACAACATCCGAATTAAACACAGGAATTCCCATCTCTTCAAACAGACTTGAAACAGTAGTTTTTCCTACACCAATTCCTCCTGTTATAGCTACTTTTATCATTCTATAATTACGTATTGAATTTGATTGTTTTCTATTCTAGATTTTTTAACATTTTCAGGTTGCTTTGTAATAGTTGAAATTAATATAGAATTCTCTTTATTAATTGTGTTTATATCACATTCAACTCTGAAGTCCATTGGATTTACAGTTTTATAATCTTTTATACTCACACGATACAAAACTGATACTACCTTTGGAAAGTAGTTTATTTTCATACCACCCTTAATATTTACAATAGTCACTGGAACCTTTATAGATTCTTCTGTAAATTTTTCCACCTTCATATAAAAATCTATCTCACTATCTGAATAAATTACATTCTTATTTTCTGAGGGGGTAATCTTAATTTTTGTGTTAATATCCTGATCTGTTTGACTTAAGACTAATTTTTGAGCTTTGATTTCATTAATAGGATCAATTAGAGAATTAGGTCCAGTAATTGAAATTGAATCCTTTGATAATTCATAGGGCTGAAATGAATCAAAACCAGGCCTATATTCTAATTCTAAATCTAATATTATAGGTACTTTTTTCGATTCATATTCTTCAACAATAAAATCGATTTCATCTACAGAAGTTGATATTAAAGTTACAGACTTACCAAATTTCGATTCTAAATCTGAAAAATTTCTTTGCTTACTCCATTGATATTTCGATTTACTTTTTTTTAAATCACTTAAAGAAATCTCAATTATAGGTTGATCCATATAATATTTAGCTAGATTATATCCATAACCATTTAATTCAACTCTTATGCTATCGATTGATTGATTTAAAACTACCTGATTTGAAGGGATATCCACTGGTTTTACTGCAAAAACAATAGCTTTAGTATAATTAGAGGTTAGTTTAGATAACAATGAATATGTTAGAGCTAATAGCACAAAAAATATAAAAACATTAAATTTTCTTGTCTTATATACTGATTTAAACTTGTTAATCATCTTTATTGTTTAGTAAAAAAAACTTGAGGTAAAACCTTTTCTATATTCTTGCTATTAAAAAACAATATGATACTTGATTGTAAATACCCTATACCATATCCTAAAATCTGTATACCACTTGTAATAATTGATAAAAATCCAATTTTTAAACTTCTATTTACAAATGTTGATGAAACAAATATTAATATCATATAAGCAACTATTAGATATAATAATATAAAATTTCCTCTAATTGATTCTATTATTGAAAAAATCAAAAACATTACAGCAAATGTCGGGAAATAATATATTAATCTAAATGATTTAGGATGCCAATGATTAAGTATTGGTCTGACCAACCCAAACTTATACACTTGTTTGAAAAAACTACCAATAGAAACTCTCCTTTTATGAAAAACTAAAACATTACTATACAATGCTGTAGTAAAACCTAATTGATTTAACCTAATAGAAAGATCAGGATCCTCTCCTGGATGAATATTACCAAAACCCTTTGATTTATCAAAAGCCTCTTTAGATATTCCCATATTAAAACTTCTAGGTTGAAAAAGCTTTTTCTTATACTTCCCTCCTCTTACTCCTCCAGTAGTCAAAAATGAAGTCATAGAAAAACTAACGGCTTTTTGATAATCACTAAATGACTCATGAGAAGCATCTACTCCTCCAAAACAATCAACATAATTGTTATTTAAATTATCCATCACATTTTTCATATAATCTTCTGGTAAAATACAATCTGAGTCAAGAATTATAAAATAATTACCTTTTGCTAGTTTCATTCCATAATTTCTAGAATCACCAGGACCAGTATTTTTCTTTTTGTAATAAGATATATTCAGCTGACCTTTAAAATTCTCTACAACCTCCCTAGAATCATTGGTAGAGCCGTCTTCAATAATTACAATTTCAAAATCTTTTGAAGAAGATAGTTTAGAAAAACTTTCTAAAAGTTCTTTTACCTCATCTGGTCTATTAAATACAGGAATAATAAAAGAAATGTTATTTTCAGTCATAAATCAAATTTAATCAAACAAGTAGATATAAAAAAAAGACCCAGTTTAAAAACTAGGTCTTTTTTTGTTTTATTTCTAAACCATTATTCAATAATTAATTTAGAAACATTTTTATAACCATTTACAGTAACTTCTACCATATAGAAGCCAGTATTAATAGATGATATATCTAACATATCTCCGGATATAGTGGTTGCTAATACCCTTCTACCATTTATATCAAACAGCTCAACGTATTTATCACCACCAATTGGAGATTTAATTGTTACATAATTTCCATCTACTGGATTAGGATATATCCTAAGATCTGAAAGATCCACGTCATTTATACCTAGTGCCTCTGTTACAACAACACTATAATCTTCAGTTTCACCATAAGATGTTTCTTCACATGGATCTTCAGGCACTTCACTAGACCAATTAACTTTAACTCTCATAATATGAGTTCCTAAAGTAGCATCTGATGGAATTGTTACCGGAACGTCATGTGTTCCTACAGTATTCATAAAATGATTAGACAATATTGCTTCATCATTTTCAAATACATAATTATCATTCATATCAATCCATATTCGAACCCATTGACTTGAATAACCGGTTTGAATAGTTGCATTATAAGTTTCATTCTGAGCTACATCAGTAGTCATAGTAGTAAAATCGCCATAACCATTATCTGAACATCCAGAAGATGAATTATCAATATCAGCAAATACAAGACCCACAAGTCCATCACCTAGAGTACAATTAGTAGTAGGTAAACAATATTGACAAGGAGATGTAATCGTATATGTTTGATCACAATTTGCATCATCTCCTGCAGCAACAAGTGTAACACCTGCAGTACCAGTATAAGGCCCAAATGTTAACACGCCAGTAGTTGAAACAGTTTCAGAATTTCCCCAATCATCCGTAATAGTATATTGTGAAGATGATCCCATATATGAAACATCCACGTCAACTGTATATTCATCTGTACTAGAGTCACAGCTATTAACAGTAACATCAATAATAGGATCTACACATGTATTTTCAGTAATTGAAAGATCATATCCTGTTGGATTAGAAGACCATGTGGAAATTACAAAATAGTAAGTTTCCCCTGAATAAACATTCATATCAAAATTTATATCTGGAATATTTTCATTATATGTATTACCACCTCCAGCAATACATTCTACTCCAATATCATCACAAGAATCATATACAAAAATACCTGCATATTGAGAATCTGGATCCAAATTCACATTAATTGCAGTGTCGCTAGCGGGAGTAAATGCATATACTACATCATCACCTTCTAAAAAACTATATTCAACACCACAACTACTACTATCACCAGGAACCCCATCATAGTCATCTTGAAAGTTGGACGTATTATCAGAAACGTTGTATGGTAGAGCATTTATCCAAAGTGGATCAGTACACACTCCTCCAACAGGTGGAATCATAAAATACAACCCATGTACTGGCACATATGAACTATAGTCTCCAGCAGCACAAGCAGCTCTAACATAAAATTCATACTCACCACCTTGGGTTAATCCATCTATGGTTACAGAACTTGTATTAACAACTGTACCACTTCCAGTTGGAGCAGCATCACCTGAAGTTTGCAGTACATACTCCCATTCTGTTTCACCACTACTACCTGCATCCCAAGAAAGCGTGGCAGAAGTAGAAGTAAGACTAGATACTGTTATATCTAATACTGGTGAAGGAAAATCACAAGTAGGTGTTTGCTCAATTACAACCTCATCCACAAACATGATGAATCCTTCATTCGCATCATCAGTTGGAGGGACATGGAAGGCAATATAATGTGCCCCAGTATATGCTGAAAGATCAACAAAAACTTCAGTCCAATCACCTCCTCCTGGATATTCGTAAGCCTCACTTAAAACTATCGTAAAGTCTTCTGAATCCATACCTGTACTAGACATTAAAACCTCCATAGTATTCAATCCCTGTACCGGACCATAAGATTTAGCAACAAATCTTAACCTATCATTTCCTGTAAGATCTAATCTAGGGGAAATTAGATAATCATCATTTTTACCTTGATTATCGTGTGTATGAAGTGCAGCGGACTGATCTCCTTCATAAGTTCCAGATCCCCAATAACCCATCTCCCATGAACCATTACTTGGCGCATCTGCTGGAGATTCATCAAGTACCGTCCAACACTCTTCTGTCGTTGATACAAGAGGCATAGTATAACCCATATTAAAGGCCACTGAAGATTGTGAGGGATCACCACCACTATTAAATCCTTCTTCA
>MDTE01062215.1_pt1 | contig 16634 bp, 10 predicted proteins | sample 811231 | NCBI WGS metagenome assembly MDTE01 (sample SAMN05326651, study PRJNA326480) | marine metagenome | isolation source: seawater | place: Indian Ocean: Red Sea | collected 2010
TCTCACGATCTAATTTCTTTAAAGAATCAATCTCTTTTTCAAAAATAACCGGATCAATTACTACTCCGTTCCCGATAACATTTACAACATTTTTATGAAATATTCCTGAAGGTATTGTATGAAGCACATGCTTTATTCCATCAAATTCAAGAGTATGACCAGCATTAGGGCCTCCTTGAAAACGAGCAATAATATCATATTTAGATGTTAACACATCTACTATCTTTCCCTTTCCTTCATCCCCCCATTGCAATCCTAGTAATACATCTACTTTCTTCATTTAGTTATTTGTTTTTTATTACATTCGTTTTTATCAATACATTCGCCATAAAAATTTAATGCATGTCTATCAATTTTAAAATTCATTCTATTTTCAATAAAATTCTTTATTTCTTGAATTCTAGGATCACAAAATTCTATTACCTTTTGACAAGAATTACATACTAAATGATCATGTTGCTTGTTTGAGAATGATTTTTCATATTGAGCTTGTGATTTTCCAAAAAGATGTTTTCTAATTAATTGACATTCAAGAAGTAAATCGATAGTATTATAAATAGTCGCTCGACTGACTCTATATTTTTTTTCCTTCATTTTTATGTACATCTGATCTATGTCAAAATGACCATCATATTTATATATCTCTTTAAGTATTGCAAATCTTTCAGGAGTCTTCCTGTGTTTATTCTTAATTAGAAATTCTGTGAAAACATCTGTAACAGTGCTTATTAAGTCGTCTTGATTCATGAAAATTGTTTGGTTATAAAATTAATAAATTACTTTATATTTTAGCTAATTGTGAGTATAAGTTCTTGTAATAGAAGTTATACTATCTATCTTCTCTAATTTTTTTGTTAATGAATTAAGAAAGCTAACATTATGGACTTTTAGCGCAATCTCTCCTTCAAAAATACCATCATTAGTTTTTATGTTCACAGATTTTATATTTACATTCATCTGCTTAGATATAATTTGTGTAACTCGATTCATCAAGCCCACAGTATCTATTCCTTTTATAGAGATTGTTGCTAAAAAATCGATTTCATCTTTATCTACCCAATTTGCTTTTAGAAATCTATACGCATAATTAGATCTTAATCGAATAGTATTAGGACAATCTGATCTATGAATCTTTATACCATCTACTACTGTTAAAAATCCAAATATATTATCTCCATTTATTGGATTGCAACATTTAGCAAGAGTATAGTCTAACACTTCATTATTTTCACCAAAAACAATTATTTTCCCTTTTTGTATTCTATCTTTTTTAACTGTTGGAGAGCCATATATCTTGTTTTTAATTGCTTGATACCATCCAGAATTCTTTAATTTAACAAATTGTTTTATATCAAGGTTGCTGATTGCTCCTATTGCCACTTTATAATATAAATCTAAAGAAGATCCAGTCTGAAAAAATTTAATAAGCTGTGTTTCTGTATTTTTATTAATTTTTACTTTTAGGTGCTTTAATTTTCGCTCCATTGTTTCTTTCCCAATAGAGGCTAGTTGCTTTTTTTCTTCTTTTAGGGCATTTTTGATTTTTGATTTAGCCCTAGAGGTTACAACAAAACGCAACCAATCTTTTCTCGGTATCTGTTTCTTTGAAGAAATAACTTCAACCTGATCTCCACTAGAAAGAACATGGCTCAAAGGAACTAGCTTTCCATTAACTTTGGCTCCCATACATTTCAGACCTATCTCAGTATGTATTTCAAAAGCAAAATCTAATGCAGTAGCTCCTTTTGGTAAAGTTTTTAAATCTCCAACTGGAGTAAAAACATATATTTCTCCTGCAAATAAATTAAGTTTAAAATCATCAATAAAATCAATAGCATTGGCTTCTGGATTCTCTAAAAGCTCTCTAATTTTTGTTATCCAGCTATCTAGAGAACTTGCTTTAATACCAGATTGTTTATATTTCCAATGGGCTGCATATCCTTTTTCTGCAATATCATCCATTCTTTTGCTTCTTATTTGCACCTCTACCCATTTTCCCTTTTCACCCATTACTGTTGTATGAAGTGACTCATATCCATTTGCTTTTGAGGTCGATATCCAATCTCTTAGCCTATCAGGATTTGGTTTGTAGAAATCTGTTACAATAGAATAAATCTTCCAACAATCAGCTTTTTCTTTTTTGCTAGTACTGTCTACAATAATTCGAATCGCAAATTTATCGTAAATATCATCGTATTTAATTCCTTTCTGATTCATTTTATTGCTAATTGAGAAGATTGATTTTGGTCTACCCTTAATAACAAAAACTAATCCTTCTTTTTTTAATGCATCTTTAATAGGTGCTGAAAATTTACTGATAAATCTATTTCTTTCATTTTTTGATTCATTTAATTTTAAAGAAATAGCTTTGTAAATTTCGGGCTTCGTATATTTTAAACCAAGATCTTCCAGCTCTGTTTTCATTCTATATAATCCTAACCTATGTGCTAATGGAGCGTAAAGATAAAGTGTCTCCGAAGCAATCTTAAGCTGCTTTTGTTTACTCATGGCTGATAAAGTTCGCATATTATGTAAACGATCAGAAAGCTTTATTAAAATCACTCTAACATCATCTGATAAGGTAAGAAGCATTTTTCGGAAATTTTCAGCTTGCAGCGATATATTTTGATCAAAAACATTAGAAATTTTTGTTAGACCGTCGATAATTTTAGCAACTTTCTTGCCAAATAAATTTTCTATATCTTCTAAAGAGTAATCTGTATCTTCAACAACATCATGTAAAAGTGAGCTAATAATAGATGTTTTACCTAAGCCAATCTCTTTTGCTGCAATATGCGCTACCGCAATTGGATGAAGTATATAAGGTTCACCAGATTTTCTACGCATTTTTTTATGCGCATCTACTGCAAAATTAAAAGCCTTTCTAATCTGCTTTCTATCTTCTTTATTTATTTTTTCATCACATGCACGCAAAAGAGATCGATATTTATTTAGGATATCTTTATTCTCTTGCTCTTCGTTTATTTTTTGCATAGACTCAAAGATATATTATTAGTAAGAGAAGATAGGATAGTCTCTCATTAAATTATTTACCTCTTGTTTAACAGAATTAAGTTTTTTTAAATTTGAATAGTTTGTTATTACTGTATCAATAAGGTCTGCTATTTTTACAATCGCATCTTCCTTTAAACCTCTTGTCGTGATAGCTGGAGTCCCGATTCGTATACCAGAGGTTACAAATGGAGATTCTGTATCAAAAGGTACCATGTTTTTATTAACTGTTATGTCAGCATAAACCAGCGCATCTTCAGCTTCTTTCCCAGTAACACCTTTTGACCTAAGATCAATAAGTATGCAATGGTTGTCTGTACCACCAGAAATAACTTTATAATTCTTCTTTATTAATTCATTTGAAATAATTTGAGAATTAGAGATAACTCGCTTGCTATACTTGATAAAATCTTCAGAGAGAGCTTCTTTAAAAGCAACTGCTTTTGCTGCAATAACGTGTTCTAATGGACCGCCTTGATATCCTGGAAAAACAGCTGAGTTAATAAGTGTAGACATTCTTTTCAATAATCCTTTATTTGTTTTTATCCCAAGTGGGTTTTCAAAATCTTTCCCAATCATTATCATTCCACCTCTTGGCCCTCTCAATGTTTTATGAGTTGTAGTTGTAATAATATGACAATGTTTAACAGGGTTATTTAGAATTTTTGCTGCGATTAATCCTGCAGGGTGCGCAATATCAGCCAAAAGAATAGCTCCAACTTTATCAGCAATAAATCTAAATTTTTCATATTTCCAATCTCTTGAATAAGCTGATGCTCCGCATATAATTAATTGTGGTTTTTCTTTAATCGCAATTTCCTCAACTTTTGAGTAATCAATCACACCACTATCTTTTTCAACATTATAGAAACATGTTTGGTATAGTTTTCCAGAAAAATTAACAGGAGAACCGTGCGTTAGATGTCCGCCATGAGATAAGTTGAATCCTAGGATTTTATCTCCTGGATTGAGGCATGCCATCATGACTGCTGCATTTGCTTGTGATCCTGAGTGCGGTTGTACATTAGCATATTCAACCCCAAATAATTTCTTAGCCCTATCAATAGCAAGATTTTCTACTTTATCAACAATTTGACATCCTCCATAATATCTTTTTCCTGGATAGCCTTCAGCATATTTATTTGTTAGACACGAACCCATTGCCCTCATTACATCTTTGCTTACAAAATTCTCTGAAGCAATAAGTTCTATTCCAATTTTTTGTCTTTTATTTTCTTGCTCAATTAAATCAAAAATCTTTTGATCTTTTTCCATAATTTTAAGTTAGTTTTATTTTTATTTTAGTGGATGCAACAAATATATATTTTTTATGAATAGAGTTAATAAACTTTTTGGAATAAAGTACCCTATTATTCAAGGTGGAATGGTTTGGTGTAGTGGATGGAAATTAGCTTCCGCAGTAAGTAATGCTGGTGGATTAGGGTTGATTGGCTCAGGATCAATGAGCCCAGAAATTCTTTTAGAGCATATTAAAAAGTGCAAAGATGCTACAAGTCATGCATTTGGAGTCAACGTACCATTATTATATAAAAACGCTGATGATCATATTGATATTATTATAAAAGAGAGAGTTAAAATTGTTTTTACTTCAGCTGGCAGTCCAAAAAAATATACAAGTATTTTAAAAGACAATGGTATTATTGTTGCACATGTAGTTTCCAATAAAAAGTTTGCGATTAAATCAGAAAATGCTGGAGTAGATGCTATTGTTGTCGAAGGTTTTGAAGCCGGTGGGCATAATGGAAAAGAGGAATTGACAACAATGACATTAATACCTTTAATCAATAAAGATTTAAAAATTCCACTCATTGCAGCAGGAGGAATCGGTTGCGGCAGATCAATGTTAGCCGCGATGACATTAGGAGCAGATGGTGTTCAAATTGGTAGTAGATTTGCTGTCAGTAAAGAATCTTCTGCTCATCTTAATTTTAAAAAATATGTTATTGATTCTGAAGAAGGAGCCACTGATTTAACCTTAAAAGAAATTGTCTCCGTACGTTTAATGAAAAACGTCTTCTATGAAAGAATCCAGGAGGCCTATAATAGAAAAGCATCATTAGATGATTTAAGAGCATTGCTAGGAAAAGGAAGGGCAAAAAAAGGAATATTTCATGGAGATCTTCAAGAAGGTGAGCTTGAGATAGGTCAAGTTTCAGCTATGATTGATTCTATACTACCTGCAAAAGCCATAGTAGACACTATAGTACAAGAATTTAATGAGACCATGGATAGCTTAGTCAAAATATAAATATGAAAAAAAGGCTTTCATATTTTCTTAAAGTTTTAGGACCAGGGATATTATTTGCCAGTACAGCTATAGGAGTTTCTCATTTAGTTCAATCAACAAGAGCAGGTGCAGATTTTGGTTTTTCATTGATAGTTTTTGTTTTAATGGCAAATATTTTTAAATACCCATTCTTTGAGTTTGGAACTCGATATGCAGCGGCCACACGAGAAAGTTTAATTATGGGCTATTTTAAAAAAGGGAAATGGGTATTAATCATTTACTTTCTAATTACAATATGCAGTATGTTTGCAGTTGTTGCTGCTGTATCATTTGTTTGTTCAGGTATTATATCTTATATATTTGATAACCAATATTTTAGAAACTTTAATTTAGTTATAATATTTCTATTTTCATTTTGTATTATTTTACTTATTACAGGTCGTTATAAAGTATTAGAAAATTTTGTTAAAGTCATCTCTTTAATCTTGCTTTTATCTACACTTATAGCCTTTATACTAGCAATTAAAAATGGGCCTTTAGTATCTGATTTTGATTTTTTACCCAATAATATTCTTGATGACAAAACAAATATCTTATTTATTATTGCTTTAATGGGTTGGATGCCTACTGCAGTTGATTTATCAACCTGGAATAGCATATGGACTGTAGAGCGAATTAAATCTGATAATGGAAAACTTAATTTAAATGAGATTTTACTTGATTTTAATATTGGCTATTTTATAACAATCATATTATCTATTTTCTTTATATCTTTAGGAGCATATCTAGTTTATGGAAGTGGAAGCAGCCTGCCTAATTCAAGTTCTGATTTTGCTCAAGAATTGATTCGATTATACACTTCAACTTTAGGAGACTGGAGCTATTGGATAATATCAATTTGCGCCTTATCAGTTATGTTAAGTACTACTATTGCTGTATTTGATGGGTATGCTAGGTCTTTAACCGAGACCTCTGAATTAATTTTTAATATTAAAAGAAGTAATTTAATATATTCTGTAACTTTAATTTTACTTGCTTTTGGTAGTTACATAATCATTTCTTCTTTTAGTTCTAATTTTAAAGAATTAATTGATTTAGCCACAACAATATCTTTTTTAATAGCTCCCTTTTGCGCCATCTTAAACCTTCAGGTTATTACATCAAGCGCAGTACCGTCTAATTTACACCCCCCTAAATGGCTCATTATTTTAAGTTATATAGGAATAGTTTATTTGATCACCTTTTCTTTTATTTTTATTTTTTATAGATTTTAAGACGCATATTGCAGTTTAGTTTTTTTTGAGAATACAATGATATATTGTAAATTTGCGATAACAAATCGATTTTTATGAGAATAATCCTTATACTTTTCATTACCTCCCTTTTTTCACTAAATTCATTTGCATCTCATTTAATGGGTGGAGAAATAACTTGGCAGTGTTTAAAATCAGGCCCTAATGTCGGTCAATATGTATTTACACTAAAAGTATATAGGGATTGTAATGGGATTACTGTTTCTACTATATCTCAAACATTAACTGTATGGGGAAATCCAGCTCTTGCAAATATTACTGTTGATTTTGTATCACAAACCGATGTTTCTCCTCAATGCAATCCCGCTGCAAGTGGTAATTCAATTTATAGTTGCGCAAACGGAGATTTAGGAGCTGTTGAAGAGTATATATTTCAGTCTCAACCTATCGCTATGCCAGGAACTCCTCCAGCAGATGGTTGGCATTTTACATGGAATAGCTGTTGTCGTAATGCTGCAATTGTTAATCTAGCAACAGCAAGTGAAGGCTTTACATTACGAGCATCAATGTATCCTTATACTGATCCTGTTACAGGTTTACAATTACCTGCTGACCCTTGCTTTGACTCTTCTCCTAATTTTAAAGAGCAGCCAAAAACTATTTTATGCACAGGATTTCCCTTTGCATATAGTCACAATGCATCAGATGAAGAGTTAGATGAATTAGTTTATTCATGGGGAGACCCGTTAGATGATGATCTTTTTGGTGGAGTTGTTTTTAATCCAGGAACAACCCCATCAATACTATCTTTTGCACCACCATATTCTGTGAATTCCCCATTACCTGGAAATCCTACTCTTGATGCTGCAACTGGAGAGGTTAATTATGATGCTAATACACCAGGATTTTTTGTCACTTGCGTGAAAGTCCAGGCATTTAAATGCAATCAATTGGTTGCTGAAGTTTTTAGAGAGGTGCAAGTTGTATTAGTTACTTGCGTTGGAGGAAATACTGTTGGAGGGCTTAATTCTCCACCATTAGTTAGTGAACCATTTACAGATACAAGTACCGGAATTCCAACATTCGAAACCACTGTTTTTGCTGGAGATTTTGTTAGTTTTAATATTGAAGGTACAGATGCTGATGTATACACAGGGGGTGTTGCACAAGAATTAACAATGGAAGTTTCAGGAGGAGCATTTTCAAATGATTACGTTAATACTATTAATTGCTTGAATCCACCATGCGCAACATTTAATAATGGATTTGGTCTTACACCTCCTTTTTCATCTGCAGGTATTGTGTCAGGTAATTTTGAATGGCAAACTTCTTGCAATCATGTTGCAGCAATAGCAGGATGTGGAGCTACTTCAAATGTATTTACATTCTTAGTCAAAGTACATGATGATTTCTGCCCGGCTTATGGAATTACAATTGCCACAATTAAAGTAACTGTACTACCAGCTCCTATTGATTGGGCTCCAGATATAAGATGCGCATCTGTAATAAATGATAATGATGTTGAAATCACATGGAATCACCTTCCTACTTCTCAGCCAAGTACCGTTTATAGTATTTTCCATTCTTCAAATCCTTCAGGACCTTTTACTTTCTTAGACTCTATCATTTATCCAGATAGTACATATATTCATACTGGCTCTTCAGTAATCCCTAGTTCAAGACAAGAATATTATTATTTAACATCTCATTCTGAATGTGCTGACGAATCAGAACCTTCCGACACAATAAGTACAATTAAACTAGACTTAAGCGCAATTAATAATGGTACACAGGCTAGCTTAAATTGGAATCCAATCCATCAACCTAATTTAAGTACATCTTCAAGTCAATACATGATTGAAGCTTTAACATCTGGAAATTGGGAAATAGTAGATTCGACCAGTAACTTAAATTCTATTTTTGATGCTAGAACTTGTGATTCATATCAATATCTATTGGTTTCATTAGAAGATCAAAGTGGTTGTATTTCTAATTCTTCAGTCGAAGGGGCAGTTCTAAGAGACACCATCAGTCCAAATACACCACTTATATCTGATGTTTCCGTAAATAGTGATGGTAATGCAGTTATTAATTGGACATGTAATTCTTTAGATGTTGAAAAATATGCAATTTACTGGAAAGATCCCGATGGAGCATGGATAACTATTGATTCTGTTTTTGGATTTGGAAATACATCTTATACTTTTTTAAATTCTAATGCATCCAATAATTATGAAAGTTATCAAATAAGAGCATTAGATAGTTGCGATAATGCTTCTTCATGGAGCCTGGAACATAACTCAATTAATCTAGACCCTAAAATAGATATCTGTAATTATTCAATTGATTTATCATGGAATGAATATATTAATTTTACGGGCGGACTAAGTCACTATAAACTTTTTATTCAAGTTACAGATTTAAATAATAATATCTCTAATTCTGAGATAAGATTTGATGCTTTTGAAAGGACTTATATTTTATCAAATATACAAGAAGGCTATAATTATTATTTATATATCGAAGCTTATAACACCGACTCTACTCTAATTGCAAGATCAGATCAGGAAGATATTTCGATCAACCTTCCTAATAGGCCCAAATTTAATTATATTGAATATGCATCTGTATTACATAATTCAAATCAGTTTGGTTATGTTGATATTAGCTGTATAGTAGATTTAGATGCTGAGATAGATTATTATGAAGTCTACCGTTCTTTAAAAGATGATTCACTTTTTCAGTACATAGGATCAATTCCCTTTCCATTTAACTCAAATAATGGAAAAGTTAGATTCATTGATGAAACTGCTAATACAGATAAATATTTTTATGAATATCAAATATATCCTGTGGATACTTGTGGAGATATCATTTCAACTGGAACATATTACGATTCTATTTCAGGGATAAATACTGACACTTCTTACGCGAGAACTATTTTTCTTAATTCAAAAATCAACTTAGACTATAGTCAAGGACTACCTTCTCTTGTTCCTACTTCAGATTTGTCTTCGTGGGGTGATGGAAGTATAGATAATCAGTACATAAACACTCTTGATTTTAACGAATATGATAAATGGCTTGGTGACGTTTCACAATACAAATTATATCGTTCTGTTAATCGACAACCGTTTAGTTTAAGTCCAATATATATTTATGATAGAGTAAATAATCCAGATGAACCATTATCTTTCATTGACATTGTTACTAATTTTGGTGATGGCAATGGTAGGTTCTGTTATTATATTGAGGCAATTGAAGGAGTTAGTAATCCATATGGGCCTGTTCAAGGAGGAAGTCTTTCAAATGTTAGCTGTGTCTCTCAAACACCAATACTATATGTCCCTAATAGCTTTACGCCAAATAATGATGAGCATAATGAAATTTTTCTACCTATTACTTTCTTTGTTTCCGAAGAAGGATATTCCTTTACAATATATAATAGAGATGGCATGCAGGTATTTAAGACTGAAGATCCAAAAAAAGGTTGGGATGGAAGGTATAATGGTCAGATACTTCAGGATGGCGTATATGTATATCAAATAAGATATATTAATGGAGTTGGAGATCTTGTAGAAAAAACTGATATTATTACTTTGCTTAAATAGTAGTAATTTTTGATTTTTTTTAGTCACAATACTCATATTTCTTTATTTTTGCATTCTTAATTTAGTATCAATGACTAAACATAAAGATTCAAAAATTTTAAAAGAAGGACTCACTTACGATGATGTTCTTATTATTCCTGCTTATTCAGAAATACTTCCTAATCAGGTAAACACATCTTCAAGATTTTCAAAGAATATTCATTTAAACACTCCAATTGTATCTGCTGCTATGGATACGGTTACAGAATCTAAAATGGCGATTGCTATTGCGCAAGAGGGAGGTATTGGAGTCTTACATAAAAATATGACTATTGCTGAACAAGCAAATGAAGTTCGGAAAGTTAAAAGGTCTGAAAGCGGAATGATTCAAGATCCAATTACATTAAATCCTTCCCAAACCGTTGGCGATGCTTTTAGAATAATGAAAGAAAATAAAATAGGAGGCATACCAGTTGTAGATGAAGAAAATTCTTTGATTGGAATTGTAACCAATAGAGATTTAAGGTTTGAGAAAAACATGTCGATGCCAATATCTCAAATCATGACATCTAATTCTTTAATTGTAACAGATATAGGTGATTTAAACAATGCAGAGAAAATTTTAAAAAAAAATAAGATAGAAAAATTACCAATTACCGACAGTCAAAATAAATTAATTGGATTGATTACATTTAAAGATATTATAAAAAACCGTACTCGACCAAATGCATGTAAAGATCGTTTTGGGAGATTGAGGGTTGCAGCTGCAGTAGGGGTAACATCTGATGTTATGGATCGTGTTGGTGCATTAGTAGATTCTTCTGTTGATGCTATAATTATAGATACTGCACATGGTCATTCTAAGGGTGTTTCCGATGTTCTAAAAAGAGTTAAAAAGGAATATTCAGATTCTGTTGATATAATTGCTGGAAATATAGCCACAGCCGATGCAGCAAAAATGTTATTAGATTTAGGAGCTGATGCTATTAAAGTGGGTATTGGACCTGGATCAATTTGTACAACTAGAATTGTTGCAGGTATTGGTGTTCCGCAACTTACTGCAGTTATGGATGTTTCAAGAGTTGCGTCTAAATATAATATACCTGTAATTGCAGATGGAGGTATTAGATATTTTGGAGATATAACTAAGGCTTTGGCTGGAGGAGCAAGCTCTGTAATGCTAGGATCAATAATTGCAGGAGTTGAAGAAGCTCCCGGAGAAACCATTATTTTTGAAGGTAGAAAATTTAAAACATATAGAGGAATGGGGTCTATTGATGCAATGCAAGATGGTTCAAAGGATAGGTATTTTCAGTCTGAAGAAACAGATTTAAAGAAACTTGTTCCTGAAGGCATTGTCGGTCGAGTTGCTTATAAGGGAAAATTAAATGAAGTTATTCACCAAATGATCGGAGGACTGAGGGCTGGCATGGGATATGTAGGAGCAATAGATATTAATCAATTAAGAGAGAGTCAATTTGTTAAAATTACAACTGCTGGAGTTACAGAAAGCCATCCACATGATGTAACTATTACAAGAGAAGCTCCTAATTATAGTAGAAAATAGTTTTTTTATGAAAAGATTTAATTTTTTATATTTTTTTTTATTCGTTTTTTCTTTAAATGCACAAGAAAAACCCCTTCTAGTTATTGAAGAAGATAGTATTGATTTAAATGAATTTAAATCTATATTCTATAAAAACACTCATGAAGTTGATATCACTAAAGAGTACCTAGATAATTATATTGATTTATTTGTAAATTTTAAACTTAAGGTAAAAGAAGCGGAGTCCTTAGGCTTAGATACTTTAGACTCATTTATTAATGAACTTAAAGGTTACGAAAGACAGCTTTCTAAACCATACTTGAAAGATACAGCATTTAATAATAGAATGATGTCTGAAGCTTATGAAAGAATTATGCATGATATTAGGGCTAGTCATATTCTTTTTAGCATTGATGAAAAGTCAAATGATACTAATCTTGTTTTTGATAAAGCTTTAGATATTCGTGAGAGTATTTTAAATCAAAAATATACTTTTGAAGAGGCAGCTAGAAAATATTCCGCTGATCAATCTGCTAGTTTCAATGGAGGAGATTTAGGTTATTTTACGGCATTTATGATGGTGTATCCTTTTGAAAATGCTACCTATAGTACTAGTGTTGGAGATATATCTATGCCAGTTAGAACAAAATATGGATATCATCTAATAAAAGTAGTTGATAAGCGAAAAGCTTTAGGAAAGGTGCAAGTTGCTCATATTGTTTTTAAAACTGGAGAAGGAGCAAGTGAAAAGAAAAATAAAGAAGCATATAATAAAATTATAGAGATTCAAACATTGTTAGAATCAGGAGCTTCTTTTCAAGAACTTGCTGAAAAGCATTCCGAGGATAGATCAAGTGCTGTTAAGGGAGGCGCTTTACCTTCTTTTGGAGTGGGTAAAATGGTGCCAGAATTTGAAAACGCTTCTTTCTCACTAAAAAATATAGGCGATCAATCGAAGCCATTCCAAACAAAGTATGGCTGGCATATAGTTTCTTTATTGAATAAAGAAGATATTGGAGACTTTAACACAGAAAAGAATAATTTAAGAAGAAAGATAGCTAATGACTCAAGAAGCAAGTTAAGTGAAGAATCACTTATACGAAAACTAAAATCTGAGTATCCTATTAAGCATTTTTCACAGTCTTTTAAACATATTAAAAGAGCTATAAAAAAGGAAGTTGAACTTGGTATTTTTTCTAGAGAGGATTTCAAAATTTTAGATAAACATCTTCTAAAAATAAATGATAAATATATTTATCAAAAAGATTTTATCGAATACCTTTTAAGTAATCAAGTTTCTGGTTGCATTTTTGATGACCTTTATTCTTCTTTTGTTAATCAAGAACTTCTCATTTATGAAGAAAACAATTTATCATCTAAGTATCCGGAATACAAAGCGCTACTTAAGGAATATCGAGAAGGTATACTTCTTTTTGATTTAACAAATAAAAAGGTATGGAATAAAGCTATTGAAGATAGTTTAGGGTTGTTAGATTTTTTTAATAATAATAATCAGAAATATGTTTGGGAATCAAGACTAAGAGCTACAATATTTAATTGTAAAGATGCAAAAGTTGCTAAGAGTGTACGTAATTACTTGTATAAAAAACAGAGACAATCTAAATCCTCATGGTCAAGTAAGCTGCTATACCGAGATACAGTTAGTCAATCTGAATTTATCGGTAAGATAAATGCAGAATCCCCATTATCAATCCAGGTTAATCAGGATAAGTTTCTAAAAGGGTCTAATAAGTATATTGATATGATAACTTGGAAAAAAGGAATAAGTAAAGACATAAAGAATGAAGATGGGTCAATTGTTTTAATATATGTTCATGATATACTTGAGCCCCAAGAGAAATTATTATCTGAGACAAAAGGAAAGGTTATTTCTGACTATCAGAATCTACTTGATAAGCAATGGATTGCACAATTAAGAGAGAAATATAAGTTTCAAGTAAATTTTAAATTATTATATTCTTTGGTTAAATAATGATAAGATGTTGTTTGATTTTCTTTTTATTTTTGCATGTTTCCTGTTTTAAGACAGATAGTAAGGACATTGTTGCAAGTGTTTACGATAAGCATCTAACGCTAAAAGAAGTTCTTAATGAATTACCGGAAAATGGAAATGATTCTTTAAATTTTTTTAAAAATTATGTTGAAAGATGGGTTAAAGATCAATTGCTTGTTTACAGCGCAAATATTAATCTAAGCAATGATGCAAAGGATTTCGATATTCTAGTTGAGAAATATAGGCAATCTCTTCTAATTTATAATTATCAACAAGAGTTAATTAATCAAAAATTTGATGCTACTATTGAAAATCAAGATATTGTCGATTATTATAATAAATACAGTAAGGATCTTAGGTTAAGCAAAAATATATTTAAAGGAAGATTTGTTATATTAGATAAGAACGCACCAAATCAAGAAAGATTGAAATATATTTTTTCATCAACCGATAGTTTATTAAATATAGAGCTTGTAGAATACTGTCAACAGTTCGCTACAGATTATTATCTTCAAGATACAATTTGGCAATATTTTTCTGCAATCAAAAGACGATTACCTATTGATATAAATAAAGAAGATAATTTTTTAAAATCTACTAAATCAAAACAGTTTAGCGATGATAAGAATAATTATTATATCTTTATAAAAGACTTTATGATTAAAAACAGTATAAGTCCATTAGATTTTGAATATAACAAGATTCAAGATTTATTATTAAATAGAAAGAAATTAGACTTTCTGAAAAAAATTGAAGATGATTTATATCAGAATGCTCTTAATTCAAAAAAAATTAAAATTTATCAATGAAAATATTTTTTATTTTTTTATCGTTTATAATTTTTCAATCCCAAGCAATATACTCTCAAACTATAGATAGAATAGAATGTGTTATTGGAGATAGGATCATACTGACTTCAGATATAGAGATGAAGTATTTACAATATATATCTCAGGGGGTTACAAATTCTGATAATTTAAAATGTTCTATTATAGAAGATCTAATTTATGAAAAAATGCTTTCTTATAAGGCTGAGCTTGACAGTTTAGAAGTGGGTGATAAAGAAGTAAATGATGAGGTTGAAAAAAGGATTGAATACTATATAAGTCAAATAGGTTCAGAAGAGAAAATGGAGGAATATTTTAAAAAAAGTTCTTACGATATTAGGTTTGAGTTAAAACAAATGGTTAAAGAGCAGTTTCTGGCACAAAGAATGCAATCAGATATTACTTCTAATGTTAAGATAACTCCTTCTGAAGTAAGATCTTTTTATAATAATCTTAATGAAAGCGAAATTCCACAGATTGAATCACAAGTTACAATCAGTCAGATTATTATAAAACCTGAAATTGATGAAAGTGAAAAAGAAAAAGTTCGAGAAAAACTTAATTCGTTAAGGAAACGCGTTTTGGCTGGTGAGGATTTTAGAGTTTTAGCTACCCTATATTCTGATGATCCTAGCGCAACACAAAATGGAGGAGAGATAGGGTTTGTGTCAAGAGGAGATTTACTTCCAGAGTTTGAGAAAGTTGCCTTTCGTTTAAAAGAAAATGAAATATCAGGAATTGTTCAGTCCGAATATGGTTTTCATATCATTCAACATATTGAAAGAAGGGGAGAGGATATTAATGTTCGTCACATCTTAATTAAACCCAAAATATCTTCTTTAAATCTTCAAGAAGCTAAAAAAAATATAGACGAGGTAGAGGCTCTTATAAAAGATAGCTCAATTTCATTTTCTGAAGCAGTTAAAAATTATTCTGATGATGTTAGTAAAAGTAACGATGGATTATTAGTAAATCCTTCGACTGGATCTACATCATTTTCAATTAATGATTTAGGCCCTTCTTTAAAATATTTAGTTGAGAACATGAAAGTTGGAGATATTTCTTCTCCAGTCATTATGGAGCTAGAAGACGGAAGTCAAGGATATAGAATGATTCTTATTAAAGAGAAAAAAGATGCGCATCTAGCAAATTTATTAGATGATTACGAATTGATACAAGATCAGGCATTAAATAACAAGAAGCAGAAAAAAATTAATAAATGGATTAATGCTCAAACAAAGCAAACATATGTTTATTTAACAAATCAATTTACTAATTGTGATTTTCAATTTAAATGGATACAATAAATGAAAGAAGATAATTTAGAAGCAGTTGAAGATTTTATTATTAAATATAATAGTTTTAGAGATGAGATATCTAAAGTTATAATAGGTCAAGATCAAGTAATTAAAGAGGTTTTGATCTCAATTTTTTGTAATGGCCATTGTTTGTTAGTTGGAGTTCCTGGTTTAGCAAAAACGTTATTAGTTCAAACTATAGCTGAAGTTTTAGGATTGAATTTTAATAGAATACAATTTACACCAGACCTAATGCCTTCAGATATTATAGGGTCAGAGATATTAGATTCAAATAGAGAATTTAAATTTGTAAAAGGTCCATTATTTGCCAATATCATATTAGCTGATGAGATTAATCGTACTCCTCCAAAAACTCAATCCGCTCTTTTAGAGGCCATGCAAGAAAGATCAGTGACGAATTCTGGAAATAAATATCTTCTAGACACACCTTTTTTTGTTTTAGCAACACAAAACCCAATTGAGCAGGAGGGAACCTATCCATTACCTGAAGCGCAACTAGATCGATTTATGTTTAATGTTGTATTAGATTATCCTAATTTTGAAGAGGAGTTAGAAGTGGTAAAAAGAACCACAACTAGCGCTAATCCTGATGTTAAAAATATAATGACCACTTCAGATATCTTAAATGCTCAAAATTTAATTAGAAAGATACCGGTAACCGATAATGTCTTAGAATATGTGGTGTCTTTAGTTTCTAAGACTCGACCTGGAACAAATTCACCTTCTAATGCTAGTGAATTTATAGAGTGGGGGGCAGGACCAAGAGCTTCGCAAAATATGTTAATGGGAGCTAAGTGTAATGCATTGATTAATGGAAAATTTTCA
>MDTE01182020.1_pt1 | contig 16634 bp, 16 predicted proteins | sample 811231 | NCBI WGS metagenome assembly MDTE01 (sample SAMN05326651, study PRJNA326480) | marine metagenome | isolation source: seawater | place: Indian Ocean: Red Sea | collected 2010
CTCTTCCCGTAATTGCCTTTTTAATTTTTAGAGGTGCGTACTCTGTTACTGGGATATTTCTTTGAAGCGCAGCAGCCATTGCTACACCTTGTGCTCGTCCAAGTTTTAACATGGATTGAATATTTTTCCCAAAAAAAGGTGCTTCTAGAGCTACTTCATCAGGATGGTATTCATCGATAATAGAGAGGGTTTTTTGAAATATTTTTTGAAGTTTTAGGTAGGGGTCTTTCACTTTTTGTAGTAATAGAACATCCATCATAATCATTTCAAATGCAGCTCCTTTTTCTTGAATCAATCCAAAACCCATTATTGTTGTACCGGGATCAATTCCTAAAATGATTTTTTCGTTCTTCAAAGTATATTTATTATGATCAAAGGTTATACTAAGGAATAAATATAGTGTTTGTTACTAATCATACCTAATATAATTTTTTCCTCATTTTTTTCATGTACCTAGCAATAGAAGCAGTTTAATATTTTGTAGTTTTAATTCTTTCGAATACATCATGAGAAATAAAACAAAATATCTTTCTGGGTTTATAGGTATTGTAATAATAGCCTTTACCTTATTTGTTGCTGTATTTGCTTATTATATTGCTCCAGATAGTTCTCCATTTGCAAATGAAATGCACTTGGAGCTTAGTACACTTTATCCAGGAACAGAGGTTGTTTTCATCAAAGAAAAAGTTGTTGAACAGCAGAAGCAGAGTAATGGATTTATAAATAGATTAATTTATGGGAAAAATCAGGCATATGTATTTTTACCCGTTCATTCTTTTAAAGTAGAAGACAGCCTTATTATTTATAATCCATATGGCTCTTCTTATTATAAGGAATTACCCATTTCTTCTCAAAGAAATTTTAAAATAGAGGACTTTAGCCATACTCGAAAATATTATTTAGGAACAGATAAATATGGAAGAGATGTTTTAAGTAGACTACTGGTAGCTGCTAGAATATCTTTGATTGTAGGGTTTATTTCAGTATTCATTTCTTTGTTCATTGGACTTTTTTTGGGTTTAATTGCTGGTTATTATGGCTCTTGGCTTGATGCACTTATTATGTGGTTTATTAATGTTGTTTGGTCCATTCCTACCTTACTTATGGTTATTGCAATTAGCTTAGCTCTAGGGAAGGGCTTATGGCAGGTCTTTGTTGCTGTGGGGTTAACTATGTGGGTAGAGGTAGCAAGAGTGGTAAGGGGGCAAGTATTGAGTTTAAAACAAAAGGAATATATTCAAGCTGCTAAAGTTTTAGGTTTTAGTGACTTAAGGATTATGTTTTGGCACTTATTACCCAATATCATGAGTCCAATTATTGTAATTTCTGCAGCAAATTTTGCATCTGCGATTTTGATCGAGGCAGGATTGAGTTTTCTTGGGATTGGAGCACAGGCTCCTGTTCCTTCTTGGGGTTCCATGATTAAAGATCACTACGCTTATATCATTTTAGACAAAGCATATTTAGCTATCGCTCCAGGTGTTGCGATCATGCTATTGGTATTTGCTTTTATGATGGTTGGAAATATGCTTAGAGAGCATTTTGATGTAAGGAGCTCCTGAAATTAAAAAACAAGCAGTCCAGCAATAAAAATAACACCTCCCATGAGCATCATTATTAAGGTATATGGAAGAATTTCTTTTGCTTTTAGATTTGTAATTCCCAAAAGAGGTAATGCCCAAAAGGGTTGAAGCATGTTTGTTAATTGGTCTCCATAAGCTAGGGCCATGACATTTTTTGATAGGCTTATTCCTAATTGCTGTGAAGCTTCTATAATTATAGGTCCTTGTATGGCCCATTGACCTCCACCACTAGGAACAAAAATATTTACGATTCCAGCACTGAGAAATGTGAAAATTGGAAAGGTGGTTTCTGTGGATATACTTACAAAAAAATCAGATATGTTATGGATTAATCCAGAATGCTTCATGATTCCCATGATTCCAAAGTATAAGGGGAATTGAATAAGTATTCCAGATACGCCTGCAATAGCTTGGTCAACTGCATTTATAAATCGGTGAAAGTTGCCGTGAAGTAAAATTCCTAATCCAAGCAAGGTAAAGTTGATGAAATTAGGGCTGATGAAATTAAGCGTAAATACTTCTGGTAAAATAACTGCTTTATAAAATGCGAAACAAAGTATAACGGGTCCTATAATAAAAGCAAGTAGTTTAGAGTGATCTAATTTTTCAGCACCGCTTATTTTTTTTTCTTCTTTCTTGGGAACACTTACTTTATTTAAATAGAATTCTTTTGGCGTACTTTTTTTGCCAAGTAGATACATCAGACTTGGAATAATTAGCAGTAAAATAAGGGATAGAATGATATTCATACTAGAGAAAACGGTATCTGAAAAACTTAGTAATTCAGGAAGTTTTTCAATTTGTTCCTTATTGAAGATCCCGTTCATTAAGGACGATATATGTCCTGGTTCTGAAGCTTTTACTGGAGCTGACCCTGAAATGCCACCATGCCATACCATAAGTCCAGAATAGCCACAAGCGCCAACGATAGGGTAGTGTAAAGGCCACTTATTTTTTTGTGCATTTTCTGCAACTTTTCTTGCAAAGATAGCCCCAAAAATAAGGCCTAAGCCCCAATTAAATAAACTTACTAATAGCGTACTTAGACATATTATGAAAGCTGCATTAGCAGTATTATTACATGATTTAGTCATGCTTTTAATACATGTACTCGCAAATTTACTTAGTGCAAGTACATGACCGAGGACAAGCATTAGCATCATTTGAATGGCAAAAACAAGAAGAGAAGAATTCCAAAGACCCTTTTCCCAATAGCTCATAATATGGATTCCATGAGAGATCCAGTCAGTATTTTTATCTCCAGTAAAGAATAGAGCAATCAGAAAACTTAATAAAGTAAGAAGTATTGCAATAGTAAATGGGCTGGGTAGAATTTGTTTGAATAATTTTTCAATGCTATTGGCAAGTTTCATGGCTTGTATTTTAACACTAAAGTATTAAATTTTAGATTTACTCCATTCAGAATTTAATTACCTAAATTTGTTTTTATATTTTGCTCATATGAATGAATATTTAGATCCTTCGTCTGAAGAAATTGACCCTGTTGAGAATGAGTTTGAAATAAAGCTGAGACCCATTAGTTTTGATGATTTTTCAGGCCAAAAAAAGGCGGTTGATAATCTAGAAGTTTTTGTTTCTGCTTCCAATCAACGAAATGATTCTTTGGATCATGTTTTATTGCATGGACCTCCAGGTTTAGGAAAAACAACACTAGCGGGAATCATTGCTAATGAATTGGGAGTAAAGATGAAGGTGACTTCAGGACCAGTTTTAGATAAACCAGGAGATTTAGCTGGCTTGCTTACTAATCTTGAAGAGCGAGATGTTTTGTTTATTGATGAAATACATCGATTATCTCCTGTGGTAGAGGAGTATTTGTATTCGGCAATGGAGGATTTTAAAATTGACATTATGATTGAGTCTGGCCCAAATGCCAGATCTGTTCAAATTAATTTAAACCCTTTTACTCTAATTGGTGCTACCACTCGTTCTGGTTTACTAACGGCACCATTAAGGGCTCGTTTTGGTATCAATTGTCGATTAGAGTATTATAATTCTGAATTGCTATCTAAAATTGTCGATCGGTCAGCAGGAATTATAGATGTTCCTATTGATTTTGATGCTGCAATCGAAATTGCGGGAAGAAGTAGAGGAACGCCTCGTATTGCAAATGCCTTGTTGAGAAGAGTTCGAGATTTTGCACAGATTAAGGGAACTGGAAATATTAATATGTCGATTACTAATATTGCTTTAGATGCATTAAAAGTAGATAAGAAAGGTTTGGATGAAATGGATATTCTAATCTTAGAGACTTTGATTGATAAGTTTAAAGGGGGGCCTGTAGGAATTGGAACTATTGCGACGGCCGTAAGTGAAAAAGCAGCCACCCTAGAAGAGGTTTATGAGCCTTATTTAATTCAGGAGGGTTATATTACGAGAACGCAAAGAGGAAGAGTTGCTACAGAGGCTGCTTTTTCTCATTTGGGACGTACCTATCACAATAATGATTTAAATTTATTTTAATTTTTATCCCATATTTAAAGCATACATACTTGAAAACAAATAGCCTTTAAAAGTATTTCTAGAAAAATTGAGAAATCTCTAGCTTCACATAGTGGTCTTGACTAAAAAAAGGTAATAACAACTCCTCACTATCAATATTTATAAAATATAGCCCTTCTATTGAGATTCTATAATTTTCTTTTATTCTTCTAGTTGCATCTATGCTTATGGATTGCGTATTGTACTGTATATCTGACAATACACCAAATAAGATATTAGACCCATTCATATCATTCCAGTCTATTCTGATTCCAGAAAAAATATCGTTTTGTAAAGAGTTTACAGAAAGATTTCCTCTATCATCATAGGAATATTCAGCAACGATTCCAATATCTAATCCAGCACCGTTTATATTGCTAAAGGTATATTCAAGACCGGAAACGTTTGCAAAAAAATTCTGGAAATTTGACGATCTATAGATTCCTTCAAACTTTAATAATACCGCATCAATAGTAAGTTGAAGATCTAAGCCTGTTTGATTTATGATTGGATAAAATGCAGAAGGAGTAAGAGATCCTAAATTGAAGAAAGGCTCTCTTCCATTACCGTAAAAGTGATTTATTCCAATATCTAAAATCCCAAAATAATGGTTCCACCTCATGGCAAAATCTTTTTTTAATGTACCGGAATTTTTCTCATAAGTAATGAAGTCTTCATCTAAAACAAAAGGGAATCTAAACCTTCCTTTTTCTCCAGGAAACAACAATTTTCTATGAATAGGTAAATAAATTAAATTGAAGGTCCCAAATTTATTTGTTGCTAGGGTGTATTTAATTAATGGTTGTCCGAGCTTTGTATTTCCAAATGCATCTTCTACAGCATCATTTTGATTGATGATGTCTACCAAATGATTGCTCTCTGCCACTCCCCAATAAATTTGCTGATATCCTATAGAAAGATCCCAATTGCCTTTAGATTTTTGAATATAAAATTCTCTTGCATCCACATGAGTTCTTCTTGAATCTTTATCATGTCTAAAAAAACCTTTGAAAACCAATTGGTTGTTACTTTCTCCCCAATTTAGAGTCAATTCTGGAGTAATAGAATAGGATGGGAAAAATTGTTCTTGACCAGAGTATGCTCCTTCATTCATAAAATATCTAAACTCTTCAGAAAGAGTTAGATTAGGGTCTAAATTTAAATTTTGAGCAAATGTAAAACAACAATAAAAACTGAATATAAAACTTAGGATGTATTTCATTAAACAAAAATTACTTTCCAGCTTTTTTTAATGCTTCTTGTGTGAAATCATTTTTTGTGAAATTAGCGTCAAAATTCCAATCACTAAATTCAAGCTTTGTTTCCTTATTTGTTTGATGGTTCTTCATCAGAAAAACATCGGCTCTCCAGAATTTATCTTTATAAATCTTAAAACCTTCATAGGTTAAGGTTTTTTGATGAGTTCCTTTTCTGTCATAAAACTCAACTTTTTCTACTCTATACCTCATCTTTTCATTGTAAAACACTCTTCTTTTACTATATCCCGACTTTGGATCAACAGGATAGGCTTCAACAATTAATAGTTCATTTTCTTCTCCTATGAATTTATAAGTATATTTTTCCAGTTCTGCAGAAGCAAGATCTTCAAAAGAAAATTCACTGCCCATAAATGGTCCAGATTTATTGCTGGAAGATATTCTTTTTACTCGATTAATGGCTGGTAAAAATAGCCACTGATCGTCTGGACCAACTTTATGAGTGTAGGTTAAAGTTGCAGTTCCTTTTACATCTTTTGGTGTATTAAATAAAATAAGAGATAAGTCTCCATCTTCTGTTTGTTCTAAAATTTTATTTTCAAGAAGCCTTTCACTTGTTTGACCATTTTTATTTTTTAAAGTCATTTTAAGCTTTGTCGATAGGCTTTTAAAACCTTGATCCATTTCAATAGATTTAGATGCAATTTCAAAACCTTTTTTATCTACTGATTGAGAAAAACCAAAAGTTGAAAGACTAAATATGAATAATAATAAAAGCTTTTTCATGTTATTTTTTGTCATTAGAAGTTAGAATAAGTAATGATGGTAACAAAATAAAATCGATTACTAAGGCTGAGAAAATAATGATTAAAGTTATTTTAGCCATATGACTGTTAATAGCAAAGGCTGAAGTAGATAAAATTGCAAAACCTATTAATAACAATGTGGTAGTAGTTACTAAAGCTTTTCCTACAGTCTCAAAACTGTAAATCACAGCTTTTTTAGTATCATAGCCATATTCTCTTTTTGCTCTTAAAAACTTACTCATAAAGTGAACGGTATCATCAACAATAATCCCCATAGTAAGGCCAAAAACTACTACCATTCCAACGTTTATAGTTCCACTATATAGGGCCCAGATGCCAAAACCTACGATAATAGGAGTTACATTTGGAATGATACTTAATAGACCCAATTTAAGACTTCTAAGTGCAATCATAAGAATGATTGAAATAATTAAAAGTGCTAAAATATTCCCTTTTAGCATTGCATTAGCTTGTCGAAATCCTAAATTAGAAAACATTAATGGTATACCAGCTGCAATAGAATGCATGTGCTTTTCCGTGTTGTTTGTTAGCCAACTCTGAGCACGTTTTGACAGTTTTAACAATTCCCTTGATGAGATATTTTCCAGTGTAACCGTGAAGCGAGTTTCAGATTTATCAACATTAATTTGATTGTTTAAGTCAAGTCCAAAGGGAAGAGAAAGTTCATACAATAATAGATATTGAGCAGCCTCTTCTCTTGAGTCTGGAATTTTTAAATAGGCAGGATCATCTCCATGCATAGACTTATTGAGTCTGGTAGTTACTTCACTAAAACTATTAACATGAACCACATGAGGTTGATGTTTGAACCATGATTTAAATTCTTCAAGCTTTTTTAAATATTCTGGATTACTTATTCCTCCACTTTCTCCACTAGAAATAGAAAACTCCATATTATAAAAGCCTGTTAAATTGTCATTCACATAATCACTATGATTTCTAAATTCAACAGATTCATCAAAATATTCTACAAACTCATCATTTAATATGTTAAAGGATGAAAGATAACCTAAAGCAATAATAATTATACTTGAGATAATGGTTAATCTAATTGGTTGTTTTACGACCCATTCTCCAAAATTTGTATACCATTGTCCAATTAATTTATCACTTTCTTTTTCTTTTTTCCGGTGCGGGAAAATACTCATCAGTGCTGGTAAAAAAGTAGTAGAGTATACAAAGGCCATAGTCATCCCAAATGCAACGATATTCCCTAAGTCATTAAATGGAGGTACCTCAGAAAAATTAAGAGTTAAAAAACCAAGAGCTGTTGTTAAGCTAGTAATAAATACCGGCATAAAATTTAATCTCAGGCTTTCTTTTAATGCATCATGTTTAGAATAATTTTCAGATTTCAACTTTTGCAAATAGGTTACAAGTATATGGATGCTGTCTGCAACTGCAAGGGTCAGGATCACTGTTGGAAAAATGGAAGAGGGCCCGGTTAGTTGAATGTTCATTAATCCAATAAACCCTGTTGTACTAATTAATGACAATAAGTAGACAAAAAAAGTAGAAATCATTGCAAATACATTCCTCGTAAGGACTCCTGTGATTAACATGACAGCTATTACCATCACTCCAGCTAAGCCCATATCCTTAACAGAATGCTCATAAAAAGATAAGTTTAACGGAATGTTTCCTGTCGTATATACATCTATATTAGGGTACTTCTTTTTAAAATCATCTACCATAGTATTGTATGAGTGCATCAAATGAACAATATTATCGGTATGATAGCCATCTGGGATTTTGAAAATAATTGAAATTCCTGATACGCTTCCTTTTTCGTTAATTACCCTGTTTAGCAATATAGATTCGTTTAGAGCAATTTTTTTGATTTCATCAATTTGCTCTTCAGATTTACTTAAAGCCTCATAGCATAAGTCTTCTACATACAAGTCATCTCCTTCCGCTCTAGTGTGCTGATAATTTGTTAAAGAATTGACTCTAGATGAAAAAGGTAGAGTCCATGCCATTTCTGTTAACTCCTCAATAGCTGATAAATTATTTTTTGTGAAAATATTTTCGTCTTCTGGAGCCAATGCAATTAAAATTAAATCGTCTTTTGTATACTTCTCCTGAAGATTGTCAAATGCAATTAATTCTGGATTTGTGCCTTTAAAAAAAGCATGATAATCTCCATTAAATTCAATTTTAGAATTGATTGCCAATCCAAATGCAAAAAGCATAGGAAAAACAACAAAAGCGATTTTATGCTTTAAAACAAAATTGATCCAACGGATGGCGAAATTATTTTTTGATTTGTAAATTTTTGTTTTTTTATCCATTTTATTAAAAAAACCAAAGTTTGTACAAATTTAATATATATATATATTGTTTATCCAATTAAAAATATTTAACTGTCTTCTTTTTAAAATTTAATTTTATTTAAGATTGCCATCTGAAGCTATTTAGCTTTAATCCTGAAACATCAATAGCTCTGTCAACTACAGTAGCTGCAAGTTCTTCAAAATTTTTTGGTTTGCTATAGAAAGATGGCGAAGCAGGCATGATAATTCCTCCAGCTTCAGTAATGGTTTTCATGTTTTTGATGTGGATTAGATTTATGGGAGTATCTCTATTTATAAGGATTAATTTTCGTCGTTCTTTTAATATTACATCTGCTGCTCGAGTAACAAGATCATTTGATATGCCGCTGCTTATTCGAGCCATAGTACCCATGGAGCATGGGGCGATAATCATGCTGTTGTATTGTGCAGAACCTGATGCAAATGGAGCCATAAAATCATTTTTCTCATAATAGTCAAAAGGATATTTTGTATAGTCATCATTATTTAATTCATACTTCCATACGTCCTTTGCATTTTGTGACATCACAATACCAACAGCTTCAATTTGATCTTGTAATAGCATCAATTTATCAAGAAGAACTTTTGCGTAAATAGAGCCACTTGCTCCAGTGATAGCAATTATTATTTTATGTTTCATTTTTTATTGATTTGGTAGATCAATGCAATGGTGATTGCATTTGAATATTCGCCTTTGTTTAGTTGAAAAGATTCTCCAGAAGAATGTTTTCGAATAGGGGTAATGGAGTGGGTAAATCTAAAGTTAATAGCGGTATTTTCAAGAAGTTGGTATGTTGTCCCAAGAATAAAGTCGAGTGCAAATTTATTTGGTTCTGAATTTGTTTCACTTTCTTCATAAGAAATAAGGTAGTTTGTTCCAATGCCAGTTTCGATGGAATGAGACTCTTTGATCTTAGAATTTATGGTGATTGGCATTTCTAAATAATTTAGCTTGTAAGAGTAATAACTTTCAGTATCTACTTCCTTGCTCCCTTTTTGAATATATTGAAGTTCTGTTTGTAGATTTAGTTTTTTATTTAGGGGGTAGCTTACATAAAAGCCTACTTTAGGTCCTACTTGATTATATCCAGCATATTGATCACCAGAAACCTGACTCATAGAAAGACCTCCTGTAATTCCAGCATCAAAATGTTGTGCATAGCAGAAGCCAGAAGTAACAATAAAAAGAAATCTAAATAAGTTTTTCATATTATTCTGAAATATGAGTTTCTTCTACTTGAATAACCTCATATGTAGAGGTGTTGGATACAAAAGCTACAACAGACATATTATTAATGTTCCATGAGGAGTCTATTTCGGTACTGAATCTATTTATTATAAAGCTCTCGTTATCTTCTTGCATAAGGATTTCTCCCCAGGGACCATTTAGAGATTTTCTAACAACATGATTGTGTTTATAGTTTTCTACATAACCTGACTCTGTATTATAGTCGGTTTGTTTAGATATAAGAAAATCTTCTATTAAGACTACTGTGATGGAAAGATCAGAATTCGACTGATTTAAAATTTCTGTTTGTGTGTCAATGCAAATTAAATTTGCTGCAGCATTAAAATTTGCATGAATTTTAATCTCTATAGAAGGAGGGCTTAGTAATTGCTCTTCAATTTTTTGGCTCCATTGCGTGTGTTGGTATATATGTCCATTAGGATAATTTATTCTATTAATCATTCCATTAGGGTTTCCTGCTGCACTATTTCCAAAGAAGGCATCCCAATCGTTTCCTACTTCTGTTGAATAATCCGTAGGATAGTCATCACTTGTCCTAGAAAACCAGCCTGCGTGTACTGTTAAAATTATTAATTGATCTCCATAGATACTGTCTTTTAGTATATGAGCCATCTCTGCTGCTCTTGGGCAATTTCCACATTGATGTCCTGTATAGTCCTCTAACAAAACTTTTTGTTTAGGAATTTGAGAATTTTCTACAAATGTTTGTGCATCGCAGGAATCACTTACTTCATATGTTATTACAAATGGCTCTTCAACAATATCGCATGAGCTAAATAATACAATGATAGAAATAAAATAGACGAGGTAGTGATTAAGTGCTTTCATAATTTAGAAACTACTTGTTATGTTTAGACTGAGTCCATTTGATGCAGGTACGTTTCTGCATACGCCCCCAACGCAAAATATTCCAGCTCTTTGTTTCCCATAGCTTAGTGCTATACGTGAAGTTCCTCTATTGCGTCCTAGAGACAGTGTAGGATAATTTAGTTTTGATGTTTCATTTCCGTAGTTATAGAGGTTTTGAATAGCAAAAAAATAGTTTGGCGAAATGGTATACTCTAAGAGAGCCATCACCCAATTTCCTTCATGCTGTTTGGTACTCAGATGCTGAATTTCAGATCGAATAGAGTGTTTTGGTTTAATTTTGTATTGAGTTTCTAGAATCAAAATTTTCGCATATATCATTTTGGGTAAATCATCATCAATGTCATATCCTTGGATGAATTCTGCATTATAATGAGTATTAATGTAAGAACCAATAAATTTTAGTTTGGAGTTTACTTTTTTATTTAATTCCACGCTGTATTCTTGGAAATATTTATCTTCACCAACCTTAAAAAAATCTGATTTATACCCTAAAGTTCCTGAGGAATTTATTGGTGTAGATTCATTTAGTGCTTCTTTATGAATGCCATATACATTGGAGAAATTTGCAATTAGTCCGATTCCATATTTCCCCCCAAGCTTTGTTCCTTTTTTAATTTTGTAAAGTAATTCCACTTGCATTCCCATTTCTCCCGTATTGATTGTCCCGTATGGATATATGGTAGCAAGAGCATAGGCATGTTGTTTGGTCAGGGCAGGCAAGAAATTAACCATTAAATTTTGCAAATTTTGATCTCTTTCAGATCGAAAATCCATATTATCAATTCGTTTTGCAGCAACAGAAATACCAAGTCCTCGTTTAGAATAGCTCATATTTGTTATGAAAGCATTTCCATTTTTATAGATATAATTATTGGCAAATGAGGGGTCGTTATACTTATGGACGTATTCTGAGCTAAAGTTCCACTTACCATGATTTATGTCTATTCTACTTGCCCATGCACCTACATTCTCTGGCAATACGTATTGAGGGTTTGTAGTTTCTTGAAATTTACTTACAAAGCTTCCTCCTAGGCGAATGAGTGTCTTTTTTTGTGAAAGAGCTTTAAAGGTTTCATTTAATATAATTTCTCCATCTATAGCACGGATCAATCCCTCTCCATTTTCAAAAAACAATCGTTGTCTTCCAACTAATGTTTTTAGGTAAACTCCTTTTAGTGGAGAATATTTTAATCGTATTCCATCAAAGGCATTGTCATAACCTAAGTTCCTTTCCTCATAGGTACGAAGAATCATTCCACTTCCAAATTGTTCGTAAAAATTTCCGAGCGTAACATCTAATCCATCTTTATTAAATCCGATGTATCGATAAGTAATTCCTTCTCCTTTGAATCCTGCGGGGTATCCCAAAAGTGCATTTTGATATGCTTCATATCGAATTCCTGCACTAAAAACTTCATTTTTATAGTTGATGTTTGCAAAACTATTTGATAAAAAATATTCATTTGGAAATTCAGAATCCCCATTTTCAAGGGTGAAATTAAGGGCCACGTCTTCAATATACCATTGAAAATCACTTTGGAAATTCCCACTAAGATATCCATTTTGAAGCCCTTGAGAAAAGCTAGTGCATGAATACAAAAGTATACCGTATAAAATTTTTTTCATAAACAGTGGTGTCTTATAATTTTAAGAGCTCTTCATAAATTTCTTCTTCATCACCATCAAAGTATGATGTATGTTGCCAAACAATTTCCTTGTTCTTATTTAAGATAAATGTATGTGGGATTGCATTTACATTTAAGGCTCTTTTTAGGTCTTGATTTGCATCCACATAAATTTCAAAGGGCCAATCTTTCCCATTTGCAAATGGAGCAACTTTATTGGCATTTCTCGAGTCATCAATAGAAACAGCAAAGACCTTTACACCTGTTTCTTCTTGCCAGTCATCATAAACTTCAGTAATTGCATCTAATTCTTTTGCACAAGGTTTACACCAGGTTGCCCAAAAACTAATTACTATAGGTTTTCCATCATTATTAAAAGTTTTTGTGTCAACACTTTTTCCATCCAACGAAGTAACTATAACTGACGGAAGGGTATTTTTTTTTGTTTGGCTATAACAAAGTAGATTTCCTGAAATAAATAGGATGCAGAGGAAGATATTTTTCATTTTCTAAATTAATTATTTTTCAAATATACATATGTTTGGCACAAATTGTACCATAATTATCGTCCTTAATAAATCCTATATTGATGACAATGATTATATGAATCAATTGCTAAATATAATCTTTACTATATTATATGTTTTGCAAATAAATTTCCGTTTTTACTTTTATGAATTTTTCCTTTTTTACTACTTTTGAAGAAAATAAAAAAATGAATATACCAGAGGAATTAAAATACACGAAAGATCATGAATGGGTTCGTATTGATGGAGATTTTCTTGTTGTAGGTGTTACTGATTTTGCTCAAAAGGAATTAGGAGACATAGTATATATTGATGTTGATACAGAGGGTGAGACTCTTGAAATAGAATCCGTTTTTGGCTCTATAGAGGCTGTAAAAACAGTTTCCGATTTGTTTATGCCTGTAGCAGGGGAGATTGTTGCTTTTAATGAAAATTTAGAAGATAATCCGGACTTAGTGAATACAGATCCTTATGGTGAAGGATGGATGGTCAAGGTAATTCCGACCAATCCTAATCAATTAGATACTCTTCTTTCTTCTAATGACTATAAAGCCCTTCTAGATGCTTAATTGATATAAGAATTAGAACATATTCTATATTTTGACATTTTATAGTTGTTAAAAGTGAATAGTGTTTTGTAATGCTTAGGTAAATGTTTAATTTTACTCTTCAAATTTAACGTACATGGAAATAAAAAAAAATCCCAAGGCAAACCTAGAAACTAGGAGGGTAATGTTTCTACAGATTGGATTGATTCTTGCTCTTTTAGTATCACTTCTGGCTTTTGAATGGAAAAGCTATGAAAAATCAGGTTCTGATTTAGGTTCTATGGAGATGTCTCTAGAAGATGAAGATATTATTCCTATAACCCAAAGGGAGATTAAGCCACCACCACCACCACCACCTCCTCCAGAAGTTATTCAAATTGTTGAGGATGATGTGGAGATAGAAGTTGAGTTAGAGATTGAAGAGACAGATTCAGATGAAGATGAAATCATTGAAATTGAAGAGGAAGAAGAAGAAGATGAAATATTTAATTTTGCTGTTGTAGAGGATAAACCAATTTTCCCAGGTTGTGAAGATGTTCCTAAATCAGATCGATACATGTGTTTTCAGCAAGGAATCATGAAGCATATTCGGAAAAATTTTAAATATCCTGCTATTCCAAAGGAAATGGGTATTTCAGAAAAGATTTTTGTGCAGTTTGTCATTGATAAGGGAGGAAGAATTACCAAATCCGTAGTGGTTAGGGGTGAAGATAAGCACCTTAAAGAAGAAGCTTTGAGATTGGTAAACTCTATACCAAAGTTACAAGCAGCAAAACAGAGAGGGAAGCCTGTTCCATGTAGTTTTACAGTTCCAATTAATTTTAAATTACAATAATAAAAACCTCGAATATTCGGCGTTTTTTATTTGTTATTTAAGTAATTCTGCCAGTTCCAAGCATCTTTCATTGCATCATCTACATTTCTTTTTGCTTTCCAGTTTAATGTTTTTTCTGCTAATTTAGTAGAAGCATATATTTCTTCAATATCCCCTTCGCGTTTTGCTCCAATTTTATATTTCAATTTAATGTGATTTACTTTTTCAAAAGATTCTATAGCCTCTAGTACAGAAGTTCCTTTTCCAGTGCCGATATTTAAAGTATGAGATTTATTATTTTTTTGCATAATCATTAATGCTTGAACATGAGCTTCTGCCAAATCCATGACATGAATATAGTCACGAATACATGTTCCATCTTTTGTATTGTATGTATCTCCAAATACAGTAAGTTCTTTTCTAATTCCAGCTGCAGTTTGGGTGATGAATGGTACCAAGTTATTTGGAGTACCAAGAGGTAGTTCACCAATTAGTGATGATTCATGTGCTCCAATAGGATTAAAATATCGCAAAATTGTAGCCGGATTTATTCTATTTGATTTTAGTGCATTTAGAATAAGTTTTTCACATACTTGTTTTGTGAGACCATAAGGAGACTCAGCCTGTTTTATAGCATGATATTCAGTAACAGGAAGATTTTCAGCTTTTCCATAAACAGTACATGATGATGAGAATATTAGATTCTTGATGTTATGTTTGTCCATTAATTCAAGCAAACATTCTGTGGAACCAACATTATTTTGGTAGTATTTTTTTGGGTTTTCAACAGATTCTCCTACAGATTTATACGCAGCAAAGTGAATGATGCCTTGAAAGTGGTGATTTTTAAAAATTTTTTCTAATGCTACTTTATCTGTACAGTTAGCAGTATAACATTGAATTTTTTTCCCAGTAATTTTTTTGATTTGATTAATAATCCAAGGTTGCGAATTAGAAAAATCATCTACTACAATAGGCTCATACCCTAAATTAATTAAAGATATTACAGTATGAGAGCCAATATATCCAGCACCTCCAGTAACAAGTATTTCATTAGTTTTTTTCACTATTGATTACAAAATGATTTTTTAATAGTTAATTTCAAAAAACGAAAATAGTCTTATTTTTGATTTAAATTTTAAGTATTAGAACAAATTGGTTTGGAGAGTAATTTATACAAAGTCTAGAAATGAAAAAAAAGTGTATCAAAGACTTTCTGAATTAGGTATTGATTCATATTCTCCTTTTCAAAAAGTATTGAAACGTTGGTCTGATCGTAAAAAGTGGGTTGAGGAGCCTATTTTTAAATCTTATGTTTTTGTGAAAGCTCCCAGAAATGAACATGAAAAGCTGAAAATACTTTCTATTCCTGGTGTTGTTCGTTTTCTATATTGGCTTGGCGAGCCTGCAAAAGTTAGTCAAATAGAAATTGATGCGATTAAAAATTTTTTAGGAAAGCACAATTTTATAGATGTTGCTTCTTTAGATGTAGGTACACAAATTAATATTAAGTCTGGACCTCTCAAAGGCAATCAGGGTGTGGTTGTTCATGAAAGTAAAACGGAAGTAACTTTACAGTTAAATAAATTAGGGATGATTTTAACAGGAAGGTTGTCAAAGTTAGACGTGGAAAAAATAAACTTATAATACTTCTCTAATAGCAACTAATTGGGCTCGAATCTCTTTAAGTTGAAGTGTAATTTCAATATTTTTAATTGTATCATCTTTATTTTCTCTAAGTTTCTTTTTTGCCCCATCTAATGTATATCCTCTTTCTTTTACTAAATGAAAAATGATTTCAAAATTTTTGATGTCTTTTTTTGTAAAATATCTATTTCCTTTTTTATTTTTTTTTGGTTTAATTATGCTAAATTCCTTTTCCCAAAATCGAATAAGTGATTTATTTACCTGAAATAAATCTGCAACTTCTCCAATAGAATGATATATTTTTTTTTGTTCTAGAGACATTTTATAAGTTAATCAAAAGATTGATTTTCTTGAGAAGATAGCTCCAACATTTTGTCGTACTCTTCAGCTGTTAAATCATTAAAGTAATAATTTACTGGATTTACTCTTTTTTTATTTTTAATCACCTCATAATGAAGGTGAGGGGCGGTAGAAGTTCCAGAGTTTCCAACATAACCAATGATGTCACCACGTTTTATCTGTTGTCCTTTTTTAACGACAAATTTTTCTAGATGTGCATAAAAAGTTTCGTATCCATAGCTATGATTAATTCGGACGTAATTTCCATAGCCTCTTTTTGATCTTTTTACTTTTTCAACGACCCCATTCCCTGTAGCATATATAGGAGTTCCAGTAGGTGCAGAAAAATCCATCCCCCAGTGCATTTTTCGTGTCTTGTATACAGGATGTATTCGGTATCCATATCCAGAGGCCATTCTTTTTAAGTCTTTATTTGCTAATGGCTGTATGGCAGGGATGTGCGCTAGCATTTCTTCTTTATTTTGAATCATGTCAAGCACATCATCAAAGGATTTTGATTGAACGTATATTTCTTTAGAAAGCTGATCAACTTTTTTATTTAATTCTATTATAA
>MDTE01041012.1_pt1 | contig 16632 bp, 10 predicted proteins | sample 811231 | NCBI WGS metagenome assembly MDTE01 (sample SAMN05326651, study PRJNA326480) | marine metagenome | isolation source: seawater | place: Indian Ocean: Red Sea | collected 2010
GCGGTCGCGGACTCGCACGCGCCGGGCGTGTACGAGTTCGTGGACGGGATCAAACGATTGGGCGTGGAAAACTTCATGGTCATCGCGCTCGACGACGCCCTGCATCAGCGCCTCACCGACACGGGCGTGGCGTCGTACAGGGTCGTCAACGACGCGCGAGGGTCGCACAAGATCTCCGCGCAGAAGTTTCGCATCATCCAGGAGTTCGTGGAGCGGGGGTGCTCGGTTTTATTGACCGACACGGACGTCGCGTGGATGCGTAACCCTTTTCCGTTTTTATACCGCGACGCCGACGTCGAGTCGATGTCCGATGGGTGGGACAACAGCAGCGCGCACGGGTTCTTGGACCGCGTGGACGATCCCTCCATGGGCCCCGACGGTCGTAAAAGAGCGCGGGCCTTTCGCGTGGCGGCGCTCAACTCCGGCATGTGGTACGTGTCCGCGACGGAGGCGTCTCGACGTCTGATGGCGATCATGGCGCACAGGATGGCCACGGAGGATAAGTTATGGGACCAGGCGGGGTATAACCTCGAGCTGTGGTTCGCGAGCAGGGACGCGCACGGCACCGCGGGCGCGACGGTTCGGGTCATGGACCCGCTGTGCTTCGTCAACTCCAAGGTTATGTTCCGGTTCATTCGGCACAACCAGCCGGCGCTTGGCAAGGAGAACCACCAGCCGGTTGCCATGCACGCGAATTACCACACCGACAAGGCCCATAAGATGAAACTGGTGTACCAGTACTACACCAACGGCGCGGGGATCGACGTGTTGAACTGCGACGTGGGTTGCGGACCCGACTTAAAGACCACGCACGAGCTGGAATCCAAGGTGCAGCACTCGATCAATGACGGCATCGTGGGTTCAAAAAAATGGACCGACGCGGCGGAGGGAATGTGGGCCGCCCGTCCCGACGGACCCCCGGGTTCCAAACGTCCCAGCGAGGACCCGTCGCACTGCGCGCCACCCGCGCCGTGGAACGGAGCGGTGCCCGGCGTCGATCGCGCGTCGACGCTGCACGTCGTGAAGAGAGGCGGCGACGGCGGCGAGTGCGGCGCCGGAGTCGTCGGCGACGACGACGAATTCGCAGCCGCCGTCGCCGTCGTGTGTGCGGCTCTGGGCAACCTCGGGGACCCGAACGCCCCGGATCTCATCCTCGTCACCGTGGGCGACGACGCGAACGAGGAGGCGGCGTTCGAGGCTCTGCTGAGGGACGGCGTGACGCGTTTGGGTTTAAAAGGGAGGGTTCTGGTGGCGACGACGTCTTCGAGAGCTTCGAGCGCGGCGCTCGCGGCGGGGGTAAAGTCGGTCGCGCTCGTCGCTTCGAACGACGGCGCACGGCCGTCGCGGCCGTCAAAGAGCGCACGGCTGTCCTCGACCGCGCTCAAGTGGCTCGCCGCGCGTCTCGTCCTCTCCCGGGGCTGGCCGACGCTCCTGCTGGACCCGAGGACGGCGCTGATCTGCGATCCGAGCCGATACTTTTCCAGAGACTCGGACGTCGAGGTGGCGTCGGACGGGTGGGACGACGTCACCGCCTACGGGTACGATCACGTGGTGGACGATCCGGAGATGGACTGGTCCCGGTTCTGCCACGGCGGCCGCGTGCTCACCTCCGACCCGGGTTTCGCGTTGCTGATGCCCACGGAGGAGTCGGCGAAGCTCGCGGGTCTCGTGTTTGGTCGCGTCGTCGCCGAGGCGGCGCGAGTTTCTCCGGAGCGAGTTCGATCGGACCTCTCCGACGCCGCCGAGGGTGCCGCCGACGCGGACTTTGAGCACCTGGCGTTCAACGAGGCGCTGTTCCTGCCCTCGCACGGGGCGTACGTCTCCCCGGGCGTCACCAGGCGGACCCTGAACTACATGTGCTTCGCGAACAGCAAGCACGTGTTCCGTTTCCTTCGCAAGGACCGAAGGTTCAAGGACCGCGCCGAGCACGTCCCGGTCGCCGTGCGGCTCTCCTACCACCCGAACGAACCGAAAAGGCTCGATGACGTGTACGCGTATTACCTCAAGGGTACGTCGGGCGCCCTGAACGGTTGGGGCGACGGCGTCGGTCGGGTCAAGGGGGGCGACGCGGGCGGCGCGGGTTCGAAGGCGTGCGCACAAAGCGGGTCGCTTCGCCCCGGACAGGGCACCGACGAAGCGCGAAACTCGGAGCTCGCGTCGAGACTGGCGACGAACCCGAACTGGTCGTGGGGCGGGGTGACGCCGTTCGTGTTTGAGCCCGGGGGCGCGCTGTCCACGCCGTGGGGACCCGGCGAGTGGGGTTTCGTCCCAGCGCCCGACGGTCCCGGCAAGGTGATCGCCAAGTTCGTCGGAACCCCGCACGTGCTGTCGTTCGAGACGGCGGGGGAGGGAGCGGGGGCTGTGCGAAACGGGATGTTCGTGTCGGAGCGGTGCACGGACGGGGACATGATCGTCGGGAGGATATACGCCGAGTTGACAGACGAGGACAGGAAGAAGCTCGCGTCGGCGCGCGGTGGGTAGCTAAGATGCCGGGGCGGGGCGCCAATCGACCGGAGACGGCACCAACTTTTAGCAAACCTTCGCACGTGTGATTTGAGACGACGTTTGGCGTTCCGAGACCGACATGCATGCATCGCATAATGGGAGACGTCATCGCAGTTTCAGAGAGTTTAGCAGAAGCAGCTTGTTATGATAAACATTACAAGGTTGAAGTCCAAACGTCGTGGACCTCTTATGTCGAAGATAATAATGCAAGGGGCATCGAGGCGAGGCGGTCGGATTTTAATCTTTCTCTCACTCGCGACACCCGGGAGACGGAACGCGCGAAGTGCTTTCGGCGGCTCCGTCGTTTGATTTGTTTTTCGTTCTCCACTCGCCGGAACTCATCCCCGTGGAGAGGAGAGGCGGAGGGGATGTGGAAAGTTGGGGGTTAACTTCATTTAGTAGAATAACCGCCTGTGGTGGTGCGCGTGGGCGTCGCCGCCGCCCGCGTCCGCGCTCGCCTCGCAGTGCTCGTGGTCCAGAAGGATCAGCCCGATGGCGATGGCGCCCACTGCGAACGCGAGGAGCCTCTTGGCGTCGTGAAGGATGTTTTTAGACCCCGTGGAGAACATGTGCACGGTGGCGCAATAGATGTAGTTACCGGCGCCGTACGCGAGCAGCATACCGGTGTCCAGGTTGGACACGTCCGCGAGCATGATGACGATACCACCGAGCATGACCGACGCACCCGAGATGACGTTGTACGCGAGCGCCGTTGGCACGGAGAATCCAAGGGAGTTGGTCAGTACCGCGAAGTCGGCGAGCTCCTGGGGAACCTCATGCGCGACGGTGACGCCGACGATCTGCCACGCGAGGGTGGTGTTGCACTGGAACGCGGCTCCAATGAAGATACCGTCGGTGAAGTTATGGAAGAAGTCGCCCGCGATGAGGGACATGAGGAACCGCGCGCGGACGTTGGAGTTGGTGATGCTCTTCTCGCAACCTTCGACCATGGAATGTTCGTGGTCGCAGCAGTTGTCGATGGCTCTGCCCATCTCGGCGGAGTCGAGCGCCTTCTGGGCGTTACCCTCCCCGATCATGGTATTTCCGGGCTTTACCGGCTCGGAAAACTCGTCATCATTCTCCAGTTGAGGGAGGAAGAACTTGAGGACGATGGCGATGACGGGGGAGGTGATGAAGCCGCAGAGGATCATCGCGGTCCATCGGCCTGCGGCGAGACCTTCGTTGTTGCCGATGGGGATCAGGTGCGTGGATTCGTAAAGAACCAAGGCGAAAGCGGTGGAGAGTAACGTGCCGGACGCGAACATCAGCGCGTAGGGCTTGACGAGCTCCCACACCTTGGTGTTGATGATCAAAACGAGGCCACTGAGGGTGACAACCCATACAAAGAGGCAACCCAGCATCGTGTTCCCCCACGGAGTTTTCCTCGACGCGGGCGCGACGTCCGTGGACGCCCAGGCGGCGGTGACGTCGTGTGAGTCGCCATCTTTGAGCAGCTCCATCTCGGTGCCGCCCGTGAAGTGAAACTCGGACGGCATGTGCTCGGCGAAGAACGCGTACGCACCGTTTGCGGGGAACTTGACGTTGAAAACCGAGAGCCACGAATCAGGGTCCATGATGACCTGGTATGTGGTGCCACTGACGATCGTGATCGCCGGGGCGTTCGCGGTGACGTTGGTCGGGGAGGCCTCGTCCGCGTGGCAATTATCTTCAACCTCGTGGACGCCGTGCGCGTCGTGCGTGTCGGTGAGGTGGAAGCAGAACTTCATCGTCGCGTCCGCGTTGTTGGCCATGTTTAGCGAGTACGTGTCCGCAGACTCCTGGATGTCGAAGGCAGCCTCGTACTCCCACGCGTGGTCGTCACCGGATGCATAGGCGGTGGGTACGGTGGTGCATACCAGGGCGAGGGCGGCGGGGAGCGCGAACGCTCGGAAGGCACGGGAGAGGGGCATCGTCGGGATCGTGGCGTGTGCCGGGGATTAGTGAAACGACGCGCCGCCAAACCTTCCAAAAACAAGGATGCGACCTTTCAAGAACGCGCGTCCAGATATTTAGGCTTATTTTACCAAATATTGTGACTGGAAATATGTGGGGTTGCCGAGCAGCCAAGACCGCCGTGCCCGGCAGATTCATCCCGACGGCACCTCCATTTGGGACCCTTTTTTTTCGGACGTTATTATGCTGATTTTACAAAATGTTGTTATGGGGATTAGTGTTGTTACGGGGATTAGTGAAACGATGCGCCGCCAAAACTTCCAAAAACAAGGATGCGACCTTTCAAGAAAGCGCGCCCAGATATTTAGGCTTATTTTACCAAATATTGTGACTGGAAATATGTGGGGTTGCCGAGCAGCCAAGACCGCCGTGCCCGGCAGATTCATCCCACATATTCTCACACCTCACGAAAAATTATATAGAGTTGGACGGGATGGACGGGACAGGGATCACGCTCAACGAGCGGAGGATATCGAGCGTCAACGACCTTTTCGCCGGCAGATTTCAGCCCGATAGTCTCGAACGAAAGGGAGTTCGACGTAGCTACAGCACCCTCAGAGAAAACAGACGTAGCTACAGCACCCTCAGAGAAAACAGTTGTACCTTCCGAAGGTAAATTAGACGACATGATTGTCGCGGTCGTCGGTGCATCGGGAGGCGTGGGCTCAGCTACCGTGAAGGCGGCGCTCGCGGCTGGGCTCCACGTGCGTGCCTTTGCCCGCTCGCGTGAGAAACTCAACGCCGCCCTCGGCGAGAGTGTCATCGATCAGCTGGACGCCCACGTCCTCGGAGATATCTCGGACCCCGTCGCGCTGGATGCTCTTCTGTCGTCAAACGCCGAAGGGAACGTCCCGGAGGTGGTGCTCTCCTGCCTTGGAACCCCATCCGGCGCGAAGCCGTGCGTGCGCAACGGCACGCTGAGTCTCATCCAAGCGATACGCAGGCGGACGGACGGGAATTCATCGCGGGGGAAGGCGCGGCTCGTCATCATCTCCTCCATTGGCGTCGGCGACTCAGTCGCGCAGGGACTCTCGATGGACTGCTTTTTCATCAGGTGCGTCAAGCCGGTGTGCTTGGCCCGCGTCTTCGCCGACCTCGACCGCGCGGAGGAGGCATGCTGGCTTGAGTCGCTCGAGGAAGACGGCGTGCGATGCGTCGCCGTGCGTCCCCCGCAGCTCAAAGACGAGACCGGCGTCGGGATCGAGGCTGTCCGTTTGGTCGCGTCGACGGAGCTCAAGCCGGCGAGGAGGGCGGCGATTGCGAGAGCGGACGTAGCGTCGGCGATGGTGCGTCTGGTCGATCCGTCCGTCTTTGCCGCGTGGGTGGGAAAGGGTGTCACCGTTGTCGCGCCCAACGAGCTGAGAGCGTAACCTCAGTTGGGGCCAAATATGAACATATTGTGTGCTGACAATTAGACTACATAGTCTATGTTGTAGATAGATTGTTTTAACACGAAATGCACTTTGGGGATGGAAGCGTGTGTGCGTGCGCTGTGATTCAATCGGTCGCACCGGAACTCTGATGGAAGATTTTACCCGGTGCGACGTCACTTCAACGCATCATGCATCCGTCGCATCCTCCCCCGCGTGTGCCTACGTATGAATACACCAGTTACGTGGCCACGGTCAGGCGTCCTTCGTACAGGGCATCGTACATCTCCGCGTGTTCCACGATCCGTGCGCACAGCGCACGCACCGAAACCTTTGGCACGATCCCGTCGACGTCGGCCTCTTTCATCGCGCGCGTCGCCGCGTCGCAGATGGCGGCGTGGTCCTTGGCGTGAGACTCCATCGCCGAGAACCCGGCGTCGTGCGACTCACCGAACCCCGAGTCGCGCATCAATCGCTCCTCGTGTGAGGCGTGTGCCGCGAAGATATCGCGTAGCATCGTGACCGACGCCAGGGTGCTCGAGCTCGTGGCCACGATCATGGCGGCTGTGAGCTCGGCGTGCTCCGCGTCCATCGCATCGTGGCCGGTCGATGGCAGATCGTACGACTGCGGTGCCGCGGCGTCGGTATCATCAGTAGTCCGCGCACAGCTGCCGTTGCAGCAGGCAACCGCGGGCGGGGGTCTCGTCGGCGCCTGCGCTTCCAACGATCCTCCCTCCTTGTCAACCGAGCGCGACTCTTCGTTGGCTAGTCGCTGCAGGAGTTTCTCGACGTACTCGAAGGCTTGACCTCTGAACTGGAGGAACGGCGGGGATTTGGACGTCGCGAAGATCCCGTTGGCGTCTAGCACGATCAGGCCCTGGCACCCGAGCTGCGCCTGGAACGTCGGAAAGTCTTCCCTGCAATCGATGAGGGTGTTTAATACTTTTCCACCGTCAAAGTAGAGCTTTTGGAACTCTTTGGCGGTACGTTGTGCCGAGCGGTCGACACAGATGCAGACGAAACGCGCGTTCCCAACGTCGTGTGGGGGAGCGACGCTCCACTTCCGCATCTGCTCGGCGACCGGCCGGCACCCGCCTCATCCACTGTCGTAGAAATGGATCACCGCTGGTGACCCGAGGAGCTCATCTGCAAGGTTGATCTTTCCGGAGTCGAGTCGCGTGCCGTCGACCCCGACGGGGGTGACCCGTAAGGTGGGGAAGTCGTGCCCGGCGAGGTCCATCGTCGCGACGATATGCCGTGCAGTCGTGTGGGCAGGCGTCGAGACGAGGCGAGACGGTCAGGGGCGGCCACGTGTGTCGAGGGAGAGGAGGAGGCGCGTGAGTTTACCAAGAGTCCACGGTCTGAAAACGCGTTCAGACATGCACCTTTATTTGGAGGTCTATTGACTCAAGATCAGAGGGGTTGCCGTTCAATATCTTGTCGTCTGGCGAAACTTGACAAACGTTGAAACCCAACCACACACACGAGGTGGTGATAGAGGCACTTTGGTTGGAACACCCGAGACGCGCATGTCTAAGGCGATGTCTACCGTGACTCGTATCCTTTGCAAGCCGATCATCCCCTCGGCGAGCGCCGCGCGCGGGTAAGCCATACCCTGAATCCCCATACCTTTCCAAAGCCGACGTGGACATGGAAAATCAATTAACCTGAACAAGCACTCATCCCGTCCCACAAGCCTCTCCCGTCGTCGACTCACCGTTCCTCATAACTCAAACACCATCTCGACAACAGCCTCTCGGGGAACAAGCGCGCGTTCAACCACGCCTTCTCCGTCAACAATACCGCCGCCCGTCACATTGCGGGGGTCACGTACGACGACTGGGGCGAACGGGGGCACACCGCGGCGGCGGCCAAGACGCATGCACACGTCGCGGGGCACACGTCGCTGTGCGGCTCCTGCGGCGACATGCACGCCCGCGGCACCGCATGCGACCCGTTCAGAAGGAACAGGTTCATCAGGACGTGCGTAACGGACGGCGGCGCGTCGCTCATGCCTCGGATGACGTTCCCGAGGCCGTGAGGACCTCCTCTCCTTCTCCCTTCTCGGTGCCTCCCTCTCCTTCCGTTTTTTAAGTTATCCGTGCATTAATCGCAAAAACGCGTACAGATACAAAATTTTCCGCACGAACTCGTAAATGGCGGTTTAATGTTCCCGTGTTAAAAAATATCCCACTCTGAAAGGGGTGCGATGGGTTGCCGAGCGCCGCCGAAAAATCGGTCGTTCTAATTTTGGGATGTAACGCGTCTTAGGGTTAACGTGAGATCTGGCACGCGCCCGCCGACAAACCCACCCGCGCGCCCGCTTCGACCGTACCTACCCACGTAAGAAACGATGACGACAACGAGCAAGGACACCCGAGTGCCCGTCACCATCCTGACCGGCTACCTCGGCAGCGGAAAGACCACCCTGGTGAACCACATTCTGACCAACAAGGATCACGGCAAAAAGATCGCGATTATCGAAAACGAGTTCGGCGACGTCGGAATCGACGACGCACTCATGGCCAAGAACACGAAGGAGCAAATCGAGGAGGAGATCGTCGAGATGATGAACGGCTGCATCTGCTGCACCGTGCGCCAGGACCTGGTCGTGGTGCTGAACAAGTTTGCCGGCCGCATCGCATCCGGCAAGCTCAAATTAGACTGCATCCTCATCGAGACCACTGGAATGGCGGACCCAGCGCCCGTCGCACAGACCTTCTTCGTCGACGACAGCGTCCAGGAGCACTTTCGCCTGGACGGCATCGTCACCCTCGTGGATGCCAAACACATCGAGCAGCACCTGGACGATGAGAAGCCCGAGGGCGCCGAGAACGAGGCGGTCGAGCAGGTCGCCTTCGCCGATCGCATGATTCTCAACAAGATGGATCTCGTTGACAAAGCCGACGTGGAGCGCATCACCGCCAGGCTCAAGTCCATCAACTCTTCCGCACCCATCATCACTGCCGAGAAGTCCAAAGTCTCCGTCGATTCCGTCCTCGACATCCACGCCTTTGACCTGAAGAAGACGGTAGACATGGACCCCGAGTTCCTCAACACCGACAACGAGCACGAGCACGACGACACCGTCTCCTCCATCTGCGTCGTCGAGGAAAAGCCCCTCGACCTCGACGCGCTTCAGCGGTGGGTCAACTACCTCCTGGTGAACAAGGGCACGGACCTGTACCGCATGAAGGGCGTGCTGAACGTCGCAGACAGTGAGGAGCGTTTCATGTTTCAGGCGGTGCACATGATCTTCAACGGCAACTTCGACGCGCCGTGGGAACCCAATGAGAAGCGCGAGTCCAAGTTCGTCTTCATCGGCAAGAACTTGGACCACGCCGAGCTCAAGGAAGGGTTCCTCGCGTGCATCCAGACCCCGGAGCTTGTCGCGAAGAGGAAGCTCGCTCTTAGGTTTGCCGTCGGTGACGCGGTCGAGTGCCGCACCGCCGATGGCTACGTCCCCGGCAAGGTCACCCAGCACCTGTACCGCGACGACTTCATGCCCCCGGGCGTGACCGCGCCGTACCAGATTCAGCTCGACGACGGAAAGTTGATTTGGGCGCCCGAGGACGACGACAAGTACATCCGTTCCAAGGATGCACAGAAGAAAGCAAAGACCGAGGCGTGAGCACGCCGAGCTGCCAGGAACTGAGAGTCAGGTTTTGTGCGACGCTGAATAGCCGCGTGCCGACCTCTAGTTCGCATCTAACTAGTTATTACTGTATTTCAATGTCCAGTGCTGTAACAAGGTAATAAACATGACCGCAAACGAGACCCAAAACACGTGCCAATTATGACGAAATTAATTGTTAAACTTTTACCACAAATTCAAACCATTTTATGTACTTTCGTACTGTGCCTTCCTTCGTAAAAATTATGATTTGGACGACGTTTGGCGTTCCGAAGGTTCAATTTGGTTCCCCGCCGGATTCCCGCCGGATTTTAATGCGGCGAAAATAAACCATCAACAGACCGTCCCGTCGCAGGAAGCATCTGGGCCAGAGAATCCCCGTGGCGGCTGCCTGCAGTTCCTTTTCCGCCGGCGACAGCGCGTTAGCCGCCACTCCTCGCGGGCGCCCGCTTGTCGAGTTCGTCCCTCGACCGACGCGTCGAAGCTCTCTCGTCCTCACCAACAGGGACCAAAAACCACCGACAGGCACTTTTCACCGCGCCGCCCCTCGCGACACCGCCGCAACCATGGCCGTCCTCACCGCCGAGCAGCTCTCCGAGCCGCTCACCAGGCTTCGCATCGGCTACGACCCCGCGCTCGTTCCCGCGGGCGGCGCCGAGGTCATCGGGCAGTGCGCCTCGCCCCTAGCGGATGCCATGCCGTCAAACATCGAGGCCGCGGGTCGCGGCTTTCACGAGAAGATCCTCATCAAGACGGGCGCGTTCGCGTCCCGCGAAGGTACGGCGCGCTCCTCGAAACGTTTTTTTCCCTCCATCCTCGCAGAAGTTGCCGGCGGCGGCGTCGGACTCTCCGCACCCGACGACCCCGTGCCCGCCGGTTCGGTCCCCGCGTCGACCCGCCCGCGCTTCACGCGGCACCCAGCCACGTCCCCGCCGTCGCCGGCTCGAACCCCCCGAACCGCGACTGACCCCCACCCCGCTCCCACGCGCGCAGATCTTCACCGCTCGCAGTCCGCCGCCAAGCTCTCGCGAAAAGCCTCGGTGGCGTCGTTCCAGAGCGACGCCGACGCGCAGGAGAACGACCCGAACTACCAAGGCCCCAAGCCCGACATCAAGATCGGCAACATGGTCTGGGAGGACCACTACGACATCATGGGCCTCGGGCGCGAGCGTCACCTCGCCGACGCCGAGGCGATCCGAGTGGCGTACCGAACCCGATCGCTCATGCTCCATCCGGATAAACTCATCGCGCCGGACACCACCGAGGAAGAGAAGGAGCGCCTGGACGACAGGTTCAAGAGGCTCAACACCGCGAACGAGCTCCTCAACGACACGAAGAAGCGCCGCGTGTACGATTCCGTGGACGCGCCTCCCACGAAGCTGCCGATGAAGTTTGAGACGGAGGATTTCTTCGAGAAGGCGATCCCGGCGTTCCAGTCGCTGGTTCGCTGGTTCGACGGCAAGGGCGACGCCGCCAAGTTCATCGAGTCGGACCCCGCCGCCCCGTACGAGAAGGTTCGCAAGATGTACGAGTTCTGGGCTAAGTTCAAGTCGTGGCGCGAGTTTCCCCACGAGGACGAGGAGGATCTCGAATCCGCCGAGGACCGCTGGGGCCGCCGGCAGATCGAGCAGGAGAACAAGAAGAAGCGCGAGAAGAAGAAGAAGGAGGACACGGACAAGATCAGGCGGTTCGTGGAGCGCGCCGAGGAGAAGGACCCGCGCGTCATCAAGAAGAGGATGGAGGACAAGGAGGCCAGGGAGGCTAAGAAGAAGGCGAAGGGCGCCGGTAAGCGCGAGGCGGAGGAAGCCGCGAAGAAGGCTGCCGAGGAGGAGGCTGCCAAGGCTGCCGCCGCCGCCGAGGAGGCTAAGGCCGCCAAGGCCAACGCCAAGAAGGAGCTGGAGAAGCAGAAGAAGGCGTTGCGCAAGGAGAAGGCGCGGCTTCGCGAGCAGAGCGCTCGCGCCGACGGGTGGGTCGGCCACCCCGGCGAGGACGACGTCGAGGAGTTGGCGAACTCCTTCAGCGTCCAAAGATGCGACGAGATCAAGGCGCTCTGCGACGAGATCGAAGCCAACGAGAACGAGGACGCCATCGTCGCCGTGCTCACCCGCGAACTCGCAAAGCTCGAGGGCGCGAAGAGCGAGGAGCGCAAGGCGGCGGCTGAGGCCGCGGCGAAGCGGGCCGAGGTGGAATCCAAGGAGGAACAAAAGTCCGCTCCCTGGGACGACGAGGACGAGATCAAGCTGCTCGACAAGGCGTGCAACCAGAAGTTCCCCATGGGCACGAAGGACCGGTGGGAGCGCGTCGCCGAGTACGTGTGCGAACACGGCGTGAGGCCGCGAACCGCGAAGGAGGTTATGACTCGCTACAAGGCAGGGCTCTGAATTCCCCGTTGAATCGAACCCACGACTTGCTCGGCTGATTCGATCCGACACTCGAACCCGGTTCTCGCCGCGGATCTTCATTCTTTTCGTCGCCAGCGCGGCGACTCCTTTTTTAATTCATTCATCGTCGAGAAACGTTCAAGCGGCGCTCTGTTCGATTCGCCGTCCTAGGCTTGTTTTTCACTGACGACGCCGACGCTCGCCCGCGATGACCATCAGGCCGGCGTCAAGCCCACCGGCGACGATTACGTCAAGTTCCAGGCGGCTCGCGACAAGAAGGGCAGCGCCGAGGTCAAGGACGCCGCCACCGAACGCAAGGATTCCTTCACCGACGTCGACGTGAAGATGAACGACCCGAGCGCGTGGTCCGTGGACCAGACCAAAGCCCTTGCGGCTGCGATCGAGGCGGTGCCCAAGACCGCGGCGGCGAAGGACGCGGATCGGTGGAAGATGATCGCGACCGCGGTGCCCGGGAAGGACGCCAAGCAGTGCTTCACGCGGTACAAGGAGATGAAGGAGGCTCACAAGGCGGCCAAGGCTTAAGGATTGATGTGTGTAAAGGCAAATAAATTGAGCGTTAGCACTATTTGCCCAGCCGTTACTCGCGTCGTGAGATTTTTTATCCCAAACTCATAGACTACGAAGGTAGAAGAGTCGCTGTCAACCCCGTCGAGTCACTTTTCGTCGAAAGAAGGTTTCAGAAAACCGAGGCGCCCGGCACGCCCGAGGCACAATCCGCGCGAGTTTCCGCACGATGGAGAGCCACGAATGGGACCAGGACGGTTTGGGGTTCATCGGCTACGTCATCGTCGACGTTCCGATCCCCGCCGCCATCAAGAGCAAGGACATCGCGTACAAGATGGATGCGAAGAACCTGACGCTCGGCATCAAGGGCCAGAAGCCCTACATCGATAACGAACCGCTCACCGCGACGTGCTACGAGGACGACAGCACGTGGGAGATCGACACCTTCCCGGGTAAAGGCCGATGCGTGCGCGTGACCCTTCGCAAGTGCAAGCCGGACTCTTGGGAGTTTCTTCTCAAGCGGGACAACAAGCCGCCGGACCTGACGTTCACCTCCAAGTGCTTCTTCGACATCTCGGCCGGTGGCGAGGCCCTCGGGCGCGTGGTCTTCGGGCTGTACGGCAACGTCACGCCCAAGACGTGCGAGAACTTCAGGGCGCTGTGCACCGGCGAAAAGGGCGAGGGCAAGATGGGCAAGCCCCTCCACTACAAGGGCTCCTCCTTCCACCGCGTCATCCCCAACTTCATGTGCCAGGGCGGCGACTTCACCGCCGGCAACGGCACCGGCGGCGAGTCCATCTACGGCGAGAAGTTCGCGGACGAGAACTTCAGGGTCAAGCATACCAAGCCCGGTCTGCTGTCCATGGCCAACGCGGGCCCGGGGACGAACGGATCGCAGTTTTTCATCACCGTCACGGAGACCCCGCACCTCGACGGCAAGCACGTGGTGTTCGGCGAAGTTTGCGAGGGGTACGAGGAGGTGGTGAAGAAGTGCGAGGAGCTGGGCTCGGGCGGGGGCAAGACGGAGAAGGAGATCGTGATCACCGACTGCGGCGAGTTGTGAGGAACGCGCGTGATGGTATCGGTTAAAATGCGACGAGAGTAACTATGGGAACTTTTCGCCACTTGTTGCGAAGAAGAGTCCGTCGGGCTCCGGGTCTACCAGCGGCGGCGGCTTCCTGTCCTCCCAAAACCTCGGCAGCGGCGGTTCCTGATCGGGCCCCGGCGAGTCCGCCACGACGCACGCGAACTCGTACCTCATCTCCCGTCCCTTGATCCCGGTGTGCAAAAACAGCGGCACCTTCGCCGCCTCGAGCCTCTGCCAGTGCTGCTTCATCTGAAACACCGCGTACGCGTGAATTCGTTGGTCCACCTCGCCCTCGTGCTCCACGTCCCAGTCCACGTTACGCCTGGCGGAGTCGGCGCACGCGTGCCACAGCCTTCGGTTGGCGTAGCCTCCCGGGACGTAGAGCCCGCGGAAACCCCGCGGGATCTCGCCAGCCTTGGTCGCGTCGGGGGGAATCACCTCGGCGACGGTTGGGGACGAATCCAGGGTTGGCACCACGCTGTCAACCGGGGGCGAATCGACGCGCGCCACGTGGAATCCCACGCCTCGAAGGTTGCCGAGGACCATCGCGACGTTGGTCCCGTTCCTCTTGATCGCCCCGGACACGGCGCCCACGCGGATGTGCTCGGCCTCGCCGCGTCCAAAGTCGAGCGTCGCGCGGAGACCGGTGCGGGCGCACTCGACCTCGCATCGGCCCCACGGCACGGCTTGGCAGTCGTCGGGTCCCCTCAGGAAATCCCCGACCAGCACGCCGGGGGGGGTGAACTCGTACACTTCCGTCTCCGTTCCGGACTCCTGAACGCTCGGGTTATCGCCCTTGCCCCTCAGACGCCTGAGGAAATCGGGGTGCCCGGACGCGCCGCCCAGTTCGACAAAGCAGACGCAATCCCTGCACCAGTCCGGATCGCTCCGATCGTCGAAGAAGGACTTGGGTCGTAAGCCCACGCGCGGGCGCGGCGGCGGCATTGGCGGCGGCGCGCGCGACAGGTCCACCACCACGTTCGTCGCCCCCGCCGACGTCACACGCGGCGCGATGACGACCTTCACGCTGGCTCGCACCCGCTGCTTCGTCCCGTCGAGGAAGTGGTCGGCGGTTCGAACGACGTCGTAGTGGTACGAGCACTGGTCCTGGACGTACAGCGACGTGGGTAAGCCCGGGGAGAAGGGCTGCGGATCGCCGGGTTTCCACGCGGACGCGAGGTTCGCCATGTGGGTCCTGTGCGCGTCGTCGGCGTCGTCGGTGTCTCCGATGGATCGCCGGCGTATGACGTGCGTGCCGAGCGGCGGCGTCGGCACGCACTTTGAAGCGTTTTCCTCGAGGACGCCCGAGTACCACGCGAGGACCACCTTGCACGCGCCGAGCATCCGGTCCAGGTCGCGGGTTCGATTCCCGTCGGGGGCGGAGGCGGAGGCGGGGGCTGGGGAGGAGGCGGAGGCGGGGGAGGGGGAGGCGGAGGCGGAGGGGGAGGGGGAGGGTTCGGCTCGGTGGGCGTCGTTGAGGGCGGCCAGGTCGCGCAACGCGGCGCCGACGCGCTTGTGCCAGTCGTCCGCCGGGTCGTCGTCCTCGAAGGGAACGCGCCCCTCGCGCGTTCCTCCGTTCGTCTCGCCGTCCTCCTCGCCGTTCGCGGGATCGACGGACGTCGGCGGCGTCGGCGGGAAGACGTCGTCGCCCCACCCCGGTCGCCACCACGAGGGCGGCGCCCCGTCTTCGCCCTCGGGGAAGCAACGCGAGTGGAGGGCGTCGACCGCGGCGGCGACGCGCGGGTCCACCGCCGCGGCGGCGTCCTCTCCGACGCGCCGGAGGACGTCGGGGGTGAACAGATCCCTGGGCTCGTCGTCGAGTTTGATGCCCGCGAGCGCGAGGATCTCGCGAAGCTCGGCGTCGTCGTCGTTCCCGTCCGTCCTCTTGTCGCCGTCCGCTTCGAGGCCGGCGGTCCGCGGTTTGGGCGCCGCGTCCGCGCAGGAGGAGGCGGAGGAGGCGGCGAGGGATGGGGACGGTCGGGGCGGATCGCGGTCGCTCGCGGGAGCGGCGGCGGCGGGGGGGGGCCGCGGCGGCCGAAGGACAGGCACGACGCGCCGCCCGGGGCGGACATCGCGCGAGAGTGCGCGCGTGTGTGCCGCCTCGGGGAACGACGCAGCCGCGCGTGAAAGAGTGCCGCGAGTTCCGGCTGGCGTTTTCGTCATTCTTAATTACATGTGTCCATCAGTCTATGGCGGATAAGAAAAGGGTCCGGAGTGCAAACAAGTGCCAGGCGTGTCAGTTAGAACACCCGAATGTGTTTGCCAGTGAGGGCGTTTTCCGGGAGTAACTTCCTGGGAAGGCTTCTCCGGATTTTCGACAGCCTGGACAGTCAATCGTATGAACGTCAAACGAGATGAGCGCCATCGTTCAAGCCTACCAGGTCGCCAATGCCAGCGAGCGTGGCGAGCCCGTCATGCGGGCCATGACAATGGAGGAGGCGCCCAAGGTTGCGGCGATGCGCAAGGAGGTCGAGGGCATGGTTCACGGGGGCGGTTGCCCCCCGCACAAACTCGCCAAAAAATACAGCGACTCATGGTTCCCGGGTGAGATCACCTCGGAGACCATCGGGGGTTGCTACCAGATCAAGGGGAAGACGGGATGCTGCGGTCCTTTGTGCCTTATGTGTCCGTTGTGCTTGTTTAATCAGAGGTGCTCGGAGGATTGCGTGTGCGTGTGGCCCTTCCTGTGGGGCATTCCTACGGCGCTGTGCTGCATTTTGATGCCGATGTGTGAGCGTGAATCAAACGGTTGGGTCATGCGCGACAAGAACGGTATCCGCACCGGAGAGCTATTGGTGGTGGACAAGCACGGCGGCGAATTTGCATGTTACTCCCTGAAATGCTGCTCGAGCGATTTCCGGCAAGAACCGGACTGCATGGGCGTCAAGTACGGCAACCAAAAGGTGCGCATCCACAACTAGGTGGGAGGAACCATTTCATTCGCCACTGCCACCGACGTGAAGGCGCGACGCGGGATGTCGACGGTGGGAGGAGGTTAACACCCGTGGTTCGAAGTGCTCGATCGATCGCGTCCGTTGGCTAGTATCACTATGTATGTAACTATCGGACCTAAAACACGCCGCTCGACTCGACGCAAGCCGCCCCCCGGCGAAACGAAATCGACCTGGAGCGCCGTCCGGAGAGCCATCTCTCGTCGGTTCGACATATCTGCCTGCC
>MDTE01161434.1_pt1 | contig 16632 bp, 5 predicted proteins | sample 811231 | NCBI WGS metagenome assembly MDTE01 (sample SAMN05326651, study PRJNA326480) | marine metagenome | isolation source: seawater | place: Indian Ocean: Red Sea | collected 2010
TAATTTAGTATCATTTGCAGGTGGAACTTCAATGTTATTCAAAGACATGGAGATTCGAAATAGTGGTGGTAGTGGATTATATGCAAGAAATTCAAGACGTATATCCATAGAAAATAGTACGATTGTTGATGGTGGTCAGACTGACAGATATAATGAGTTTAGACCACTAGATGTTCAAAATTCAGAAACTGTTCGAGTTAATTCTTCATTATTTGAAAATTATCCTGGTGCAATTGATTTATCTGTGACCTCAGTTGTAGCAACTGGTGGAAATATAATTCGAAATTGTGGTGCAGGTATTGATGCTTATGCAACTGGTAAGATTACTACAACAAATAATGTCATACTTGGGCCTGCTGATGAATTCATCTCCTCACCAGACATTTATGATACAGACTTTGATTCAATTAACATAACAATCGATTCAGTAAATGATGATCCTTTCCTTGGCCCAGAATTACTTTATATTGAGAATGGTGAGGGTAAAGATCTTAGCGGCCCTGCTGTCGATATTGTTGCAGGAATTGGAACAATGGTTGGATTATACAGTACAACTCGTACTGCAAGTCTTGGGCCTAAGTTTGTTGAATTTGATATTCTCACACAAGACAATCCACCTGATGCAAACGTGAGACAGGCTGGATATGTACAACTTAAGATGAACAAGGCAACAATTATTGGTGCTGGATTGTCAAATTATGTTGGTGTTGGAGCAACTGCACTTGGATATGAAATAGCCGCAACTGAGTATACGGAGAAACCAGTTGGATTCAGCACAGTGGTTGGTATCACATCTGGTTACTGGGTTCAGTCTGGAAGTAGCAACTATAATTATGTTAATATACCTGATGTTGGTGCTGCATCAACTCAATATGTTGTTCAACTTGAAGATTCAAATCAACTATCAGCATTCTCGGCTGGTGATGTTGTAAGATTACCACAACATGAAATGTCTCCAAACATTGCAGGAGGTGTAAGTATCGGTATGACCGATCAAAATAATAATTATATTTCTGGAAAAATGTTAGGACTTACAGTCGAAAGAACACTTGGTACAGATAAAATTGTGCTTACTGGATTTGGAGTTACAGCACTTGCTCATGGAAGTGAAGCTGTAGTTGGCGACTATATATCTATAAGGAGAATATTCACTATCGCTAAAGGAAGAGTCGGAGTAATTTAAATGCCTGATAACACTAATGTTAATAATAATGCTTCTGTGGTCGTTGTCGGAAGGACTGCTCCAGTCCCTCCTGGTCAACAAAAATCTGAAAAATCTGTCCCTGTTGTAATTGCAAGTGATCAATCAACGATTCCTGTTGCAGAACAGAATAAAGTACAGTCAGAGGTTGCACTTTCACTCTTAGGAATACCTAGATCAGAAGTTGCACTTGGTATATTTGCAGACGTTAATACTTATGATGTAAACCCAACAGAATGGGCAGCAGAACCAAGTGGATTTTCTACTGTGCCAGTAGGAAGTGGAACACCATATGATGGAATTCCAGAGAACATGAACTGGGGATTAAGTCATGTTCCTGAAGAATCTGGTGCACTAGTTGAAGCACCTGCTGATCGAACTGCTGTTCTAACATCAAAAAGATTTTTTAGATACCAACCAGGTCGTGTTTCTGCTGCTACATTTGGTGTCAAAACCACTGTAATGGATGTTGGATCCACTGATGCTAATCCAACAGATACAGAAGATATAGGTAGCACAGTATATAACCCAGCTATCCGTAAGTATGGAATATTCGATAACTTTGATGGATACTATTGGGAGACAAGAAATAATGGTCAGGGGGATAATTTTTGTGTAGTAAGAAGAACTCAATCACTTTTATTTAATAACCCAGTCACTTTTTCAACAAGTGGTCAAACAGAAGATTTTGGTGCAACCAATCCTTTAGATATCTTAGCACCAAGAGGTAATGAAACTGCTGATGATAGAGCAAATTTAGGAGTTGGTTACACAACTGGACAATCATATCCCAGTGATCATGATTCAACTCCCGACGGATATGAAAACATAAAACTTGGTGATCTTGTCATTTATCGTGACAATTTAATGATGACACATGCTGGTGTTTACGATCCATCTCTTCTTCAAGATAGGCAAGACTATAATATTAAAAAAACTGACAGCAATAAAATGGTATTTGACATGTCAGCCACTACAGATACAAATGGAATTGGAAAGAGTATAACAAATGCGGTTTATGATATCACTTCTGGTATCATGACAGTCACAACAGCAGCATCTCATGGATTTGCAGTCGGTAAATTTGTTTACTTGTCTGGAATTGGAATGACTTGTAAGTATAGTTATGAAGATAATAATGGTGGTGGAGCTTTAGATGCTGCTGATATAAAAACTTATCCAGATAGAACACATGGATACAGTATTATTGGTATAACCACAGGAACATTCACAGTTAATGTTGGTGTATCAACTGTTCCTACTTTCTTTAATGCAGAAAAATCCGCAGCAAATGGTGCCTTTGTTGCTGGATTGTCTACAAGTCAATATGTAACTTATGACAAAGGATCAAATGGTAGTGCCATTGGTGGTGGTAATTTAGTCGATCAAAAAATTTATAGAGTAAATTCAATTACTTATAATAAAACACTTGAAGAGTTGAGTGTGGAATTAAAACAATTAAGTGAGGCAATGGGTAGTGCTACTTATGATCCAGGTGCATCTCAAACTGCAATAACTTTTACAAACTCAACGCAGTCTGGCCACTCCCTCGTAACTCCAGTTCCATTTGTGCAACCCATTGATAACAATATCGTGCATGGTAGAAACAAATATAACACTTTCAAACCATCTGGCATGTTCCCATACATGTATAAAAATTCCGATGGATCTGTTACAGAGGGTTATATCGATACCACTTTACCATCTGGAGATACTGCTGAAGTTAAAGCTCAAATCGAAGTTCTTAATCGATATTATCGAAATTGGATTAACCAAAACGTCAAAAAAGATTTCTGGAATGTATATGAATACCGTGTTCCAAGATCTAGATTTAGTGGTGATCGTTTAGATAATACGACTGACGCTTTACTATACAGTGATGTAACTGCAGATAACCGTGCAGGATCAAATGTTACTGATGAAACCACAGGAGAAAATACACAGGATACCAGTATATGGAATCTTGAATTTAATAAAGTTACCATGTACAAGGTTGAATTCTCATGGTATGGTGCTGTTGGTGCTTTATTCTTAGCATATGTTCCAGTCGGTGCTGGTGAAGCCAGATGGGTACGTGTTCATCATTTAAGAGCATCAAACCAGTTAAAGGGTTCATCTCTAGGTAATGCAACTTTACCTATCACATACCTCGTTTACGGTGGTGGTGGTGGAGTAGGTAATCGCTTTGGATATACTAATAATAGTGTTAAGAGAAACAAAAATGATAATGATGCTTATGGTTCACCTTCAGAACATATTATCAAGTATGGTGCTTCATACTATATTGATGGTGGAGATCGTGGTACAGTTAAGTTATTCAGTCATGGAACACCAACTGAAGTTACTGTGTTTGGATCAAAGAGAACCTTTAATGTTGCAGCTTCTGGTGCTACTAATATTATCAGAGATAGTGTAAATATGGTATCTGATACAGATCCATACTTGACAGGAGGAGGTGCTGCTATTGGATTTACTTCATCATATTATGTTGGTGCAAAAGTAATTACAGGAAATATATTGGATCAAAATGTTGAAGTCGTATACGTAGATACCGCTAACAATAGATTGCATTTAAATACTCCTCTTGCAGCAGTTCCAAGTAACGGAAGCACCATTGATATAATTGCAAATCGTCCAACTCCTTTAATTGGATTAAAGTGTAGAGACTTTATTACAAGTAGTCAAGGAAGACAAGTAAGAAATAGAACTCAGGTTTACCCAACAAGATTATCAACTGGATCTGAGGGATCTGTAATTAAAGTTGACTTACTTAAAACACCCGTTTTCCAAACAGGATCGACAATTAGTGGTGCTACTCCAACTCTTTCTGCTTCTGTTAATATTGGTAAAAGAGGTCAACCAACTTTAGTGACTTTGAGTAATGGTACTTATCTCGAAGAGGGAACTGGAGTCTATGGATATTTCCGTGGAGTATTCGAAGGAGATGCTTCAGCTAAAGTAATCACAGTTCTCGGTTATCTTGAACGTAGAGCATTAACAAGTCCAACACCAGGATATTATTTTAATGCCTTAGATTCAACAACCACTAATTTAATATTAAGTTCTGGATCTACGTTCTTATATGAAGGACAATTAAGTCCAAAAGGAGTTTCTGTGAGTTCTGCACAAAATGACTTCACATTGGATCCTTTATCATCAATTAAAGTTAGTCCTCAAATAAGAGCACCTATTCCAAAAACAGGAACAATTGTAGCAAGTTTGTTTATACCTGCATCAGGTGAAGAGTTTGATTTATCGTCGTACTTTGATTACAATAAAGAATATCTATCATTCCCACTTACAAATGTGGTAGAAAGTTTATTTGTTGTTGGATCATCAGATAAAACATTTAACGCATCTGCTGGAATTTCAACAACATCTGCGAGTATCACTTGGGAGGAGCAGTGATTTATGAATGGGGGAAAGGATGTCAAGATTGGGCACGATAAACGCCCAGTATCTGTAATACCGAATGACGAACAACCTCTATACAATATATCAAGTGGAGAAATTCTAACTGATGAATTTGGTAATCCACTTATAACTGAGGTTGATCAATTTTTTACCACCGATGCTTCAAAGGAAAGAGCAACATCTGTTGTTTTTCCTGAATCACCAACAGATAAATCAAGAAGAAATAAAGTAACACAATCTGGAGTTTCAACTGCGACTTATGGTGTTGATTTTGATGTTGATGTTGTGGTTAATTCTACTACAAATAAGATTCCTGTTATTACCATTAGTAATGGAACTGTTAGTGTTGGAATAACTGCGTTGTTAGCTGATGGTTCTACTACTGTTCAATTTTCACCTAGTTTAAATCAAGTTGAGGTTCGAACTGTAAATGCTAATGTCAGTAATGAGAAAAGTAATATATATTTTCCTGAAGAAAATTTAACATATATTTCAGGAGTTACTGTAGGTAATAAAGTATTTGGAGCTAATATCCCAGACGGAAGTTCAGTTGTAGGTAAGAAACATGATAAGATTAAAATTTCAAATGATATTATTTCGGGAATTACAACTGATAAGGTTACTTTTTTTAATACAACAAGAGAAATATACTCAGCAGATAACGTTCTAAAAATAGCTGAGGTCTTTAGAGAAACAAGTGAAGTTAGTACAACTTTACTTGGTGTGAACCGTGCAGAAACTCAATTGAGTTTATTCTCAAACGTTTCATCTTATGGAATTAACACTGATGATTGGGAAACTTTTAATTACAATACTGGTGTAAGTAGGGAAAGTTGGGAGAGAAGAAATAATGCAATTTATGGTCGAAGATATCTTGCAAAAATTGAAGAAGAAACACAAGAGTCTGCAATTAAACTATCTGCATTTCCACCTCCATATTCATTTCCCTTTGGCCCAAATTATGAAAAAATAGGACTCTATGATGCAACTGCGTATCAACAGTATAAAAATTTTATTACATTAGGAAATCAAGCATATAATTATTTTTCACAGGCTGCAGGATATAGTGCTGATTTTGCTGCTCAATTTTTAAATCCTTCTGATGCTAAAATTGATGGAACTAATGAGATAGTGTATGATACATCTAGGTCAACCAATGTTGATGCTAAATTTGATTATGCTTTTGCAAAAATAGACACTTGGACTGATACGTGGAGATCTTTAACAAAAGGAATAGTTGATCCAGTCACAGGAAATTCCTTAACTTTTGCGACTTTAAAAAATATTTTAGCAGATAGTGGATTTGGGGGAAACATTGATGGTGCTGATACAAGACCAGGATATAGAACTAATTATCGTAGGTATAGTGCGATTCAATCAAGAAGAGTTTTTAGATACCAACCAGGTAGAATAAGCGGATTTACCTTTGGTCTAAGATCTTCAACCGAACCAGTATCTGGAGTTGCACTTGAATGGGGAATTGCAAATGAAACAGACGCATATGTTTTCAAAATATATTTGGGTCAACTCTCAATAGTTCGTAGAAGCACAATCCCATTATCAGATCAAGTTCTGAAAAGAAATGGAATAGATCCTACAGAGGATCCACCTATTCAAATTAATGGTACTTCCTACGATACAGTTCAACCATTTATTCCGAGTGGTGATCCATTTGATACAAATGATGGTGAAGGGCCATTGAGACAGGAAGATGTTGATGGTGATCTTGATGATCTAAGATCACGAAAATATTACACAGTTGAAATACCAAGAGATAAGTTCAACGGAGATCCACTAAACGGTAATGGGCCATCTGGTTATACAATCGAACCAGATAAAGTTACCATGTGGAAGATTGAATTTGGTTGGTATGGTGCTATTGGTGCGAGATTTTATGCTTATATTCCTGCAGGTGCAGGTGAAGCAAGATGGGTTGTTGTACACACTCTTGTAATTGAAAACTCATTAACAGCACCTTGTTTAAGAGAATCTTATTTTAGGTTTAAATATTCTCTTAATGTATTTGATAATCAAAATGTAAGAACACCACAATTTTTGTACAAATATGGTGCTTCATATTATATTGATGGTGGTGACGAAGGAACTACTGAAATTTATGCTGTAAGCACAGGATTAAGTCCAAAACAAATTAATAATGCAAATGAAACTTCATTATTTGCGATTAGACCAAAAGATTTAATTATAAACAGCACAGGAACTCCAATCGTAAACAGAAAATTAGTTCTCCCAACCAAATTTAGCATGACAACAAATACTTTAACTGAAGTAAAAGTTAGAACATGTAAAGGTTGTCAAGGTCATGGTCATGTATTTACTCCTGGTGTAGGAACTACTATAAGTGGAAGAGATGTTCAATTAGAATTTTCTCAAGGGAATAAAGTTAATATTAAGGGAGCTGGTGCATTTTTCACAGAAGATGATATTGGTGCTAAATTAATTGCTCCATCTCTTTTCAACGCATATATTACTGACGTGGATGACTTAATTGCTGGTAGTGCACCACCAAAATATCAAAGTGCATTTGTATATGGATGGGGAAAAGGTTTAGATGCATATCCAAATTATAATCAAACTGATAGACCAATTGGTGGAGTACTAACTAAAGATTATGCTAACTCTGGTATAACAACTACTATAGGTATTGGTACTGATTATCCACACCCAGTTCGTTTAAGTAATTATGATGTGCATTTTGCCTCTGATTTTCCATTAACTGGAACTGAAATTAATATTCAGTTTATGAATCCAATACCTCATGATCAAAGTTCATTAAGTAGTGTGAATAATACACATTGGGCAGATTTTATGATTGGTGTCACCGATAAAAAGCCAACTGTCACTGGAGCAAATGATTTAGTTGGATGGGATTCTTTAATTGTTCCTTGGAATGATTATGGAAACGCCCCAACGTACGTTGGAACTGGTGTTACTACAATTCTACCAGAAAGTGAAATATTATTTGGTGAAAGCACACATTCATGGGCAAATATGGATGAAGATGGTGTAGAGGTAGGTGAGGCATGGGCCCCCACTAATTATAGAGTTAGAATGGGAGAAGATGTAAGAATCCCAACAGTTACCTCTGCTAGTGGAGGTTTTTGTTCAACGTTGTTTATAAAGGTTAACAGTCAAGTAGATCTAGCAACTGATGTTGTGCAAGAGTATCGAAATGGAACTTTACCTTCTGGAATTGCAACCACAGGAGGCCCGAAATATTATTTGGTTAAAAATGATGGTGCTTTTTCTGGTGGAATTAGTGATTGGAAAGGTGGTGAGGTAGTTTTTAAAAATGATGATGGAACAGTAAATACAACTGGGAACGCATTGTATAATCAAAGTAAACCAATATCTTTTATAAATGATTCTCAACAACCGTCACAATATATTGAGATAACTGACAGTGCAAATCCTGCAAAACAATATGATCCACAGGATCAAGACCCAGATGGAACTGATTCAGGATTAACAATTGTTGGAAGAACAGTTCAATGTAAAGGTGGTAGGTTAAATGAAACAAAGGTAAAACTTTTTACATATGATGTGTTTCCTTTATATCTTGTTGGAAAATTGATGGATAACGCAAAAATAAATAATATAACAATTACGGAAAAATCATTAACTTTCAAGAAAACTACCTCACCAAAATTGTATGTTACTCAAAATTCAAACGGAGTTATTGATGTGGTTAGTAACGAAGCTCTAAATGATCAGACACCTCCAACTAATTTTAAAGAAGTAGAGAGATTATCATCTGCCTGTGTTGATACACAGAATCAGAGATCGCTGAGAACGTCAATTACTAAAGATATTTTTTATGTTGGTGAAGATGAAACAAAAGAAGTTGACATGACTAAAATATTTGGAATTGATCGAAATGTTATTACACCTGATAATAATAATGTTGAAGCAACGTTCTTTACCGCAAAACAACTTGGAAGTGGAAGTGCTAAATTTGTGCAAAGTAGTTTAAATTTCAAGGAACAGTAATGACAATTAAGAATCCTAAATTATTTGGTTTAGCTGTAACGCAACTTCTAGCTGACGTTAAAAATAAAAACACTGCGATACAAAATCTTGGATTAAATCCTCTTGATATAGAAGTTATAAAAGGTGCAAACAATGCAAATATGAATCGTTTTGATTGGATTAGTTTTTCTCGTTTAAAGACTCCAATTTACAAATCATTAGATCGTTTTCTTAATGAATCTAAAACTTTCAATGGTATTTTACTTAATCGTGCAGGAACTGATCAAACATTATTTGGTAATTTAGATATCAATGGATCATTAAGTGGTAGTGCAATCCGTTATCGTTATCGTGATTTTGATGCTAATAATTTTAGAATTGCTGATATATCAACATCGAGAGTAAGTGCATGGAGTTCTTCGGATTCAAGAGCAAATAATTCAAATTTAAGCACACAAAAATTAGCGAGGATATCTTATGGTGCACGAGTTGGTATCATACAGGGAGGAAAATTAGAATTTGAAAAACAATCAACTGCGACTGTTCCTTTAGGTAATGCTAGTAGTAATACTGCTCCACAAACTGGTATTCTTGGCCCTGCAGGTCAACCCAGACTTCAAACAACACTAGTTCCAGAGGTAAAAGAATTTCCATCTGAGGTTCCTACCTCTAGAATTAAATGTAGTATCAATGGTACCACTGTATATCTTTACGCAATGAAAGGAATTCCTTTGGTTTTTAAAGGATTTTTTAGAAACTTAGATGCTGAAATTAGAATTTCAACTGCTGTACCAAAGGCAAGCTGGAAAATAGTTGAGACTGCGAATGAAAATTTATACACCAATTTTGTAAATCAAGGAACTACAACCTCTTCAATTAATTATAGATCTCCAATATCAAGAGAGAGGTTTATCAAATTTTATTATAATCCTAACAAAATTACTTTTGTTCGAATAAGATCAGCAAATATTCGAGAACTCCCTCCTACAAAATTATCTAGTTGTGTTCAACTTGATTTTGCATTTAATCAACTTAAAGTATTCCCTAATTTTGAATTTATTGCACCAAGTTTGACTACTCTTCAAATTATGAGAAATCCTTTTTACTTAAGTGATATTGAGAATGAGAGAAATTTTAATATTAATGTTTTAAATAAAATTCCTACCACTCTTACTTACTTAGAATTTGAAGGATGTTTTCCTGGTACAATTGAGAGAAATATTGTTTCGGAAAGACTTCCTAATCTACGTTATTTTAATTGTCAACGAGGTGGTGGTGTGATGTTCTATCCAGATAGTAGACCATCTGGATCTGTTGAAGTTCAAGTTCCTGATGGAAGTGATAGCACAACTAAGATAACAGGAAACAATGCTGGTGGTGATAGTTTTTGCCCAGATGTTCCAATAGAGACTCGTAATTATTATCTTGGAAATAATGATTTTAGAAATGTAGATTTAAATAAAATAGAACCAGGACAAACTGCAAATAATAAAGATGGAGTAGGAATTGCTTACACAGGTGGATCATGTAGTTTTAAAACCTTACCAAATTTAGTTAATATATCAGTTGCTAATAATTATAATTTAAGAGATACTAAGTCTCTTACAGATCCTAGTGATACTGATAGTGTGTCAACAGCATTAGAAAGTGCGAATCAGAATAAGATAGAAACTATAAACTATAGCAATACCTACCTTGGGATTCCAAGTAATTTAAATGGATGTATTAGTTTAAGAATATACAATGCCACGTATAATCGAGGACATAAAAATTCACTTTTGAATGGAGCAACCTATGCTTTTTCTGGATGTGTTGCATTAACACAGTTAAATTTTTATGCCACAAATTTAGGGTTAATTAATTTTCCTAATTTTGATAATGAACTTTTGGATTCTTTAGATTTAAGATATACAAATATAAAAGGAGGTGCTCCTGGACTTGCAGACGCAGCACAAACTCGTGTAATTACTTCAAATACTTTTAAACTAGTTCCTGAACTTAGAGTTCTTCGTATTCTTTCTGGTAATTTACTCAGTAAAGATATAGATCCAGATGCATTTAAATTAAATACAAAACTTCAGTATTTTTACTATAATTCTGGAGGTAACTCAACAGGCCCAATTTCAAATTTATTCAATACATGTGGTCAGTTAATTGATTTGTCAATTGTTGATAATTCTTTTAGTGGCCCTCCTCCCAACCTTTCAAACAATCTCAATATTCAAGTTTTAAATTTACGTAAAAATAAATTATCTGGAACCATTCCTGGATTTGCAAACTTGAATAGTTTGAGAGGAATATATTTACAAACTAATGTATTAACTAAAATTAATGCACCAGGAGCATTACCTGCTTTGACTACTTACCAAGCTCAAAATAATTCAATAAATGATCAAGTTCCAGATTTTAGTGGTTGTAATAATTTAAGAAGTCTAGTTCTAAATAATAATAAATTTTACTCTTATAAAATTGGAGCAGTTGCAAAAAATTATAAGTTAAATTACCTAGATTTATCTTTTAATAATTTAAGTTCAACAGCTCTAGATAATATATTGGTTGATTTATTGGCAAATTGGAATTCTATTAATCGTGGTAGAGTTACAATTAATTTGAAAAATCAAACAAGCACGAGTAATCCTAACATCACAATCTTCCCATCAGAAACAGGTTATGCTGCAGCAAGAATTTTAGTATCCAAGGGATGGTCTATAGGTTTAACTGGTGGTATTCCTGATGAACCAGATATAGTATAAGGAGAATTACAAATGGCAACACTTGAAAATCAAGGATATCGTAGAGATTTAGATTTATCTGAGACAACTGATGAGGAAAATGCAATTGATAACCTCATGGGTACAGGTGTATCTAAGGATTTAAGATATATTCAAAACAATTTAAGAAACATCTCAAGAATTCCATTTAACATTGTAGACTCAAATGGTTTTTTCTTTTTTGGGGGAGAAAATACTTTAGCAATTAGTAGTTTATCATCAGATATTCCAGTTGGAACAAGCAATACACGTATTACTATTGTTTTAACTCATCCATATCTTTTAAAAGTTGGAAATCTTGTTGAACTTACAGGTATAACAGAGTCAAGCTCTTTAAACGGACAATATACCGTAACTGCTGTTTCCGTTGATTTAACAACGATTCGTGTTGTAAAAAATAATTTTACTTATGAAAATTCAAGTATATCAATTTCTGGAGTTTCATTCACACACAAACCTGAAAATATTTTTACTTATACCAATGATGATGTAGTAAATGTAAGTGTGGCAACAACTTTTACAGTTGGTGGAGCAACCACTTCTTTATCAAAGGGAATTGATTATTATGTGACTCAATCTAATGGAATCAATAAATTTAAATTATCAAAAACACCATCATCATCCGTTCTTGGATTATCTACAATCACAATCGCAAACAATGCACCTGCCGATACACCATCTGGCTCAGGTGAGTTTGAATTTATTCGAAAAGATCCTGTTCATCAACAACAATTAATAAATTATATATTACCAGAAATACAAAATGAAGATGGACAATTTAATTATATTGAAGGGCAAACAATTAATGAGACATTTGATCAAACACAATCAAATATTGAGGCAGCTGAATATTTTTCTCTTAAAAAATATCGAGGTGATCAAAGTGTAACTACACCAGATTCGATTAAATTTGAGGGTAGTGTTGTTTTAAATGACCCAGCTAATTATATTGTAGGTAATGGAGTTGAAAATGTAAATGCACCTGGCATTTATATTGGAGATACTCGTGCATTTTCGAGTGATAATAATCCTTGGAATAAAAATGGAACTGAAGGAACAGTAGGAGCAGCACTCACTACTTCAGCTGAAGAAGTATCAATCGGTGAACTTTCATTCCTTGATGGGACTGATGGAAATGCAATGGTCATAAAATTTCATGTTGATGATGATGACTTTGACGATTTAACTGGTGGTGTTATAGCCTCTTCGTTCACGCATAAGATACCTATCAAAGTAGAGGATGCTAATGGTAATCAAGAATCTTATTACTTACTTTTATCAAACACCTAAACCAAAATTAGCTTTTAATTCCAAAAAAGTCGGAAAAAAAATTTCGGTAAAAATTTGACTAAAAACCTTTTTTATGAACTTTCGAGAGCAGCTACCTTTGCTTCAAGGACTTCAATTTTTGCAATTGCCTCTTGAAGTGCTTTTGTAAGATGTGCAGTTACACCGACTGAATTGATTGAATATCCTTCACTCTTAATTCCACCCTTAGTTCCTTTTTCGGGATCATTTAAAGTTGGGTCATATTCTGTTCCATCAATAAGATTTGGTAACACTTCCTTAACTTCCTGTGCAATAAATCCACTGACATTATCTCTTCTTGTATCATCAATCCAATCAAATGTCACTGGTCTTAATTTTTTAATATCCTCAATTGCACCATCAGATATCGTTGCAACATTTTTCTTTAATTTTCCATCAGAGGTGTCATTAAGATCACCACTTACGGTGTTACTAGAGTTAACAGTTATAAAGTTAGCATGATTACCATCAGCACCAGTAGTGCGTCGCATGTTAAATGAATGACCTTGGAATCCAACATCCATATATTTGGAAGCTTGTGTACCTGCACTCATCAGGTTAAATTCTGACCTAACATATAACGCACTACTAAAGATGGCTACTCCACTTGGGCCATCTATAGAAAATCTAGTACTCCAAGCTGAATTATTATTTCTGTTTAAGAACAGCAAACTTCCATTATCAGTAGCAGTAATTCTACCACCATATCCACCACCTCCACCTGAAGAAGTCATAAATTCAAGTCCACCATGTACATTGTAATCTGATGCACCACTTAAAATTATGTGTCCACGATATGATGCTCCATTCGAATCTATGTTAACATCTCCACCAGTAGGATAAAATCTAACACTTTCTTTAAGACTAGGACTTTGATTCGCAGAACCAGGATCAGCAAACCAATAAAATCTATGTTTCCCACCAGTTTGAGTAAACATACCACCTGCACCAGTATAAGTGTTTTTCCATGCACCATCATAATGTAAGTTTTGTGTCAAGTAAATATTACTATCTTGGTAATTCATTAAAGAACCAGATCTTAGTGATATTGCTGCTACATTATATGATGTTGTAAAGGAAGGCACCGTTGAGCAATTTTTCAAGTAGATATTTCCTGTAGGGCTAATATTAAATGCTTCATAACCATGATGTTCGATATGGAATCTTAAGTTTGCACCAGTATGTGTTAACTGTGTTCTTGTTTCTTGACCTGGTGTTCCAGTGTTATTATGACCCGTTAACATAAGTGCAGCAGCAGTATCATTTCCATAATGATGAATCTTCATTCCACCAACAGAATTACCAGACAAACTTCCGTCGCTATCAAAATCTCTCCAATTAGGTAAATCTGCTTGACTACTAATGGTGACTGCCATGTCACTCATATGTGCTAATTGTAGTGGTTGAGTACCATGATTATTCGCATGAACAATTCCAGCATTTACTAAACTATTATCAAAATGTTCTCCAGCATCACCATTCAGTCCAACCTTAAGATGAGCTGTGGTACCACCGTCTTGAGAAAATGAAACGTATGGGTTCGCATTTTCATCAGTATTACCACTATCTGCTCGAATATGAATACCTGCATCACCTGCTGACTGTAAGTAAAGTAAATGAGTGCTTTGATTATAACTACCACCGATATTTACAGTTCCATCATGCGTGATGCGAACTCTTTCTTCACCACTACTTACATTAGCAGTTTGAGGAGCACGACCAGTTGAACCAGTATAAAATGCCAAATCTGTTGGCATGTCAGTTGCAGAAGTAAAAGAACCACCAGCAACGCCAGCTATGGATGCTGGATATAAGACATTTGACTCACTAGTATCTGTATGATTACCACCAAACATGATGGTTCCTATTTTTTTATGATTATTAATTGGATTGTTAGTTCTTAATGATGCTAGAAGAACTCTTCCAGAAAAACTCTGATGAATGTTACCATCAGATCTTTTTCCAAGAACTCGAAGGTAAGGTGCTGAATGAGCATCACTGTCATCTGTTATGAATATTCCCCCCTGAGAAGTTCCCTGTGCCCGTACTTCAAGCATTGCTTCTGGTATTGTGGTATTAATACCAACTTGACCACTTGAATAAACGGTAAATCTCTCAGTATTTCCAGTTTCAAGAGAAAATATACCATCAGCACCTTTCAATATTAGACGAACACCATTATTATTACTTAAAGGAGTTACAACAGGTGATTGAGCACTTGCAGATTGTGCTTGTAAGTACAAGTGTGCTTTACTATTCACTGTGTCAGACTTCATGAAGATGGATCCACCAACAATACCAGTACCACTTGCTCTTTCTCTAACAAAATCTATACCACTATAATTACCATTTCCACTATTATCCAAAATTATTTTTGCATCACCACCAGTTGCATGCATATCAGTGGTTACATTACCACTTTGTGTGAAATTCAATGTATGTGCAGCAACACCAAAAGTTGAACCATTATATGTTAATCCTGTTTCTCCTTTAATTGCAGACCCACTTGTGCAAGTAACGATACGATTATCTGCACCATTGTCTATTGGTAATCCACCTATGAAGTTATCAGCTTTTACATTTCCACTTACATGTAAAACTTCTGTTGGTACAGTTCCTTGAGCACCAATTTTAACTTTACCACCATATCCTTGAAGAACTAAATGTCTGTCATTAGATACATTTGCTTCAGTTGCTTGAATAAAATAAGAACCACCACCAGAGGGATAATCATCAACAATAAAATGATTTCCTCTCATTGCAGGAGTTGTTTCGTGCATAACAACAAATGCAACTCCAGTTTGCGTTGCTCTGATACCATCTTCTTTTGCAATTAATTGATTTGTAAATGCTGTTTGTCCATTACAGGTTTGCGTGATATTAGTTCGAAGGAATCCCGTAGAATCTATAGAGTCAAGTGTAGTTGCATTTACATTAGTAACATTTGCACCATTACCATAGAAATTTGTTGCTTTGACTGTTCCATCTACATCTAGCTTTTCTGTTGGTGTTGTAATTCCAATACCAACTTTACCTGCATCATCAATACATATTGCATTATCATTAGCATCTCTATCAATTCTAATTGTTGCTCGTTTAGTAGTATTTTCAATTCCACCAATTCTTAATTCATTTTCATTATTATAAAAACTAAAGTGTGCTCCATAATCATTATTACTAGGATCAATGATTCTGATTGAGGTATCATTGTTAGCTGATCTGAGTGTTAGAAGATCTTGTGGAGTTAAAAATCCGATACCAACATTACCACCAGTCACTCCATAATTCATTATAATGTGCTTGTTTGAATTCTTTAAAAGAATATTTGCCCGATTTGCTTGATAACCATCAGCCCCAGATAAAAGTCTTAAATCACCATTTTGCTTTCCTATAACTGTCTCGTATGTTCCTCCAGTAGAACTTGGTTCAATAACTAATGCATAACCAGATCCATCAGAACCAAAAACTTTTATTTCTCCTTTGACATCTAATCTTTTTGTTGGTGTTGTGGTGTTGATACCAACTTTACCTTCATCATCAACTGTAACTACCTGTGATGCACCATCATATAATCGAACTAAATCTCCTGATCCATTTTGTGTAACTGCAACACCTACATTAGCACCAGAGGTTAAAACTTCTATCTTATCAACATCAATTAAATTCGTGTCTAATGTAGTTGTGGTTCCATTTACAGTTAGATTTCCACCAAGAACCAAATTACCACTTATATCTCCATTTCCATTTACGTCTAAACTTGTCGCAGTTACAATACCTGCATTGAAATCTCCACCAGCACCAGTAATTGGCCCAATAAACTTTGTAGCAGTGATTATTCCAGATGAGTTTACATTATGGCTATGAATATTCGATAATGTATGAATACCTGCACCAACAATTTTAGTGAACGCCATATAACTTTGACTTTTTTACTATTTAGTGTATAATATA
>MDTE01187145.1_pt1 | contig 16631 bp, 14 predicted proteins | sample 811231 | NCBI WGS metagenome assembly MDTE01 (sample SAMN05326651, study PRJNA326480) | marine metagenome | isolation source: seawater | place: Indian Ocean: Red Sea | collected 2010
AAGCGTACAGCTGTGCAAACGGGTTACGACCAGGCGTGGGAAGCGTCGCCTCACCAATCACAGTGAAAACAGCACTCTCCTGCTGAAACCCGGGCCTGCAGCAGGCAGATTGTCACTGCAACCAGGACCGGGCTCCGCAAATCGAGTCTGCCAACCAATGTGCTACTTGTGCCAGGCCGCCGCTAAGCGGCCGCTGCGCATCAACAGCAGCGCGGCGATCAACAGTCCGATTCCCAGCAGTAATCCCCCACCCAGGGGCTCGTGGAAGAAGAGCACGCCCGTCACTGCCGCCATCGCCGTCTGACTGCCATTAATCGCATTGGCCTGGACCACGGGAATCAACCGCAACCCCGAGGCAATCGCATAAAAGGCGATGGCGTTGAAGACCCCGGCGACGAACATGGCCAGTGCGCTCTCCCGATCCATGTTCCCCATCTGTTGCCAGCCGATCGTGGCGGCGCTGGTCAGGCCTAGGACCACCACACCGGTCGAACCGATCACCAGCAGGGTAGCGGCGACACTCACGTTCCGGGTCACAAAGCGGCGAATCACCACGTTGATGCCAGCGTAAGAAATGCCCGCCAGGCAAGCGGCCGCCACACCGAGCGCGATCCGCAGCGGACTCAATTCTCCGAACGTAGTCGGCAGCGCGCCCGATCCGGAGCTGATCAGGCCAATGGCCACTATCAACAGGATGACCGCCAGCCAGCTCCGCAGGGACATCGACTCGGCCAGCACCAGCCATCCCAGCAGGGCGCCACCGGCGATCATGGCGCCGTACATCAGTGGAACGGTCATCGCCAGGCCAATCACACCCAGAGCCCATTGCAGCGCGCAGTTACCACCAAACTGAACTCCCACGGCGGCGACGAGCAGGACGGCCAGCACCCGGCCACGTGGCCACACAGGATTCCCTTGCAGCGCCCGCCAGCTGCAAAGCAACCAGGAAACGGCCGTCACAGGAATCGCGCGCACGCAGGAAACCCAGATCGGATTGTGCGTCTCTGCCACCCAGCGCATGCAAACCAGGGAAACGGTGTAAGAAAGCGCTGCCAAGAGAACCAGGCCCACGCCCTGCAAGGAAGCAGAAACTCCGGTCCGATCGGTATCAACTGCCATCGCGGGATCGATTCGGAGAGGGCGTTCGGACCGAGTCCGCCTGCTGATACAACACATACTTACGGAGAAAGGCGTCCACCTGGTGGAAAAAATGCTCGATCGTGGAGGCCTGACGCCAGCCGTGCCCTTCCTCCGGGTAAACATGGTAAACGTGCGGAATCCCGTTTTTCTGCAACGTCTCGACGATGCGGTCAGACTGGTTGCGCGGCACAACCCGATCGAGTTCACCCTGAAAGACAGCCAGCGGTCGCTCAATCCGGTCCGCCCCAAACACCGGAGACCGCGCCCGGTAGACGGCCGCCGCACTGGGTAGCGGTCCGAGCAATGAATCGGTGTAGCGGCTCTCAAATTTGTGGGTTTCGGCGGCCAGTCCGAACTGGTCCGCGACACCGTATAAATCGATCCCCGCGGTAAATGTCTGCGGATGCTCAACCAGGGTTTGCAAGACGGTGAAACCGCCCGCGCTGCCACCCATAATCACGGTACGCTCCGCATCCACGCGCTCGGTATCAATCAACCACTGCCTGCCGCTGAGCGCGTCTTCCACATCGCAAATACCCCAGTTGCCCCGCAGCCGCAGCATGTAATCACGGCCGTAGCCAGTGCTTCCTCGATAGTTCACAAACAAGACGGCATAGCCACGCGTCGCCAGAAACTGTCCTTCGCCGCGCCAACCGGCGCGAACTTGCGACGTCGGACCGCCATGGACCATCACTACCAGTGGAGGTTTTCCTTCCGCCAATTCAGAATGACCAGCGGGCCACATCAAGAGTCCCTCGGCTGTCTCTCCACCCGCCGTCGGCCAGCAAACCGGTTGACAATCTGCCAAGGCATCAGGGCCAACCGTTTCCGACAAAGCGCGCGCCACCACGAGGGTCGTCGACGTCCCCACCTGGTGACGGACAATCCGCGGCGGAATCCGTGGGCCACTTCCCAGCAGCGCCAGGCGGTTTCCCTGCGGCGCCACCGCCAGCTGACTAATCTCAGTATAGCGCGCTAGCGGCTCGACCTGGCGGGAACCGCCAGTCGCAATCTCAATCTGCTCAAGCGACTGGTAACCCCTGCGACTGCTAACGGCAAACAGCGATTGTCCGTCTTCAGCGACCGCATAGGAACGCATGTCCTGGGACCAGGCCGGCAGGGCAAATTCCGTCTTCGCCGCCGACAGCCAGCGACAGGCGCCAGAGTCCAACTCCTGGACCGCCAACCGCCCCCACTGCGATTCATCCGAAACGTACACCAGGCGGCCATCGGCCAGGAACTCGGGTTGGAAGATGGCCACATCGGTACCTCCCGCAGCAACCTGCGGCGCTGCCAGCTGGGGTAATCCTGCTGATGCAGAAATCACTTCAGACCATTCCAGTACCGTCCCATCCCAGGGCATATTTGGATGGTCCCAGGCCACCCATGCCAATCGGGTCCCGTCCGCGTTCCAGCGGGGCTGCATGAAAAAATCATGGCCGCTGGCGACCCGCTGTGGCCAATGTGCGCCAGCCGTATCGACCAGGGCGAGGCAATCTTGCTGGCCATCACTATGGACGTAGGCCACATAACGGCCGTCAGGTGAAACCACCGGAGCGGCGATCTTGCCAAATTGCGGTGTCACCGCGCGAGGCGGTCCCCCCTGGATCGCCTGGCGAAACAGCTGTCCAGTGGGACACGCCACAAAAAAAACCTGACCACCATGAACGGTAAAGTCGCCACCCCCATAGCCGACCTCCGCGCGCACGTTGTGTTCCGAGGTCAAGTCATTCGGTGCCTCATCGACAGCCCTCTGGGCCACCAGCACGCCGCGGCCGGATCGCTCTTCCAGCCAAACCAGGGTGTGGCCATCGCTATCCCAACAAATCCCCTTCAAGTGGCGACCCTGGGCCAGCAGCCGAGGAGTCACGGCACTCTCCCAGAGACCGTAAGCGCGGGGTTGGTCTGTCACACCATTCTCACCAACGGGACCCTGAAACCGCGTGCAACCATTTATCCCGCGCAACCCCTGTCTGGCACAGTGTGCTACCTCAAAAAACAGGTGACGCAACACACGAGGGCCGCTACGGCGCTAAACCAGCACGTGTCTGCCGACGGTCAGTAATCCCACGACCGAGTCAGATCCACTCCAGTGGTTAGAGCAGTTCCGGAGGAACCTTGCCGCCCGGCAGCAGATGGATCGGCCGGCCCGTCAGGTCGGGAATCGTATCGTCGCCACGAAGACCAACGGCGTGATACATCAGTGCATTCAAATCGAGCGGGTGGATCGGCCGTTCGATGGGATGCTCCGCCTTGGAATTGGTGGCACCGACGACCTGCCCGTGACGATAGCCACCGCCAGCAATCAGGATACTCTGTGCCTGTGGCCAATGGTCACGACCGTTGTTCTTGTTGATCTTGGGGGTTCGACCAAATTCACCGGCCGTCACCACGAGGGTGTCGTCGAGCATGCCACGTTCGTCCAGGTCCTGCAGCAAGACACCCACTGCCCTGTCATGCCGCGGCATCTTATTGTCCAGGGCTCCCTTGATATTACCGTGATCGTCCCAGTAGCCCGTGTTGAGCGTCACAAAGCGGACACCCGCTTCAATAAATCGGCGAGCGAGCAGCGCCTGTTCACCCCAGCCAGGTCCGTACCGCTCACGCAACTTGGGATCCTCCTCGCTGACGTCAAAGGCCTTGCGGGCACGCCCTGAAAAGATGATTTCCTGGGCTTGCTGATTGATATTGTCCAGATTGTTGAACGTGCCGGCGCGATCGACGTCGCGGCGGATCTTGTCAAACTGGTTCGACAACGAAACGCGGTCGATCAAGCGATCCTGAGTCAGACCGTCTACCAGCTTGAAGCTGCGATCGCTACCTGTCGGCAAACGGCCGGCTTCATTTCCATAGCTGAACTCGCCAATTCGGAATGGATTGTGCGCCACACCCAAGTAAGCGCCACCGTGAAAGCCAAAACCACCGTCATTCATATTGATCCCGCTGGGTACACCAGAGCGACGAGGTCCCAACAGATAAGAAGAAACCGCTTGCATGGACGGATTGCGTGGTACCCGATCCGACCCGGTCGCGCCTAAATAACCGGTCAACATCCAGTGTGCGGCCGCCCAATGGTCACCGTTGCCATGCGTAAAGCCCCGGAAAATCGAACACTTGTGCATGATCTTGGCATGCTCGGGCATTTTTTCCGAGATCGGTAAGCCGGGCAAGCTGGAATCAATCGACTGGTAGGGTCCGCGGATCTCTGTTGGCTGATCCGGCTTCATATCAAACGTATCGAGCTGCGAGGGGCCACCGTGCTGCCAGATGAGAATGATCGAACGTGGTGAACGCTTGGGATAGGTTGTCGAAGCGGCGCGCAAGGCGTCGGACAGGGTGAGTCCGAACGTACTGAGACCACCAATTTCTAGGAAACGACGACGGTTGAGCCCATCGCAAAATCGACCCGTTGATTTTCCCAGTATCCTGAGCATTCTCTTCTCCTCTTCAAGCGAAGAAACCACCTTTGGCCACCAGCAGCTGCGTACGTCGCAACATACGTCGCCCGGCGGTCTTGTTTTTTTCAGATCTCGACCGGTTCGGAAGCCAGCGGACCAGCATCATCAGCCGAGTCCCAACCACAGCCGCCCAAAAAGTCTAGAGATAGTCGGACTCTATTGTACAAAGATCGGCAAACCGGTTGCAATTGCACCTGCCCCTCTCGGGGGGAGAGCTTGCCAAATTCGAGGGGGTCAATTCCCCCCACTAGTGCTGCGACTGGACAGCGACCCACCACCCGCTGCCGCCACCAACACCACTGTCGCAGCGCGGCTAACTGGCGCCCACACTGCGATCCTCTGCCAAGTAGAGCAGACAACCACAGCTAGGACAAAACACGAGCTGATCCAGCAGCAGTTTGTTGACCGTTTGGGGATTGAGGGTTTGATAGCAGGCGCCGCATGTCTCTCCTTCCATCGGCGCCAGTGCATTTTCCCCGCGCGCCTCGCTGATACGATCGAATTCCGACCGGAAATCTTCGGGAAGCTGCGATTTGTTTTCGTTCAATTCGTCGGTGAGCCGCGCCAGATCAGCCTCCAACAACGGCGTCGCGTCACGGACGGTCTGTTGGACACGCTGCTCCTCTTGTTCACCCTGGGCCAATTCGGAGTTGGCCGCATTCACCTGGGCATCCAACTCATCGATTTTCTCAAGTGCCTCCAGGATCTCGTCACCGAGAACGCTATTGGCCTGGTTGTCCGCAGCGATTTGCTCCTGGATGGCCTGGTATTCTTTATTTGTCCCGGCTTTGTTCAGATTTGCCTGGTGCTTTTCAATCCGCGCTTCGCGTTCCTGCAAATGCAGTTGTTTTTCATCGGCCGCGACCTTGCCCCGTACGAGCGCCTCACGCGCCGCTTCACAACAATCTTTGAGTCGTTGTACATTCGCCGCGGCTGCGTTGAGTTGGATCGGGCCACGGTCCATTCTGCTACGTAGATCTGTCAGCTGAATGTGAATCCGATGCAATACTCGGAGTGCTTCAATATTGGCCGCCATATTCCAGGTCCCTTCAAGTAGTGCAAGATTCACGCCGCCCAGCAATCACCAGGCACGCTCCGCCATCGCGGGCGACGCGCGCACAAAAAAACCGCTGCCCCGTAGGGACAGCGGTTACTCGATTTGAATCAAGTGCCCGGCGACCAAATCTGGCGGCCGGCCCATTGACCTCGTCAGCCCGCGACACCTTTGAAAAAGCCGGCCAATTGTTGGCTCCGGACCGGATGCTGAAGCTTCCGCACCGCTTTCGCTTCAATCTGTCGCACACGCTCACGTGTGACCTTGAAGATGCGGCCCACTTCCTCCAGGGTGTAGGTATACCCGTCACCCAAACCGTACCGGAGGCGGATAATTTCCCGTTCACGGTAGGTGAGAGTCTTGAGCAACCGTTCAATTTTGTCCCGCAAGATTCCATTATTCGCAATCTTGACCGGATTTTCCCCGGAATGGTCTTCGATAAACTCGCCAAAGCTACAATCTTCCGACTCGCCAATCGGTCGATCGAGACTGACCGGATGGCGTCCGATGTCCATCACCCGTTTGACTTCTTCGACCGAAATCGAAGCGTATCGGGCGATCTCTTCTGTTGTCGGCTCTCGGCGCTTCTCTTGCAAGAGCCTCTTTTGGATATTTCTCAGTTTTGACAAGACGTCAATCATATGAACCGGAATCCGGATCGTCCGCGCCTGGTCGGCGATCGCACGGGTAATCGCCTGGCGAATCCACCACGTCGCGTAAGTGGAAAACTTGAATCCACGCCGGTATTCGTATTTGTCAACCGCCCGCATCAGGCCCGTGTTCCCCTCCTGAATGAGGTCGAGAAAACTCATGCCCCGATTCCGGTATTTCTTGGCAATCGACACAACGAGACGGAGATTACCGCTGGACAACTGCCGCTTCACGTGCTCGTACTGTTCAAACCGTACGCGGCACTCGCGACACCGCTGGCGCAAACCACGCGGGCTCTCCTGGGTAACACTCATCAAGTCCTTCAGCTCGCGGCGCAAATTGGTCCGCTCGCTTTGACTAATCCGGTCCTTGCCAGGGGCGCGCAGTAAAGACCGAATGTGCTCCATGCGGTCGGCGAACGCTTCCAATTGTGCCATTAGCGGTTGGATACGTCGTGTCCGCAGACTGAGCTCCTCGACAAGCTGCAGGCACTTGCGTCGCCGGCGAATAAAGTCGCGGCGCAATCCGCGCCGTTCTTTCGCCGTGGTCGACTTGCGAATCAGTCGTGAGAAATCAAGGCGATTGCTATCGATCAAGGCGTCGAGGGTTTTCAAATTGTGAGGCATCCTGGCCAAAATCTGTTCTTTGGTCAGTTGCTCTGTCAGAGAAACCTTAATTGTTCGATCAAAGGGAAGTTCCCCCTGGTGAACGCGCCGCAACGTATCCACTGTCGTCCGCAATGCGTAATCGCAACCCAGTACGGCGCGGCGAAAACGTTTTCGAGAAACCTCGATTTTCTTGGCCAGTGAGATCTCCTCATCGCGCGTCAGCAGAGGAATCTCTGCCATCTGCGAGAGATACATACGGATCGGGTCACTGGTCAATTTGCGTTGCTGTTCGTCCACCCAGATTGAGGCCAGCTCATGTTCATGCTTGTGCTGGACTTCAGCAGCGGATGGTGCGGGAGTCTGGGGCGTTTCCTCTTTGGGTGCTTCATTGACCAGCTCCACACCCATTTCTTCCAGAGCGATGATCAAATTGTCAAGCTTCTCTGGACTGACATCTTCGTCGGGGAGATAGGCATTCACCTCGTCATAAGTCAAATACCCTTGTGATTGTCCTTTGACAATCAGTTCGTGGAGATCTTTTTCGACAGATTCCATGGACTCGGCTCCTTTTGCGCTTTCTTGCGCTATCTGGGAGTCTGGTGGATCGTCCATCCACAGTCACTGGGCGGCGAGATGTATCCATCCCAATCGACCTTCGTGTCGATCGTATGGATACCGGCCCTTGACGTGCCTGTGCATGGGTACGACCCCATCGACAAGACTCCTACCCATCCGTAGGTGCGGAGATTCCTTGCCGTTCACGTTGTAGCTGGATCAACTCATCAAGCAGGTCCAGCTCCTGCTCTGCATTCAGTTGCTCTTCCTCCAAGGCTATCAGCTTGTGACGACTCTCGCGAGTCGTTCGGGTCTGGTCGTAGTCCCGGATCAAACCATTCAATCGATCTGCCGCGTGTTCTTCGGCGTACTCGGCCTTTTGGCGCCCACGTTCGTCCAGCTCAACCAGAAGATTCTTAATGGCCGGGTCATCAACAACAGTCAACACCCGGTTAAATTCAGGCAATTCACCGTCACGGGTGAATTCCTGGTAAATCGCAAGAAGACGTTGTACCAGCGACGAAGACATCAGCGTCGTATCAAGACGCTGCATGGCGTCCGCCGCAAGTTCAGGATGCACTAACAAGATTTCAAACAACTCACGTTCCCGCGCCGATAACGCTTCGATCAAACGCTGTGGCTCGGTAGATTCCGCGGTGGCGGGAACATTGCTTGTCTTGCGCAATCGCAGCTCGCGCATCCGCGAACGGATTTCAGTTTCCGGCAAACGGAATTGTCGAGCTACGCGAGCCAAAATCTGCTGCTCGCGCAGCCGCATTGACTCTGTCGTACGCCCTTGCAAACGGGGCGCCTCAGAAACCGTCGCCAGAATATCCTCGAGCGCTTGTGTGGCCCGATGCGTCTCACGCGACAAATCGATTCCCGAAACCGCCATCCGCACCTTATGCTCGAGCGCATCGGGAGCCTGTTCGACCAGTTGCCGAAATGCGTCGGCCCCCTCGTCACAGACAAAATCACAGGGATCAAAACCATCGGGTAACGTCAGAATGCGCAGATCGAGCTGGGCAGCGACAAACAACTTGAGGATCTCCGACGCCCGGCGCTGGCCCGCTTCGTCTCCGTCGTAGACCAACGTCACGCGATCGACAAACCTCTTCAACAGTTGAATGTGCCGTTCGTTGAGGGCAGTACCCAAGGTGGCCACAATGTCATGGACACCGTGCTGCTGGGGAATGACCACGTCCGTATATCCCTCGACCACGACCAAGTGGCGCGTCTTGGCAACGATCTGACGCGCTATATTCAGTCCGTAAAGTTGACTGCTCTTAGAAAACAGCAGCGTCTCTGGTGAATTCACGTATTTGGGTGGTGGATTCCCGCGAGATTGCTCGATTTGCTTTGCAACGTCTGGCAGCACACGCCCACCAAAAGCAATCGGGCGGTCCATCGTGTCCCGAATCGGAAAAATCACGCGGCCTCGAAAGCGATCACGAAATCTTCCGCTATCGGCATATTGTTGCGTTAACCCGGCCGCCTCCAGGACAGCTGGAGAAAATCCGGTCGACCGGGCGCGATCCTGTAACCAATGCGAGTTACCGGGAGAAAAGCCAATACGAAACCGCTCGATCGATGACGATTCAATCGCCCGCTGGTCGAGATAATCACGAGCCACTCCGGCATCGGGAGCCTGGAGCAGACAATCGTGAAACTGCGCTTCGGCCCAACGTGTGGCCGCGTAGAGTGTTTTCTTATCGTTCGGGCTGCCGGGTGCCACCTGCGATTTGCGCTGGGGACTCAATTCAATGCCGGATCGCTCCGCCAGCATTTCCAGGGCTTGCCGAAAATCCACCCCTTCTTGACGCATCACAAAGCTGAAGACATCGCCCCCCACATCGCAGACCCAACACTTCCAGGACTGGCGATTGGGATTCACCTGGAGACTGGGCCGGGTGTCGTCATGCCAGGGGCAGAGTGCCACGTAGCCGGTTCCCTGGCGGCGCAATTCCAGATAGCTACCAACCAGTTCGACGATCTCCGTCGCCTGGCGAACCTGCTCCTTAGCATCTAGGGCCGTTGCAAAGGACACCAACCACTCCTGCGGCAACAAGGGCTGCGGGAGAGGCCTTCCGCGGCCACAGACGGTATGTCACTTCTTTCGCTCGCGGACCTTTCCAGCGAACAAAACGAAGGTCATTTCCAGAGGCGGCGGGCGATTATAGTCCTGCCTCTGTAACGGGTCAACATCGCGATTTGGGCACCTGCAGAAGGCATTTCCCGCCTGGGCCAAACTCCACTTCCGGAAAAAAGCTCAGCGGATAATCGCGTACAGCACAATCTGGCGTAACGCGCTCTGTCACTACGACCTGGGCACTACGACCTGGGCACCCAACTGGCCCGCCGCCAGGCCCCCTGACGCACAGCGCCAAGTGAACTAATGCCAACCATGGATCATGAAGCCAGTAAACGGGTTGGTGCATCTGGATCTTCCTCGTTCCCCAGCGAAACGGGGGGCTCCTGGGGGGGATCCAGTTCACCCAGATAGCGCCGCTGGACCTCCGGGTCGTTCTTGACTTTGTCAGGATTTCCCTGACAAAAAACCTGCCCGCCATCAATGACGTAACAGCAATCCACAATTTGCAGGATTTCACGGGCCGCATGGTCGGTGATCAAAAACGCAATGTCCTGGTTCCGCAACTTGCGAATGATCGCCTGAATATTCTGCACCGTGACCGGATCAATGCCGGCAAAGGGTTCATCAAGCATAATGATCTCAGGATCGGACACCAGGCAACGGGCAATTTCCAACCGCCGGCGTTCCCCACCGGATAATTTGTCCGCTTTACGATGCCGCAACGAGGCAATTTCAAATTGTTCCAGCAGTTGCGTGCACCGGCGTTTTCGTTCCTTGCGACCAACGCCCAGCAATTCCATCATCGCCAGCAGGTTTTGTTCGACCGTCAACTTGCGAAAAACGCTCGACTCCTGGGCCAGATATCCCATTCCGCCGTCCGCTGCACGACGGTGCATCGGCCAACTCGTCACATCCTGGCCGTTGAGGCGCACGCTTCCCTCATCCGGGTCGATCATGCCACAAATCATGCGGAAAGAAGTCGTCTTACCGGCGCCATTGGGCCCCAGCAAACCAACGATCTCACCACGTTCGACCAACAGGTCGACACCATTGACAACACGGCGGCGACGGTAGGACTTGACGAGCCCCTGTGCTTCCAGAATGGGCACCAGTTTTCCCCTGAGGTGCGCGTAATATACGGTATTCCGTTACCTATACGGTCGCTCAAAGCCGACTTTTCGGAAAGAGCAATTTTCCAACCTGTCACGTTGCCGGGTGAATTTCACCGCCACAGTACCTGCGGCTCGACTACCCCCACACACCCCGGCCGCAACACACCAGTAAACTCCGAGCATTTCCCCCTAACGAATCAAGCCCATCCGCCGCAGGTTTGGAACGGGAAAATGAAATGAGCCAATGGCAAACGAGCTGCGCCAGTTGTGCGGCCAGTAGATCAGCAAGGCCTTGCCTAGCAACAGCTCACGATCGACAAATTTAGGGCACGCTTCCCAGAGGCGTCCGTCCAGGCTCTCCGGACTGTTGTCTCCCATCGGGAAAAACTGATCCTGTGCCAACGGAAACATCACTTCGTCACGGGCTCGAAACAGGTGCGTTTCTGACCATTCAGGCGGCCGCGTCAGCAGGAGAGAAATCTGTTCGGCATCAAGCACCGGAAAGCCGACACCACGAAAACGATATTCATGTTGTGTGTTCGGAAAAAAAGTCTGATCTTGTGCGACGTAGTAAACATCGCGCAAAAGCCGTAACTGCTCAAACTGAAGCTGCAGACCATCAGCTCCGACAGCTACCGGTGCGGCATCTCCCGGGTCCTGCTCGCTCCAGCGTGGTTCGACCGAATCGCTGCGATGATACACCGCAGGCGCATCAAAACGGACCGGCTTGCCATTGATCCATAACAACAGTTGATTATCCACATTGGCGAACCGCAGGTGCTGGAAACGACCCGTGGCCAAGGAAATCTCAGCCCGGCAAAACTTCCTCGCATCCTGGTCAGGTGGGTCCCCAAAAGTGCCCTCGCCTTGATCGATCGAAAGTGTGGCAACCTGTCTGGCAATATCGATATCACAACCGTAGCGGACCCCGCCCTCCACCAGCATCAACTTTAGTGTTCCCGATCCAGTCACCATGACTTCGCATTCGACGACCAGGTCTCCGACCCAGTGATACCCAGAGTACTTGCGAACGTCAGTAAAAACGGGCCCAAAACCAGACTGGCGAGGAAGGTGCAAATGATACGCATTGTACGCATAGAAATCGGAGACTAACGCACCGTAACGTCGCTGCGGCAAGATCCATCGATGCAACAGCTCGACGAGGGGTTCCACGCCGCCCTCCAAGGGAACCACGCCGTCCCGCAACGGGATCGGCCGCTGGTCAGCATCAAACATCTTGTAGAGCACAACATTGGGTTCACCAGATGTACTGGCGATGATATCAACCAGAAACGGGACTTCTGCGCGTTTGGCTTCCGCGTGCCGGGCCTGGATGGAACGGGGACCGGAATCGACCGCAACCAGAAATCCCTCCTGTTTGAGACGCCCTGCCAGTGTGCGGGCAAACTCTCCAAGCTCTGGCACCTGATAGCCAACCCTCAGCTGGTCCGCGCGGCGCGGATCCGAGGGATCCTGCTTCATGAAATACATGCCCGGAGGGAGGACCGGCTTCTTGCGCCCCAAATAGTGCCAGTCATCGGGTCGCGGCACAAAATGTCGATAGCGAAGCCACTGCTCTTCTTGCCGCGCATCCAGGGGAGGGATTTTTCCTTCGGCAGAACAGACCTCCAATACATCGGGCCATCCCTTTTCAGGCGACCATGTTTGCCACCGCGCCGGCCAACCTGCAGCCGCTAATTTCTTATAGCGCGTATCTGTGTCATGGACGACTTGCATCATCGCTTCCACTTTGTGCGCCGGCTTTCGCTGAATCTGCCAAGGGGCGGAATTAACTTCGGCAGACAGTTCGGCGGGCCGCCCTGACGCAGCAGACGGTACCAAAGGATCCTCGTCAGCGGGTGCCGAAGCAGCGCCGGCAAACGGCCTGGTGTACACGTCGCCGTGGCGGATTTTCAGCTCCTCGTTGGGCAAGCCGACAAGCCGTTTGATGTAGTTTTGTTTGGCATTGGCGGGATACTTGAAAACAAATACATCCCACCGGCTGGGCTCAGCCAGGTCGTAATCGAATTTACTGACCAGAATACGATCGCCATCGAACGACCGATGATTCGGTTCATGCTCTTTGTCTAGTACCATGCGAAAGCGGCAAACCGGACAGGTCGTCGCCAACACCTCACCACTGCGCCGATCCGCGTTTTCCGCACTGGCGCCCGTCTGGTACCAGTAATCACACTCCGAGCATTGCACATCGTTGTGTCGACCAAAGAGCGTGGTGGCCATCGAACCCGTCGGAATCACAAATGCTTCAGCAACAAAGCCTCGAAACAAGAACGCCAGGACAATCGCCACCACCAGCGATTCAACCGTTTCTCGCGTTCCCGAGTGGGAAGGGAGCTCCGTGGACTCATCCTGGCCACTGCTGGCCGATGAAATCGGGTATGCTTTTCGACTCATGCTGCTCTTCAATTCGTGCTCTGTTTTTTTACTCATCCAGAACGCGGCGCTACCCCTTGTGCTGGCCGGGGGGCGATCCTGGCCCGCGAACTGGTCGCCGGGCCGCGTCCTGCACAACCCTCCGCTCAGCGGACTGCCGGAACCCGAGGACCGCATCCCTGAGGCAACGCATCATAGTCCATGCAATACACGGGGGGAAAGGACAAGTCTCGCAACCTGCCCGGGACCACCCTCCTGTATGCCAGCTGGCGTACGGATTACGAAGCGGTTTGCCTGGGCACGACGGCGAGCGTCTCTAAATCGGTATCAAAACGGACGCCAATCAAGACCCAGTCACGATTCTCTCCGGTGCGACTCGGCCGTCGGTAAAACGTAAAATGCCAGACCACCGGATAGTTCTCCGCCAGGTAAAGGTATTTCATAAACACCACATTTCTTTCCGCACCCAGCGTGCGTTCCAGGACCACCGCGTGTTTTACGTAGGTCCCGTATTTGTCGTCAAAGCCTTCAACTTTCGTCAGCATTTCCTGGATACTTGGATGCCGGGCTAAAGGGCTGCGTCCCAACAGGCGTTCAAAGGCCTGCTGGGCATTCTGGTCAATTCCTAACACCGAAAAAAATTCATCCACACTGCGCTTAAGCGAGTCGGTCGAATCTGCATTCTGACTGAAGCTCACCGTCGCCAGACCCGCCGCCACCGTGAGCACCAGGGGGATAACCCAAAATCGTAATTGCCACATGGCAGGGATCCTTTCAAAGAGAAAAGGCGCCAGCGAGCCGGCTGCGCAGTGGGCCCCCACGACGCGGTATTGCTACTGCTCGGTTGCTACTGCTCGATACAGTACAGGTACTTCTTAGTGCGCAGCAGGATCGCCTTGTCCGTAACGGCCGGCGAACTCATCATCCCTTCATCGAGATGGTTGACGGCCAACCGTTCAAACGTCTCTCCTGCTTTCAGCACCACACTCCGACCATCGCGGTCAAAGCAGTAGATACGGCCAGGTGCGTACAAAAGTGAGGCGGTGTATTTCCCTTCCAGCCGCTCTTGCCACTGGACTTCTCCTGTCCTGGCGTCCAGGCGCGTCGCCACGCCGTCATCATGCACCATATAAATCGCATCCCCTACGAGTAGCTGTGATGGCATCGAAGGAACGCGGCGGCGCACACTCCAGGCAACATGTGTCCCGGTAATGTCACCACGTCCGTCGGGACGAATCGCCAACAACTGGGCCGGGGCAAATCCGGTATTCAGATACAACAGCCCACCCCGAAACATGGGGCGAATGGCCACCGAATGCTGTGGGTAACGCAGCTTCCACAAGGCGGTTCCCGTATTCGGGTTGTATGCCAACGTGGCCTTCGCAGCCGGGCTGATTAACTGTAATTCGCCATTGACTTCAATCACGATCGGGGTGCCGTAGGCTTTCATAACATCCCCGTTGTCACTCCCATAATCGATATCGCGGTCCACTTTCCAGACAGTTTTCCCGGTGGTCTTGTTGAGCGCTACCACATACTGGTAATCAAATCCGTCGTAGTGCACGATCAGCAGATTCTGAAAGAGGATCGGAGATGATCCGGGACGGCGCCAATGATCGCAGGGCAAATCCCGCCGTGACCAGAGTGTGCGACAGTCCGCAGTGTCCAGGCAGGCAGTCCCGTAACTGCCAAAGTGCACATAAACCCGGCCCTCCTCAATGACGGGAGTCGGCGAAGCATACGAATTAAAGTCATTGCCAAAGCGTGGCTTTTCATTCTCGTAGAGCAGGCGATCATGCAGCATGCGCCCCGACTCGCGATCGATGCACAATACGGACATGCGCTTTCCATCAGCACTCGCCGTAGTCACCCAGATCTGGTTTCCCCAGACGACCGGGGAGGACCAGGCACGTCCGTGAATGGCTGTTTTCCACTTCACATTTTGTTTTTCGCTCCACGTCAGTGGTAACTGCGTGGATTCCGCATGGCTATTTGCCGAAGGGCCGTGTAACTGCGGCCAGTTTCGGGCGCCCCACACGGTCTGCGAAATCATGCATACCAGACTGCCAACCAATAGAATTCGCATCGAACGCTCCCGAAAGTATGCAGGTTTACAACGCGACCGCGTCAACACAACGTGATAAAACCACGATCAACATACCACAACCAGCATGAACTCGTGGCAATCTGGGGCCACAGGCTCTCGCGGGCGCGGCGGCGATAACAGCACCGAAAATCAGGATCGCTACTCACCAGCAGTCGTGACAGCGGGTTGTGTGGCGTCAGCAGTAGTAGCTTCGCGTGCCGCAGCGATCGCCAGGCGACGGCGACGGATAACCAGCATCAGCCCCCAGAACCCCAGAAATAGGGCCACGCACGCGGCAATCACAAGTCCCTTCCAAACACGCCAGTCAGATTCTCCGTTCGGGCCGAAAGCCGCACCCCACGTATGAAAACCACCCCAAAGCGTGATTCCCAACATGATGATCCACGTAAGACGGGAAGGTCGCAGACGATTCATAGCACTCACATCCGACAGGCGGGCAAAGGTTTTCCAGCGCGACGCGACAAAAACCAATCGTACCAGCACGGGCTGCTGGACCGGTCCTGTAAATCATTGCGTGAATAGAGAAACCGTGGCCGCGCCGCACCCCGGATCAGGAAGACTCTCCGGTTAGTTTCTTCAATTCGGTGAATTCATCGAGAGTCACAGTCGTTCGCGAACCATCTTCAGCGGACAACACAATCACATCACTAAACACCTTGTCATCTCGATTTCGGTCATGATGCAATCCGTGCCGACGACGTTCGGTACGGATCACCGTACCTTGCGTCACCGAAGTCCACTGGCGAAAACCGACTTTGACTTCGTGCGTCAATTCAACACGATCGCCGGGCTGCAACTGCTCAAAAATCTGCAAATTGTCGCGCGCTACCATAATCGAAACACAAGCTCGCCGAAGGAACGTAACTTTCCACCTGGAACACCGGGAAACTGCACACCGGCCACCCGACGACATAACGCGCGCCGAGCAGATCGACCGTTGACAGCGACCAGACGCCTCGATCAGCGCACTGGCATCGGTCACCCGTGACCTCTGAATCGTGCGCTAGGATCGACTTGGGATCAAGCTGGGATGCCGCGGAAACGGGTTTTTGGCCACCCGTAGCGGACTCCCACAACGCGAAAAACATGTTTCTGGCAATACTGCGAGGCACCGCTGGCATCAGCGGGCAACCTCGTGCACCGCCGTCACCGTGGTCGAAATCCCTCCCCGTGGCGTAAACGCAGCAATCACTCTCATGCTGCGGGGTGCCAGCAAATCGACCAATTCATCCAGAATACGGTTGGTGACGTGTTCGTAGAAGATCCCTTCATTGCGAAATGCCTGCAGATACAACTTCAAGCTTTTCAACTCCACACACAGCACGTCCGGCGTGTAGGCAATGGTCAAGGTCCCGAAGTCAGGCTGGCCCGTCTTGGGACAAACCGACGTAAACTCGGGGCAGACGATCTCAATCGTGTAATCACGATGTGGATGCTGGTTCTCAAAAACCTCAAGAACC
>MDTE01119559.1_pt1 | contig 16630 bp, 9 predicted proteins | sample 811231 | NCBI WGS metagenome assembly MDTE01 (sample SAMN05326651, study PRJNA326480) | marine metagenome | isolation source: seawater | place: Indian Ocean: Red Sea | collected 2010
CAAATCTTCATGGAAGCAGCAGAGATTTTCTTGCGCTTGCTGCGTGGAGATGTCATCAACTCAACGCAGATTCGCAGCACGGTGTTGACCCGTGAGAACTTCCGGAGCGACGGGGATTGGCTCGCTGTTCAAGACGCTGCAGTGGAGTTTGAAGCACTTGATGAACGCCCGAGCGAAGTCCACATCCCTTCACGTTATGTCTTTGAAGACCTGAAAATCATCCCCTCCTCCTTCCGAAGAGAGCTGTTGGAACTGGTCGCAGGAACCCACGACCCGCGTGCCCAAACCTTCGTGAATTCCATCCTTCCCGTCAAAGTGTTCAACCTGTCCATCACCTCTCCAGAGGTTATCGACGCGACGCACGAACGCATGAGCAGGGTCTACCACCCAAGTGGTGGCGAATGGAAACGTCGCGACATGCCTCGTACCAGTTTCGTTTTCCTCAACGCCGAAGAAGGTCTGACGAAAGAAGAGCAGTCCGCTGCTGCCAAAACTGAGGCAGACCAGGCACTCAGCGCCTACTGGAACGCATTGGAAGGCACCATTGATCCAGACAAAGTCAGCAAAGCCGCCAACAACGCCCTCATTGGGAACGTGGAAGAAGTGGCACAACAAATGGTCGAACGGTTCCACCCCGATGACAGAATCATGGCGTGGTTTGATTTCTTTAATCACGACAGTGAAAGGGTGTGCAGAAACATGACGGCTTACATGGAACAGGTCGCTCCACGCGTCGAAGCCTTGCTGCGAGGGGAATGAGATGGGGATTCGCCACGACACCTATTCCGCGGTACAGCCTGGAAAGCCAGGCTCGGCCATGTACCCCGATTCACCGCTTGGCGAGCAAGTGGAAGGCATCCCGACCGGACGTGACGTCGACTGGGAACCCTTGGTGGATTATCGACGCAACGGTGTGTCCGAGACCACCATTCATGGTGCGGTTGCCTGGGCGCATGGTGACGAGGTCATCCATTCCTTTGGTGGCAACGTGCTGTGTTACGGCCGCTCGATGATGAAGCCCTTCATGTTGAAGGCCTTCACCGAGGAGTTGGACGATTGCTCATGGGAACAGAAGGCCATCGCTGTGGCTTCACATAACGGCGATACCGAACACGTAGCGACGGCTCAATCGCTGCTCACCGAATCGGAATGGCCACTGATGCTCACACCTCTGGATGTCCCCCTGATCCAATTTGGCCGCCAAGTTCGCCGCCCTCGTCGTTGGTTCCACACCTGCTCGGGTGAACACGCTGCCATCCTGAGAGGATGTCGAAAGAAAGGTTGGAAGCGTGCGGGTTACACCTTGCCGACGCACGAGGTCTTCCACGCTTACATGGACCAACTTCGAACCTACCTCGGGCCCGATTGGTCACCCCTTCGGATTGCCAAAGACGGATGTGGACTGCCAACCGTTTCCAACACCGTAGCAGAATTGGCGCAGATTTACGCTGGGCTTGTTCGTGACAAAGACGACGATTGGATATGGGAGGCCATGGTACGCCACCCCGACCTTGTGGGCGGATTCAACCGACTGGACTCCACCATCCTCAAGGCTGGTAACGGCCATGTCATCGCCAAGGAGGGAGCGGATGGTCTGCTCGGCATGGCGATTGAACACCCCGATTATCCCAAGGGACTCGGTATTGTGATCAAGATCGCCCATGGATGGAATGCACAGGCGACATGGTACGTTGCCAGAGCTGTCTTGGGTGTTCTTGGTATCAACCTCAGAAACCCCTATCCGCTTCATCGCCAAAAGGCGTTCATCGTCCCCGGCATCGTACCTGATGCCTATCAAGCGGTCCTCGAAACGGTACCCACATGGGATGAGTGGGACCCTGACCAGGACCGTTGGTACTTTGACCACGAGGTGAAGTAGATGCAACCGGTTCTCAACTTCATCAACGGTTCCTTTGTTGAAGCGGCCTCGCAAAGGACCATCGATGATGTGAATCCCGCTACTGGCGAGGGCATCACCACCATTCCGAGGTCGGGTGCAGAAGACGTACAAGCGGCCGTTGATGCGGCCTTGGCGGCAACGCCTGCTTGGGCGAGCACTCCACTGGAAGAACGCATTGCTTGGCTGCACAAAATCGCTGATGCACTCGAAGAGCAGGCGGAGACCATCGCTCAACTCGAGAGCCTCGACACGGGGAAACCCATCACGCTCGCAAGAAACGTCGATGCTGCTCGCTCCGTTGCGAATTTCCGTTTCTTCGCCGATTTTGTTTTGCAGCAGCCCCAGCAGACGTTCAGTGACCACGGCGCCATCAATTATGTCCAACGCTCACCCGTCGGTTGTGTTGGCCTTATCACGCCCTGGAACCTCCCACTCTACCTCCTGTCATGGAAGGTTGCGCCTGCCCTCTTGATGGGCAACACCATCGTTGCAAAACCGTCCGAATTGACACCGCTCACGGCCAACCTCCTCGCCCAAACGATGCAAACCGTGGGTCTGCCCAGTGGCGTGTTCAATGTCGTCCATGGCTACGGCCCCGATGTCGGCCAAGCCATCGTCGAACACGACGACATCCGAGGTATTTCCTTCACGGGTGGAACGGCAACAGGGAAAATCGTCGCTGCAACCGCCGCGCCGATGTTCAAGAAACTCTCGCTTGAGTTGGGCGGTAAGAACGCCACGGTGTTGCTCGATGATGCCCCCTTGGACGATATCATGCAGGGGGTTGTTCGCGCTTCGTTCACCAACTCAGGCCAAGTGTGCTTGTGCGGTTCTCGTATTCTGGTGCACGCCTCAATTTACGACGATTTTCTTGAGAAATTCGTTCATGCGGTCGAACGTATTCAGGTTGGTGACCCGAGCAACGAAGCAACCGTGATGGGATCGGTGATCTCTCAAGACCACAAAACCAAGGTCGAGAGCTACATTCAACTTGGCGTTGAGGAGGGTGGCGTGGTGTTGACGGGAGGACTGAGCAAAACGGCACCCGTGGAGAACGTGAGCAAACATGGTGCCTTCCTCCGCCCCACGGTTCTTGCTGGACTTCCTGCCACCTCAAGAACCGCAACGGAGGAAATATTCGGGCCGGTGGTCACCGTTCACGCCTTCGAAACTGAAGACGAAGCCGTCGAGATGGCCAATGGCACACCCTACGGGCTCGCAGGTTCCGTTTGGACCGCCGATATCGAGCGAGGTCATCGCTTCGCAGAGCGGATGGACACGGGCATCGTATGGGTGAACACATGGCTCAATCGGGACCTCCGAACACCTTTCGGGGGCGTCAAGCAATCCGGTGTCGGCCGAGAAGGGGGGGCTTGGTCCCTCAATTTCTTCTCAGAGCTCACGAACATCTGTGTTCAACAGCCCTAACACATCTTCAAATGCCCCCGTGATGGTTGAAGGACATGGACGAAGAAACGCTTCCCTTGTTCGTCCTCCCCATGGTTCTCTTTCCAGGTGAACTCCAAGAATTGAGGGTGTTTGAGCCACGCTACCGACAGATGCTCGACACCTGTCTCTTGGATGAACGCCCGTTTGGATTGGTCATGAACGACCCGTTTGAACCAACCAACGGATGGGACGGCCCAAGGCGTCACGGATGCGAAGCGATCATCTTGAACCACGAGACGAAAGGCGTCAACCACTTCATCACCATCACCGGAGGACGACGCTTTTTCATCGACGAGATCATTGAACCTGCGCTTCCACCCCTTCACGACCCAAGCATGGCTGATTTGATCGAAGACGGCATGGTTCCCGACCTCAACGCCTTGATCGAACGTATCCCGTCCGACCACCCACACCATCGCCTCTACATATCGGGCAACGTGACGTATCTCGAGGAAGAAGGGGTGCTGGACGAAGCCGAGCAAGCCACACTCCGAGACATCACTTCACGCTTGATTCTCCAAGCAGGACAAGGCATGAACATCGATGAAAGCGTGCTTGAAGACTGGATCAATTCCATCTGTGCCGAACAAATCTCCCACCGACGAACCTCCATCTACAACGTGGCTGCCCTCTGCCTCAACAACCTCGAAGACCGACAGCAACTTTTGGCGTGCCACACGGTGACTGAGGCCATGCATGAATTGAACACCCATGTTCAAGGCCTGTTTGGGGAAGCCGAGTGATGCAGGCGACGCTTTGAAAACGACACGCGGGGTGGAAAGCCCATGTCGGTTTACGGTGCAGCACGCAAAGTTACCACACACACGCTTCAGGAAATGAAGCGTGCTGGTGAGAAAATTACGATGCTGACAGCCTACGATTATTCGCTTGCACGGTTGGTCGACCAAGCAGGAATCGATGTCATCTTGGTCGGCGATTCTGCCTCCAACGTCATGGCGGGTCAGGTGACGACCGTACCGATGACCCTTGACCACATGATCTACCACGCCCAGTGCGTGGAACGTGCCGTGGACCGTGCCCTTCTCGTCGTGGACATGCCCTTTGGAACCTATCAGGGCAATTCGAGGCAAGCCCTTGATTCCGCGATTCGCATCATGAAGGAATCGAGTGGTCACGCAGTGAAACTTGAGGGAGGAGCCGAAATTGTGGAATCCGTTCAACGTATTTTGACCGCAGGCATTCCCGTGATGGGTCATTTGGGTTTGACGCCGCAATCCATCTACAAATTTGGAACCTATTCCGTGCGGGCGAAAGAGGAGGAGGAAGCCGAGAAACTCATTGCCGATGCAAAGATCCTCGAAGAAGCCGGGTGCTTCGCCATCGTTCTCGAAAAAATACCTCGGGAACTCGCCAAGCGCGTCAGTGAAGCGCTCACGATTCCAACCATCGGCATTGGCGCCGGCCCAGATGTCGACGGGCAAGTGTTGGTGCTTCACGATGTGTTGGGCATCACGATGGATTTCTCACCGAGGTTCCTGCGACGCTACCTCAACCTCGCGGAGGAGATCGACGGCGCCTTGAAGGCCTATTGTGAGGATGTGCGCTCCGGTGATTTCCCCAACGAGGATGAATCCTACGCCTCCTGATCATCCGAGCAAGCCGTACATCATGATGGAGCCGCCCAAGGCTCCAATGTTCACGCCAAACGTGTGCCAAATGGCCAATCGAAACGGTGGAAGATGGAACCGCCACCACGATGTGCTCACCCAAATCCAAACGACGACCGCAAGATAACCACCGCAAACGAAGCCCCCGTATCCCGACATCCACACGGCCGAAAAGAACCCGCCCAACAACAGCACGCCCAAGGCATATTCTTTCCACAACTTTTGGGGATGTTGCGTCAAGAGACGGTGAAACAACGGGGCGCACAACAGCATCATCAGCAACGGGGCTTGGACTGGATTTGGAATACCGTAAGCGAGGGTGGGCTGCACCTTCCACTGCCACAGTGCACCAACCACCAAACCAAACAATGTTGGTGCGCCGACATTGGTCCATGTTTCCATCCATGTCGCAGAACGAGGTCCCGCAACCGCAGGGGGCTCTCCGTGGACGGGTTCCAAAGATGCCTCGTCCATGCTAACGCCACAACGAGGTCCCGTTTAGGGATTGGTGTTGCCCAACAATCGCCTGCCTGCAAAGCCGTTCATGAAATAAACCTCGTTGCCGTGGCCTTGGCATGGCCAAAGGGCAGATTGTTGCCGGATGCATCGCACCACATCCCCCGCATCTTGTTTATGCGGAGAATCCACCTCAAAACGAACCCGTGGCCGAGGGCGGATGGGAGCAGTTGCGATGGGGGTATGAACGTCTTCGAGCATCACTTGCCGACATCGATTACGACGCCATTGTGCTGCTCTCTCCTCACTGGCAGACCTATGTGGGGACGCATTTTCTTGGGTTGCCGCATTTCGAAGGCCTCTCGGTGGATCCTATTTTCCCAAACCTCTTTCGCTATCATTACGATATGAACGTGGATGTTGAACTGGCAAAAGCCATTCATGACGAAGCCGAAGCCGCTGGACTTCCCGTCAAGATGATGGAAAATCCGGACTTCCGAGTGGATTACGGGACCATCACCACCGGCCACTTGTTCAATCCAGACTGGGACAAACCCCTCGTGGTGATTTCAAGCAACCGTTCAACGGCCTACTACTCGGTAGAGGTGATGCAGGAGATGATGATCGAACTTGGACGGGTGACCCGTAAAGCCATCGAAGCGAGCGGAAAGAAGGTCGTGGTCTTGGCCAGCAATTCGCTCTCTCATCGTCACTTCACCACGGAATCGGAGGTCCCAGAAGACATGAGCAAAGAGCACATCACCAGCCACGCCATGCACCTTTGGGACATGCGAATGATCGAATACATGCGAACAGGACAGGCACAGCGAATTCTCGATGAAATGCCGGAGTTTACCGAGCAAGCCATCGCTGAAAGCGACGGCGGTGGCCTCTCGTGGCTGCTCTCCACATTGGATGTCCCAACCTACCCTGCCACACTCCACGGTTACGGCACCATCATCGGCACAGGAAACGCCGTGGTTGAATGGCCTTGCCACGCCCACGAGGTGAGCGAGGCATGAGCGCTGGAGAGGTGGTGGCCTCGTTCGTCGTTCCTGTCCATCCCCACACGGTGTTGGCACCCGAACAAAACGCTGGATGGCAACGCTTGCGAGACGCCTTTGATGAAGCCGCACAAACGATTCGCGAACTCGAAGCCGACCTCATCATTGTGTATTCAACCACCTGGCCTTCCATCATTGGCCATCAAATTCAAGCCGACCCAAATCCCGAATGGGTGATGGTCGACCATGACTTTCACGACCTGGGCTCCATTCCCTACTCCTTCAACATCGATGCAGAATTTGCCCATGCTTGGGACGAAGCCAACCAAAACCGAGGCCTTCAAAGTCGATGCGTGAATTACAAGGGATTCCCAATCGACGTCGGCTCTGTCGTAGCACTCACCTTGCTCAATCCCGACAACAAGATTCCTGCCGTCATCGTATCCTCGAACATGTACGCCAACCGCAGCGAGACCACCGTCCTCGCCAAGGCGTGCCTTGATGTCGTGAAGGCGCAAGGGCGTCGGGCGGTGGCCGTTACGGCCATGTCGCTCTCAAACCGCATGTTCACCGACTTTATCGAACCCGAAAACGACAAGATTCACTCCCTCAAGGACGATGAATGGAACAGAAAGATCCTGGAGTTCCTTGAGCAGGGACGATTGGAAGACGTTGGTCAACTCTCTCGGACCATTCACCGGCAGATCCGGGTCCAGAAAGTGGTCGCGTTCAAACCGATGTGGTGGCTTTCTGCGATGAACGGTAATCGGAACGACCTGACAGGTCGAATCATGGCCTACGAAGCGATTCATGGTGCCGGAGGCGCCGTCGTCTCTCTTGACCCCACGCCATCTGGTGCAGGTGACAAGGAGTACGACGAAGACGATGTTGAGTATTTCCATGGTGAGCGAGGCGTGCTTGACACCATCGATGAGGTGGAAGACGACGGTGGTTCACCGCCCCAAGAAGGTTCGAAACCTACCAAACAAGGCCCTGACCTTTGGGAGCCGACAGAGGCTGAAGGCTCGGTCAATACCACCACCGCTCCAAAACCAGTGGGCGCCTACCCACACGCTCGTCGGGTCGGCGACATGCTGTTTCTTTCTGGTGTTGGGCCTCGACAACCGGGAACGAACGCCATCCCAGGGGGACCCATACACGACAACGAAGGCGTGCCTCTTGAATATGACATTCGGGCTCAAACACATGCTGTTGTGGAGAACGTCCGCCGAATTGTTGAGGAGGCCGGAGCTCGTATGGACCAAATCGTTGACGTCACCACCTTCCTTGTGGACATGAAGCGAGATTTTGCTGGATACAACGAAGTTTGGGCTGAAACATTGGGCAAGGTTGGCCCAACCCGAACCACCCTCGCCATCGATGCTCTACCCACTCCCATTGCAGTGGAAATGAAAGTCATCGTTCACATGGCAGATTGAATCTTTCCGGATTTCGGGGGATGCCGTTGGCAAATAGGCAAACGGATAATATGATACGGTGGTTTGCCACCAATAACAGTCTCTTTTACTGCTGGAAATCGGGGGAGAATCATGGCAAAAGAAACGGTTGAAGCCATCGTCAAAGGCGTCGTCTCAGGCGACATTGAAGCGGTGAAAGACGAAATCAAGACCACGTTCGCACGAACCATCGGCCTTTCAGGGGTGGTGATCATCTCACTGTCCGCCATGCTACCGGGCATATTCGTCACGCCAACCTTTGCCGCTGACATCATGGGGCCAGGGATTTGGTTGGCCTTTTTGCTGGCAGCAGCCGTTGTTCTCCCAGCAGCGCTCTCAAAATCTGAACTTGCGTCGGGAATGCCGTCCAGCGGTGGCTCCTACGTCTTCCTTGAACGCACCTACGGGCCGTTGTTCGGAACCATCAGCGGTCTTGGATTGTGGGCTTCATTCTTGCTCAAGTCCGCATTTTCGCTCATCGGTTTCTCTGCCTACTTCATCGTCATCACGACGTTTTTTGATATCGAGATGAACATGCTCACCCTCTCGCTTTCGGCACTGGTGCTCATCACCACCGTCAACCTTCTGGGCGTCTCAAAAATCAAAACTATCCAAACCCCCATCGTCGTCACAACGGTCGGCCTTCTTCTCGGGATGTGCGTCATGGCCTTGTTCGACCCAAACTTCGACGCATCCGTACCGATTGATGGTGCGTTTTCAGCAAGCATTTGGAGCCTTGCAGAAACCGCTGGATTTGTGTTCGTGGCCTACGCTGGCGTGACCAAGGTCGCTGCCATTGGGGACGAGGTCAAAGACCCAGAGCGCAACCTGCCCTCCGGTATCCTGCTCTCCTTGGCCATCGCCACCGTCATCTACAGCCTCCTGGCATTCATGATGATGGCTGCCATTCCCGGTGATTGGTGGATCAGCGACGGCAAAGTCGTCGAGGACCCCATCTCTGTCTTTGCAGCAGCCTTGGCAGGCTCAACCTTCGGGGTGTTCGTGGCGATCATTTCTGTTCTCACCATGATCTCCATGGCTTTGGCAGGCATCCTTGCCTCCTCTCGGTTCCTGTTTGCAATGGCACGAGACAAACTCATCTCACCACGCCTTGAGGCCATGAACAGCAAATACGAGACGCCTCACTGGGCAATTCTCGTCACCGGTTTAGCGATGGGTATGGCCATTCTTTTGCTTCCCTTGAAAGACGTCGTCAAACTCGCTTCTGGATTCAAAATCATGATTTTCATCATGATCAACTCGTGCGTGATCATCCTGCGCCAAACGAGCGACACGCATGAATGGGACCCCGCCTACCGCAGTCCACTCTACCCCTACATGCAACTTTGGGGTATCATCGCCGGCTGCTTCCTCATCTCATTGATGGGATCGAAGGCCTTCATCGGCGGCACCGTAGCCGTCGTTGCTGGCGTCATCACCTACTACGTCTATGGAAGGAAGCATTACGAAGTCCACCGAGAAACGCCCTTCCAGGCCTTCAGAGCGACGCTTCGAAAGCAAAGTTGAGCAAACTTACGCCTCATCTGCGTGGTGGTTGAGTCATCACTCGTGACGGATCCACTCGCCGTTGGGCGTTACTTCCCAATACTGGAGTTCTTCTGAAACATCCACGTACCAGCCCGTTTCACCCTGCGTGGTGGAAGGGGTCGCTTGCATGACACCAACGCGTGCTGCTTCTTGCGCCAATTCCTTCATGGCTTCAAGCGTAAGTCCGTGCCGCTCATGAAGCGGGGTGTCGTCAACAGGTCCGGAGGCAACGAATTCATCACCCTCATCATCCTCATCCTCATCTTCATCAAACACCTCGTCAACCCAATCGTCCCCATCAACCTCTGATGCACGCCGAGTGAGCACGACCAGAACTGCAAGAAGAAGACAGAGCAAAATCGCAGCCATCGTCATGGCGGTGTTGGTGGAACCTACGGCGCCGCCAAGCAACACTTCTTCGACATCAAAGAACGTCTGAGCGAGCAAGCCGTTCCAGCGGATGGTGCACGAACGGTCTGTTCCTCCGTTCTCGATGTCAACCTCCCAGGTACCGTTGGTGACAAAGGTGGTCTCGCCTGTGGTACAGGTCACGCTCGTGTTGTCTTTGGGTATGGTGAGCGTGTTGCCGTAGGCGTCGGTTCCAAAAGCATTGAGCAGTGCCGTATCGCCTTCAGAAAGGGCATCACGGTTGAGCGCCGCCTGGATCCGAATCGGGTCACCCGCTTCGATGGTCAAGGCGATAACATGGGTTGCGTCGCCCTCGTTGAGAACGAGTTCGTATTCACCAATCGTTTTCCCCGTGAATTCCCAGTAACCCAATCCTGTTTGCGAGGGAGCGAGCTCTCCAATGTTACCGTTCAAGGCCGTGCTCACCTCAGTCGAGGGAGCGACGTTGCCGTGTACGTCCACCGTTTGAACAAAGAGGTCAAACGGCTTTCCTGCTTGAACGGTCAGGCCCTCGTCAAACGAAGTGATCAAGGCATGAGAATTTCCGGTGACCACGGTCAAGCGCACCGTCGCAAAGACGCCGTCGGCATTCACACGAATCTCATGACCACCAACCGATGTGGCGACCCAACGACCGTCGTTCAGGCGCATCTCCAACGTGATGTCCTCGCCGTTCAGCGACCAGTTGAGGGCGATGTCCTCAAGCGGGTTGTTGTAAGCATCAAAGAATTGTGGAGCGAGGTCCAATTCTCCGTCAGCAGGAACTTGGGCGCCTTCGCCTTGCAAGGTGATAAACGCCAAACGACCCGGGCGAACATCAAAATTGACCTCGTTCACAAACATGGAACCGGTGGTGTTGTCAAACCAATTTCCTTCAAACTTCCATGATTGAGCTTGCGCAGCCTGCAGCATCGTGAAGGAGGAACTGTTCGTAAGCGCATCGACGTCGCCCACGACCGCCGTGATGCTTCCGTTCACAACCCAACGGTTGCCCTTGACATCTTCTGCATAGAGTTCGATCACAACCTGGTCGCCTGCAGATGGGAGGCGTGGCGTGAGTTGGAAACGAATGTCGATGGCACGACCGTGCTCAACGTCAACCGTAAGCGAAGTCGAAACGGTCCCATCAACACCGGTGATGATGGTTTCGCCCGTGGATGAGGGATTCCAATACACGCGTTGGTCATCGTCAACCGAGAGGCCACCCGATGTTGTGGCCAGCGATTCGATGGACGGTGAAACGAAGCCAATGTATCCGTTGGCATCTCGCCGTTCAAACACCAATTCGTAAGATTCGCCTGCAAGATAGGCCTCTGGTTCGCCCACAATTTTCAGTGTTGATGCAACCGCATCACCGGGGATGACATGCAGCGTGGCGCTTCCCGTAATGTTTCCAGCCGTAGCCGTGATGAGCCACTTGCCCGTGTTGGTTGCAAGGTATTCCCCTGCCGCATTGAAACTCCCGTTTTCAGCGAACCAAGCAATGGGACCTGCAAGGGACCTCGGCATTTCATAGCCGTTGATGTCGACCAGAACAGGGATAATTTGGGTGATCGTGCCTGCACGAACTTGAAGCGGCTCATCAAACACAAAGGCATGAGGTTGCCCTGCAGAAACGACGGCCACTGCACGGTCTTCAAGTTGATTGTAACGAACACGGATGTTGACTTCGCCCGTTTCCTCTGGCGTCCAAGTTGGCATGCCATGCCCGATGTACTCGCCGTTGATGTCCCATACCATGTTGGCGTTTCCAGAGACACTGTTTCCACGACCGTCGAGAAGATCAGCGGTCAACGTGTTCTGCTCAAGCACGCCAAAATTGACGCTGGTGATGTCGATAGAGGTTGGAACACCGGGAACAACCGAGACGTTGTGGGATGCGAGAATGCCGTTGTGCTCAGCAGTGATTTCGATCAAGCCTGACGACCATGGAAAGAACAGACCCTCTTCAGAGATGGTCCCGTTGCTCGCAGACCACGTGATGTCCCCCGTAACGGGGTTGTTCACGGCATCGTAAATCACGGCTTCAAACATCATCACCTCATCAGCAGACATGGTGGTTGGCGGGGCATCGAACACAACCCTGTCCGCAGTTCCCGAATGGAGGACAGCCTGCTCTTCGTGAAGAGAAATGGGTGAGGATGGGAGGGCTGCAATGAACAACAGAACGACGACGAAGATACCAAAACTCCTCGTCGTCCTGCTCAAGCGTTCACCACCGTTTCACTCGTCGCTGTATTCTTGCCATTCTTCTTCGCCGGGATTGCGGAACCACCAGGCTCCATCTTCGTCTTCCCACCATTCAACACCGTCCTCATCGAACGTCGTCTCAGGTTCCTCCTCGACTTCTTCCTCTTCAACAGGCGCTTCCTCGGCAGGTGGACCTGTCGGCCCTGGTGCGGGGCCTGTCGGACCAGGAGCAGGGCCGCTTGGACCTGGTGCACGGCCGGTTGGACCGGAAGGACGTGCATCGTCATCATCCTCGTCTTCATCGTCGTCATCGTCCCAATCATTATCAACGCCTGATCGGATGAACATGATGCCAAGAACTCCAAGAACAACGGCTACCAGTGCAAGCAACCCAGCACCAACATAGTACAAGGTGCCGCCTGCCTCAAAGAAGCCCTCAAGGTTTCCAACGACATTGATTTCTTCATTGACACGTACCGAACCAACGCTGACGGTAATGGTCTGTGGACCGTCGTCGAGGGTTGTCACCGTCCATTGATTTGAAGCGATCATGGTGGCGGTCGCTCGACCTGTTGCTTCCACCTTGACGCTTCCTGGCACATCGATTTCGTTGTCAAAGGCATCAAAGGCACGGATGGACACTTCAAGCGATTGAAGTTGTTCAAGGCTATCGGTGCTCAAGTTGACTTCCAGTCGGTCGACGGTACTTTGGGCAGAGACGTTGAATACAACGGTTGACGAAGCACCACCGGCCACATACACAAGCGTGTGGTCACCGGCAACCCTCGCATCGTAGGTGTAGTTTCCATCCGTAGCCGTGATGATGTTGAGGCCGAGGACATCGGCTCCGTTCTCCGACCATTCGACGTTTTGCGGGAATTGATTTCCATCGGCATCGGTTCCCGTCACTTGGATACTGATTTGGTCACCCGCTGTTGGTGAGAGGGTGCTGAACTCCCCAGCGACGGTCACCGCAACACCGTGAAGGATGGTGATGGTGATGCTGTCCGACTCGTTGAAGCCCGTACCGCTGATACTGTATGCTTCGATCTTCCATTCACCAACTGCTCCTGCTTCCCAACGCATGTCGTTCAGGAGCAGTTCTGTCGTAATGTCGCGAGTTTGGCCCGTTTCTACGTTGATCTCAACCCAATTCAATTCACCTGAATCGATGCGGTTGTTATCAGCATCGTAGAGGTCGGAAGAGAAGTCGACTGCGTAATCCGAAGTCATCTCAATGAGAGCCCCTGTGTCCGCATCTGGGTTGGTCGCCGTTCCACGAATGCTCACTGTATGGAGGAAGCCGTGGTCCACCGTCATGTTGATGGAGACGATGTGAACCATGACGCCATCATCATAGGTTGCCGTCATCGTGTAAGGGTCATCGCTTGCGAAATAAGGCGTAAACGTCGTGGAAGCCCCTTGCAATGTTTCAAGGAAACTCGATGAGTCACCCATCGTGGGATGGTCAAGGCTCCAATTGGCGTTGATTTCCCATTGGTTCCCCTTGGCGTCAATGGCGAACACCTTTGCTTCCAGCGTTTCATCCGCTGTGAGGTCAAAGTGTTGCCAGGTTGCCGTGGCATCATCGACGACGAGGCGCAACGTCTGAATTTGGCCGTAACCGACGTTGATAACGACATCCGTAAGCGTGGTTTCGTAGCGTGCCTGCAAGGTTCGCTCACCGATGCCAACGGGGTCCCAAATTGCAGGAGCACCCGCTGTCATTTGCCCATCGGCAATCTTCGTCCAATTGTCAGAAGGCAAAACCACAGCGAGGCGGTTGCCTCGTACGTCAACACGGGTGGTGTTGATGTAAACGCGGTCGTCTGCTGTGATGCTCGTCGCCGACACATTGAGTTCAAGGAAATCGATCTGTCCATGGCCGACGGTGATCATCAATTCATCAGAGGCCCCAGATACCGAAGTGAGGTTCAGCCACCAAACGCCGACATGGTCGGGGAAGTATTCGGCGTTCACTTCTGAATAATTGCCGTTGGTGGTGGTCCACGTCAAATTTCCAGCCGCTGCGATGTCGAGTTCGTTGCCGTATTGGTCGTACAAATCGGCGGTGATGTCGCACCACACACCTGCAGGAACCGTGCCCTCGCATCCACTCAATTCAAAGTAGGCGGCTGCACCTGGAGTCACGGTGATGCTCACATCAACGGATTGTCCACCAGGAACATCGTGCTTGACCTGGACCACATGTGTTCCAACCGCGTAGGGCTGGAAGATGTTCGGCATGACTGCACTCATGCTGCCGTTGGTTGGGGTGTAAGTGATGCTCGCACCTGGGATTTGATTTCCGTGCTGGTCGACCATGTGGGCGGTGATGGTGAGCGTCTCATCGGCGGTGATGGTAGCACTCAGCGGCGTCACCACGAGATCAGCGGGTGCACCCGCTGTGACCGTGATGGATTGTGTGCCGCACACCAAACCGAAGCAGGCAGAGATGGTGTGAACACCTGCCGTGGACGGTGTGTAGAGACCGTTGCTTCCAATGCTGCCGGCGGATGCAACCCAATCGACGGGGACGGTGCGAACCATGCTGAGATGGTCGTACGCCACGGCGTTGAAGTTGACCGCACTGTCGGCATCCGTGCTCACGCTGCCCGTTGGTGTGATGGACAAGGTGCTGATGTTGGTCGTGTTGAACAAGATCTGTGGGCGATAAGCGGGGTTGTTGGCATCGCTCGAGTAGAACGAGGCATGGGCGTGGCCGGTGTTCGGTGTTGCGATGATGACCCATGCTTGCTGATTGGAAATCGTCATACCAAGCGTGCTGATGTCAAACCACAACCAACCCGTTGTGTCGACGTTGACCACGGTGGTGGATACAGCGTCGCCATAATCCACACCCGCTTGCATACCGGGAGCACCCCAGTTAACACCGGAGGTGGACCCGTTCCAAGTTGCGGAAGTTTGGCTCCACGAACTGCTGAGGATCGGATGAACAGCAAAGGACACCGAGGTTGCACCTTGTACCGATTCCCAAGACTCAACATAGAGGCCCAGCGAAGCAGAGTGAACCTGTTGGTACTGTGGGAACGGGATTTGTGAAGCGTCCAGTCCGAAGTTCATCCGACACTCATCGGTCCACAGAGTCCCACAGAACGTACCCGCAGACAGCGTGGTATCGCTGGCGAAATTGCTGTCAGGGTATTCACCATAGATGCTCGTGTCTTGGATGTTGGTGTGTCCGAAGGCGGCGATCTCGTTACCCGTTTGCATGGTGTAAGTGTAGGTCAGTGTGTTGCTGTTGTAAACATGGGTGGGGTCACCGATGGCAAAGCTCCAGCGTGCCGAAGAAGGCCCAGGAATGGATTGGTTCACGCCCTGAACCCACCACGAAAACATTTGGCCTGCGGAGAGGTTGTTTTCAAATCGGAACGTGGTGTTGGTGATTTCGGAATCTTCCCAAGACTTGTACTTGTAGACGCCCGTGGTGTTGGCGATGGTCACGATGTATCCCGTTGCACCCGAGACCGGTGACCATGTCAATGCAGGCTGGGTCGACGGAGAGAGGAGACCGTTGGCTTCATCGTAGAGGACCGCTCCATCGCCTGGGGAAACTTGGGCGGGTTGAGCAGGCGGTACGATTCCATTGACGTTGTCCACATAATCCAACACGATGTGGGGGTGGAAATCCGAATCGGTGTAGTCCGAGGAGTAGAAGGTATGCGAAGAGCCCGAGGCACCAACCCGCTGGAGCATGAACGTCATCGTCGTGTTTCCGTTGGCAATGTTTGACTGAGCGAGGCTCGTCAAATCCCATTCCATCCAACCCACCGGGTTCGAGATGGTCAGGGTTGAACGCGTGATTTCGGTACCCGAACATGTTGGTGCATTGGCCCAAACGGTGGTTGATTCACTGAACGAACTGCACGGATAGACGGCGAAAGTGGTTGACGAAGTCCCGCCAACACTGGTCTGGTACATTCGGAGCATCATCTGCGTTGGCGTCATGGCCGACGGCCATGGGATGTTGCTGAGGTCGTATTCCATGAGGATACGGCTCTCACCCGTTCCCAATCCATTGGTACCCAAGACCATGCTTGAGGCAGAGCCTTTGTTGACCGTAGCATTGGAATCGATTTCAACGTCGGGAACCGTCGGCAAAAGACCCGTGGCATCAAAGATGGAACCTCGCGAGAGGTTGAGCGTGTGGTTGCCATTGCCGTCGTCGGATCCTTGGTTCTCTGGATTACGATACTTGTTGATGGACGACCATTCACCAATACGGTCACCTTGTTCGGCACGGATGCGCCAGTAGATCCACTCGTCACCTTTGCTGTGGTTCTCAACGGTGACCGTTGAAGTCGTCGGATCAAAGGAGAGGTTCTCGTAGGACCCAGCCGCTATCTCGTCGGAGTTGTAGCACTCGGCATCAACCAATCGGCTGTCTGCGCCAACGCAAGCGACCCACCGAGTCTGGTTGGTGTAACTTGCGCTCCAGTTGAAGTCGGACTCATCTTGTCCCGATGGACGAGGCATCGATGTATCCCACAAGGTAGCACCGTCGAGGGGATGCAGATTGGTCGGCGATGGAACGGCCCACGCAGTACCCAACGAATAGGTCATGTTGAG
>MDTE01119962.1_pt1 | contig 16630 bp, 16 predicted proteins | sample 811231 | NCBI WGS metagenome assembly MDTE01 (sample SAMN05326651, study PRJNA326480) | marine metagenome | isolation source: seawater | place: Indian Ocean: Red Sea | collected 2010
AGTTCCGTCACCTAAAGCTTCAGCAGTAGCTGTTGACATACCTGTATGTACGTTATAAGCACCACCAGTAGCACTTGCAGAACGTGCAGTTGGATCAGTTCCTGTCATTGCTCCACCAGCAGAAGAGTTAGCCGCTGAGAATGATGCTGTATTAGCGCCATTTCCAGAACCTCTAGAAAAGTGAGTTCCAGCTTCGTTGAAGAGTGCTTCACTTCCAGTCTGACTTTGCAGTCTTGATCTCATTGCGAAAATCAAGCCAGTTGGACCAGTCATTGGTTGAACACCGCAGATATCATATGCGATAAGATTTGGCATAGAACGTCTTACGAGTGAGATTAAAACGGGATCGAAAGTGTCAATACTTCCAGCAGAAGCAGTTGAACTTGATGATCCCATTGCGTTAGTTGGAGCGGCTTCTCCGAGAAGAGTTGGCGCTCTATATCCACCGGAGCCATGATCTTGCTCTCTAGCAGATTTTTCTTGGTTTTCAAGAAGAGTTGCAGTTACGGCTCTCTTGTGGGCATCTTTAATTTCTGGTAAATCTTGATGCTCAAGAACTGGCTGCCACTTCTTTTGAAGTTCATCAGATTGATACATATTAGTTTCTCCTTTAAACTATTTTTCAGCCTTGTTACAATATTTATAAATTATTACTTTTTGATGCTTCGAGATATGGCCTGCGTGTACATGGCCATAGAGCCGTTCACTTGGTTACTATCTTCCTCTAAATTTTCAAGAGGTTCTTCCTCACTCACATCATTCTCAACAACTTCTTCCGAAACTGGGAAGTAGTTTTCTTTTAAAGTCTTTAGCTTATCAGCAAAGTCTTCTTCTTCATAACTTACACCTTCAGCAAGTGACTTTAATTTCTCTTTCTGAGTTTCAGTTAAGTCTTCACTAATATCTGCAAGTGCTTGACTTTTCTTAATCTCAGCTAGTTCTTTTTTAACTTCGATATTTTTTTCGATTTCTTCATTGACAGAGTTTTCTAACTCTTCAACTTTAGCGGCCATCTCATCAACAATATCTACCTTCTCTTCTGGTATATCGATATAGTTTTCTGTGAAAAGATTCTTTAAGCCAACCATGAAGTTCTCGACTATCTCAGAACGTATACCCTTTTCAATAGCGAGTTCATTTTCTTTAACCCACTCTTCTGCTACATATTCTAGATAATCGTCAAGCTTTTTAACTAAGTCTTCTTTAACGATTTCTTTTTCTGCTTCAATTTCAGCATTCATATCTAGTGTAGCTGTTTCTAATACTTCGTTTACCTTTGAAAGAACTGCCGCTTCGAAAATAGTCTCAGCTTTTGATTTAAAATCTTCAGATAAATCTTCGTTACCAAACAATGCTTTTACATCATCTGTAATGTTGATATCATCTTTAGACACTTTAATCATTTCTTTTAATGTTGGTCCAGTAGCTTCGACTTCTTCAGGATGGTATTTTGAGTTCATGTTATACATGGACTTAACCATCTGTTTTACGTCATCTTTCTTTTGCTTTTTAGCATAGTCTACCATAGCTTGAATCATACCAACTTTAGTACTTGGCATTTTAGCTTTTGGTTCTGGTGCTTTTTTAGGTTCTGGATCTGGAATTTCGGAAGGATCGCCCATTGAAGCTTTTTTAGCTTCTTCTAGATTATCGTCTGATTCAACAGCCTCAACTTCCTGATCAGCAGAATCTACAACATCTTCGAGGACTTCTTCCTCTACTGCATTTTCTTGAACTTGATCGGACATGTACTTGCTCCTTTATTGATCATTAATTATTTAATTACAATCTATTTATAAATTTATAATTTTGAAAGAAAATTTTCAAACACTTTAAGTTTGACATTCTCTAATTCAGACTTTGAGGCCGTCTTAACCTCTTTCTGCATATCAGCGATATCGGCTTCACGTATGATTCCGTTATCCCATACCCACTCTTTACTCTCCATAATACCATTTACAAAAGCATTTGGAGCAGATGGATCTGCTACTATATCAGCCGCAGTTGCTAAATAAAAATCTTTTTGAACTTCTTGAGTTCCACCTTTTTCTTTTAAGCTACCCATACCACGACTTGATACTCCAAGCTGTCCTCCATCGTCAATAATATTTTTGACTATTTTACCATAGGGTGTTTCAGTCAATATCTTTGCTTTACCGACAAAATTTGAACCGTCTTGTTTTAAACTTTGAATTAAGTGTGAAACTCTTTCGAGATTAATAGTAGGACCTTGTGGATGTCCGAGTTCACCATATGCTCTATTCTTTTGAATATATTCTTTGTCGTATCTAGCGACTTCTTTTTGAAGAGTTGGAAGAGGATATTCTCTACCATTTCTATTCTTGATATCTCCTTGCATGAAAATACCTTCGATATAGAGATTTTTCTTTCCATCTTTCTCTTCTTCGAGATATTGAACGTCTTCGAGTATTTCACACATTAGTTTCATTTTACGAATCTCCTGATGATACGTGTGTACCTAATACTGTAGTTGGACCACGTAGTCCCTGGCCTATAAATAGATTAACAACTAATGATCCATTAGCAGGTATTTTAATAGTACCAACATCTGCATCATCAGCTTCGTTTCTAACTGTTACAGTAACTGCTGAAGTATGTCCACAAAGATAAACTGCTGTAGCATCTTTAAACTTTGTAGTACCTGTAGCTAGTGCTGTAGATGTACCTTTAACTGTGACTGCCATAATCTTTCCTTATTTGTTCATGATATCTAAGACTTTCATCAAACCTTCTGGACTTTGATCCAACATATCTGACACTTTCTTTTTGATATCATCTTTTTTAATTCGTTTATCAAAAGACTTAACTATCATATTAGCTGTCTGCATATCAATACTCATCTTCTTACCATTTTTAAACTTTACTGGCATAGCAGATTTTTTCTTTACAATCTGTCGTAAAGTATCTAACGTACCCTCTTCAAGACTTTTTTTTTCTTCGGACTGTTCTACTTCTTCTTTTACAGCTTTTATATCACCTTTAAATATATGCTCTTGTCCTTTAGGCTCTGCATCAGCTTTTGTTATTTTATGCTGTGCAACAAATTCTTCTTCACCTTTAGAACGAGGCTTATATTTAATTACTTCATCATCAGAGTCTTTTGGTGCTTTAAAATCTTGAGCAACATTAGCTTCTTTGATAAAATTACTGAACTTCTGTAGTTTCTGCATCTTTTGGTTCCTCTACTGGTGCGACTGGTTCATCTACAGTTACTTCAGGTTCTACTTCTTGTGTAGATAGAAAATTTGCCGCAACATCTACTTTCTTGAGTTCTACTGCTTGTGCAATTCTATCACTCATCATTTGATTAATTGCTTCTTTAAATTTACCAGAATTACCTGATAAAGCAAATTCTACTGCATCTTTTGAACTATATTCAGTCATTTATTTTCTCCTGTACATATTTATAAATTACACATCTTCATCTGATTCTTCTTCAGAATCTTCACCTTCAGTGGCTATCTCTTTATCCATATCTTCCATATCTTCTTCAGTTTGTTTTAAGACATTCATTCTAATCCACTTAGTTGAAAAATATTTACCTGTATATTGATCAATTTCTTGTAGAAGTGTCATTCTCTCTCTTAGAATTTCGCCATCTCTTAGTTCTGAGAAGTGATTATCTTCTTGATAATCAAACTTAATTAGCTGTGATATTTCTTTCCACTCACCTTGTGTCATCACACCTTTAAGCATAATTTGTTTCTCTAAAAGATTTAGTAGTAATACAGAAAATTTAGCACGTAGTCTTGTAATAAACTTTGAAAACTTAATTTCATCTCTTGTTATTTCTGATGCTCTACCAACATTAAACTGAGTTTCGGCTTCCATTCTTGACACTGGTACATTTAATGACTCATATAACTTACGTCTAAAGTAATTAACATCTTCTAATTCACCTAAATTAGTTCCCCCTGGTAATGTCGTAATCTCTGTCCCTCTACCACCTTCTCTTCTAGGAAGCCAGTAATCTTCAAGCATTGTAAGAAATTTTCTATCATCTCTTATTTCACCAGTATTTGCATCATACACAAGTTTATTCTTGTGTTTTACCATCATATCTCTTAGATATTGTTCAGCTTTTTGTTTTGGTAAATTACCAACATCAATATAGAATATTCTTCTTTCTGGCGCTCTTGCTAATCTGTAAATAACAGTCGCATCTTCTAACATTCTTAATTGATTAAGTGGTTTAATAGCTTTATGTAAATGTGAAAGTACAGAATAATTTCTAGTATCCATCACACCACTATTACAATATGCTATAGCATCTGGTGCAATTTTTAAACCAGAGTTGCTTTCATTAGTACCTTTACTTTGATAGATATAAAATTCTTCGTATTTTTTGTCTAAGATTTCTTTCATCATAGCAGAAGATTCCAATTTCTTTTTTGGATCTCTAATTGCTTTTTTAACTTTTTTAATTTTTCTTGGATCTATGTATCTTAAATCTTTGATACCTAAACGAGGATTTTTTAAATCTATTACAATGTGATAATATATTCTACCATCTACATACCATTTACGAAATATATCATAACCATTAGAATTAAGTTTGAGCATTTTAGTTACATTCTCAAATTCCATTCTAATTAAATCTCTAATATCATCTGACAAATATTCTTCATCAATATCATCTAGATTTAATTCAACGGGCATTTGATTGTCATCAACAATGATAGCCTCATTAACGATATCATCTATCGCTTTTTCGGCTTCTGGTTGTAGAGACATTTCTCTGTACTTTGTTATAAGTGCAGATTCATTTTTGATTTTATTGTCAAGATCAACTGTAGTTCCGAATGCACCTCCTTCAGCAAGAGTAAGTGCGCCATCATCTTGTGATGGTGGAACAAATGATGGTAAGCTTTCTACTTCTTGTTCTGCTGGCCTACCAATGCGAAATCCAAATAGTTCAACTGCTTCTCGCAGAAAACCTTTTCTTTCTTCTGCCATATTATATCCTTTTACGTGTGTCTTAATATATTATATATTTATGACTCACGAAATGCTTCAATCAGAATTAATTTATTCCGCCTGCGTTTCCAGTGGTGCCGCCAGATACTTCCCAATAATCGTATTGAAATGTCACAGTAAATTCTTGAATTGTTTCTGCGTCCCATGCTAAATCTATAGTAGATACTTCAGAAGGATATAATCCTACAAAGTTATATATTCTTAGAATGTCACCTGTTTTAGAAAACTGTGTAACTTGTGCTGAAGCTTTATATAGAGCAGGTGCAGAACCACCAGTATTTCTCAAGTTTCCTTGAACACTATTGATTGAATGATTCCACTGTTCCATTGCATTTCGAATTGTCATATCTTCGTCATTGATGATAGTGGGTTGCCATTCTGCATAAGTTCTATTACCAGCAATCTTGATTTGTCTACCGAAGTAAGGAACTTCTATTGTTCCTAATGTAGCCGCCGGTACTTGTGCCGCTTTACACATGAAAGGAACTTGAGCATCAGCAACTCCGTTTATTGGGTTCGTGATATTCACTTGAAATAGTGAGTTTCTTGCACCACCCGATTTTAAGGCACCAGAAAATTCGTTTACGTTAAAAGCCATATTTTTTCTCCTGTCCCTTTATTTATGTCGCTTTACCAACAATTTCAGAAAATTCTATACCAGATCGTACAGCTACAAAGTTAAGCTGAATAAAGTTAATTGATCTTGCAGGTTTAATATAGATATCACCTACAAATTCATTTCTATCAATAACTTCTCCAGGATTATTTGTACCATCACATACTACTGTAAAGTCTGTGATACCTCTACGTCCTTGAACGTCCCTCAAAAATGGCTCTACTAAGTTTTTAAATTGTGATCTTGTGAAAGTATCGTTAAATTCAAACAAAGTGAATTTAGCCGCTGTTGATATTGCTTTCTCTAATACAATAAACAGTCTTCTTACATTGATTCTATCGAAAGCACTTGGCTGTGATAACATTGTTTTGTCACCAAATAGCACAGTACCTTGTCCAGGAAACGTAACAACTGGATTAATACCCTTCTTATAGAGTTCATCTCTATCAGCTTTACTTGGATTATAAGCAAGTTTTACAGCATTCTTTACATTTCCTCTGTTGAAACCAGCAGGTGAATACCATGGATCTCTAGTTAAATCTGTTTGAACCATTAATCCTGCAGTATCTCCATTTAGTGGTACGTATCTGAATACATCATTGTACTTATCGTACATATATTTCCATCCAGAATCCATAACTGCATATGAAGAACTTGGTAATGAATCTCTATATGCGATTACATCTGTTCTTTCTTTACCAGAATATGAATTATTACTTACAACATCTGCTCTTTCTGGTGATATAACAGCAACACAATCTTTTCTACTTTCAGCAATATTATTGATAATGTGTTTAACAACTGTCTCACCATTTGCTGAACCTAGTAAAAGAGATATATCAACATCTTCTGCTGATTTAAATTTATCATATCCAGATATCAAAGCGGCAGTACCAGGTGTTCCACCATCAATACCCTTACTCATTTGATTTGTTACAGGTTTTGCGTTACCACCAAATGCTACACCAGATCCAGCTGTACCATCATTTGTAGAACCTGCAACTTTACCAGCATTTGTAAGACTTCCGTTGTGTTGTCCCCAAAAAATCCAAGATGAACCTTGATTAATAACATCTTTATAGAAGTTACCAGCACCTTGTGTTGTTTTTGCATCTATAGCAGTTGATACATTTTCATATACTTCTAAAACTGATCCAGCTTGTCCAGTAATTTCTCCTGTAGTATCAGAAACAACTACGTGTATTGCATCTCCAGTTGAGTTCACATTATTTGCATGAGTTGTTGTCGTTGGTGCATTATCTACACTATTAAAATATTCCCATCTACGAGTAAGTGCAGTTGCACCTCTAGTGATTGTATTTCCTGTATACTCACTTGTTAGTGTGATTGTGTTACCAGATATAGATGCTATTTGTACTGTTTCTTTATCTGGTCCTAGTAATATTTTATCTCCTACTACAAAATCTGTTGAGAGTGTAATTGCATCTTTATTAAATACTAAAGATTTTGAATTTTGACTAATAGTATAAGTGTGAGTATGTAAAGTACTAGTGCTTTCGAAAGCGGCTTTAGTTTGACATACAGAAACTTTTAAACTATTACCTAAAATACCAGGGTATCTAGCTACCCAATCTCCGTTATTAGATGCGTGTGAAAATGTTTCGTTATAATAATCTTGATTTGAAATGTATGCTCCAACTGTACCAGTTACAGCATTTTTAGCTACTGATGTGTCTACTACTCTGTTTACGAAAAGTGAATTACCATAAGCCAAGAAATTGGCCGCTGTGTAAAAGTCATTCGCTGTATTTGCATTCGGTTTACTGAAATTTGATACTAATCTATCTTCCGAATCAATTAGTACTCTTTCATCAACTGGACCCCATTTGAAATGTCCAGCTAATGCTCCAGTAGTTGTCGAAACTGCAGGCACAACAGTAGTAAGATCAACTTCACTAACATTAACTCCAGGTGATACTTGAAATGCCATTGTTTTATCTCCTTTTAAAGAATAACAAGAATTGTCTGTTTTTTAATTACTCAATATTTATAAAAAATGCTATTTAGATAGTATACCAGTTATCTTTATTTCCTTTGTTTATAAACTCTTCTATATCAGCTTGACTGTGAACAATACCCTCTTCAGGTTGTCCATCATCTAAAATAGCGAACGGTAAAGCTTCTTCTTCTAGCATTCTCAGCTTATCATTGTAAATTCTTTGACGAATATCCGTGTCTGTTATATCTCTAAAATAAGTTTGTTTAGCTAACCAAGAAAATAAAACTAGACACATGACTAAATCATCATGTGAACCTTCTTCAGCTTCATAACTACCATTTCTACTTATAAAAGTAGATAGTTCTACAATAGTATCATAGTCTTGTATAATTAATTTATCTTGCTCTAATAAATCTTTTAAATTAGAACAACCTATTCTTTTAACTTGTTTAGTTGTTCTGATACCCATAGAAGATTTACCAGAAAAACCACCACTAATTTGTTGTCCAGCTCTACCTTTTACAGTAGTTGCTAACATATTTTCATATTCTAAATCTTGATGTAATATGTCTGCTACTTGTTGTCCTATGTCATTAACTTCTACTAATACAAATGCTTCATTATAATGTTTTGCTGTATTGTATATAATTGTAGGATATACTAATGGTGATATATCTTTACTTCTAAATTTACATACAAGTTTATATGGCATTTGTGTGATATCAATAACAATAAAAGCAGAGTAATCTAAACCAACTCCTCTTGACACATCAACTGACATAGCATATGTATGTCCCTCTATAGCATTCTCATATACGTCTACTTCGTCCCATTTAGATTTTGGCATTACGTGTGCAAAATTTCTAAGTTTAGTTGGGTGTACGAGTGTTCCAGCAGAACCTAAAAACTCACATTCAAATTCTTGTCGAAATTGCTCTTGAGAAGTATTTGCTATAGTTTCTTTTTTCCAAACATCATCACGTCCCGGTACTTGATTCCAATGCACTTCTATTGGAACATATTTACTATTCTTTTCTTCTGCATCAGTCCACATTTTATAAAAGTGATTCATACCATTTGGTGTAGATACTATAATAACTTTAGTAGTTTGTCCAGATGATATCGTAGGATATACTGAACTGAAAAACTCTTCAGCCATGTTGTTACCCACAAAAGCAAACTCATCTAAGAATATTAAGTTATAAGAACCACCACGAATAGCTGAAGATGATGTTGCGGCCGCTACTACTTTACAACTATTTTCTAATGCTATATCACCTTTGTTCCAAACTGTAATACCCTGTTGTAACCATTTTGGGAGATATTCATAAGCTAGTTGTATTTTACCTAACAAGTCTCTTGCTAGTGATCCTTTATTTGCGAGTATTGCTATATTCTGACTATCATGAAACAATATAAGCCATAGTATATAAGCTGTGACAGTTGTTGATTTACCTGATTGTCTTGGTAATTTACATATGCTAAAACGATTATTATTAAAAGTATTTACCATCTCTTCTTGAAAATCGTACATATCAAAAGGTATAAGTCCTTTATCTACGTTAATAATCTTAACATATTTTTTAGCAAAGTATACAGGATCTTTCGAACATTTAACGTACTCTTCTACGTTCTTTTTCGTATAACGAACTTGTACACCTTTTGCTTTTAGATTTGGATTTCCTAAGTAAGTGTTAGTTGGCATTTAATTTCAAAAATTCTCTATTCTTAATATGCTGTTCTGCTATTTCTTGTTTTGATTGTCCATGATAAGCTACTGCATGATGTTCATCAATCATCTTTTGATTTAAATTTGTATCGAATACCCATAACTCTCCTAGTATTCTACCAAACTTACCTTTCGCATCATATGTTTTAGTTTTAAGTGTAACATTACCAGCACTTATCCATTCTATGAGAAAATCTTTAGCCATAAGTCCATAGACTTTTTCTTCTTTATCACTTGTTCTTGATTCTGGTGTATCTATACCATACAATCTAACTCTTTCTTTGTGTAACCAAACACCAAATCCTAAATCAATATTTACATCTACAGTATCACCATCAATTACTTTTACTATTTCTACTCTATATTCATACATACTATCTTCCATTTATCATTTTTTGTAATTCAGCAGTTGATCCTACAAACAAAGCATTAGTCACTTGTTGTGGTTGTTCTTTCTCATCTTCTTTTTTCAAGTCTTTGACTTTTTTCTGTATCTCTAATAAATCTTTATTAGCATCTACAAGTGTCTTTGTAAGCTGAGATACAACTTCAAATGCTCTAGGGTGTTCACTAGCTTTTGCTAAATCTATAAGAGTATCTAAAGCATCAGATCCTTTTTCGATTACACCATATAAATTTTCTCTAGCATATTTGTAATCGTTGTCTACGTCTTCAGGAACTTCTACAATAGCTTTTTCTTTTTCTACTTCTACTAAATCTGTTCCCACTTCGAAAACATCATTTAAATTATCTGTCACGTTATTTTTCATTGAAAGAAATCTTCCCTATCAAAAGCGAATCCATAACTAGAATTTGCACTTATTTGTGATATTGGTACACTAGCAGAACTATTTGCAGTAGGTTGTCCATTAGCTAATAAACCAGGTGTTAATATTAATCTTTGTTGTTTGAGATCACTTGTACTTACAATTACATTTCCAGTAGCAGTATTACTAGTAGGAATAAACTGATTGACAAGAGTTCTACGTATGATACCACGATTAGTAACGGGTCCGTAGATATATCCTTTTATTGTAAAATTAAATGTGTATATAATTGCTCTACGTGATTCAAAATCTCCATCATAACTATCTTCAATTGTCATACCAGTTAATATTGTGGGTACATCTACATATGTATCTAACTCAGGAACTATTTTTACACTATTTGTCCACTCTGGGCGAAAGTATGGAAGTATCTGCTCTACAACTTGAACAGCATCTTCATTATTTGCAAACATAGCATATAAAACCATTTCTATGTCATACGGAGCGGGTGTCCAAGTTTGTCTTAAACTATTATTACCACCGCCTTTACCTATCTGTTTATTTTGTCTATTTAAAACTCTTTCCGGAGCATAAGACATTTGTTGCATTTCAAAAGCTAGTCTAGGAAGAACCATAGCTATCTCTCGTCTACCATCTGGATCTGTTCTTAATTTTACTAGAAACTTTTCTTTAGGTCCGTATGCAATGGGTACACGTATCTGTTGTGTACTTTCACCTGCTTTATTGAAACGTACTACATCTATGTCATTAAACATATTACCAAACATGATAATATATTTACGTAATGCACTATGATAATGAAATTGTCCAAACATTACCAATCAGTCCCTTCACTAAATGGGTTTTGCTCTGTGAAATCTAAGAAACCAGATTTGCTAGTTTCAAACAGAGTATTATTAGCAGTTGTATTTTTCTGTGTAGTATTCGCAGTAGCTTGTAGTAATAAACCACTACCATCTTCTAATTTAATACCACCAGTAAATGTTTCTACAGTAAATGTCGCAGAAGGTACAAACGGAGCACCAGTTACATTTACATAACCTCTTCCTTGATTTGTAATATTTACACTAGTAACTGCACTACCTGTTAATATAGCTGTTCCTTGAGCAGTAATAGCATCTGGTGGATTAGCAACTGTAACAGTAGGTGCATTTTCATAATATTTACCACCATTTGTTATTGTAATACTTTCTATATTTCCTTGAGAGTTTGCAACAGCAACACCCGTAGCCGCAAAGTGTATAGCATTATTAGGTGTTCCAACTGTTATAGTAGGAGCTGAAGTATATCCAGAACCACCACTTACAATATTAATACCCAATAATGAATTATTACCAATACTTGATGCGACTAAAACTGCATCATCACCTGTCGGTGATGCTGAGACTGTAACTGGTGGAGCAAACGTATAAAAACCTCCAGCATTTGTAACAGTAACAGCATTTACAGAGCCATCTGCTATCGTTGCAGTAGCGGTTGCTGTAACTCTATTTGTTGTTTCAGGATTACTAAATGTTACAGGAACATTTTCAATATAACCAGATCCAGCTAAATTAGTTGTAACAGTTGCTCCTGTTACAGCACCACCAGAAATTGTTGATGTTGCAATCGCTTTTTGAGCCGCTGGTGGAGCACCAAATGTAACTGTTGGTACTGTAGTGTAATCTCCTGGATTATCAATTGTAACTGAAGTAACTTTATCATTTGTAAGAACTGATGTACCTGTTGCTCTTTCTCTAAATTTTTCAAGAAGTACTTGAAAGTTGAGTACGTTGATTGTATGTCTTGCGGCCAGATCGTCAATCGCTTTAACACCTGTATCAACAACTTCATGACTGTATTCAAATAATTCACAACGTAAATCATACATTTGTAATTGTCCCATCTGATAAAAGATAGGTTGCTTATCTACGTATTTGATTTCGTAAAGTTGTCCTGTTAATGGAAAAAATATTAAATCACCTTCGACTGGACGATTTATTTTCTCACCTTGTTCATCTAATTTTATTGCACCCTCAGGTATTTCTTCTTGATATCTTCTTTGTGCTATTGAAAAAGTAATTTGATCTCTAACTTCTAAATTAAATTTAGATAGAAACTCACCTTCTCCATCAAAACCTTCTACGTTCTTTACATACATTTCTATGGGATAAGCACTATCAAACTTAGATAGAACATCTTCACCAAACAAATCATCTTCTTTGACTAATGTTCTAGGTATATAGAAATTATCATAGCCGTAAATCTTAATTGATTCGATAATTAAATCTTCAATTAAATTTTGTTGCCCAAAGTGAGCATTATTATTAAAATAGAAGTTAGTTGGCATTATGTTATCCAATCATGTCCATGACGGGCATGGAAAACTTTGATATTATTTCTTCTTCTAATCTTTTTATTTCTTCTTCAGCTTCACTCCAAATAGTTTGTCCGTTAAACTGCACACCACCTGGCAATTGCATACCTTCAAACTTTTTCAGATTTTCTCCCCATTGACGTTTGATGAGTTGTGTTGTATATTGTCTCAACCACCAGTCACCCCATACAGAAGTATGAACATCTGGATCTAAAACTTTATAACATTCGATTATAATATATTCACCAACAGTAACTTTTTCGTCCCAATCCATATCAATATGAAGTTTATCTGTATGTCTACTGAAACGTAAACTTTGTTTACCTACAAATATCTCTTGCATTAAAGCAATATTTTCCATGTTAGAATAATACACTTGAAAAGCAGATTTACTCCAATCAAAAACTTCATTTAAAGTTATTTGATATCTTAGATTAAATAAATTATTCGCATTGAGTCCTGTACCAATAGGAAATATATTGATAATACCACTTACACTTGCTGGTATCGTAAGATAACGATTTGTAATATCTGTTGCGGTAACTTGATGTTTTAAAAAATCTCTTTCAGTTCCATCATAATGATAATCTCTATAGTAAGCTAAAGCATCATCAATACGATCATCTACCTGATCATCATCAACATTTATCTCTACGACAGGTGCACCTAATCGTCTAAGACAGTAAGATTTTAGAGTTGCTCTTGAATTTGGTGTTGACATAATTTTACCTTATGTTAAAGAATTAATTAGCTTTTTCTGTTAACAGCCAACCTTGAGCGACATTGAAATATACTAATCCAATCGCGGCTCTATTTGTTGATATTGTTAAATCTGAAGCCGCACTTTGTATTTTGTGGCCATTTCTTGCGACTGTAATATTATTTGTATTTGACTCTCCTGTAGCATCTATAATTCTAATCTCATCACCTATTGCGGCAGAAGTTGGTAATGTAAGTGTTCTCGCAGAAGAACAATCAACCATATAACCATTACCCTTTGCTAGAGTAATATTAGATGAACATGCTTGATAAGTAATACCTCCTCTGCTTGACATATTAAATGAGCGAAATGCTATGACATCACCAGTTGCAAGTGCAGTATCAAAAGTAATATTTGGATTTGAGTAAGTGTAGTCTGTTGTCGGACGTTGAACAACACCATTAACAGTTACAATAACATCATTCAAACTTTGAACTGGATCAGCAAGTTTATATACAGTATTTGAACCATTACCAGTAAATGTTTGTACATTAATACCAGCTTTGTTTGTAAGTCCGCCTGCAAAGCTTCGAACCATAACTGTCGTACTAGCAGGTGGTGCAGTTCCAAAAGTTACTGTTGTACCTGATATTGTATAATCAGTTGTAGGACGTTGCATCAGTCCATCTACAGTTACGATAATATTATTTGCTAGATTTGTAGATATTGGTGATGTAAATGTTGTTGTTGAACCATTACCAGTTCCAGTAGTAAAATCTCCTCCAAAAGTTCCGTTTGCACCAATACCACCTACAGTTGGTATTGTGATTGTTTTAGTAGCGCCAGTACCACTAGCTGTAACTCCAGCACCTACAAAGTTTAATGTAGTACCTGTTGTAGAAAGACTAGAACCTTCTTCTTGTACAGTAACTCCTGAACTACCGCCACCACCACCAGAGATTGTGATAGTTTTTGTTGCGCCTGTACCTGATGCTGTGACACCAGAACCTACAAAGTTTAGTGTTGTTGCGGCCGTTGAAAGTGCTGAACCTTCATCTTGAACTGTGAGTGAACCTCCTGCACTAATTGTAATTGTTTTAGTTGAACCAGAACCAGTTGCTGTAACTGTCGAACCAACAAAGTTTAATATTGAAGCGGCTGTGGATAAAGAACTACCTTCTTCTTGAACTGTGATAGAACCACCAACTGTTCCTGGAGCCCAGTAACTATTACTATTATCCCAAACTAAAGCTTGTCCGTCAGATGGTGATGCAGTATGCACATCATTTAATGCAGATATATTAGCCGCGGCTATTCTTGCATCTGCTCTTGCATTAGTGTAATAAAGATTTGTTGAACCCTCAGTATAATGATCTGTCGTACCTTCAGTAGCAGAAGAAGCAACTGAACCCATATATGCATGTGAAGAACATTGATAGTATAGAACTGGTGGTGTAGCATCTGTTACAACAATTTGTGTATATGCACCCGAACTTCCTGGTGTTCCGTTTGTTGTTACGTTAGTTGTATATGCAGTTGTCTTATCGGCTTCTAGATAAAATCTAAGAGGGTGTGAACTATTAGAATTGTCTGACTGATCAAATCTATAAGTCATGTTTGGTAGTAAAAGAATTGAAGGTGACTCTTTACCATCTAATGCATATGCATAAGAAGAACCTGAACCTGTATATGGGTGTGCAGAAGTTTTACTTATAACTGTAACTGTATAAGTATGATGTGATGCTGGATTCTTAACTAATAAAGTATCAGCTTTTACACCAGTCAAATCGGCTGCCGTAATTAATGCACGTATAGCTGTATTTGTACTTGTCAAATTAGTATTGACTAATGTGTTTCTATTCGCTTCTGTAGTAACTAATGCACGTATAGCTGTATTTGTACTTGTCAAATTAGTATTGACTAAGTTTATTCTAGTTGCTTGAGTATTTAAAGCAGAGTTGGCCGCAAACGTACCATCATTTAAAAGTAAGTCATAACCAGCAGAACCATCAAATGCTTGCCACTTATCACTAGATTCAATCCATTCTAATCTAGCATTAGTTGAAGTTCCTCTTTCAACTTCTATTCCTGCATCAGCAGATGGTGTACCAGTTTCATCACTATTTAAAACAATCTTATTATCACCAATACTTACTTCATTTGAATTTACAGAAGTGGTTGTACCACTAACAGTAAGATTACCAGAAACTATAACATTGTGTGAAAATGTAACTTGTCCTGCTACAGATTTTTCATCTCCTGCAGAACCTGTTTGTTTAAGATATAGAGTAGCGGCATTTGCAACTTGTAGTCTATCGCTGACTAATGTTCTTAATGCAGTATTAGTAGCAGTTAAGTTTGTATTTACTAATGTAACTCTAGTATTTTCAGCAGATATTAAACTTCTAAGTGCTGTGTTTGTACTTGTTAAATTAGTATTAACTAATGTGGTTCTATTTGCTTCAGCGGTTATTAATGCTCGTAACGCAGTATTTGTTGCTAGAACTGTACTGTCATCTGTACCAGCGGCACCAGTTGCTAACATTGCACCAGTTATAGTACCTGCTGTAATTGCATTATTTGCATGAAGTTTGGCATTAGTGCCGAAAACTATAGTTGAGGGTGTATTTACTGCTAAACCATGTTTAACAACAAAAGCTTTTGAATCTGCCATTAGAGTTCACTTTCCGTCTAATTGGTTGTTATATAACTCTATTTATAAGCTTGAAACTCTTGCTCTTAAATCACTAGAACTAAATCTATGTTCTCTTTTGTTGAAATATAATTCTATATCTCTTTTCTTACATATATCTCTACCAGTAAATTCTTTATCTCTATATTCTTCACCAAGTATTCTTACATGAATATCATACATAGAAAGTATATCTTCTAAGTCTTGTTCAGTAGAATATGGTATAATTTCATCAACGTATTTGATACCATTTAATTGTGTGTATCTTTCTACGATTGTTTGTATGGGTGCATTTTTTTCTTTACGATCAATTGTGGGATCTATTTGAAGTCCACATATTAGATAATCACATTGTTCTTTTGCTTCACGTAACATCTGTACATGTCCAGCATGAAGTAAATCAAATGTACTACAAGTAAAACCTATTTTCATTCTTTAATTATAACATGATTCGTTATATTTGTCAACCTTGAATTGCACTTGATGGTGGTGTAAAGTCCTTAGTGTATATTGCCTGTCCTTTTACGACTCTTAAATTAGATATGTAGCCTTTAAGTTTATAATCATTATTGGTATTACCTCGTCTAGCACCTATCGTAAGAGTCGTGTTTCCATAATCTTGAGAGTCGTTCCAAGATATTCCATCATCAAGCCCGTTAACAAAGAGCCTCCATGTTTGAGATTTTCTAGCTAATGCTATATGATACCATTTATTTGTTACGATAGTTGTATTTCCATCATAGTAAGTAGGAGATCCACCAATATTATAAACTCTTATCTTACCATTATAC
>MDTE01162066.1_pt1 | contig 16629 bp, 21 predicted proteins | sample 811231 | NCBI WGS metagenome assembly MDTE01 (sample SAMN05326651, study PRJNA326480) | marine metagenome | isolation source: seawater | place: Indian Ocean: Red Sea | collected 2010
AGGATGATAAAAATTTTTTAGAAGGTTTGAATGTTTTTAAAGGTCAGGTCACATACAAGGCTGTAGCTGATACTTTTGGATATAAATATACTTCTCCAAATGAACTGATAGGATAATGTACAAACCTTTACCAAGGCAATTAACAATTAAAAAATCTCCCATAGAGGGTTTAGGATTATATGCTACAGAAGATATTAAAAAAAACTCATATCTTGGAGTGACGCACATCAGAGACGAACAATTTGAGAATAAGTATATAAGAACACCTGTTGGTGGTTTTTATAATCATTCAAATGAACCAAATGTAATAAGAATGGTTTCTGATACATTACCCAAATTACAATTTGGCGATAAAGTAGATCCAAAAAAAAATATTAGAGAAGAAAAAGATAAAAAAACATCATTAGAATACGCATTTTATCATTTACAAGAAAAAAGTGATGCAAAATACATGTTTTTAATATCAATAAAAGATATTAAGGCAGGAGAAGAAATAACAGCTAATTATAACCTTTATACATATCCTAAAACTGGAATTGGTTTACAAACATTTTAATCAATAAAATTATTTGTAGTATTATAATCTTTTAGGATGCCCTGATCATTAACTTCTAAATTAAGTATTTTATCCTTGTTCATTTTTAGTATTTCTTTCGCACCTATATCATTTTTTACATTCATAATTTTATCTTTCATTGAAACAGAAAATAAAACAGGATTGCCTTGTTGTTTTTTAAAAGTTGGAATAATAATTTCTTTTCTTTCTATATTACTAATTAATTGATCATATGTATTTTTACTAATTAAAGGCATGTCACCTAAGGATATGAAAAAAGCCTTAGTGTTATCAGATAAACTGCCAAGTCCAATTTTTATTGAGGAAGCCATACCTGTTTTAAATTTTTCATTAAAGACAAATTTTATTTTCTTATCTTTCCCAATAATTTCTTTTAAAATTTTATCTTGATATCCGGTAATAATAATTAATTCATCAATTGAGCTTTCTAAAATATTTTCTACAGAGTATTTTATTAACGCCTTGTTTTTAATTTTTTTTAATAGTTTATTTTCACCATTCATCCTTTTGGATTCACCCGCGGCTAGTAAAATTGCTGATATCATTATTTTTTATAAACTTCAGAAACCAATTGTGCAATTATAGATAAAGCAATTTCTGGGGCAGATTTTCCGCCTAGTTTAATTCCAATAGGTCCAAAAATTTTATTAATTTGCTCATCTTTAAAACCAGATTCTTTTAATCTTTGACATCTGTTAGCATGGGTTTTTTTACTTCCTAATGAACCTATATAAAAAAAATTATTATTTAATGCGTATTGTAAAGCTGGATCATCAATTTTTGGATCATGTGTAAGAGCTATCAATGCAGTATTTTGATCTGTTTTAATTTCTGTTAAAGCTTCTTTAGGCCACTTGTTAATTATTTTAACATTTGAAAATCTTTGCTTCGATGCAAAATACCCCCTAGGATCAATTATCAAAATTTCAAAATTTAAATTTTTTGCAAAGTTGACTATATATTGCGCAATGTGCACAGCACCAACAATTATAACTTTAATTGGAAGAGTGTAATTGTCTACAAATATATTGGTATCTTCAATTATACCATTTCTTTTTTTATCAAACTGTAAATTAATTTTATCCTTATATTTTTCAAATTTTTTATCAATCGGTTTACCTTTTTCAAAAATAAAACTTTCACCATTATTTAAGTCAGTTACAATTGAAAATTCAATTTTTTTTTCTTTTTTTTTGATAATTGCTTTTAGTAATTGTGATTTCATTTAATTTATTTGTTCTAAAAAAATTGCTATCTCGCCACCACAAGCTAGGCCTACCTCCCAAGCACTTTTATCTGAAACTTTAAATTCTATTTTTTTGAAATTTTCTTTTTTATTTATTAAACCTAGACACTCTCTAACCACCGCAGTTTCTACACATCCACCTGAGACTGATCCAGAAAAATCACCTTTGCCATTAACAATCATTCTGCTTCCAACTTGTCTAGGCGAAGATCCCCATGTTTGAATAACAGTAGCCAAAACTACATTTTGGTTCGCGTCTACCCAATCTTTTGCTTCATCTAAAATTTTTTCATCAAATGAATTTTTCATTTATTTTATTTTAAATTAAAAATTTATAAATTTGAACTCTTAGCAACTAGAAATAGCTTTTTTAGTCATTACTTTGATAATATGAGCTCTATATTCTGCAGAGGCATGAATATCTGAATTAAGGTCATTGCTTGAAATGTTTACTTTATCAACAACTGAGGATGAAAAATTACTCGATAAAGCTTCTTCAAGTTCTTTGGATCTAAAAACACAATTTCCTGCTCCTGTGATAGCAACTCTTACTTCCTTTTTAAGTTTTGCAACATACACACCAACTATAGCGTATCTTGAAGCAGGATTAGGAAATTTTGCATATGCAGATTTTTCAGGGACTTCAAATTCGATTGATTCTATAAGTTCTCCTTTTTTCAAGTCTGTTTCGAACATTCCCTTGAAAAATTTATCAGCTGGTATTTTTCTTTTGCTAGTATGTATTATAGCATTTAAAGCTAAACAGGCCGAAGGATAATCAGCAGCAGGATCATTATTTGCAATTGAACCTCCAATAGTTCCTCTATTTCTAACCTGTGGATCTCCAATACCCTCAGCTAGAATAGCTAGAGAAGGAATAGATTTTCCAACCTCTTTGGAAGAAGCAACAGCAGAATGAGTAGTAATAGAACCTATTTTTAAAGATTTGCTAGAAATTTTAATACCTGAAAGACTTTTTATTTTTTTTATATTAATTAGATCAGAATAAGCAGCTAATCTTAATTTTATTGCTGGTATTAACGTCATTCCTCCAGCAAGAAAGGTAGCTCTGCCTGTTGCTAGTTTTGCCGCTTCTTTTGTGTTTGATACTGATTTAAAATTAAAATTTTTCATTTTCTAAGCTGCAACTTTCTTTGAATTATTTTTTTTTAAAGCTTTCCAAACTTTTTCAGCTGTAGCTGGCATAGATATATCCGTTCCAATAGCATCAATTACAGCATTCATTACCGCTGGGGGAGCTGCAATTGCCCCAGCTTCTCCGCAACCTTTTGAACCTAAAGGATTTGAAGTAGCTGGTGTTGTTGTAAAATCAAGTTTAAATTCTGGAAAATTATCTGCTCTTGGCATTGTGTAGTCCATGTATGATGCAGTAGTTAATTGACCTGATTCATCGTAGTGTCCATTTTCGTAAAGAGCTTGACCTATTCCTTGAGCCAATCCACCATAAACTTGACCTTCAACAATCATTGGATTAATAATTGTTCCAAAATCATCCACGGCTGTATATTTTGCCACTCTTGTTTCACCAGTATCTTGATCAACTTCAACTTCACAAATGTGTGTTCCAGCAGGGAATGAAAAATTAACCGGATCATAAAAAGCAGTTTCTTTTAATCCTGGTTCAACTCCATCAGGTAAAGGAGATTTGACGTCACCGTATTGACCAGGCAAATAACAAGCAAAGGCAATTTCTCCTATTGTTTTCTTTTTATTCGAATTTTTTAATATAAATTCACCATTTTTAAATTCAATATCTTCAGGTTTTCCCTCTAACATATGCGCAGCAACTTTTTTACCTTTCTCAACAATTTTGTCACAAGCTTTTGCTATAGCGCTTCCACCCACAGCCAGAGATCTTGATCCATATGTACCCATTCCAAAAGGTCCTTTATCTGTATCTCCATGAATAATATCAATGTTTTCAACAGGAACACCCAATTTATCACCAGCTATTTGAGCAAATGTCGTTTCATGTCCTTGTCCGTGACTATGAGCTCCTGTAAAAACTGAAACATTTCCTGTTGCATTAAATCTTACTTCAGCTGATTCCCAAAGACCAACGCCACAACCTATTGACATAACTACTGCGGAAGGTGCAATTCCACAAGCTTCCAAGTAGGTAGAAAAACCTATACCTCTTAACTTTCCTTTTTTTGCAGATTGAGATCTTCTATTTTCAAAATTTTTATAATCTCCTACCTCTAAAGCTTTTTCTAAATGAGCAGCGTAATCACCAGAATCTATATTATGAACTAAACATTGCTGATGTGGAAATTTATCTATGAAGTTCTTCTTTCTGAACTCAGCTTGATCCATTCCTATTTCTTTAGCGCCTTCTGTAACAATTCTTTCAATTAAAAAAGTAGCTTCAGGTCTTCCTGCTCCACGATAGGCATCAACAGGTGCTGTATTTGTAAATACAGCCCTTACTCTACATGAGGCAACAGGAATATTATAAAGACCTAAAACTAAAGGAGCATATAGGTATGTTGGTGTTACTGTAGCAAAAAGAGATGCGTACGCACCTATATTTGCTATTGTTTCAACCTTTAATGCAGTTATTTTACCATCGTTTTTAATTCCTAATTCAACGTGTGTAATATGATCTCTTCCATGACAATCTGATAAGAATGATTCACTCCTTTCAGCTACCCATTTAACAGGTCTCTCAACTTTTTTTGATGCCCAAGCTGCAACCGCATCTTCTGCATAAGCATAGATTTTTGATCCAAATCCCCCTCCAACATCAGGAGCAACAACTCTAAATTTATGTTCTGGATGAATACCTCCAAAAGCAGATAAAACCAATCTAGATAAATGCGGATTTTGACTAGTCGTATACAAAGTTAACATTTCCGAAGAAGGATTATAATCACCGATTGCAGCTCTAGGCTCCATTGCATTTGGTATTAATCTATTATTTATCAAATCAAGTTTAACAACTTTGTCAGCTTTAGATAATGCTTCATCTGTTTTTCCTTTATCACCCAATAAAAAATCAAAACATAAATTTTGATCAATTCCTTCATGTATTGTTTCTGAGCTCATCGCGCTACTCGGATTAACAACTGCTTTATTAATTTTATAACTTACATTAACTAATTCAGAAGCATTTTTTGCTTGTTCAAGTGTTTCAGCAATTACAACGGCAACATGATCTCCTACATAATTCACTACATCCTTAGCTAAAGGTGGATGATTTGGTACTTTCATGTCTTTCCCGTCTTGACTTACTATTTTCCAGCCAGCTATTAATCCGCCAATTTTTTCTTTAGCAATATCATCACCTGTTAAAATTTTTACAACACCAGGAGCTTTAGAAGCTTTAGATATATCCACTTTTGTTATTTTTGCTCTTGCATGCGGAGAGCGAACAAAATACGCATAGGTTTGATTTACTAAATTAATATCAGCTGTATACTGACCTTTACCAGTTATAAATCTTTTGTCTTCTTTTCTTTCTACTTTTGATCCAATTAAACTTGCCATATTTTATAACCTTATATTTTTGAAGCAGCTTCCTTTACTGCTGCTATAATACCTTGGTAACCTGTACAACGACAGATGTTACCTTCCAACCAATCTCTTATTTCCTGATCGCTAGGATTTTTCTTTTTTTGTAATAAATCGATAGCACTCATAATCATACCAGGCGTACAAAAACCACATTGTAATCCATGATTTTTTTTAAAAGCTTCTTGCATCGGATGCATTTTTCCATTGTTTGCTAAACCCTCAATCGTTGTTATTTCACCACCACTGCAATCTGATACTAATGTAGTGCAGCTTTTAACTGAATTTCCATTTAAATGAACAACACAGGCTCCACACTGAGATGTATCACAACCTACATGTGTGCCAGTCAAAGATAATTTGTCTCTTAAAAAATCCGACAGAAGCGTATGGTCAGATACATCTTTAGAAATTTTTTTCCCGTTAACGCTTATATTAATTACTGTCATTATTATACCCCCAATAATACTGCGTAATTAATTTATTAGAACTTAATAAGGGGAATAGATCAACCAGAATTTAACGTGAAACAAAATAAAAAATTGCAACTAAAAGTAGAATTAAAATTGCAATTGCTGAGTAAATATACTTATTTAAAAAATTAGACTTAAGTTCTTCAACTCTTAATTTCTTTTTTTCAGTTTTAAATTCTTTTTCTTCTTTTAAAGGCGAAACAATATCAGCAAAACGGCCAAAAAAATAATCTGCCATTTTTTTAGCAACTCCATCAATTAATCTTGAACCTAGCTGAGCAACTTTACCTCCAACAATAACCTCTACTTCATATTTTAATGTCGTTAATCCATTTTCTTCTGAAAGACTTACGTTAGCATTTCCATTAGCAAAACCTACTGAAGACTGACCTTCTCCTGAAAGTGTGTAACTTTGATTCTTAACTACGTTTGACAATGTAACTTTTCCAGAGAATGTAGCATTCATAGGTCCAATTTGATTTGTTGCTACGGCTGCAAATACATTATTAGATTCTTTATCAAAACTTTCACAACCGGGAATACATTTTTCTAATATATTAGAATCATTTAAAGCTTCCCAAACAATTTCTTTTTTTACATTTAATTTATAAGATCCTGTTAGTTTCATAATATTGAAAAATGTAGTATATAATAAGTTTTATTATGAATGACGCTACAAAAAAAGAATTACAGTCAGCTGTTTTTGATAGACTAATTCAACATTTACGAGAAAGAAAAGATGTTCAGAATATTGACTTAATGAACCTAGCAGGTTTTTGTCGTAATTGTTTATCTAAGTGGTACCGTGAGGAAGCTGAGAAAAATGGTATAAAAGTATCTGATCCTGATGCAAGAAAGCATGTTTATGGCATGCCGTATGAGGAATGGAAGAAAAAATTTCAGAAATAAAATAATTTTGTTTTAATTTGAAGATAATATTATTGGTAAAAATAAGCCAAGTACGTATAGACAAATAATTATTAATGAAACAATTATCATAGCCTTTACAGCATTAATTTTTATTTTCATTATTTTTCTTTCAATCTAGGAAATAATTCTACAAAGTTACAAGGTTTATGATTAATATCAAGTTGGTGTCTTAAAATCATATCCCAAGCATCCTTTACTCCTCCAGAAGATCCTGGCAGAGCAAATATATATTTTCCATTCTTCAAAACAGCGCATGCTCTAGACTGCAAAGTAGAAGTGCCGACAGTGCCATAACTTAATTGTCTAAAAAGTTCGCCAAAACCTGGAATTTTTTTATCAGCTATTTCATCTAATACTTCAGGAGTTATATCTCTGCCAGTTAAACCAGTACCTCCAGTTGTTATAATTACGTCAATTTCATTTTTTTTAGACCAATCTAAAATGATTTTTTTTATTTCATTTTTTTCATCTTTAACAATTTTCCTATCAACCAGAATATGTTTTTGTTCAGATATTTTTTTGACCAAGATTTCACCAGACTTGTCATTTTCTATCGTTCGAGTATCTGTTATAGTTAATAAAGCAATGTTTACTTGCATAATTATATTATAGAATAAATAAGCATGATCTTACTAGCAATATTATTTTTAGTCACGGCAGTATTATATTCCAGCGTTGGTTTTGGGGGAGGCTCAACTTACTTAGCATTACTTTTAATTTGGGAGTTTCCTTATTTTATATTTCCTGTAATAGCATTATTTTGTAACATTATAGTCGTTTCAGGAAATTCTTTTAATTATATTAAAGCTGGAAATCTAAAACTAAAATTATTAATTCCATATTTAATTGGATCTGTACCATTAGCTTTTATTGGAGGTTCATTACATATAGAAAAAGAATTGTTCGAAATATTACTATTCTTAGTTTTAATAATTGCTGGCACTTTACTTTTTGTTAACTTCAAATCTTACGATAATAAAGAATCAACTTATAGAAAAATTCCATTTCCGATCTCAATTTTGATTGGGGCAATTTTAGGTTTTACGTCAGGGGTTGTGGGAATTGGTGGAGGGATTTTTTTAAGTCCAATTTTATTTTTGATAAAAGCAGGCAAACCAAAACATATAGTAACAGCTGCATCCCTTTTTATTTTGATAAACTCTATTTCAGGCATTATTGGGCAGTTGACAAAAAATGACGTTTTAAATCATGTAATGAACTATTGGTATTTGTTAATTGCGGTTTTAATTGGAGGTCAATTAGGCAATTATTTAAATCTTAAAATATTTTCTACTAGGTTTTTGGCTTTAGTTACTGCTTGTCTAGTACTTTTTGTTGCTATCAGAATGGGATTTAGACTTTTTTAAATTTAACATTATATGTTGTATAAAAAACAGAAAGTATTATAAATCAATAATAATTGCTGGCGGGGTAGCTCAGTTGGTTAGAGCACAGGACTCATAAGCCTGGGGTCGGCGGTTCGACTCCGCCCCCCGCTACCATGGATAAAAATAAAGTGATCAAAAAATTTTTACAAAATATTTTTAAAAAGATATCTTATTATATATTCCTTAAAATTTATGGAAGAATTGAGAAATCTATAAAATCTAATAGCGATAAAAGAATATTTATTGCAGACGCAAATTTTGAAGGAGAATTAAAATACAAAGTTTATAAAATTGATAGAGGAAGACTATATACAGATCGTATTCAAGATGCTGCAGTAATACTTGATAACAAAATTATAGAAGGTCCATCTTTTCAATTAAGAAAAAATAACAATTCAATCATTGCAGACAACGTTGTTTTTGAAAAAGGCACTCCAAGAATAATAAAAAAATTAGATGGTACAGTTTTATCTTTACTTACAGGAGGAGGAGGAAATGAAAATTATTGGCATTGGCTTTATGATGTTCTACCAAGATTAGAAATATGCAACAAAGAAATTAAATTAGAAAAGATTGATTATTTCTTATTACCTAGTTTAAAAAAGAAATTTCAAATAGATACATTAAAGCAATTAAATATTTATAATAAGAAAATTTTATCAAGTGAAGAGTTTAGACACATAAGTACCAAGGAATTAATCGTGACCGATCATCCTTACATGAGAACTAACAATGCACATGAAGATTCTCAAAATATTCCTAAATGGATTACTGATTGGTTAAAAAAAAAATTCTTAATTGATGCTGAAAAAAATGAAAAAAAATATCCAAAAAATATTTATATTGATAGAAATGGATCAAATTCGAAAAATGAAAGTTTTAGATCTGTAATTAATGAAGATGAAATTAAAAATTATTTAATTAAAAAAAATTTTCAATTAATTCGTTTACACGAAATGGATTTTCTTGATCAGGTTCAAATTTTCAATAATGCTGAATATATAATTGGATTACATGGAGCTGGTTTTGCAAATTTATCATTTTGTAAACGTGATACTAAAATTATAGAGTTTAGAACAGAAAGAACTGGTAAAATGTACGAAAATCTTGCCAAACTTAACAATTTGAAATTTGGAGCAATTATATGTAAACCAATATCACATGATTATTCTAAACAATCAGGACATATTGAAGTTCCACTAAACATTTTAGAAAAAAAATTACAAGATGTTTGAAAATAAAATTTATAAGATTAAAAGATTATTTTATTATTTATATGGTGAAAAATTTTTCAAAAGATTAAACTATAACTGGTCAAAGTATCCATCAAGATTCGAAATAATTCAAAAAATTATAGATAAAAAAAAATATGAAAATTATCTTGAAATTGGTTGTGATAAAGATTCCAATTTCTCAAAAATTAAAGCAAAAACTAAGGTAGGCGTTGATCCAGTTTCTGGTGGCAATATTAAAAAGACAAGCGATGAATATTTTAAAACAAATACAAAGAAATTTGATTGTATATTTATTGATGGACTTCATATTTATGAACAAGCTCGAAAAGATATTATAAATTCAATAAAATTTCTTGATACTAATGGAGTAATAATTTTACATGATTGTTTACCTACTAAAATTTGGAATCAGATAGTTCCAAAAATTTACGGACATTGGAACGGCGATGTTTGGAAAGCTATTGTTGAGGCAAGAACAATGAAGCATATAGATACATATACATGTAAGGCGGATCACGGTTTGGGAATAATTTTAAAGAGACCAAATAGAAATTTGCTTACACTTAATACCAATAATTTTAAAAAGTTGAAATTTAAAGACTATTATACTAATCACAAAAATTTTATGAATTTAATAGAAGTGTCAGATCTTGATAGGGTATTATTTCAATAAACTAACGTTTAAAGAGAAAGTATAGAATGAATAATTTAACGATGTTTTGTTTATCAATGAACCCAAATCATCTTAATTTAATTAAGGAATTTAATTATGTTCCAGTTGGACTTGGAAAAAGTAATTTTTCAAATGCATGGATAAAAGATAATTCAGGCGAAAATATTTCAGAAAAAAATAAATATTATGGAGAATATACATTTCATTATTGGTTATGGAAAAATCATTTAAATAAAGTAAGCGATGGATGGATTGGATTTTGCCAATATAGAAAGTTTTGGGGAATAGACAGAAAGGTATTACTTCCTTTTTCATTAGATCAATTAAAATCACTAGTAGCAAGAGAGATTCCAGAGTCCTATAATAATTTTGATACAATTTTAGGAGATGAAGCTTCGATAAATGAATTTAAATTAATGAAATTTATCAAGAAGGGTTTTAAATTAATTTTAAAGAAACCTTCATATTTATTTGATCAAAAAAAAAGAAACATAAATTTTCATTTTGATCTAATGCACGGATATAATAACTTAAACAAATCAATAGAATTGCTTGAATCTGAAGATAGAAAAGATTTTGCTCAATTTGTTAATTCAAAAACTTCATTCAATCCACACAATATGTTTATATGTAAGTCAAAAAAAATATTGGAAAATTATTACTCTGTAGTTTTTCCATGGCTAAGTCGTTGTGAGAAAGAATTTGGATTTGAAAATTTAAGAGGGTATGGCATGACAAGGATTTATGGTTTTTTAGCCGAACGCTTTATGTCCTATTGGTTTCAAAAAAATACAAAGTATACAACTATGCCTATAATTTTTTATGATATTAATAAAACTTTAAATCATAAAGTTTTATAAATTTTTTTAAATTTTTCAAGAGTCTTTAAATTTTTATCCTTTTTAGATACAAGAGGGTTTTTTGAGGGCCATTTTATTTTTAATGCTTTATCGTTCCATAATATTCCATCCTCATAATTAGGATGATAATAATTTGATAATTTATAATAAATTATATTTTTTTTAGAATAACTATAATAAGCATGAGCAAATCCTTCTGGGATATATAAAGATTTGCAATTTTTTTCTGACAATTCAATATAAAAAGTTTTACCAAACGTTTTCGAATTTTTTCGTAAATCCAAAACACAATCTAAAATTTTTCCTTTTAATACAGTGACAAATTTAGCTTGTTTAAATTTATACTGGAAATGAAATCCTCTTATCGTGTTTTTTTTTGATGTTGTAGCGTAATCAAAAATTAAATCTTTCCATTTGATAATATTTTTTCTAAAAGTTTCACGAAGATATCCTCTTCTATCACCATGTTTTTTTTGTTTAATTATTTTTAAACCTTTGAATCTCGTGTTAATTATTTTCATATTTTATTTTATTAATTTTTTAAGTTTAGACAAATTCATGTAAGCGTTAAGTGGAAATTTATCCTTTGAATTTTTCTTTATAAATTTTTTTTTTATATTAGGATTATATTTTTTTGCAAAATTATATATAGTTTGTGTAGGACCACCAATATTAATTGTTCCTCTTTTATCTAAAATTTTTACTAAAATTTTTGCAAGATCTGAATGAAAGATAAAATTTAACTTTACGTTTGCAAATGCCTTTTTATGTATAAATGGCTTTTCAGTCATACAAACCCGCAGAATCAATGAATTTTTATACATTTGAACAGAAGTTTCTCCACCAAGTTTAGACCATGCATAATTATTCCAAGGTAAAACGGGATCATCTTCTTTATAATTTCCTTTTTTTCCAGGATAAACGTAACTTGTTGAAAAATATATTATTTTAATATTTAGTTCTGAGCAAACATTAACAAGGTTAGCTGTTCCTATAATATTTAAATTGATACTTTCCACTATATTACTCTCATGTTTTGACATAGGCCTGGACAGTCCGGCTAGGTGTAGAACTGATCTAGGTCTCGTTTTTTTTAAATATTTTCTTATTGAATTTGGATTAGTTATGTTGAGTTGAGATTTTTTTGGATAAATAAATCTATATTTTGATTTTGTTGATCTTAAACATTGAGCAAATCTACCAGTTCCACCTGTCACTACTATATTATTTTTATTAGACATTTATTTTGATGGTTTTTTTAAAAAACTTGATAAGTATTTTGAATAGTCACAGTTACCATAAAATTTAATAGCACTTTTTATATTTTTTTTACCTATCCATTTATTATTAAAGGCTATTTCTTCTAAACAGGCTATCTTTAAACCTTGTCTATTTTCTAAAGCTGATACAAAAGCAGAAGTATTATAATAATCTTTAATGGATCCTGCATCAAGCCAAGCACCACCACGTCCAAGGAATTCAGCTGACAATTTTTTTTTAGCTTTATATTTATTTAGCAGATCAATAATTTCAAGCTCTTTTCTTTTAGAAGGTTTTAGTTTTAAACTATAATTGATTGCATTGTTATCAAAAAAATAAAGTCCTGTAACAGCCAGATTAGAAAAAAGTTTTTTTGGTTTTTCGACAAGTTTTGTTATTTTGTTTTTTTTGTTAACGCTAGCAACTCCATAAGAAGACGGATTTTTAACAGGATGTAATATTACAGTTGCTCCTTTTCTAAGTTTAATACATTTTTTTAATTTACTTGTTAAACTTTGCCCGTAGAAAAAATTATCACCTAGAATTAAAGCTACATTTTCATTTTTAATAAAATTTTTACCAACAATAAAAGCATCTGGTAATCCTTTAGGATATTTTTGTTCAATATAGGAAATTTTTATTCCGAGATTATCACCATTTGGTAAAACTTTTTTAAATTGATTTAATTGACCTTTGTTAACTATTATTAGTATGTCTTTTATACCCGACAGCATTAAGACGGATAAAGGGTAATAGATCAAAGGTTTATCATAAATTGGCAGAAGTTGTTTATTTACAGCTTTAGTAAGTGGACTCATACGAGTTCCAATTCCGCCAGCTAAAATTATACCTTTTTTAATCATACTTTTAAACCAAGTCTATTTTCATAGAGTTTTCTTGGAACACTTTTAAAAAACATTTTATTTTGTGTGTACCAGTCGAAAGTTTGAGATAATCCTGAATTTAATGGAATTTTTGCTTTCCATTTTAAGTTTTTTAATATTTTATTATTATTGAGAGCATATCTAAAATCATGTCCGGGTCTATCTTTGACAAATTTTATTTTTACTCTTTGATTAATTTTTAAAGGTTTACTTTTTGCAATTTTTAATAATTTTCTAGCTATATCAATATTTCTTAAATTTTGGTTTGATCCAACATTATAACTTTCTCCATTTTTTGCTTTAAAGAATATTTTTAATAAAGCTTCACAATGATCATTTACATGTATCCACTCTCTTGAATTTTTTCCTCTTCCATATATCGGTAAAGGTTTCCCATTTAAAATATTATAGATTAATTTAGGTATTAATTTTTCGGGGAATTGGCAAGGTCCATAATTATTACAACAATTTGATATTACGGCAGGCAATTTATAAGTTCTCACAAAAGATTTAATTAGATGGTCCGCACTGGCTTTTGTAGCTGAATATGGAGAGCTTGGGTTATATGAGGATTTTTCAGAAGATCTATTTCCCATTTTAATATCACCATACACCTCATCTGTAGAAATATGAACTAATTTAATTTTCTTTTTATTTTTTTTTAAATATTTAGTCAAAGCTTCTAATAAATTATAAACACCAAGAACATTACTATTCATAAAATTTTTTGGATTATCAATAGATCTATCAACATGGGTCTCTGCAGCTAAATTAAATATGCCATCAGGTTTGTAACGTTTTAATATTGTAAAAATTTTTTTTTGGTTGTTAATGTCTAGTTTAATGAATTTATATTTTTTATTATTTCGCACTTCCTTTAAATTGTAAGGATTCGCAGAATAACTTAATTTATCGATATTAATGACAAAATAATTTTTTTTGAGTAAAAATTTTACTAAGTTACTCCCTATAAAACCAGAACCACCAGTTACAATGAATTTTTTCATATTTATTTACAAAAAAGGTATGATCTAATAAATTAAAGTATTAAAATAATTAGAGTATAAAATCAATTATGTTTAAATAATGTCAATTCAAGATATCACTATAGTAATAGCCTCTTTTAAAAGCGAAAAAAAAATAAAAAATTGTTTAAATTCAATTGGTAATCAAGCTAAGGTTTTAGTAATAGAAAATTCGAACAATTCAAGTTTTAAGGAAAATTTAGAAAAAGAATTTAATAATGTAGAATGTATTTTATCTGGAGCAAATATTGGTTATGGAAGTGCTAATAATATCGGATTAAATAAAGTTAAAACTAAATATGCACTAATTTTAAATCCTGATACTACGCTTCACCCATCTGCTCTTGAAAATTTTTTAAAAACAACCAAAAAAATTTCTGATTTTGCTATAATGGCGCCTTACATTCAGGAAGAAAAAGATAGGTTAAATAAAAATAAATTAGAAAATATTTTACCAATAGAAGTAAAAAATGTTAAAGGATTTGCCATGTTTTTAAATATGTCCGAGTTCAAGGAAGTTGGTTTTTTTGATGAAAGTTTTTTTTTCTATTTTGAAGAAATAGATTTATGTAAAAGATTAACTGATCTTGGAAAAAAAATATATTTGATTCCAGAAATCAAAATTGAACATGGCGGCGGCGTGTCCCACGATGAATCGATAAATGATGAAATGGAATTATCAAGGAATTGGCATTGGATGTGGTCCACTTTTATTTTTCACAAAAAATATAAGGGTTTTTATGTTTCTTTTTTAATTATTTTGCCAAAACTAATTTCTGCCATTATAAAAGTTTTAATCTATACGTTAATATTTAATAAAAAAAAGAAAATTTATTATCAAAGACTTTCAGGTTTAATTAATGCAATAATTGGTAAAAATTCTTGGTATCGTCCAAATGTATAGAAGTTTAATTATTGATTTATAGAATTTAAATATATACAAAAACTCAAATGAATAAATCATCCAAAAAAATTTTAGTAACTGGTGTAGCTGGTTTTTTAGGTTCGCATTTAGCAGAAAAATTATCTGAATTAAATCATGAAGTTATTGGTATAGATAACATGTCAGGAGGATATAAAGATAATGTACCTAAAAAAATTAAATTTTTTAATTTGGATTGTTGTGACTATAAAAAAATAACAGAAATTATGAAGGGCGTAGAAGTGGTTTATCATTGTGCAGCAACTGCTCATGAAGGTTTGTCAGTTTTTTCTCCAGTTGAAATTACTAAAAATAATTATATGGCTTCAGTTTCAGTTTTTACTGCTGCAATTGCAAATAAGGTTAAGAGAATAATATTTTGTTCATCAATGGCTAGGTATGGCGATCAAAAAGTACCTTTTACAGAAAATATGAATCCAAAACCAATTGATCCTTACGCTATTTCAAAAGTTGCTGCTGAAAATGTTTTAATTAATCTTTGTGAATTAAATAACATAGAATGGGTTATAGCAGTTCCGCATAATATTATCGGACCAAGACAGAAATATGATGATCCGTTTAGAAATGTTGTATCAATAATGATTAATAGGATGTTGCAAAATAAAGCACCAATTATTTATGGTGATGGAAAGCAAAAAAGATGTTTTTCTTATATAGATGATTGTCTTAACTGCATGTTGCCAATGGCAGATCAAGAAAATTTAAATAAACAAATTATTAATATTGGCCCTGATGAAGAATTTGTAACCATAAATAAAATAGCCGAAATTTGTTCTAATATAACTGGAAGTAACTTAAAACCAATTTACAAGAAGGATCGTCCAAGAGAAGTGAAGCATGCAAGCTGTTCAGCTGATAAAGCAAGAAAATTACTTAATTATAAAACAAAAACTGATTTAAAAAATGGTATTTTGCAAACATATAACTATATAAAAGAAAGAGGTCCAAAACCTTTTGAATATCATATCAACATCGAAATTAAAAATGAATTGACACCTGAAGTTTGGTTAAAAAAAGAACTTTAGTGTCCAGGGAAATCAATTAAGCTAAAAGTTTTATATCCTTTATTCTCTAGTAATTTTTTTCCACCCAAATCAAAAAGATTTATTACAAATATAAAACCAGAAACTATTCCACCAGATTTTTCGACTAATTTAGCTCCTGCTTCAGCAGTTCCACCTGTAGCTATTAAGTCGTCAATTATTAATACTTTTTCTTTAGGTTTAATAGAATCTTTGTGTATTTCTAATGTTGCTTGTCCATATTCTAATTCGAATTCTTGAGAGTATTTTTCGGCTGGTAATTTATTTTTTTTTCTCATCAATATTAATGATTTTGATAAATTATAGCAAAGTGGTGAGGCAAAAACGAAGCCTCTCGATTCTATAGAAGCAATTTTATCAAAATTTAATTTCACTAATATTTTAGACATTTGGTCTATACAATCTTTGAATGCATTTTTGTCTTTAATTAAAGTTGTAATATCTCTGAACAAAATCCCTTTTTTAGGGTAATCTGGAATACTTCTTATATATTTTTTTAAATCCATTTTTTTACTTCAAAGTTAATACAAAAGATCATATTAATTATAATATTTTATG
>MDTE01035600.1_pt1 | contig 16627 bp, 18 predicted proteins | sample 811231 | NCBI WGS metagenome assembly MDTE01 (sample SAMN05326651, study PRJNA326480) | marine metagenome | isolation source: seawater | place: Indian Ocean: Red Sea | collected 2010
GAGTGCAGCCTCGACGCCGTGTCGCTTTGCGGCGGCAGCGATCATGCCGCGAAACGCAAACGGGCCGCCGGCATCGATGGGTTTACCGGCCAGCATCCGGCCCGCGTTTTTCACAGTGTCAGGCTGACCCAGCAACCGATACCCCGGCTGGTTGACTGGTCGGTCGGTCACGAGGCGCTCGCCGTCGTCGCCGATGTAGATATAGACCTCGGCCTGTACGCATTGGGCGGCGAGTACCATCAGGAAGAATGCGGGAACGAGGCGAACCAAGCCGTGTGAGCGGGATGCTGCGCGCGAGTCCATTTCCCTGACTGCCGTGGAGACTGCGATTCTGGACATGCTTCCAAGCTGTAAAGCCCGTCGGACGGGCACTGCCGTTTGCTATCGTATCGCGCATCAAGTCACCAGTTGACCACCATGACCGACATCGTTCTGCCAGACCTGTGTGATGCCTACCCGGATCAGGTGCGTGTCGTGACGCCCGGATTCAGACCGTTTGGCGCCAGGACCGCGTTTGGCGGAAGGCTTGTGACGATTCGCTGCTTCGAAGACAACTCGCTCGTTGCTGAACGTGTGGATGAGAAGGGTGACGGGCAGGTCCTCGTGGTGGATGCGGGTGGCTCCATGCGTTGCGGCATGTTTGGCGACAATCTTGCGCAAGGGGGCAGCGAACGGTTGGGCGGGGGTGGTGGTCTACGGATGCGTCCGCGACGTCGAGGTGCTTGCGACGATAGAAGTCGGGATCATGGCGCTCGCGGCGCATCCCCTGCGCAGCATCAAGCGTGGCATTGGCGAACGGGACGTGCCGGTGACGTTTTGCGGCGTGCCGTTTGTGCCCGGTGAGTATTGTTATGCGGACCCGAACGGGGTGCTCGTCAGTACGGCAAGCCTGCTCTGAGAGTGACCAATCATCAGATCCGCAGCTGGCGCAGATTCGGATCGGTGAGCGAGGTGTCCCAGGCACGGTTGAACTCCCGGTGCAGCCTGTTCGCCTCGGTGATGTCCTTGAAGTTCGCGTATCCCTCGTACGTTTCGTAGTCGAGGCGGTAAATCACGCCGGTGCTGTCAGCGAGCAGATACTCATGATTCAGCTGACGATAGTCGGGATGCACGATTCGGATATTGATGCTGCTTGACAGCCGACGCGACAGTTCGACGAGACGGTGGCCGTTCTTGACCACCCGATGGGGGTCATACAACAGGACCTGGATCGACGTGTAGCGGTTGCGGCGTGCAAGCTCCGAGAACAGGGAGGCGAGGTCTTCGCTGTCGTACAACTTGTGGTCCAAGAGCGGGGTATACAGGCGCACGGTCTGGATCGCCTGCTCGCTCATCGCGAGCACCATGTTGCGGAACTCTTCCTCGCGGCGCAGCAGAATCAGACGGTTCGTATCGCCCAGCCTGTAGACGTTGTCATCGGAATATCGCTCGCCATCCAGTTTCGAGGGCGGCGTTTCGGTACGCGGATCGACAATCGCGACGTCGCGCAGCCAACTTCCGTCGGTTCCGGGTGCGAAGCCGCAGGCCTCGGCAAGCGACGCGAGCGCCGCGTTCAGGGTCAGTCGAAGCTGACCGTAGCCCGAGCGAGTTGCGCGGGACACAGCGGACTCGATCAGGCCGTGCGCGATGCCCCGGCGCCGACATTCCTGCACCACCGCAATGGCGCTGATCTCGCCGTCTGCCTGCAGCCGCGCGGCGCCGACGACGTGACCGGCATCGTCCGTGGCGGTGAAGTGGACGCTCGCCGCATCCTCGGAATCGTCGGGGAGCGCGCCGTTAAGTTCCCGCACGAAGACGTCCTGACGCAGCCGGTGGACCATGGGTGCAACATCGGACCAGGCCGTTTCTGCCACGTCGTATTCACGAAGCGCGACTTTCGGGGCAATGTCGGCGATGTTGCCCGCACTGCGGTCTTCGTCGGCAAGTGTCTGGCGCATGGCGAGGTGCGGGATGCCGGCTTCGTCGAACTCATCGCCAAACGGCTCGAAACCGGCCTTTTCGTAGAAGCCGATTGCGTGTTTCTGCGCGTGCAGAAACACTTCCGCCATCCCCAGCCGGCGGGCCTTGTCGACGGCCGCTTCCAGAATCGCGAAGCCGATGCCGCGGGCCCGATGTTCGTTCAGGACCGCCATCCGGCCAATCTGCCCGTCCGGCAGAAGACGTCCCGTGCCGATGGGAACGTCTGAGGCATCCGTGGCGATCCAGTGCCAACTCTCCTCGTCGCGGCCGTCCCACTCTTCGTCCTGCGGCACGTGCTGTTCGACGATGAATACCAGGCGACGAATTTCCTGCAGGACCCGCTTCCGGGTGTGCCAGTCGGCTTCGACGACATTGAAGTCGCGGATCTCCACCTGGCGCCTCAGTCCCGCCTGGCCAGCATCGCCGCGTGGCCGAGATAGTTATGTGGTGTCAGATCGCTGAGCAGAGCCGCGGCCTCCGGGGGCAGATCGAGTTCCTTCACGATACGTTCGATTGCTGCGCGGTCAAGTTTCTCGCCCCGTGTAAGGGCCTTCAGCTTCTCGTACGGTTCATCGATACCGAACCGGCGCATGACGGTCTGAATCGGTTCTGCCAGGACCTCCCAGCTGGCATCGAGGTCTTGTCGGGTCGCCGCCGGGTTGAGATCGAGCTTGCCGAGTCCGCGCTGCAGGGACTGGTACGCGATCAGGCTGTGCCCGACGCACACGCCAAGATTGCGCATGACCGTCGAGTCGGTGAGATCACGCTGCCAGCGGGAAACCGGCAACTTGCCAGCAAGGTGTCCCATCAGCGCGTTTGCGATGCCCAGATTGCCTTCCGCGTTCTCGAAGTCGATCGGATTGACCTTGTGCGGCATCGTCGATGAGCCAGTCTCGCCTTCGGCGAGTCGCTGTTTGAAGTAACCGAGGCTGATGTAACCCCAAACATCGCGGCAGAAGTCGATCAGCACCGTGTTGTACCTGCAGAGGGCGTGAAACAGTTCTGCAACATAATCGTGGGGTTCGATCTGCGTCGTCATCGGGTTGAAGCAGAGGCCAAGCGCCGCCTCATGACGAGCGGCCAGGGCCGGCCAGTCGACCCCGGGATACGCTGACAGGTGTGCGTTGTAGTTACCGACGGCACCGTTCATCTTGCCGAGTATCTCGATTCCTGCAAGCACGTCACGCTGGCGCTCGAGGCGCGCGGCAACGTTGGCGAGTTCCTTGCCCACGGTCGTGGGCGAGGCGGGTTGGCCATGCGTGCGCGACAACATCGGGATGGCGGCAAAGTCGCGGGCCATGGCGTTGAGCCGCGCGACCGCGGCATGCATTTCGGGCAGCAGGACCGTCTCGCGCGCTTCGAGCAGCATGAGCGCATGGGCGTTGTTATTGATATCTTCTGAAGTGCACGCGAAATGCACGAACTCACGAACCGCCGCGAGCGACTCGGGCAGGTGGTCCTTGATGAAGTACTCGACGGCTTTGACGTCGTGGTTGGTCCGTGCCTCGTGCGCTTTGACGGCCGCGGCGTCGTCCGTCGTGAAGTTCTCGTACAACGCGCGCAGGGACCGTTGCGCGGCCTCGTCGAGCGGTGGCACTTCGGCAATCGCGGGCTCCGCCGCGAGGCTGAGCAGCCATTCGATCTCGACCTTCACGCGCAACCGGATCAGGCCGTACTCGCTGAAAATCGAGCGCAACGAGACCGTTTTGGCTCCATACCTGCCGTCGACCGGCGACACCGCCGACAACGTGCTGAGCTCCTCTAGGCTCATGGACTGACTCCTTCGTTTGATGACAGGGCGGCCCGCGCCACTTCTTCAATGACCCCGCCACCCAGACAGCGATCGCCGCTGTAGAAACACACGGATTGTCCCGGCGTGACCGCGCGTTGCGGAACCCGGAACGAGACGCGCCATCCATCCGGCGCTTTGCTGACGCGACAGGCCTGGTCGGGCTGGCGGTAGCGGCACTTGGCGCCGCCTTCGAAGGGCAGCTCCGGCCCCACGCCGTCGATCCACTGGATCGTGCTGCAGCGGAGTTCGTGCGAGAACAGGGCTGGGTGATCGTTCCCCTGGACGACCGTCACGGTATTCGCGTCCGGGTCTTTCGCGGCAACGTACCAGGGTTGTTCGCGGGCGCCCTTGCGGCCCCCGATACCGAGTCCCTGCCGCTGGCCAATCGTGTGGAAGGCGACGCCCTGATGCTCCCCGATCACGTTGCCGCCCTCGTCGACGACGGGGCCCGGGCAGGGTCGGACCCAGGTGCTGAGAAAGTCCGCGAAGCGTCGCTCGCCGATAAAACAGATGCCGGTGCTGTCCTTCTTCGCGGCGGTGGGCAGCCCGTGTTCGGCGGCGACGGCCCGTACCTCGTCCTTCGGCATGTCGCCCAATGGAAACAGCGTGTTGGCAAACCCGGATTCCGGGACCGCGTGCAGGAAATACGACTGGTCCTTGCCGGTGTCGATGCCCTTCAGCAATTGGGGACGCCCGTCGACTGTTTGCAGTCTCGCGTAGTGCCCGGTTGCCGTGTACTCCGCGCCCAGGATCTCCGCGTACTCGCGGAATACCCTGAACTTGATTTCGCGGTTGCAGAGCACGTCCGGATTGGGTGTACGGCCCGCGCGGTACTCGCGGAGGAACTCCTCGAACACGTCATCCCAATACTCGGCTGCAAAGTTGGCCCGATGCAGCTCGATGCCAAGCTGGTCGGCAACCGCCTGTGCATCTGCAAGGTCGGTTTCCGCTGTGCAGTACTCGGTGCCGTCGTCTTCATCCCAGTTCTTCATGAAGAGGCCCGAAACGCTGTAGCCTGCGTCGCGCAGCAGCAGCGCCGCGACGCTCGAATCGACGCCGCCGGACATGCCAACGAGAACACGAGGGCTGGTCACGGGTGAGACAGGCCAGGACACATGAGGGCGCCCATCGTACCGCGCGGAAGTCCCGAATTCAGCCCGCGCCGTGCTCGAGCAGGGTCAGCGGGAATGCCCGGCCGGCGCGATGGTCGGCCAGACAGCGTTCCACGATCGGCGACCGGTGTTGCTGCCGGCGCTCGATGACCTCGTCCCACGTCAGCCACACCGCGCGTTCGATATCTGCATCGAGTACCGTCGTCAGCTGGCCGATCGGGGCCGCTGTGAACGTGATTCTGTGGTACGTTATTCCCGCTTCGGCCAGCGTGTAGTGGTAGATGCCACTGATCGCCTGGAGGGTGACGTCCCATCCGGTCTCTTCCCGGGTTTCCCGCAGGGCCGCTTCGAACAGCGTTTCGCCAGGTTCGAGATGGCCGGCCGGCTGGTTGAGGACGAGGCGACCCAACTGCTGTTCCTCCACCATGAGATATGTGTCGTCCTGGGTGACGATCGTTGCAACGGTGATGTGCGGCGGCCAGGTCATGGGATGGTGTCCGGAAGCGGAAACAGACAGCGAAAGAAATCACATGACAGACGGATCAGGCAACTCGCTTTCACACGTCGACAGCACGGGCAAGGCGTCAATGGTCGACGTCGGGGACAAGGCTGTGACGCGCCGGGAGGCACGCGCCGGCGCGCTGCTTTCGATGCAGCCAGACACCGTCCGGGCCATCGTCGAGAACACGACGAGGAAGGGTGATGTGCTGGCGGTCGCCCGTATCGCGGGGATTCAGGCCGCCAAGCGTTGCGCCGATCTGATACCACTGTGTCATCCGCTGGCCCTGTCGCACGTGTCTGTCGAGTTCGAGGTTCTGGACAGCGGAATCGAAATCACGACGTCCTGCCGTCTGGAAGGGCGAACCGGGGTCGAGATGGAAGCGCTGACGGCCGCGAGCGTCGCCGCCCTGACCGTCTATGACATGGTCAAAGCGATTGATCGCGGCATGGTGATCGAGCGCATCGGGCTGGTCGAGAAAGTTGGCGGCAAATCGGGCCACTGGCAGCGGGGCGAGTCGTGATTGACGTCAGGTTCTTCGCAAGCGTGCGGGAGACGCTTGGACTCGAATCCACGCAGGTCGACGCCGAAGGGGTTGGCACCGTGGCGGACGTCATCAATGCGCTGATCGTGCGTGATGAAGCGTTTCGCGAAGCGCTGGGGCAGGAAAACATGCTGGTGTCGGTCAACCAGGTGATGGTGAAGCCGGACACCCCCGTGCGCGCGGGGGACGAGGTTGCGTTCTTCCCACCGGTCACTGGCGGATGAGCGTGGACGGACCCCATTCTGTGCTGGTTGCCGAAGCCGACTTCGATCACAGCATCGAGATCGACCGGCTGCGCGCGACGAGTCGCGGCATCGGCGCCATCGTGACATTCACGGGCCTCGTGCGCGACAACAACCTCGACGACGGTGTTGAGGGTCTGTTCCTCGAGCACTATCCGGGCATGACGGAGAGGAGCATCCTCGCGATCCTCGATGAGGCCGCGGATCGCTGGAGCGTGATTGCGAGTCGCGTCATCCATCGGATCGGATTGCTGGTCCCGGGTGACCAGATCGTCTTCGTAGGGACATGCAGTCCGCATCGGGCGGACGCGTTCGAGGCTGCCGACTTCATCATGGACTATCTCAAGACACGAGCGCCGTTCTGGAAGAAAGAGCAGACGGCCGACGGGGATCGTTGGCTGACGACCAGAGAGAGCGACGTCGAAGCCGCGTCGCGTTGGACGCGCTGACCTCTCGTTCTGCACGCCGCCCGCGGGTGTGTCGCGGACACTCCAGTGCGGACGTTCTGCGACGCCGGCTCTTTGACAACAACGGGCGCTCAATCAGCGCGCTCTTCCGGCGCGTCAGCAGGTTGGATATTGATCGCGTGAGTGCCCTTGGGGCCCTTGAGGATGTCGAAGGTGACGCCTTGTCCCGCCTTCAACGTCTTGTACCCGTCCATGACGATCGATGAGTAGTGGGCGAAATAGTCTTCGCCACCGTCATCCGGCAATATGAACCCGTAGCCCTTGGCGTTGTTGAACCACTTCACTTTCCCAGTAGGCATGTCTGCCTCCTTCCACCATTCAGCTACTGCGGCGACTGCGCTGGGACGCCCCCGAATGGCGAGCTACACGTCCTTTATCCTCCCTGCGCCGGCAAACGTCAAGCGTACCCGGTGTCCGATTCGAACTGGTCACCGCCGCTACTCAGGGCACTTCAATGCTACAGTAGCCTCAATCAATTCAGGTAGAATCCAACCCATTGGCCGCCTTGTTTGGGTGGCCCTCGTAGCGTGCGTGACACCCTCGCTTCGCCGCTGTCCGGCGGGCAGGGCGGCGCACTTTGGCAACGGTCCGGAACAGCGGTGGAAGAACTTCAGCTAGACTCAATCAAGGGGTGGCACATACGTGCTGCCGGCGACGACGATCCGGACCAGGAGGACCGCGACGGCGGACTCCTCGTCGAGACGGAGAAGCCGAAGCTCAAGCGCCCACCGATGTACAAAGTGGTGATGTTGAACGATGACTACACACCAATGGAGTTTGTCGTCGAAGTCCTCCAGACGTTCTTCGGCATGAACCGCGAAAAGGCCACCCAGGTGATGCTGGCGGTCCATCGTACGGGCCGGGCAACCTGCGGTATCTATACCCGAGACGTTGCCGAAACCAAATCAGCTCAAGTCAATCAGTACGCACAGGACAATCAGCATCCGCTCGTTTCGGAGACGGAGGCGGTGGAGTGACGTCGCTCACCCCGGTGCGGGCCGCCCCTTTGCTGCGTGCCACACACGGGGCACCCCTATTCAACAGGACACAGCATGCTAAGTAGAGACCTCGAAGTCACCCTCAATCTTGCGTTCAAGGATGCCAAGTCGAAACGTCACGAGTTGATGTCTGTCGAGCATCTGCTGCTCGCATTGCTCGATAACACGGTTGCGGCGAACGTTCTCCGGGCCTGCGGGGCGGACATCGAAAAGCTCCGAACGGAACTCGAAGAGTTCCTGGAGGCGACGACGCCACTGATTCCGAAGAACGAGACCGACCGGGAGACGACGCCGACGATCGGCTTTCAACGGGTCCTGCAGCGGGCGGTCTTCCACGTGCAGTCGTCTGGCAAGAAGGAGGTTACGGGCGGCAGCGTGCTGATCGCAATCTTCGCCGAGCAGGAAAGTCACGCGGTCTACATCCTGAAGCAGCAGGACATCAATCGTCTGGACGTCGTGAACTACATCGCACACGGCACCTCGAAGGTCCCGGGTCAGGAAGAGCCCGAGGCGGCCGAAGTGACCGATGAGGAGGCGTCGCCGGAGGGCAAGGCGCCGGCCGCACTCGAATCGTTTGCAACGAATCTCAACGAGCAGGCCAAGAGTGGCCGGATCGATCCGCTGGTCGGCAGGACCGAGGAAGTCGAACGCGTCATCCAGATCCTGTGTCGCAGGCGCAAGAACAATCCGCTGCTCGTGGGCGAGTCCGGGGTGGGCAAAACCGCAATCGCCGAGGGTCTGGCGAAGCTGATCGTGGATGGTCAGGTGCCCGAGGTGATCGAGGGGAGCGAGGTCTACGCCCTCGACATGGGCGCATTGCTGGCCGGAACCAAATATCGCGGTGACTTCGAGAAGCGCCTTAAGAAACTGCTGAACGAACTCAAGAAGCAGGAAGGCGCGATTCTCTTCATCGATGAGATTCACACCATCATCGGCGCCGGTGCTGCGTCCGGTGGTGTGATGGACGCGTCGAATCTGCTGAAGCCGCTGCTCGCGTCCGGCGAGATCCGCTGCATGGGGTCCACCACGTATCAGGAGTATCGGGGAATCTTCGACAAGGACCGCGCGCTGTCCCGTCGCTTCCAGAAGATCGACGTGACCGAACCTTCCGTCGACGACACGTACCAGATTCTGAAGGGCCTCAAGGGGCGATTCGAAGAACATCACGACCTCAAGTACACCGACCGGTCGCTCCGCGTCGCCGCGGAACTGGCCGACCGTTACATCAATGACCGCTACATGCCGGACAAGGCGATCGACGTGATTGATGAGGTGGGTGCATTTCAGCGCCTGCAGCCGCCAACCAAGCGCAAGAAGCAGATCAGCGTCGGCGATGTCGAGAAGATGGTCGCCAAGATCGCGCGCATTCCGCCGCAACAGGTGTCAGTGTCCGACAAGGAGGCGCTCCGAAGCCTCGACGCCAACCTGAAGATGGTCATTTTCGGACAGGATCGGGCGATCGACACGCTGGCGAGCGCGATCAAGCTCGCCCGCGCAGGGCTGCAGGAGGGAGAGAAGCCCATCGGCTCGTTCCTGTTTGCGGGTCCCACCGGTGTCGGCAAGACGGAAGTCTGTCGCCAGCTTGCCAAGATCATGAACATTGATCTGGTGCGGTTCGACATGTCCGAGTACATGGAGCGTCATACCGTGTCCCGCCTGATCGGCGCGCCTCCCGGCTACGTCGGGTTCGACCAGGGCGGGCTGTTGACCGAAGAGATCACCAAGAAACCGCATTGCGTGCTGCTCCTGGACGAAATCGAGAAAGCGCACCCCGAGGTATTCAATCTGCTGCTGCAGGTCATGGATCACGGCACGCTGACGGACAACAACGGCCGCAAGGCGGACTTCAGGAATGTCGTTCTCGTCATGACGACCAATGCCGGCGCAACCGAGATGGACCGCGCCTCCATTGGCTTCACCAAACAGGATCACACCACTGACGGCATGGAAGTGCTGAAGAAGATGTTCACCCCCGAGTTCCGCAACCGGCTCGACGGGATCATCCAGTTCGAGGCCCTCACGAGTGATGTCATCAAGACGGTTGTCGACAAATTCCTGGTGGAAGTCCAGGTGCAGCTCGATGACAAGAAGGTGGTGCTCGACGTGTCCGAGGCGGCGCGGGAGTGGCTCGCCGTGCACGGCTACGACAAAGCGATGGGCGCGCGCCCAATGCAGCGTCTGATTCAGAATCGGATCAAGAAGGAGCTTGCGGAAGACATCCTGTTCGGCAAGCTTTCGAACGGAGGTACGGTGCACGTCGACGTCGAAGACGACGATCTGGTCATGGAGATGGAGGAGCGCGGCGTCTCTGCCTGACCGGTGGCGCTGATCCGACCGGGCCGAGCACCAGATCTGGCCCGAGTCGGGTCTTGCTTCAGTCCCGGAAGGTGATCCGACCTTTGCTCAGGTCGTACGGCGTCAGCTCTACCTTGACAGAGTCGCCGGTGAGGATCTTGATGTAGTTCTTCCGCATCTTCCCCGAGATGTGCGCGGTAATCATGTGACCGTTCTCCAGCTCGACGCGGAACACCGTGTTGGGCAACGTATCCACGACGGTACCTGTCATCTGGATTTGTTCTTCTTTCGCCATTCGGTCCTGACTCGGTTGCGAACGGGCCGCATTGTGCACCAAACCACGTACGCGAAACAATATGGTGGGATATTTAGCGCCGGCATTGGCGCCGACGGGCGCCCGGTGCATCCTGGGCAGGCCACACGCGGATCAGGGGGCTCTGTCGGTTGCGATCCAGCGATTGTTGACGAAGAGTTCCAACGGCTGATAGTCGGTCTTGTAACTCATCTTGGCGCACTGCTTGATCCAGTAGCCAAGGTACAGATTGGGCAACCCGAGCTGGCGCGTCAGTTCGACGAGCGAAAGGACCGCCTGCACCCCGAGGCTGCGCTTGCTGTCATCGGGATCAAAGAACGTGTAAATGGCCGAGAGACCGTCATCGAGTTGGTCTGCAACGGCTACGGACACGAGGCGGCCTGCGTCCCGAAACTCGTAGAACGCCGCTTCGGCCCGACCGTCGACGAGGAAGCTGCGGAACTGCTCAACCTCCGGCGGATACATGTCTCCATCCGCGTGGCGGCCGACGATGTAGCGTTCGTACAGATCGTAGTACTCAGTGGTGAGTGCGGGCGGCCTGCGGGTGAGGGTCAGGTCGAGATTCCGCTTCCAGATACGTCGTTGGCGTCGGTCCATCCTGAAGCTGCCGACAGGAATCCGCACCGAAACGCACGCGTTGCAGGTCTTGCAGCGGGGCCGGTAGATGTGGTTGCCGCTGCGCCGGAAGCCAACGGCGGACAGCGCTGAGTAAAGGGTCGTGTCGATCGTGGCCGCGGGATCGGCAAAGATCGTCGTGGCCTGCTGATCCTCGATGTAGCTGCAGGCGTGGGGCGGGGTGGCGAAAAACCGCAGTTCGGACAGCGACGTCATACCGGCACTACTCGCAGGTCAGACCCATCATGAACATCAGGTGCCATTTTCAGCCAAAACCGGGACCGCTCGGGGAGGAGTCTCTAAAATTAGTGGAAATGCTCTGGCGAAGCCAGCGTCGCGACGGGCGTCAGGGCTGTCGGCGCACCCGACGGCGACCGATCTGCCGGACGGGGCATGGCCGGAGTCTGGCGGCGACCTGCGCCACGCCAGCTACGCGTGACTCCAGGGCGAGCCCGTCGGGTCTCGGTCGACGGAGTCCGCCAGGCATGCCTCAAAGGCTTCGCGCGCCATCGGGACAGCGCCCAGAGAGGCCAGGTGCGGCGTTTCCACCTGACAGTCGATCAGATCGAAGCCGCATTGCTCCAGGCGCCCGCACAGCCACGCGAACGCAACTTTCGATGCGTCGGTTGCCCGATGGAACATGGACTCGCCGAAGAACACGCGGCCGAGGGCGATCCCGTACAGGCCGCCAGCGAGCTGGTCGTTCTCCCATGCCTCGACGGAGTGCGCAAAGCCCAGGTCGTGGAGCCGGGTATAGGCCGCGAACATCGAGCGGGTGATCCAGGTTCCGTTCTGTCCCTCCCTGGGCGCGGCACACGCACGGATCACGTCCGCGAATGCGGTGTCGACCCGAACTTCGTAGCGCCCCTCGCGAATGCGTTTGCGCAGGCTGCGGGAGACTCTGAGTTCGGAGGGCCTCAGCACGAAGCGCGGGTCAGGCGTCCACCAGAGAATCGGCTGACCGTCTTCGAACCACGGGAAAATGCCGCGGCGATATGCCGCCAACAGACGCTCCGGCGACAGATCGCCCCCTGCGGCAAGCAGCCCGTCAGGGTCTGCCAGCGCGGTCGAGGTTGGTGGAAACCAGTTGGGGTTGTCGTCGTCCAACCAGTGCAGCGAGGGCATGCCAGGAACGCGGGCGACTGTTCAGTGGGGCCGCTGGCCAGCCGTGCCGGTCAGTCGGCGGCAACAACCGCAGGCGTTTCGGCGATCTCGTCGAGGTACTTCTCCGCGTCGAGCGCCGCCATGCAGCCAAAACCGGCAGACGTGATGGCCTGTCGATAGATCTGATCGGCCACGTCTCCGGCCGCGAACACGCCGTCGACACTGGTCGCGGTCGAGTTGCCGCTGAGACCGGACCGGATTACGAGATAGCCGTTGTCCATGTCCAATTGGTCTTTGAAGATCGACGTGTTCGGGTCGTGACCAATCGCGATGAAGACGCCGTGCAGCTCGAGGTCCTGAGTCGCGTCGGTCTGTGCATGGCGGATGCGCATGCCGGTCACGCCGCTGTCGTCGCCCAGCACTTCGTCGAGAACGTGGTCCCATTCGACGCGAATGTTGTCCTTTGCCATGACGCGGTCCTGGAGGATCTTCTCGCCGCGGAACTTGTCCCGACGATGCACCATGACCACTTCCGAGCAGATATTCGAGAGATACAGCGCTTCTTCGAGGGCTGTGTTTCCGCCGCCAATGACCGCGACGCGCTGGTTCTTGTAGAAGAACCCGTCGCACGTCGCGCACGCCGACACGCCTTTGCCAAGAAACGCTTCTTCGCTGGGAAGATCGAGATAGCGCGCCGATGCCCCGGTCGCGATGATCAATGCGTCACAAGTGTACTCGCCGGCGTCGCCCTTCAGCAGAAACGGGCGCTGGTTCAGCTGGACTGACTGGATCTCGTCGAACTGCAGAGTGGCCTCGAAACGTTCAGCATGCTGCTGCATGCGGATCATCAGGTCAGGGCCCTGCAGGCCTTCGACGTCCCCGGGCCAGTTGTCCACATCGGTCGTCGTGGTCAGTTGGCCGCCCATTTCGATCCCGGTGATGACCACGGGATTGAGGTTCGCGCGCGCTGCGTAGATGGCAGCAGACAGGCCGGCGGGACCGGAACCGAGAATGATCAGTCGATGATGCGTGGCATCCGTCATGCGTTCATCCACTTCTCGAGGGAGGCCGCGTACGACGTGCCTTGACGATGGTCACGGACGATGTCGAGCAGGGTCTGGCCGGCTTCGTCCTGTGCCGTGAGGTCGCGCCCGGCTTCGTGGAAAAATGCGAGGAACCGTTCAAAGTCGTCCGCACGCATGCCGCGATACGCTTTTAGGAGTGCGTAATGATCGACCGACCCCGCATCGTGGGGTGTCAGATCAAGGAACCCTTTGATGCGTTCGTCGTCCCATTCTTCATCGAAGACCTGAGGTTGTGTGGGTCCAGCCATGTGCTACGAGCCAGCCTGTGATGTGTGTCAGGCAGCGGATAATACCCCAGGCGCGCGGCCGCTCCTAACGCCTCGTGCCGTGACGTCGGACACAAAATGAGGAGGATAGCGGGGTTTTCTCAAACTGATTCTGCGTATAACATCTAAACTTCTGAAAAATATACGTATTCGTCGTGATCTCGATCGGCTTCGCGTTCCAGTGCGCGGCCGGTGCTTCGGCGGGGAGGGCTGACCCAGAATGCCACAGGCGAAAGCGCGTGCGAATCCGGACGATTCGACCAGCGAGGTGCTCAATACGCTGCGGAACCGGCTGCGCGAAGGCGGGCTCATCGGGTTGGTGTTTGCCAGCGTTCTGTTCCTGCTTGCGCTCCTGAGTTTCGACCCGCGGGACCCGGGTTGGTCGTTTACCGGCGAGAATTCCGAGGTCGCGAATCTGGTGGGAGCCAGCGGCGCGTGGACCGCGGATGTTGTGCTCTTCGCATTCGGCTTTGCGGGCTATCTGTTGCCGTTCCTGCTGCTCTGGCAGGCATGGTCAGTGTTCAGGGCCGGGAAAGGTGAGGGTAGTCGCGTCGGCTGGGCGTTGGCGGGGTTCCGCTGCGTTGGCCTGCTTGTCCTGTTTAGTGCGCTCTGCGGTCTCGCCAGCCTGCATTTCTACACTGCGGGCGTCTATCTGCCCGGTGGCTCCGGAGGTATGGTGGGCCACCTGGCGCACGACGTACTCGTGCCGGCGTTCAGCTATGTCGGTTCGACCCTGGTCCTCTGCGCGGTCGGTTTGATCGGCCTGACCGTCGCTTTCGACCTTTCCTGGCCGCTGCTTTTCGAACGCACCGGTGCCGCGGTGCTCGGCGGTGTGGCGGTGGTTCGGGACAAGGTTGAGCGAATCCGTGCAGCGCGCATCAGTCAACGGGAGCGCAAGGCGGCAGAACAAACGCGGCGAGACGCCCTCGAGGAGCAGATCAAGCGGCAGGAAGAGAAACCGCAGCCAGCGATTCGCACGGAACTGCTGCCCGTCGAGAAGAGCGAGCGGGTCAATCGGGAGCGCCAGGGCAAGCTCTTTGATGTCGTCGCCGCGGGCGAACTGCCCGAACTCAGGTTGCTCAACGCGAGCGACCCGTCCGCGCAGAAGGGCTACTCGGCGGACGATCTCGAAGCGATGTCGCGACTGCTCGAATTGAAACTCCGCGACTACAACATCGAAGCCGAGGTCGTCGCGGTGTTTCCCGGGCCGGTGATCACGCGTTTCGAGATACAGCCCGCTGCGGGGGTCAAGGTCAGCAAGATCTCGGGACTCGTCAAGGATCTTGCACGATCGCTCGCCGTGGTCAGCGTGCGTGTTGTCGAGGTGATCCCCGGCAAGTCTGTGGTGGGTATCGAGATTCCGAACCTCGACCGGCAGATGGTGAGTCTCTCGGATGTCCTTGCCTCAAAGGCCTACGACACCTCGCAATCCCCCCTCAGCCTCGCGCTTGGTCACGACATCTCCGGGCAACCCGTCGTGGTCGACCTTGCCCGGATGCCGCACCTGCTCGTCGCGGGCACGACGGGGTCCGGCAAGTCCGTCGGGCTCAATGCAATGATCCTGTCGCTGCTGTTCAAGGCGTCGCCGGAAGAAGTGCGCCTGATCATGGTTGATCCGAAGATGCTGGAACTTGCCATCTACGAAGGCATTCCGCACCTGCTGACACCGGTCGTGACCGACATGAAGGAAGCCGCCAACGCGCTGCGCTGGTGTGTCGCGGAAATGGAACGGCGCTATCGCCTGATGGCGGCGCTCGGTGTCCGCAACATGTCCGGCTACAACAAGAAGGTGCGCGATGCGGAGGCGGCCGGAGAGCCGATCCCCGATCCCCTGTGCGCACCTGAAGTCGATGCGGAGCCGCTGGAAGTGCTGCCGTACATCGTCGTGATCATCGACGAGTTTGCCGACATGATGATGATCGTCGGCAAGAAGGTCGAGGAACTCATCGCCCGCATCGCGCAGAAGGCGCGTGCGGCTGGCATCCATCTCGTCCTGGCAACGCAGCGCCCGTCCGTTGACGTGATCACCGGGCTCATCAAGGCCAACATTCCGACCCGCATTGCCTTTCAGGTCTCATCGAAAGTCGACTCGCGCACGATTCTCGACCAGGGAGGCGCCGAGCAGTTGCTGGGTCATGGCGACATGCTGTACCTGCCGCCCGGTTCGCCGCTTCCGGTTCGTGTCCACGGTGCCTTCGTCGACGATGATGAGGTCCATCGGGTCGTCGCGAGCTGGAAATCGCTCGGGGAACCGAATTACCTCGATGAGATTCTGGACAATCGTACCGACGCGGACATCCTGCCTGGCGCCGCGAGCGCCGGCGGTGAGGACGCTGAGTCGGACGAGCCCTTGTACGACGAGGCCGTGCAATTCGTGACTGAAAGTCGCCGCGCGTCCATCTCAGCGGTGCAGCGCAAGCTGCGGATCGGCTACAACCGCGCGGCGCGGCTCATCGAGACCATGGAGCAACAGGGCATCGTCTCCGAAATGAACTCGAACGGGTCTCGTGAGGTGCTGGCCAATGCACCGCCCGAGTAGGCTGCATCGCGTTCGCCATTGTCTGTTCGCGATCCTGTGTGCCGGGTCCGTGGGCGCGGCCGCCGAGGTTCAGCCTGAAACACCTGCAAAGCCGGATTCCGCGGATTCGGCGCAGTCAGCGACAAGCCTGCTTGCCGAGACGCTCGAGCCGCTCAGGACGTTAACTGCCCAATTTCGCCAGGAGACCCGCGGCGCCACAGGTGACCTGAAGGACTCGGGCACCGGTGAGCTCTGGCTCTCACATCCTGACCGCTTCCGCATCGAAATCCGCGGGGACTACCCCGAGACGATCGTGTCTGACGGGGCGGACTGGTGGGTCTATGAATCGGATCTCATGCAGGCCGTCGTGCGCGACCTGGCGGAGTATGCTGATCAGATTCCGGTCCTCGTGCTGACCAGCCGGCCGGAACTGCTCTACGAACGCTACTCGATCGACTACTACGACGTGGAACAGGACCGCCGCGCGTTCGTCCTCACCCCGCGCGCGTCTGGTCAGATGTATGCGTCGATCTCCATGGTGTTCGCAGGAGAGACCCCGCACGCGCTGGAAGTCCGTTCACAGGTGGGCGAGACGACGCGCATCGAGTTTACGCAGGCGTCCGTGAACGAGACTCTGCCCCCGCGCGCATTCGTCTTCGATCCGCCTGCCGACGCAGATGTGGTGGATGAGCGGGCGCGTGTTCCGGACGCGGACTAATTGTGTAAAGCCAGTAGGTTGTTCATGTTGATCCCCAGAGTGTTGATGGGGCATTGGTAATCGATTCCGGGGTGTTGTCGGTGCCAGTTGTAGTAGTGCA
>MDTE01163180.1_pt1 | contig 16625 bp, 14 predicted proteins | sample 811231 | NCBI WGS metagenome assembly MDTE01 (sample SAMN05326651, study PRJNA326480) | marine metagenome | isolation source: seawater | place: Indian Ocean: Red Sea | collected 2010
CTTTTACACCTGAGCGCGTTCATCAAGCGCTTCAAAGGGACTGACAATGCCCTCGGGGGGCGGTCTTATTATTCAGCCAGACTGGTTGATTACTGAATCCTCAGAGAAACCTAAACGACACTGGGGCGTGCGTATATGTGATGGAAAAATCTTTTCTGTTGCTCCAAATGAAAAACTTGAAAATGATTTTCCCGAAGACGAAGTTTTTACAGCCGGAGAAAAGGTGCTTATGCCCGGCTTTGTCAATGGACACACTCATATGTACGGAGTTTTGGCTCATGGCATACCTTTAGAATCTGCTCCTTCTGACTTTTGGTCATTTCTCGAGAGTTTCTGGTGGCCCATGGTGGAAGACAAGATTGACCATGAAATGATTTCCGCTGCAACTGAATGGTTGTGCAGTGAAATGCTTTTAACCGGCACAACAACATTTTGTGACATCCTGGAAGCACCTTTTTCACTTCCTGATTCTCTTATCATCGAGAAGGAAATTGTTAATAATCGTGGGCTTAGAGCTTTGCTTAGTTTTGAAGCCAGTGAACGCTCAGGTTCTGACATTGCTCTAAAAGGAATAGATGAAAACATTCGTTTGATAGAAGCTGTGACTGACAATGATCTTGTGTCAGGACTTATGAGTGTCCACACAACATTCACTTGTTCTGATGACTTCCTTCGTCAAGCTTTCGAACTAGCCGAGGCGAATAACGTCCTCTTCCATGCTCATTGCAACGAGGGAATCTATGAGGGCGAGTGGTGTGAAAAAACTCATGGTCATAGAACATTTGAACATTACGAGCAACTTGGAATTAACGGTTCACGTTTTCTAGCTTCACAATGCGTTCATTTGTCAGATAAAGAAGTGGAATTAATAGCGAACAGTGGAACCCGTTGTGTTCACATGCCATTGTCAAACTGCGAAGTCGGAGGAGGAATTGCCCCCATACCCGAACTACTTGAACGGGGTGTGACTGTCGGTTTGGGAAGTGATGGTTATATAAACGACATGTTTGCGGTAATGCGTGGTTCTTTTCTTATACATAAGGCACGTCTTCAAGATCCTGGCACAATGAGCGCAGCCCAGGTTTTCGATATGGCTACTCTTCAAGGGGCAAAAGCTTTGGGACTCAATAATGTTGGAGCTCTGAAGTCAGGTTTTGCAGCTGATCTTCAGTTAGTTGACGCAAACCTTGCCACTCCCCTGAGTGAAGAAAACCTTCTTGAACAAATACTTCTTCATCGCTCTGGTAAAGATGTTGATTCTGTGATGATTGCCGGAGAGTGGAAAATGCAAAATGGTGAGATACTTGGAGTCAATCTTGAAAGTCAGAGAAACTCTCTTCATGCACAAACAAAGCGCCTTTGGGAGGAAAATGCCTGAGAAAAAATTAAGCAAAGGTGTGAACGAAACCCAGATATTGGATGAGCTGAATCGCCATGTAAGTGCTGGGGATACTGTCGTACTTGCCACTGTTGTCGAAACATCTCGTTCCGTACCGCGTCATTCTGGAACAAAAATGTTGGTACTTTCAGATTCCCGGCAGATTGGAACTATCGGGGGTGGTGAAATGGAAGCGAGAGTAATCAAAGAGGCTCACGCCTGTATGGGCGATGGCACCTCCCGTCTGCTGAACTATGACTTGGTAGACCCAGTGGCTGGTGATCCAGGCGTCTGTGGTGGAACCGTTACTATTCATTTGGAGCCTTATATGCCAACTGCAAAAATTTTAATCGTTGGGTGCGGTCATGTCGGAAGGGCAGTAGCCGAACTTGCTAGTTGGTTGGGATATTTCGTTATCGCTACAGATGATCGAGAGGAAATTGCTGAAACTTTTACTGGTGCTGATCTTGTCCTTACAGGTTCAATTGAAGACGCATTAAAAAAAGCCTCTTTGACTAACCGTGATCATGTTGTAGCTGTAACTCGCAATGCTGAATTAGATATTCAAAACCTCCCTTACCTTCTTGACACTGACGCTAAATTCATAGGAGTGATGGGAAGTTCTAGGCGTTGGGAAACAACTCGTTCCTCGCTCGAGGCATCTGGAGTTTCTAAAGAGGACCTGACAAGAGTTATCTCTCCCATAGGTTTAGATCTGGGTGCAGAAACTCCAGAAGAAATAGCACTTTCAATCTTGTCCCAAATAATCGAAAAAGATAATGCTGGTGACAGCTGATCGTGATTTCTGATCATCTCTGTTTAGTTCGTGGGGGTGGTGATCTAGGAACTGGTGTAGCCCTACAGATTAAAAGAGAAGGAATGCCTGTAGCGGTATGCGATTTGGAAAATCCTTTAGCGGTAAGGAGGAAAGTATCACTTTCAACGGCAGTTGTTGACAAACAGGTGCAGATAGAGGAAATCACGGGTCAACTAGTCGAAAATATTTCAGAATTAGATGACTTTTTGTCTACTAATGTCGTTCCTGTTCTTATTTGTGAATCTCTACCGACTCATCCCTTTTCTGTGGTGGTTGACGCAAGAATGCAGAAAAAACCTTTGGATACGAAAATGACCGATGCAGATTTAGTTATTGCTCTGGGTCCTGGTTTCTGTGCCGGTAAAGACTGCCATGCCGTGGTGGAAACTATGCGTGGACCCAATATGGGGAAAGTAATTTGGAATGGTTTCGCGGAGGAAGACACAGGAATTCCAGGTGAAGTTGGTGGTCTTACAAGTGAGCGCCTCTTACGTGCTCCTTCTAGTGGATCAATTCATTGGGAAAAGGAAATCGGTGATTTAGTAAAAAAAGGTGAAATAATTGGATCGGTAGGTAGTGATGTAATCGTTGCGGAAACTAATGGTCTCATTCGTGGAATGATTAATGAAGGTTCTTTATTAGAAGCTGGAATGAAAATTGGAGATATCGACCCTAGGGGAAAAGATGTTGATGTTTGTAAAGTTTCTGACAAGGCTCTAGCAGTTGGAAACGGAGTTACAGAAACTATAAAAATATGGCTAGAAAAGAAAAAATAGAACCTTTAGAAGTCAATCAGGCTGTTTTAAATCTTAATATCGGAGAAGGAGAAGTTGTCGCTCTAGTTGGAGGGGGCGGAAAGTCAACTCTACTTTCAGCTTTCGGCGAGATCTATGGGAAAGGAACTATCCTAACCACGACAACAAAAATGGGAAGTGACCAGATCGGTAAAGCTACCCTTCTTGTTCGCCCTTCCAAAAAAGATCTTGTGTCAGCTTTAAGTGAACATAAACCTGTTTTGATCTGGGATGATGTTGATGGTGAAAAGGCTTTTGGAGTTGACCCTTTACTGCCTGAAAGTTGGTTAACGGAAGCAACTAGGATAATTGTTGAAGCAGATGGTGCTAGACGGCACCCCGCAAAAGCTCCAGCGCCTTACGAACCTGTTTTACCTAAGGGTGTAACAACTGTGATAGCAGTATTTGGTGCAGACGCTATTGACAGAGTCATTGAGGATCAGTGTCATAGACCTTTACGGGTAGCTGCAGTTGTTGGTTGCTCTCCTTATGAGAGACTTAATCCCAAAAGGGCTTCTGTTCTTTTACTTGATAAAAATGGTTCTAAAAAAAATATAGAATCAGGAGTTCGTTTTGTGATAGCTATCACAAAAGTTTCTTCTGAAAATCAATACCTAGTTGACGATTTAGTGAAAGAACTGAAAAATTCTGAGCCTGAAATTGAAATTTCTTTGGTTCTAAACAATAACGACGGCTAGATTTCTTAGATGATTTCAGGAAGTGTAAATCTTATTCCAGAGACCTCAATTGATCTGATTCGTGATTTAGCAGTCAGGTCTGAAGAATTAGGTTTTGAACGCTGTTGGGTGTATGACGAGGGTTTAGCAACTCGAGATGTATATGTCACTATGACAGCGATTTTGGAAGCGACTGAGAACTTGGTTGTCGGTCCCGGAATAACAAATTCCTACACACGTCACCCTGGTCAAACTGCTGCTGCCATAGCTTCCCTTGATGAGATGTCTAATGGTCGTGCTTTTCTAGGAATAGGAGCTGGAGGAAGTTTGACTTTAGACCCTCTAGGCATTGAACGCCTCAAACCTCTTGAAACCGTCCGTCAAACTATTTCTGCTTGTCGAAGGCTATTCGCTGGTGAGAGAGTCGATTTAGAAGCGCCAGGGTTTTCTTTCAAATCAGCTTATTTGGATTATGGTCGATCCGACATTGAAATTTGGCTAGCTGGACGTGGTCCAAAAATGCTTGATCTTGGTGGATCTGAAGCTGATGGAGTGATGTTGGATTTTATTTTCAAACCTTCTTTAGGTAATTATTTAGAACAGATCAGGATAGGTGCTAGGCGAAATAACAACGAACCTAAAATTTGTTACTCGACAATGATTGTCACTGATGATGAATCTCTTGAAATTGTTAGACCACATATGACATATAGGCTTGTTGATTCACCTAAGGAAGTACGCGAAGAGTTGGGCATTAGCGAAAAAGATATCTCAAAGATACATACTGCTCTTGCTGAAGGGCTTGAACCTGCAGCCCAACATGTGAAAGATGAATGGGTTCTACCTTTTGTAATTTCAGGAAGTGTGAAGGAATGTTCAGAAGAGCTTTTTTCTCTTTTTGAAATGCACAGTTTTGATGAATTTATGATTCCTATATTTGAAGCCGAAAGTGGGGTTTCTCTACTTGAAGCAACATCTCAGGTTCTGGGTGGTTGATATGCCAAAGATCGGAGAGCCTGTTCTAACTATTTCTACATATGAATTTCTCAAAAAAGTCAAAATGGATATTCCTGAATCCCAACCAATGCCTAAATTTTTCGAACCTAAATTGCCCGACTTGGATATTTTTGATGATGAACCTCTAGTCGCGTTGCAACATCCTCGTATTAGAACCTTGAAATGCTATTGGGAAGCAGGTTGGAAAAATGCTTTAGATGGCTGCTGGATTCGTGAATCTGTTGCTAAGAAACTTTATGCCATAGCTGAAGAACTTCCGGAAAGGTGGGGATTGGGAATTTTTGATGCTTGGAGACCTTTATCTCTGCAAAATGAACTTTATGAAGCTGCTTGTATAGATCCAAAAGTTCCAGAGCTACTATTTGCTCAACCTTCTAATACTCCTACCACACCGCCTCCACATTTAACCGGTGGAGCGGTTGATCTGACGTTCACTATTGATGATATTCCTTTGGCACCCGAATCTGGATTCGATGACATTACCAGTGCCGCTAGCGCCAATTTTTTAGAGGATACCCCTGGAGATGCTAGAGATTTCCGTCGCTTTTTATATTGGACGATGAGATCACAGAATTTCATTATTTTTGAACATGAATGGTGGCACTTTGAATTCGGTACACGTCGGTGGGGTGCTCTGACCGGACAAAAGGCAAAATTTGGAGTTTCAAGTCCTTAGTTGAAGTTACTTATCAAAAAGTCTTTTTGCATGTCGAGCTAACTCTAGATGGGCTGAACCCATATCAACATTTTTCAACTCTGAGTTGTCTACAATTTGGTTTCCTCCGACAAAAAGATGTTTAACTCTTCTATCGGGTCCCATCACTAGACCTGTTAGAGGGTCAGGAATGTCTCCCAAGTCTTCACCTGGCCAAATCGCAATATCTGCTTTTTGCCCTTTTTCAAAACTTCCCAAATCTTCTAAACCTAAACAACTGGCCCCTCCCATAGTTGCCATCTCAACTACCTCTTTTGGCATAAGAGCATCGGGACGCATTTCCCTCTGGCGAGCAGTAAAAAGTGCTTGTCTAAGCTCCGGAAATAGGCCGCCTATCTCGTTAGATGCCACCCCATCTACTCCTAGCCCGACCGGACAACCTGCCTCCAAAAGATCTGTCACCGGACACATTCCTGCTGCTAGACGCGCATTCGAAGATGGGCAATGTGCAATTCCTGTACCGGACCCTCCAAGTCTTTGCATTTCTTCTTTATCTATGTGGATACCATGTGCCAGCCAGACGTCGTTATCAACCCAACCCCATTCATCTAACATCTCAACTGGTCGCCTTCCAAATTTCTCCAAACAGTACTCCTGCTCCTCTAAAGTTTCACACAGATGGGTGTGAAGACGAACACCGTGTTTACGTGCAAGTTCTGCAGAATCAACCATTAATTCTGTGGTGACTGAAAAAGGGCTACATGGGGCTACTACAACATGAACCATTTCCCCATCATGGTGCTTTGTAATTATTTTTTCTGTTGATGCAAGGATTGATTCCCTGTCTTCTACAACATGATCTGGAGGTAGTCCACCTTTACTTTCTCCAAGATCCATTGAACCTCTTGACAAATGTAATCTGACCCCTACCTGCTCAGCTGCCTCAACTATCGCATCAAATACCGTGTCATCACCGTTAGGCACCAGATAATGATGGTCAAATGCTGTCGTGCAACCAGTTGAAGCTAACTCACCAAGACCTACTAAAGCAGCAGCATGCACATCGTCAACTGAAAGTTCTCCCCAGACGGGATATAGGTGCACTAACCAATCAAATAAATTGCAACCGACTGCTCTCCCACGTGTCATCCATTGGTATAAGTGATGGTGCGTGTTTATCAAACCTGGAGTGGCTATATCTCCGACGCAATTTATTAACTGATCCCCATCCTGCAACTCAATTAAACCCACCTCAGTTATGACACCATTTTCTATCGCTATATCACCGGGAAATCGCAGTCCTCTTAGAACTAACCGGCCCTTCATGGTGACCAGCCACTAAATGTGTCAATCATTAATCTTACGTCTGGCCCTAATGGGTAGAGGATCGGACATGTGCATCCGTCTTCCATATATTGAGCGACTTTCTCTCTAACCTCGTCAGGAGTTCCAGCAGCGCAGATCATTTGGACAACCTCATCGGGCACTAGCTTTGATGCTGCCTCAACCTGTTCGTGTGTTGCAGGCCAAGTTAGAACCCTGCCTATCTCATCTAATAGTTCTTCGGGAACCCCGGAAGCTTTCATGATATGAGGCTGTTGCCCTAAGTATTGGGTAACCATCAGTCGGGCGCCATCTAGAGCTTCTTTTCTATCTTCGGCAAGAGAACAAACAACTAATTGGGGTCGATCAATTTGATCAATACTTCTACCAGCTTTCGAAGCCCCTATCTCCAAATGCTCCATAGCCCTTTTGTTGTATTCAGGGGAAACCAAATAATTTAGAACGACGCCGTCTGCTATCTCTCCACTTAACTCCATCATTTTCATCCCAGTAGCACCTATATAAATTGGCACTTCTTTAGGACGACGTTCTTGATAAACATAATCGAGCTCCACTCCATCAAGTTGAACAAAATCGCCTGAAAAGGTGACAGTTTCATCAGCCAGTAGCGAACGTACTGAAGTGACGACTTCCCTCATTACAGCTAGTGGTTTTTTGCGTTCTATCCCAACCTTTGAAGCTAGCGGATCCCACCATGCTCCAATTCCTAGAATGATACGGCCAGGTGCTAAATCATCTAATGTTGAAAAGGTAGATGCGAGTCTGGCGGGGTTTCTTGTCCAACAATCAACTACCCCAGACCCTATTTTTATTCTTTCGGTTTTTGCAGCAAATGCTGCCATGGGAACAACTGCATCCCTTACAAGACGAGAGTCGGCCTGCCATACAGCTTCGAAACCATTCGATTCTGCATATTGTGTGTATTCGATCGCTTCATCTATCGAATGTGCATCCTGTAGGTAAATTGCTAACCGGGTCATTCATTCTCCTGTTTCATATTTATAAATTTCAAACAATTTTCGCTAACCGTGAGTGGACCTTTTTTGCCTGCTCAGCAGCTTTTGCTCTGATTTCGGCAGCATCCACACGAGTTAGGTTTCCGTCCGACCAAATAGTTTCTTCTCCGACAGTCACCTTTACTGGGTTGACTCCTGTCGTGAATGCAAGATCCCACGGATCCATGTTTTCATAATTCCATATGACTTGGTCATCCTTTGCCTCAGGAACAATTTGATAACCATTCTGTAACCATTGCCAAGCTGTTTCAGGTGAAGCACTTACATCAGACTCACGATGTCTTGCATAAGCAAGTCGAAATTCTTCAAGCATATCCGCACCTATTCCATCAGTCCCGAGTGCGACATTATTACTGAAACGGACCGGATTGGCATAACCAACGGAGTTATTCATGTTCGAACGAGGGTTATGGATCAAGATACCTTTTAGACCATGATCATCTTCGAGATGAACACCATGAACAATAAGCCAGTTGTCTCTCGACAACTCCCTCAACCTTATTGAAGCATCTGAGTCAACCGATCCTTCAGCAACATGCACATGGACGCCCACGCCAAAACTATTTGCTATCTCAGCAGCGGTCTCTATTGTCTCATCTTCACACGTAAAAGAGGCGTGCAGACCTACCATTCCTCGCCCTCCTTCTTCCAAAAATCTTCTATTTTCTTCCAAGCCCTTCTGTGCACCTTCAGAACCATGTCTGTCAGTTACTCCATAGGAACATAGAACTCTTACCCCGACTGTTTCACAAGCCTCAGCGATAACGCTTAGAGACCCTTCGATTGCCTCTGGGGATTCGTGATGATCGACGATTGCTGTACAACCACGCTCAACTGCTTCAAGAGCGCCAAGCATGGCAGACCATTTTATCGACTCAAGATCGAGCGCTCTGTCAAGACGCCACCAGACCATTTTTAATATCTCTTCAAAATTTTTTGGGCTGCTTACTGGTGCCGGCATTCCTCTAGCAAGAGTTGAGTAAAGATGATGGTGAGAACAAACAAGACCAGCGGTCGTATTTTTTTCTTTCAAATCTTCAGTCATCATAATTCCATTCTGACCAATTTTCCTGCTGTGTTTTCAGGCCCATCGGCAGGCTGTTTCGCCAAATTCCATCCTGACTGCGCAAAGCTGTTGCCACTGCACCAGCTGTGGGAACCAATCCTATTTCTCCGACTCCTTTTATACCGTAGGGTGAATCTGGCTGTGGTTCTTCGACCAAAATTACTTCTACATTAGGCATGTCTTTAGGTCTTAAAATTCCAAGACTTTTAAGCGTCATGTTTACAGGTTTAGCATCATCATCTGTTGGGAAACCCTCTGATAGTGCGTAACCCAATCCCATGTGTACTGCTCCTTCAATTTGACCTTCACATAGAACTGGATTCACCGCTCTACCCACGTCATGGGCTGCGACTACATGATCAACTTTTCCTTTCTCTTCGTCCATAATCACTAACTGTGCTGCATATCCGAAAGTTGAATGAATTAAAGGGTTTTCCACATCGTCTGACATGGCATTGGTCCAATCCACTCGGTACTCGCCCTGATAATCAACTTCCAACCTGCACCCATCTTCCAAAGCAACCCTGCAAGCGTCAGCAACTGAACCCGCTCCCATTAATGTCCCACGGCTACCGGTGGTTTGTCCTACGTTCATTTCTCGACTTGTGTCAACAATTACTTCGATAAGAGAAGCGTCTATACCAAGCTCTTCGACAGCCACTTGCAGAGCAACTGTATGAATCCCCTGACCCATTTCAGTCCAGCAATGTCTTACTTCTACTTTGCCGTCTTTGCGAAATCTGACAACAGCTTTCGCTATTTCCTTTGCACCGTTACCGAGACCTGAATTTTTCAAACCAAGACCTAGTCCAACTGCTTTCCCTTCCTTGATTGCTTGATCATATGGCGCCTTGATTGCTTCTAAACAAGCTTTAGCTCCCTTGCAACCTTCGTCCATTATCTGACCGGGACCCCAAACCGAACCGGGTTTCACAACATTACGGTTGCGTATCTCCCAACCACTTATACCGACTTTTTCTGCGAGTCGATCCATGACACCTTCCATCGCGAACTGTGCTTGGTTTGCGCCGAAACCACGGAATGCCCCTCCAACAGGATTGTTTGTTCTGACCGCTATTGAACGGACATCAATTGCGGGAAGCACATACGGACCACTTGCATGACCGGCAGCTCTTTCCAATACCTTCATTCCGACCGAAGCATATGGTCCTGAATCTCCAATCATCCGCGCCCATAATCCTGTGAGTAAACCATTTTCATCACATCCAGCCTTAACAATGATTTGAATTGGATGACGTTTGGCATGCATAAGTAGTGATTCTTCACGACTTAGAGTGCAACGTACCGGCTTTCCAATCAGATGAGCAGCCAAAGCTGTCTGGGCTTGATTTGACATGTCCTCCTTTCCGCCAAAAGCTCCACCGTTAGAGACAAGTTCGACTGTAATAGTGGCAGTTTCGACCCCAAGCACTTTCGCAATCTGGTTTCTGTCATCCCACACACCTTGACCCCCCGAGTAGACATAGAGTCCACTATCACTTGGTATAGCTAGTGTGGATTCGGGTTCAAGAAAAGCCTGTTCGACTCTTTGGGTTTGAAATGTTTCTTCGATTACATGTTTTGATTCCTGAAGAGCTTTTCGAACATCACCTCGGGCGTAACTCGATTCAGACAAAATATTGCCATCCAACTCCCAAACAGCATCTTCATCAGAATTAATCGCTTCAATTGGGTCACTGAATGGTTTCAGAACTGTGTATTCAACATCAATTAATTCGGCTGCCTTACGTGCTGTTTCTCTATCTTTTGCAACTACTAAAGCCAAAACGTCTCCCAAATAGGAGGTTTGCCCTCCTTCGGGAATAAAAACCGGCCAATCTTGATGTATCAATCCAACTTTTAATTCACCTGGGACATCAGAAGCAGTGAGGACTTTTTCAACTCCTTCATACTGCTCAGCTGCTTCTATATCTATTTTCAAAACCCTTGCCCTTGCATGATCAGACAACCTGACGGCTCCGTGAAGTAAGCCTTCTGGAGAAAGATCATCAATAAATTGTCTGTCACCCAAACTCAAAGCCTCTGCTTCGTAACGAACCCCTGAACTCCCTACACCCCCAGTTTCAATTTTTACAGGTGTTTCTCCCGAAGCAAGCGCCTCTACAGCATCTAAAATTTTCGTGTAACCCGTGCACCTGCAGAGGTGTGCTCCCAGATGCCTAGATGACTCTTCACGAGTTAAAGAATCTCCCTTGCGGTCAATCAAAGCCTTAGTTCTAACTAAAATACCCGGGATGCAGAATCCACATTGAAGAGCACCATAAGCTGCAAAAGTTTGTGAATAAACTTCACGTTCCTCAGGATCAAAGCCTTCTAGAGTAAGAACTTTTGAACCAGAGACCTTCTCCATGGGTGTTTGACAAGCAATTCTCGCTTTTCCATCTATTAGAACAGTGCAACACCCACACTGACCGGATGGAGAGCATCCATCTTTAGGTGATTTCAGACCAAATTCATCTCTTATTGCCGATAAAAGATGAGGATGCGAGACTTCAGTCTCAACTTGAACACCGTTAAGTTCAAAGGTCGTCATGTTAACTGTTCCTTATCTTTACTATCTTCTGTGTCAGTTTCAATTCCATCGGGAATTTCAACCCCGACTTGTGAAGTAATCGTTTTATACACTTCAGGGCGTCTATAACGGGCAAAGTCAAAAAGTGTTTCTTTATAATTTGCACACATGTCTAGATCAACAGTTGCATATATCAATTCATCTCCAACTGTTGAACACTGGGCGACGACCTCTCCAGAAGGTGCGATTATTGAACTTTCTCCGAGTAAATCACACCCCTCTTCGTTTCCTGCCTTGGCTACCCCGACTACCCACATCCCATTTTGGTAGGCGCCAGACTGCATGACGAGCTGATTATGGAAACCTGCTAAAACATCCTGACTTGGGTCAGGAGGGTAATGGATCGGAGTGTTGTAGCCGATAAGTGCCAGTTCGCACCCCTTTAAGCCTAATACTCTGTAAGTTTCAGACCATCTTCTGTCATTGCATATAGCCATGCCTAAAACACCTCGAAAAGCTCCAAATACTTTAAATTCATCGCCGGGTTCAAAGTAGTAACGTTCAAGATGTTGAAAAGTTCTCCAAGGTTCATTCTCTTCATGCCCTGGCAAATGAACTTTCCTATATTTCCCAAGTATCTCAGCATTCTTTGAAACAAGAACCGAAGTATTGTACCGATGCCCATCAGAAGTCATTTCTGCATAACCCAGATGGAAGCCAACACCTAATTTTTTTGCTTCATCAAAGAGTGGTTGGACTGCCTCACTAGGCATTTCTTTTTCAAAAAAATGATCAAACTCAGCGATATCTTCCGACCACCATCTGGGGAAAAATGTCGTAAGAGCTAACTCTGGAAACACTACAAGGTCACAAGATTCCTTAGCTCCTTCATTCAAGAGCGCGATCAATCTTTGAACTACCTCTTTCCTGTCCTCTTCCCGCTGAATAGGTCCAAGTTGCGCAGCCCCTACTTTTAAAACACGCGTCATTTTTCTTCTAGACCCCCAAATCCTTTTTGTCTAAAGCAAGAATCGTTTGAAATAAAACATTACAACCTGCTACTAAGTCATCAGGATCTGTATGTTCTTGAGGATTATGGCTTATACCTTTGTGACTCGGGACAAATACCATTCCGGTTGGACAGACTCTCGCCATCATCTGCGCATCATGTCCAGCACCTGATGGAAGTCGCATAACCGAATGCCCCAATCCAGAAGCTATGTCTTCAACTGTGCCTACTACTTGTTCACTGAAATCAACAGGTTCAAATCTGGCAAGTTCTCTTTTTTCAATCTCTAAACCTTCTTTGGAAGATAACTCTGAGAGAAAATCATTGAGCTTATTTTCAGCTGCCAACAGATCAGATTCGACTGTGTTTCTCAAATCGACTGTCAAAGTGGCTGAGCCAGCAACCACATTTACCAAATTGGGACTGAGTTCCAATCTGCCAACTGTAGCTACTTGGCTGCCTCCCATCTCCAATGCCAACTCACGGACATACGCAGAAATAGCCGTTGCGCCGAAACCTGAATCATGGCGAAGTGACATCGGAGTCGTTCCAGCGTGATTGGATTCTCCTGTAATGGTTATTTCAGTCCAAGAAATTCCCTGCACTCCAGTGACTGCCCCGATTGTGACTCCTTCTACTTCTAAAACCGGTCCCTGTTCGATATGCAGTTCAACAAAAGCTCTGGGTGAAGTTCCTGGGCACGGTGAAGTCCCCCTGTACCCGATACGTTCTAGTTCATCTCCGACTTTAGCGCCATCGACACCTTCGATGTCCAAAGCTTCTTCAAGCGTCATTCCTCCCACATAAACAAGACTTCCTAGCATGTCTGGTGCGAATCTAGAACCTTCTTCATCTGTGAAAAATGCAACTGCTACTGGATGCTGGGTCTCGATTCCATTTTCAGACAAGCACTCAATGATCTCTAAACCAGCTAACACCCCTAAATTTCCGTCATAACGACCCCCGGTTTTCACAGTGTCAATATGGCTTCCTGTCATAGTAGGTGGTCCATCGGTTTTGCCAGGTCTAACTGCTACTACGTTTCCTATTGCATCGATGCTTACTTCAAGACCCAAATCCTTCATCCATGTGACAATCAGGTCTCTACCTTCTCTGTCTTCGTCGGTAAGTGCAAGGCGACAAGAACCGCCTCCTTCAATTGCCCCTACAGAAGCAAGTTCTTCAATTCGACCTAGGAGACGTCCACCATTTATTCGAAGAGTTTCAGTCATTCTCGGTCCTTTCCGCAAAAACAATATCTGTGGGTCTAATCGGGACTCTATGAAGATTTAAACCTGTCGCCTTTCTGACCGCAGACGCTATGGCAGCAGTCGAAGAAATCGCCGGAGGTTCTCCAACGCCCTTTGCCCCAAAAGGTGCATTTGGCTCAGGTTGTTCTATAAGAGCTGCTATTTCTACAGGTGGCATGTCTAGAGCTGTGGGCAAAAGGTAATCGGTGAAAGTTGGATTCAGTATGTGGCCATCGACAACGTTGATTTCCTCTAGGACGGCTAATCCAAGCCCTTGTGCGGCTCCACCTTCTAATTGACCTTGGAGTTGCAACGGATTTAAAATCCTTCCTACATCCTGAGAAGTTATCAATTCAACAACTTTAACTAGTCCGAGCTCTTGGTCTACATCTACTACTGCTCGATGTGCCGAGAAGACAAAAGAAACGTGCGCATTTCCTTGACCTTTTTCATCTAAAGGAAAAGTTGGAAAATGTCTATACACCTCTTCTGCCTCAATTGGCTCAGAAGTCGCTTCTTCCAAACTGATTGAAAAGTCGCTGGACAAGGAAGCCACCCCCCCATCTACCATGACCAAAGATTCGACATCCAAAGAATAAGTTTCTGCGATACGTGATAAAAGTCTTACTCTTACCGTCTCACATGCACTTTTTACTGCACCGCCTGACATCCAAGTTTGTCGACTGGCTGATGTAGAACCTGCTGAACCTACAGTAGCTGTAGAAGCAGGCGCCAAATGCACCTCTTCTACTCCTAACACCTCTCGAGCAATCTGTTCAACCAATGTCACGAATCCCTGCCCAACTTCTGCACAAGCACTTGTAATAGTTGCTACTCCATCTGCAAGCTCACAGGATGCAGTACTGAAATCATCAAATCCCTCTGAAAACATAAGATTTTTGAAACCCACCGCTATCGCTTCACCTCTTACGACATCTTTCAAATCTGCGGTTCTTCCAGCACCTCCTGGTAATTCCATTTGTCGTGATGCTTTTCCGACAGATAGACGATGGTTGGCACAAGTCTCTATGACCTCAGCAACTGGGGCAGTGCCACTAATTGTCTGACCAGTAATTATTTGATCTCCTGATTCAAGCGCATTCTTCAAACGTAATTTCACAGGATCCATTCCCAATGCATTAGCTAATTTGTCCATTTGTGCTTCATGAGCAAAACAAACTTGCACACAACCGAACCCTCTCATAGCTCCACAGGGAGGATTGTTCGTTCTTACCACCGAACCGTATATTTGAGCACTTTCCACCCGATAAGGTCCGACTGCAAAACAAGTTGCATTTGCGAGTACAGCGCTACTCGTGGAGGCGTACGCTCCCCCATCAAGAAGTAGCTGAGCCTCTACTCGTGTCAAAGTTCCATCAGATTTAGCATGGTGTCTGTACCACATCTGGGCGGGATGCCGATGCACGTGCCCATGGAAACTTTCAATTCGCGAATATGACATTTTTACTGGTTTTCCAGTTCGCATAGCAAGCAAACAGAGATGAATATGGAGACTTATATCTTCTCTTGCTCCAAAAGCACCCCCTACACCTGCCAACGTAAGTCTCACCTTCTCAGGCGGAAGCTTCAAACAAGCAGCAACTTGATCACGGTCAGCGTGCAACCATTGGGTTGATACAAAAAGATCTATTCCTCCGTCTTCAGCAGGAACTGCCATTCCTGCTTCCGTGCCTAAAGGAGCTTGGTCTTGCATTCCAACTTCGTAAGTACCTTCAACTACTACCTCACCTTCTTCCTGAACATTTCCGTAGTTGAGATCAATTTCCCTTATCACATTCCCATCGGGATGTATTGCTTCACTGTCTTTTGCGAGTTTTGGATCTGAAAGTGGTTCAATTAACTCGTATTCAATTTCTATTGCCTCTAATGCAAGTCTGACATTTTCGGGATGATCAGCAGCAACAATTGCGACAGGTTCACCCTGATATCTAACAACTTCTTCGGCTAGAACTGGCTGATCAGGATGCTCAAGCCCATACAAAGGTGCGTCATCAAGATCTTCACTTGTCAGAACGACTTTTACGCCATTTACTTTTAAAGCTGAAGATTTATTTATTGAAACTATTCGTGCAGACGGATGAGGAGAACGAAGAGTTCCTCCCCAAAGCATGTCAGGATGTCGAAGGTCATTCGAGAAGATAAATTCCCCTTTAACTTTCGGAATGCCATCAGGACGAAGAGCGCTTTCACCAATTCGAGCGCCTTTTACGGTTGTATCGACAGTCTGAAGTCCGCTCATCTGTCATCGTCCTTTTTACTTTGACCTTTGCGATTCTCACTTGCTATTCGAACAGCTTCGAGGATTCTTCCATAACCGGTGCATCTACAGAGATTCCCGCTGATCGCTTCCCTGACTGTCAACTCGTCAGGATTAGGATCTACATCTAACATCTGATCTATTGTGACGAGCAAACCTGGGGTGCAAAATCCACACTGAACAGCACCAGCTTCGACAAAAGCTTTTTGGACGTCTGAAATTTCATCATCTGTCCCTAGACCTTCAATGGTAGTTATTTCACGATCAATAGCTGACGCTGCAAGTACCAAACAACTGCAAACAACTTCTCCATCGAGAAGAACGGTGCAGGATCCACATTCACCTTCCTCACAAGCATTCTTTGATCCAGAAAGTTCGAGCCTTTCTCGTAAAACCCACAAAAGACTCTCTGAAGTGTGAGCATCCAGAACTTCGTGTTTTTTGCCATTCACGGAAAGTATGTAAGTCTCAGAAATCATGATTCAGTCCCCACACAAACTCTTTCTAAAGCCCTTTTGGCTAGAACTGCCACTGAATGCTTTCGATATTCAGCTGTTCCTCGATGATCATCAATAGGTTTAGTTGAATCGGCTACGAGTTTGGAAAACTTGCTTTTCACTTTTTCCGGAAGTTGACTGTAATTTTCCCAGTCAAATTCTTCCTCTATAAACTCTTCTGCCGAACTCGCCCTAAAGGGAACCGGAGAAACAGAACCTACTCCTACTCTCAGACTCTTTCCATGAGCGTCTACTAATAGAGCCAGAGATGCTACTGAAATGACCATCGCATTA
>MDTE01004811.1_pt1 | contig 16623 bp, 23 predicted proteins | sample 811231 | NCBI WGS metagenome assembly MDTE01 (sample SAMN05326651, study PRJNA326480) | marine metagenome | isolation source: seawater | place: Indian Ocean: Red Sea | collected 2010
CTTCTGTAGATATTTCAAAACTTGCAAAAAAAAATAATTCAGCTGTTATTTGTGAAATTATGAATGAAGATGGTACTATGTCCAAAGGTCAAGAACTTTTTGACTTTGCTAATAAACATAAACTTAAAATTGGTAAAATTGAAGATCTGATCGCCTATAGATTAAAAAAAGAAAAATTAATAAGGTTAAAAAAACAAAGTTTTATTAAAGTTAAAAATCAAAAATATAAAATTAGAATATATGAAAATCTGTTAGACAGCTCTGAGCATTTTGCACTTATTAAAGGTACAATTAAAAGAGGTATTACTCCAAGAGTAAGAGTAATTTCTTCTAATGTAGTTAAGAATTATTTAATAAATCAACAATTACCAAATTCTTTCAACAAAACACTGAATTATTTTAAGAAATTTAGTAACTGTGTTTTGGTTTTTATAAAGGACACTAATCTTAGATCAGTAACACAAACATTAAAAGATTATAAAGATAAAGATTTTTATAAAAAAGGAAAAGATAAATTGATTAGAAACTATGGTATTGGAGCCCAAATAATTAAAGACTTAAAGATTAAAAACATGACTTTAATTACAAAGTCGCCTAAAAAGGTTATTGGTTTAGATGGTTATGGTATAAAAATTACAAAACAGGAAATTATTTAATGAAAAAAAAAATTTTAATTGTAATAGCTGATTATTATAAAGATGTATCTCTTGGATTATATAAGAGTGCACAAAACTATTTACCAAAAAACTTTTTTGTTAAAACAATTAAAGTTCCAGGAGTTTTTGAGATCCCAGTAACTATATCCAAAAATTTGAAAAAATATGACGCTTTCATTGCACTTGGTTGTGTTATTAAAGGACAAACTCCTCATTTTGATTTTATTTCACAAACATCAACCGATGCTATTATGAATTTGTCAATTAATTCAAAAAAACCAATAGGTAATGGTATATTAACATGTTTGAACATGGAACAAGCGAAAGCAAGAAAGAAAAAAGGTGGTGAAGCTGCAAACGCTGTTATTTCTATCTTATCACAAAAATGATAAACTCATTTAGTCCAAAGAATAACCCTAGAGTTATAATTATTCAGAAATTATATGGAAAATTTTTTAATGATGAAGAAAAGTTAGTTTTTCCCAAACATAGATTTAGAAAATTTATAAAAGATGTGGTTTCTGGAACAATTGAACGTAATGAGATTTTAAAAGAAGAATTAGATAAAAATTTGGGAAAAGAATTTAGATTTAATAATCTAGATAAATTATTTCAAGTTATATTGAAATCTGCAACATACGAATTATTGTATAAACCAAATGTTTCAATTAAAATTATTATTAAAGAATATCTAGATGCCTCAAATTTCTTTTTAGATGACTCTCAAACAAAATATTTAAATGCATTACTAGATAATGTTGCTAAAAAGATCAGAATTAGTAATGCATGAGTTTGAACTTATAAAAAAATATTTTTCTAATTTATCATTAGATAATAAAAATTCTTTAAATTTAAATGATGATGTTTTTTTTAATAAATCAAAGAAATTAGTTATTTCAGTTGATACGTATGTTGAAGGTGTTCATTTTGTCAATTTTAAAAATCCGGATCTGGTAATTAAAAAGATTTTAAGATCCTCTATTTCAGATTTAATTTGCAAAGGTGTAAAGCCTAAATACTATTTTATTTCAGGTTCTGGAAATAATAAATCATTTACAAAAAAGAATATTAGAATTATCTCAAAGTCACTAAAACAAGAACAGAAAAAATATTCAATTTTTCTAAGTGGTGGAGATACAACTTTTTCAAATAAATTAAGTTTTACAATAATATCTGTTGGATTTTCCAATAAAATAGTCTTTAGAAATAGAGCAAAACTTAATGATGATATATATGTTACAGGTGATTTAGGAGATAGTTTTATTGGTTTAAAAATCCTACAAAAAAAAATTAAATTAAATAAAAGTCTAACAGAATATTTTAAAAATAAATATTATCTTCCTAATTTACATTTAAGTTTAACAAAAAAATTATTATCATTTGCAAATACTTCAATTGATGTATCTGATGGTTTGGTGGCTGATTTAGAGAAATTAATTAATAATCAAAATCTATCTTATAAATTATTTATGGGAAATATACCTATATCTAAAAATCTTAACAAATTAATTAATCTAAAAATTTTTAAAAAAATAAATTCAGTATCTTGTGGAGATGATTATCAAATTCTATTCACTGCTTCTCCAAATAAATCCAGAATCATCTCAAACACAAGTAAATCTTTAGGTATTAAGATTTCAAAAATAGGAAAAATTTGCAACAACTCAGACAAATCTTTAATAATTGATGAGAAAAATAAGAAAATTGCCCTTAAATATAAAGGCTATTTTCATAAATTTTAGAAGTTAATCATTGCGTTTTATAGCTTTTTTTGTATTGTCCGGTTTTTACAACTAACAACCAACAACTTAATTAAGGTTAATATGAGCCAAACTATCGAAACTATACTTTTATATACAATAGCTGCAGGATTTTTATCAATCGTCTATGGATATTTTACTGGGAAAAATATTCTAAATTCAAATGCTGGAAATTCAAAGATGCAAGAAATTGCGTCAGCAATTCAAATAGGAGCGAAAGCATACCTAGCAAGACAATATAAAACAATAGCAATTGTTGGTGTTGTTGTTTTGGTTATTGTAAGCACTGCCTTCAGTCCACTTGTTGGATTAGGCTATTTAATTGGTGCAGCTCTATCTGGTATAGCTGGCTATGTGGGAATGTTAGTTTCTGTTGAAGCAAACGTAAGAACAGCTGAGGCATCTCGAAAAGGTTTAGCTAGTGGTCTTTCAGTTGCTTTTAAATCTGGAGCTGTCACTGGAATGTTGGTTGCTGGATTAGCTCTTTTAGCAATTGCAGTTTATTATTATTTGTTATTAAAATTTAATGTTGATGAGAGAGAGATAGTAAATGCTTTAGTAGCTTTGGGTTTTGGTGCATCTTTAATATCAATTTTTGCTAGATTAGGTGGTGGAATTTTTACCAAAGGGGCAGATGTTGGAGCTGATTTAGTAGGAAAAGTTGAGGCTGGAATTCCAGAGGATGATCCAAGAAATCCAGCAGTAATAGCTGATAACGTTGGTGACAATGTCGGTGATTGTGCGGGCATGGCTGCAGATTTATTTGAAACTTATGCTGTCACAATAGTAGCAACGATGGTTTTATCTTCAATTTTTTTCCCAGGTGATATGTCAATGATGATTTATCCTTTAACAATTGGAGGCGCATGTATTTTGACTTCAATAATTGGAACTTTTTTTGTTAAACTTGGTAAAAGTAAAAATGTAATGGGAGCTTTATATAAAGGTTTTATAGTTTCTGCCTTAGCCTCATTAGCAATTTTATATCCTGTTACTGATTTTGTTCTTGGTCTAGAAAATATATATGACTTAAACAATAAATCGTTTTCTGGAATGAGTTTATATTATTGTGGTGTTGTAGGTTTAGTAATTACAGGATTATTAATTTGGGTAACTGAATACTACACTGGTACAAATTATAGACCTGTAAGAAGTGTTGCAAATTCATCAACTACTGGTCATGGCACAAATGTAATTCAAGGTTTGGCAATTTCTTTAGAAGCTACTGCTATTCCAGCAATTATTATTGTAGCAGGTATTTTATTAACTAATCATATTGCAGGTTTATATGGGATCGCTATTGCAGTTACTACAATGCTAGCTCTAGCTGGAATGGTTGTTGCTCTTGATGCCTACGGTCCAGTTACAGATAATGCAGGTGGTATTGCAGAAATGTCTAAATTGCCAAATAGTGTGAGAAAAACTACTGACGCTTTAGATGCAGTAGGTAATACTACTAAAGCTGTCACAAAAGGTTATGCAATTGGCTCCGCTGGATTAGGAGCTTTAGTTTTATTTGCAGCTTATACTGAGGATATAAAACACTTTTCTAAAGTAGCAGGATCTAAGTTAGAAGGTATAGTTGTTACTTTTGATTTATCAAATCCATATGTCGTTGTAGGTTTGCTTATAGGTGGGATGCTTCCTTATTTGTTTGGTTCAATGGGAATGCAAGCTGTTGGAAGAGCAGGTGGAGCTGTTGTTATTGAAGTAAGAAGACAATTCAAAAAATTTCCTGGGATCATGAAAAGAAAACAAAAACCTGATTATGCAAAACTTGTGGATTTATTAACTGTTGCTGCAATCAAAGAAATGATAATTCCCTCTTTATTACCTGTATTATCTCCAATAGTTTTATACTTTATTATTTATTCAATAGGAGGTCAGGTTGCGGCATTGGCTTCTGTAGGAGCAATGTTGTTAGGTGTAATTATAACAGGTTTATTTGTTGCAGTGTCAATGACTGCTGGAGGGGGAGCTTGGGATAATGCAAAAAAATATATTGAGGATGGTAATTATGGTGGCAAAGGTTCTGAAGCTCATAAAGCAGCTGTTACTGGAGATACAGTTGGTGATCCATACAAAGATACTGCTGGTCCAGCTGTAAATCCAATGATTAAGATCACAAACATTGTTGCGTTATTATTACTGGCTGTGATTGCAGGATAATTATTTTTTGATCCTCTTTTTACCAAGAGGATCATCAATTTTTTGTCTTAATGAATACAAAAAGTTATATATAAAAGATTTTTTTGAATAATTAATACCAGTTTCATTTTCATCAAATTTAATCTTTTTCATATCATCTTTATTGTAAAATTGTTTATCAATTAATATTCCGTTATTATTTATCTCTAAAACTAAGACATTATTTACAAGCAACTTTTTTTTACCTAATCTAGTTAATTTAGTTGAGCTAGTTTTTCTCTCTATATAGATAAAGATATCATTATCAAAAGTACTTTTTGTTGATGGAGGTCCAATTAATTTTATGATATCATTTTTATTTGAATAATTTATTTTCAAGTTGGTTTGTTTGTTATCTAAGTTGTGAACTCCATGATGTATAACAACCTTTTTTAACGAGCAACTTGATAATAAAATAATTAATAATAAAAATACTTTTTTCATGAAAAACAATTATATTTACCTTTATAATAATTTTATTAAATTAACTACAAATAAATTTCTCTACAAAAATTTACAAAAACAAGATATTTTTGGTGATAGGCTTATTTTATTTTTAATTCATTTTGCTTTTTTTCTTAAAGTTTTTAAAGAAAAAAAAAATTCGACTATTTTACAGGAAATATATGATTTTATTTTTAGACAATTAGAGCTAAGTATAAGAGAGATAGGTTATGGAGATCAATCTATAAATAAAAAAATGAAAGATTATATAAATTTATTTCATTCTATAATTTCAGAAATACATTTTTGGGATGAAATTGATGAAGAAGAAAAAAATAAAAAATTAGCACCTTTTTTAGAAAATTTTGATGAAATTGATGATTTAATTGATTATTTTAATAAATATAAAGAAAATTTATCAAAAAAAACTTTGAATTCTTATTTAAAAAGTGTAAGTAACCAATAATTATGGCTGTACCAAAACGAAAACAAACACCTTCAAGAACAGGTATGAGAAGAGCTAAGAATATGAAATTCTCAGTTAAAAATGTTATTGAAGATAAAAAATCTGGAGAATATAGATTATCCCATCATTTAGATTTAAAAACTGGCATGTATAAAGGCCGTCAAGTTCTAGACCCGAAAGAATAAATCATTTAAAATACTCAAAATGTCAAATAAAATTAAGATTGCAGTTGATGCAATGGGTGGAGATGGTTCACCTAAAAAGATCATAGATGGTATAATTCATAATCATAAATCAAATAAAGAAAATTATTTTAAAATTTTTGGAGATAAAAAAGAAATCATCAAAAATATTGATAGCAATATAGATAAAGAATTTTATGAAATTATTCACACTGAAAATACCGTAAAAAGTACTGACAGCCCTCTTGAAGCAGCGAAGAGAGGTAAAGACACCAGTATGTGGCAATCAATACAAAGTGTTAAAAATAATGAGTCTGATATTGTAATTTCTGCTGGGAATACTGGTGCATTATTAGTTATAGCAAAATTAAATCTTAAAATGATTGAAAATATAGATAAACCCGCACTATCAGCTTTATGGCCAAATAAAAAGGGAATGAGCGTTGTGTTAGACCTTGGAGCGAACATTGAATGTAGTGTTAAAAATTTAGTAGATTTTTCTGTAATGGGTGCATCTTTATATAAGTCTTTATATCCATTGGAAAACCCAAATGTCGCTTTATTAAATATTGGTTCCGAGGAATTAAAAGGAAATGAAATAATTAAAGAAACTTTTCAAATATTAAATGAAAAAAAAAAATAACAGTTTTAATTTTAAGGGATTTATTGAAGGAAATGAACTTATGAATGGAGAAGTAAATGTAATTGTATCTGATGGTTTCACAGGGAATGTTGCTTTAAAAACGGCCGAGGGTACTGCAAACTTTATTACAGGTGAGTTGAAAAAAGCTCTAAGTGGATCAATTTTAGGAAAACTATCCTCTTTAATGAATATTTCTAATCTAAAAAAATTTAAAAAACGTTTGGATCCAAGATTGTATAATGGGGCTATCTTAATTGGTCTTGACACTCCAGTTGTTAAAAGTCATGGTGGAACAGATTTTATAGGTTTTTCAAATTCCTTAAATGTCTGTAATAAAATTATTAAAGGTAACTTAATAGATAAAATTAATCAGAACATCGAATAAATGAGAATAAACCTTACTAAAAAAGATTTAATTAATATTGTTTATATGCAAATAGGTTTTTCAAAACAAGTTGCCGAAAACTTAATAGATGAATTTTTTTCTTCAATAATTAAAAATTTAAAAAAAGAAAAAAAATTAAAAATTTCAAAATTTGGTACTTTTACAATCAGGTCAAAAAAATCTAGAATAGGACGAAATCCAAAAACTAAAGAGGAAACAAAAATTTCTGAAAGAGATGTAGTTTTATTCAAACCATCAAAAGATTTTAAAAAATTAGTAAACATTATAAATAATGAATAAAACTCATGATGCATACAAAACAATTGGTGAGGTTGTAAAGATACTTAAATTAAAATCTACAAAAGGAAATTCTTTACCAACTCATACTATTCGATATTGGGAAAAAGAATTTAAACAAATCAAACCTAAGGTTTTAAATGGAAAAAGAAGATATTATGATAGCAAAAATATTGAATTATTGAAAAAGGTCCATTTCTTGCTAAAGGAACAAGGTATGACAATTAAAGGTGTTAAAAAGATATTAAATAATAATGAACCTTTAAAACTTGACGAAATTCAAAATCAAACTATAAATGCCTCTAATTTGAAAAACAAGTTAGTAAAAATTTCAAATATAATAAAAAGTTTAAAAAAAGTTAAATAAAAATGGCAAAAAAAACCCATGTTAAAGTTAGATTGGTACCTGAAGGTAAACCTGATAGCTCATTTTTTTATTATGTAAAAAAACCTGCTGGTGGAGAAAAAGCTAAAGTCAAATTAAAGGCAAAAAAATATAATCCGTCTACAAGAAAGCATGAAATTTTTATTGAAAAAAAACTTCCGCCTCATAGTAAATAATTATTTTTTTTTGAAATTTCTCTTTTCGTAATCTATATAAGACCAAATCATATTTTTCCATATGCGTTTAGTTATCTTAGGATCAATATTAAGTTTTTTTGATTTTAAGTAAATTTTTTTTAAAATAAAATTAATTCTTTTTTTATCAACTATTTCAGACTTGAATTCTTTTAGTTTTAAAACTTCATTAACAAGATTAGTCCTATATTTGATTAATGATAACAATTTACTGTCTAATTTATCCAGTTTAGATCTGATATTTTCTAATTTTTTTTTGTTTTTAGGCGACATTTAATTTATTGGATTAATTAATAATTATTATATTTATCTAATCATGTACAGTCAGAATAATCATTTAAATCTTCAATTAAGAATATGGATGGTTGTATTACTAGTAATGATTGTACTGATCATTTTTGTTGGTGGTCTTACTAGATTAACTGACTCTGGTCTATCAATAACAACATGGGAATTGTTTGTTGGTTTAATACCCCCATTAACAAATGAAAAATGGATTGAGTATTTTAATTTATACAAAACAATACCTGAATATAAAGAGCAAAATTTTAATATGAACTTAAGTGATTTTAAAATTATTTTTTGGTGGGAGTGGGGCCACCGTCAAATAGGAAGATTAATTGGTTTAACCGTTTTAATACCTATGATTTATTTCACCATTAAAAATGGTTTTTGGATTTTAAAAACATATGGAATAATTTTTTTTTTAGTTTGCTTACAAGGCCTAATCGGCTGGTACATGGTTTCAAGTGGTTTAATTGAAAGAATTGATGTTAGTCATTATAGACTGTCTATTCATTTGTTTGTTGCATTTATTATATTGTCAATAATTTTCTGGAAATTTCTTAATTTAACTGGTTTAAAAATACACAATATCTCTATTAAATTATATTCAATAAAATTTTTTCTTTCGTTATTATTTTTACAGTTGATAATTGGTGCTTTCGTATCTGGAATGGATGCAGGGAAAATTTATAATACATGGCCTTTAATGGGATCATCATTTTTTCCAGATGACAGTGAATTAAATGAGATTTTCAATACTAATTTTTTTGAAAACCCTTCAATAGTTCAGTTTTTACATAGAAATTTAGCTTATCTAATTTTAATAGTTTATATTTATTTATTAGTTGTTGTGTTGAGTCAAAAAAATAAGGTTTTTCGTAAACCAATTTTGATTATTGGATTAAGTTTATTAATTCAGGTTTGTTTGGGCATACTTACGCTTTTATCTGGGGTAAAAATTTTTTATGCATCTTTACACCAGATAAATTCTATTTTGATAATACTTTCAACTTTGTATTTACTCTATATTTCAAGATATAAAGAAGATATCAATTAATATTTTTAAATTGATATTTATATCTTAATTTAACTAACAGCTTTTAAATTTCCTTTTGAAGATTTATTTAACGCTTGATCTAAATCTTCAATAATATCATCAATATGCTCTATACCTATGCATAATCTTACATAGCTTTGAGTAACACCTGAGGCCGCAAGTTCTTTATCATTTAATTGACTATGAGTAGTGCTTGCTGGATGGATGGCTAGACTTCTAGCATCTCCAATATTTGCAACATGATAGAACATTTTAAGTGACTCTATGAATCTCTTACCAGACTCTATTCCTCCTTTAAGTTCGATCCCGACCATTGGTCCATTACCACCTTTCAGATATTTTTTTGCTCTATCGGAAATATGTTTACCATGTTCAGTTGCATATATTACTTTATTAACTTCTTTATGTTTTTTAAGAAAGTTAACAACTTTCTCTGCATTTTCACAATGTTGCTTCATTCTTAAAGCTACAGTTTCAAGTCCTTGTATTATTGCAAACGCATTATCTGGAGCTAAAGCTGATCCTAGATCTCTCAATAAACAAACTCTAGCTCTGACAGCAAAGGGAACATTAGCTCCAGTAAGTTCTGGTACTGCTTTACCCCATATAACGCCACCATAACTAGCATCTGGTTCATTAAATAAAGGCTGTCTTTTTGGATCAGCAGTCCAATCAAAATTACCACTATCAACTATGCTTCCAGCAACTGCAGTTCCATGACCACCAATATATTTTGTTAATGAATGAATAACAACTGCAGCTCCATATTCTATAGGCTTACAAATAACTGGAGAAGCGGTATTATCCATAATTAAAGGTATATTATATTTTCTGCCTATGTCAGAAACTTCTTTAATAGGAAAAACTCTTAAATATGGGTTTGGTAGAGTCTCTCCGTAAAAAGCTCTAGTTTTGTCATCTATCAATTTTTCAAAATTGCTAGGATCACTTGGATCTGCATATCTAATTTCTATTCCAAGTTTGCTAAGTGTATGTGTAAATAAAGAAACAGTTCCACCATAAAGATCGGTTGAACTTACAATATTATCTCCTGTTTGGGCAACGTTCAATATTGCAAAAGTCGAAGCTGTTTGGCCTGATGATACAGTTAAACAAGCAAGTCCACCTTCTAACGCTGCAATTCTTTTTTCCAATACATCATTTGTTGGGTTCATTATTCTTGTATAAATATTACCGAATTCCTTAAGTGCAAATAGGTTAGCTGCGTGTTCGGTATTATTAAATTGATACGAAGTTGTCCTATAAATAGGAACAGCTACCGCATTTGTAGCTGGATCACTTCTATAATCACCACCGTGTATTGCAACAGTTTCAGGATTATTTCTTTTTTTACTCATATATTACTCCTTTTTTAGTGCTTTAACTTAATGTAAGGCGCACAATATAGTTCAAATACCTACCGATTATGTTATGAAAATTCCATTTTAGCAGTTTTATGCCCGCAATAGGATCAAATCGGCATAACCTTTTTAACAGATTAGAGTTATATTACAAGTAAATATCAAATTGACTTTATAATTAATAATAGTATTAATCCTGGCACAATGACAAAATTTACTAAAAAAGATCAAATATCAACATCTTGGTATGAAATTGATGCCAATAATGCAGTTGTTGGAAGATTAGCAACAATTATATCAAAAATTTTAAGAGGGAAAAATAAACCAACTTTTACTCCCCATATGGATGATGGAGATTTTGTAATTGTCAAGAATATAGAAAAGATAAAATTTACTGGTAAAAAATTTCAAAATAAAAAATATTTTAGACACACAGGATATCCTGGGGGTATTAAAGAAACAACTCCAGAAAAACTTTACGAAAAAAAACCTGGTGAAGTTTTAAAATTAGCTGTTAAAAGAATGCTTCCTGGTGGAGTGTTAGGGAAAAAACAACTTACAAAATTAAAAATTTATTCAGGTAATGCTCATCCTCATATGACCCAAAATCCAAAAATAATTGATTTAGAAAAATTAAATAAAAAAAATTTAGCTAGAAGTTAATATGGAAAATACTCAAACAAATATAAAAAAACCAAAATTAAAATTGGATTTTAAAGACAGCAAGTACGCTACTGGAAGAAGAAAAACCTCAATAGCAAAAGTTTGGTTAAAAAAGGGTTCAGGAAAAATTTATGTCAATGGAAAATTATTTAATGAATATTTTGTTAGCGATAACCACAAAATGTTAATAACTAGACCATTTGAAATAATAAAACAATCAACAGAATACGATGTTAGATGTAGTGTAAAAGGTGGAGGACCTACAGGTCAAGCTGGTGCAATGGTGCATGGTATATCAAAAGCATTGGTTTTATTTGATGAAAATTTAAAATCAACCCTTAAATCAGAAAAATTAACCTCAAGGGACTCTAGGGCGGTTGAAAGAAAAAAACCTGGAAGAAGAAAAGCTAGAAGAAGCTTCCAATTCTCTAAAAGATAATTTTTTTTTAATTTTAAACTGTTATAGTATTAAATGCCTAAGCTAAATGTATTAATTGCTGGTTCAACTGGTTATATTGGAATTCAATTAATAAAACTATTATTAAAACATAAAAATATAAATATTTCTTATTTATGTGGTAACTCCTCTATAGGTAAGAAAATTTCATTTTATGATAAATCTTTATCCAAAAAAAAATTACCAAAAATAGTTAAGTTTAATAGAAAATATTTAAAAAAGGTTGATGTTGTATTTACTGCACTACCAAATGGTGAGGCTCAAGATATCTCTAACTATTTGTTAGATAAAAATTCATTAATAGATTTGTCAGCAGATTTTAGACTTAAAAAAGAAAACGATTATTATAAATGGTATAAACAGAAACATAGATCAAAAAAAAATATTAAAAAAAGTATTTATGCATTACCAGAAATTGTTGGAAAGAAGTGCAAAAACTTTAAAATTATTTCGTGTCCAGGGTGTTATCCAACATCTATATTATTACCTTTGATACCTTTAATTTCGAAAAAATTAATAAAAATTGATAATATTATAATAGACTCAAAATCTGGTTTTTCCGGTGCTGGCAGAGGAGTACATAAGAAATACAAAAATCAAAATCTTTATGATTCATTGAGCGCATATGGAATTGGTTTTCATAGACATAACTCAGAAATTGAACAAGAATTAATGAATTATACTTCAAATAAAATTAATTTCACTTTTACTCCCCATTTATCGCCAATGTTTCGAGGTATATTAAGCACAATTTATTTAGAGCTAAAATCAAATGTATCATTAGAAAATATCAATAAAATTCTTAAAAATTTTTACATTAAAGATAGATTTATAAAAATTTTGAAGATTAATTCTATCATAAGCACTAATGACGTCGTAAATACAAATAATTGTTATATTTCGGTATGTAAAACAAAGTATAAAAATAAAATTATAATATTATCAGCAATTGATAATTTGATAAAAGGTGGGGCAGGGCAAGCAGTGCAAAATCTTAATTTAAAGTACAACTTCCCGATTTCAAGAGGTTTATTATGAGATTTTTCTTAATTATATTAACTTTAATTTTCTTAAATAATTGCTCATTCGATAAAAACTCTAATTTTTGGTTAGAGAAAAATAAAAATAACAATAATAAAAAGACTAAAGAAAAAATTTATTCAGAATTTGACAATCCCATGGTTTTTACAATTGAAGAATTTAAGATTTATTTAAATGAATATGCTAATAAAAATAAATATCCAAATATAAAATGAAAAAAAATGTTAATATAGCTATTGTTGGTCTGGGTCAGATTGGAAACTATCTTTACAACGAACTGAACATAAAAAAAAATGAAATATATAAGAAAACAGGAAAAAAAATAAAAATAGTTGCTATTTCAGCAAAAAATAAAAATAAAAAAAGAAAATTTAAGATAAATAAAAAGATATTTTATTCTAACCCATTTAAAATATTTAAAGATAAAAAAATAGATATTCTATTTGAAAATATTGGTTTATCTGATGGTATTTCTAAAAAAATTGTTGAAGAGGCTCTTAAAAAAAAAATAAATGTTATAACTCCTAATAAAGCCTTAATTGCAAAACATGGAGATAAATTATCTTTATTAGCTGAAAAAAATCATGTTAATCTAGAATTTGAAGCATCGGTTGCCGGTGGTATTCCAATTTTAAGAACTTTAAAAGAAGGACTAGCAACAAATAATCTAAAAAAAATCTATGGAATATTAAATGGGACAACAAATTATATTCTGTCAGAAATGGAAAAAACAAATACAACGTTTGATAAAGTTTTAAAAAAAGCACAATTATTAGGTTATGCAGAACCTGGTAATCCTAAATTAGATTTGAATGGATTCGATGCTTTTGCTAAAGTTAGAATATTATCAGCACTTGCATTTGGTACAAAAATTTCAAATCATAAATGCATAATGGAAGGTATAGAAAATATTGATTTAAAAGATATAAAAATTGCAAATCAATTAAATCTAAGAATTAAATTATTAGGTATTTCTGAAATTATTAAAAATCAATTATTTGAAACAGTTCACCCTTGTTTAGTAAACAAAGACTCATATATCGGAAATGTAAGCGGTGTCATGAATGCTGTAATAATAGAGGGGAAACCTGTGGGTGAAAATATTCTTCAAGGAGAAGGGGCTGGTCCAGGACCAACATCATCTTCATTACTTTCTGATTTACTAACAATATTAAGAGGAAATATTCAAAAACCCTTTGGTATAGAATCAAAAAAAAGAAAAAAAATAGATAAATTTGACAATGATAATTATGCTAACTCACTATATTTAAGATTTGAGGTTAAAGATAAATCTGGAGTTTTATCATCCATAACTAATCGCCTAGCTAAATATAAAATATCAATTAAAAGAATTATTCAAACTCCAGATAAAAAAAAACAAAGAGCAACGATTATAATTATTACTCATAAAACAACAGAAGTTAATATAAGAAATTGTTTATCAATTTTTAATAAGAATCGTAATGTATTAAAGTTTCCAACATTAATTAGATTATATAATTAATTGATAATTAATTTTTTTAAAATTTATGAACAATTTGCCAGTAGTTTGTTATCTATTTACAAAGTTTGATGATGTAAATTCTTTTGAAGAATTTATTAAAAATTATAAAAAATATCCATCTGGTTTACAACATAAGTTAATTTTATGTTTTAAATTATTAGATGAAAAAAAAATCTATAATTTAGAGAAATATACAAAAGATATTGAATATACAAAATTTATTGATCCATCAAACATTAATGATTTTGATTTTGGCACATATAAAAGAATTGCTCTTAATCATCAATTAAATCAGATTTTATTTTTGAATAGTCATTCATACCCAATATGTGAAAATTGGTTACTAAAACTTATGAAATACAGTAACGAAAAAACTCTAATTGCTACATCAGCATCTAATGAAAGTATTTTGGACTCCATAAAGATAAAAAAATTTTATAAAATTATCACTTATCTATTAAAAAAAAAATATTTTAAAAAAAGATTTAAATCTTTCCCAAATCCACACATTCGTACATCGAGTTTTTTAATTAATGGACAAATTTTTTATAAGTTCATGGAAAATCGATTAATTTATAAAAAGGAAGATGCTTGGGAAATTGAAAGTGGCTTTAACAGCTTAACCAATTTTTTTAAAAAAAATAATTATCCAATCTTAGTCATTAATTCTGATGGTAAAAAATTTTCAGAAAAAGATTGGAAATTTAGTGAAACCTATAATTTTTCAAATCAATCAAAATCAATTATTTCAGATAAACATACTCGTAAGTATTTAATGTTAAATGATAAAGAAAAAAAAACTTATCAAATAAATACTTGGGGATAAGTAAACTATATTCTTAGATTAGATTTTTTATTTAACATAGATTGTATCAATCCGTTCAATCTATATCGATATTTAGTATATTTATCTTTCTTTTTGAATAGTTTAAAAATAATCATTTTTACTAAAGATCTAATTAAAATTGGAATAAAAATTAGATATGAAGTTATTTTTCCATATTTTTTTTTACTAAAATAAAATTTCGACCATATGAAATGCCAAACAAGTAAATTATCAAAATTATCTTTATCTTTATTAATATTAACTGATCTTCCATCTGATCTAACTTTCACTTTATTTATTTGGTATGAGTAATATCCATTTTTTTTTGCTCTATAACAATATTCTGTTTCTTCAAAATATAAAAAAAAATTTTCATCAAATTTACCTATTTCAATAAAATTTTTTGTATTTATAAACATGCACGACCCATGAATAGAATCTATTTTTCCATACACAAGATTTTCATTAATTTGCTTATGACTTTTTTCTTTTGTATCTAAGAATCTTGGTCCAAGAGCTGCAAATTTATTATCATTTTCTTTTGCAAAATTTGTAAAGATTTCTAAATCTTTGTAATTAAAATTTATATCTGGACTTATTTGTAAAAAATATTTTGTTTCAATTTTTTCGACTGCAAAATTTAAAGCTGAACTAACTCCATCATTTTTTTTTAGATATAATGATATATTATTATATTTTTTTTCAATATCTTTTTTTAATTTAAAATTTTCTGAATTTTCTACAATTATAGTTTTTATATTTGATGGAATTTTTTTTATAAAATCATAAATTATCTCTTCACTCTTATAAGTTATAATTACAATTGTTACATCGATCATATTTTAATTTTATTTAATGCATTATTTTTAAATAAATTCGCTTCCTGTATATATCTTCTAACCATTTGAGTTGTTTTATGACCAGTCATTGCCATTATATTTCTTTCTTCAGCTCCAAATTCTGCTGCTGTAGTTGCAAATCCAGATCTTAAACTATGTCCAGCATATTTGGTTGAATCTAAACCTGCTTTTTCTGCATATTTTTTAATTATAAGTGCTACAGATTTATCTGAAATGTCAAAAATTTTACCTTCATTTTTATTTTTGAGTTTTAAATTAATATATTCTTTTAAAGCAATTACAGGACAAAATTCTTTGTTTTCAAAGTAGGGGATGGCCTTAATTATTCCTTCTCCTGATTGGTCTGTTTTTGACCTTTTAATTAGAATTTTTACACCTTCAGTAACAAACTCAACATCGTCATGAAATATATTTACAAGCTCAGATCTTCTAAAACCGCCTGCAAAACCAATCAATATTAATGCTTTATCTCTTATTTTTTCTTTATTAATTACATTAATTATTAATTTTAAATCATTGATTAATATAGGTTTTTTTGCTTTTTGTCTTGAGCCTAAAGTTCTTTTTATTCCATGCAAGTTCTCCATTATAATTGGATGTTTCGTATCTAAATAATGGCCTTTTAATTTATGAATAACACTAATTGAGGCTATTCTTCGCTTTAAAGTACTGAATTTTGATGATTTTGATAGATTTGTAATATAAAGGGCAATAATTTTTGGTTGAGTTGGCATAGAAGTTAAACCATTTTTTGCACAAAATGCTGAAAAATCTTTAAAATCAGATTGGTATGCTCTTAAAGTGTTGTTAGATTTTGAATTTTTTAAATTATTCAAAGTTTCAATTTCTAGGTTTTTTATGTTTGTAATTAAATTACTCATAATTATTTCCGATAACCATTAATTATCGGAAGTTATATAATAGGTGATTTTTAATGTCAATAGTTTAAATTAAAATAATTATGGGTTCA